>Ga0209839_10000321_pt1 | contig 24907 bp, 21 predicted proteins | sample OrgsoiDNA2013050_FD_185800 | JGI IMG/M metagenome (GOLD analysis project Ga0209839, IMG submission 185800) | Permafrost soil microbial communities from the Arctic, to analyse light accelerated degradation of dissolved organic matter (DOM) -... | ecosystem: Environmental > Terrestrial > Soil >... | reverse complement strand
GTTTTCGGATCGTCGGCAGACTATCTCGAGCGCGCGCGCATCGCGCTGGTCACCCACGGAGTCGTCGACCCCTATCTGGAAAAGCTGGCGCAGGCCGTCGCGCGCCTTCGCGGGACGCAATCGGCGCGGTCCTCGGCCGAGCCGGACTGACCGCTCGAGCGACGGAATCTGCACGCACCGCACGGTTTACAGCGATACGTGGCGCCCGCCGTCGACGTTGATCGTTTCCCCCGTCACATAGGTCGCCTCTGCCAGCAGGAAATGCACGGCCTTGGCGATGTCCTCGGGCGTGCCTTCGCGCTTGAGCGGAGTGTGCGAGATGATGCGCTGACGGGAGAGCTCGTCGAAGGATTCGTCGTCGGGCCACAGGATCGGACCCGGCGCGACCGCGTTGACGCGGACTTCCGGCGCGAGCTCTCGCGCGAGCGAGCGCGTCAGTCCCACCAGCCCCGCCTTGGCGACGCTGTACACGACGTAATTCTTGAGCGGGCGCTCGGCGTGGATGTCGGTGATGTTGACGATCGCCCCGAGTGATTTCTTCAGCGCCGGCGCCGCAGCCTGCGACAGAAACAGCGGAGCGCGGAGATTAGTGCCGATCAGGTCTTCCCACGCCGCGGCGGTGATTTCGCCTACGGGAGTCTGGAAGAACGACGATGCGTTGTTGACCAGCGCGTCGAGGCGGCCGAAGCTCTGCACGGTTTGCTCGACCATCGCCGGCAACTTGGCCGTATCGAGCAGGTCGGCCTGGATCAGCGCCACCGAATCCTTGCGCTGATGATTGAGCTCGGCCTGCAACAGCCGCGCTTCGCCCGCCGAGACGCGGTAGTGGAGCATGATGTTGGCGCCGGCTGAATGCAGACGCCGGCACGTCGCGGCGCCGACGCGCTTGGCTCCTCCGGTGATCAGCACGACTTTGCCCTGCACGCGGCGCTCCGGCTACACTCGGATAACTGGTAAGCCTAACACATCGATGGCACACACTCCATCACACCGCGAGCGCACGAACATGCCGACGCCGACGCACGAAGCGCTCGCGCACAGCGCTCGTGTCGTCGCTCATATCGAGCGAATGATCGCGGCTTCCGGCGGATGGATTTCGTTTGCCGATTACATGGGCGCCGCGCTCTACGCGCCGGCGCTCGGCTACTACGTCGCCGGCGCGCGCAAATTCGGTCCCTCGGGAGATTTCGTGACCGCGCCGGAGTTGACCGCGCTGTTCGGCGAAGCGCTCGCGGCACAATTCGAAGGCGTGCTTGCGCAACTCCCCGGGAGCTCGGTGATCGAGCTCGGGCCCGGAACCGGCCGGCTCGCCGCCGACGTGCTGTCCGCGCTCGCTGCACGCAATGCGCTGCCCGAACGCTATTGCCTGCTGGAAGTGAGTCCTGATCTGCGCGAGCGCCAGCGCGAGCACCTTCGCGATCGCGTGCCCGATCTGCTGCCGCGCGTCGAGTGGATCGACGTCCTGCCCGGACATTGGCGCGGCCTGATGCTGGCCAACGAAATGCTCGATGCGGTGCCGCCGCATCTGATCTCGCGGCAGGACGGCGCGTGGTTCGAGCGCGGCGTGGAAAGCGATGTCGGCGCATTTCGCTTCGCCGATCGGCCGCTGGGAGACGGCGCGCTGCGCGACGCGGCGAAAGCGTGCTTTCCTCCCGACGGCGATTATCTAAGCGAGATCAACCCGGCAGCGCAGGCGTTGGTGAGAAGTCTGGCGCGGCGCTGCGAAGCAGGGGCGCTCGTGATTTTCGACTACGGATTTCCAGCAAGCGAGTATTACCATCCGCAGCGCAACAGCGGCACGCTGATGGCGCATTACCGGCATCGCGCGAGCGACGATCCCTTTTCCCTGCCGGGACTCGCCGACTTGACCGCGCACGTCGACTTCAGCGCCATCGCGCGCGCAGGCGTTGCGGGAGGGATGTCGCTCGCGGGCTATGCCACGCAGGCGCGCTTCCTGATCAACTGCGGCATTCTCGATGCGCTCGCGAGCAGAGGCGAGCCGCAATCCGCCGCGTACCTGCGCGAAGCGGCCGCGGTGCAGAAGCTGCTCTCGCCGGCGGAGATGGGTGAGCTGTTCAAGGCGCTGGCTTTGGCCAAGGGCATCGACGAGGGCCTGATCGGATTCAGGGATGGCGATCAGGGCCATCGGCTTTAGGTCGCCCGCGAGTTGGCGCCTCGACGGCGACGACACGGCGCCGCGCGGCAATGTTCGCGTTGCTGCCGGTGGCATGCCAATGCTACGCTGCGCGGGCTGCTGATCGGTCGCGTTGAGGCGAGCTCATGGAAGCTTTCATCCTGCTGGTATTTTTCCTGGTCCTGGCAACGCTGGGCGCGGGTTGGCTCGCCAATCGGATCCTGACCGCGGCAGGGTGCGGACAAGGGTGGCAGATGGCCTTGTCGGCGCTCGCCGCGATGCTGCCCATCGCCTTTGTTCTCGCGATCGGCGGCGCTCCGGCGTTCGTGTATCTTCTCTTCCCCGCCGCCACGCTGGTCTTCGGCTGGATCACCCACTGGATCCTGACGGCTGCGGGCATGGGGCGAGCATCGAGAATGGTCCTTTCGTGGATCGCGTCGATGCTGCCGGCCGCGGTCTACACGTTGAGCGTCTATCCATTTTCGCTGAAAAGATTCCTGCAGGATATTCAGTCGCTGTCCGCGTTTTGGATTCCATTCCTGACGCTGATTCTCTCGCTCTCCTTGTTCTGGATTCCGCTTCTTCTGTTCCTCGAGTGGCTCCTCAGTCGAAGAGGCAGGCAGGATCAATTCGAGCACTCGTTGCATTCGTGACTCAAGGCCGGCCTCGGCCAAAGTGTCGGAATTGACCATGGGACCGCTGGCAGGATTCAAGATTGTCGAAATGGCAGGCATCGGCCCGGCGCCGTTTTGCGCGATGATGCTTTCCGACATGGGCGCCGAAGTGATTCGCGTCGACCGCACGCATCACCCGAACGACGTCGAGTTCCTGAGCAAGGGGCGCCAGGGAGCGACGCTGCGCGGGCGACGCACGCTCGCCGTCGACCTGAAGCAGCCCGGCGCCGCCGACGCGATGCTCGGCGTCATCGATCACGCCGACGCGCTGATCGAAGGCTTCCGTCCGGGGGTCATGGAGCGTCTCGGGCTCGGACCCGATGTCTGCCTGAGTCGAAACCCGCGGCTTGTCTATGGCCGCGTCACCGGCTGGGGCCAGGACGGACCGCTCGCGCAGGCGCCGGGGCACGACATCAACTACATCGCGATCACCGGTGCGCTGTCGTGCATCGGCCGCGCCGGTGAGCCGCCGGTGCCGCCGCTCAACCTTGTCGGGGATTTCGGCGGTGGCGGCATGCTGCTCGCGTTCGGCATCGTGTGCGCGCTGCTCGAGGTCCGCGTGTCGGGCCGCGGACAGGTCATCGACGCGGCGATGGTCGACGGCGCGGCATTGCTCATGGCCAACATCTTCAGCCGCAGAGCGGCGGGCGTGTGGACCAACGAGCGCGGCGACAACGCGCTCGACGGCGGGGCTCACTGGTACGGTGCGTATGAATGCGCAGACGGCAAGTACATCAGCATCGGAGCCATTGAACCGCAGTTCTACAGCGCACTGCTGGAGAAATGCGGCATCGACGACCCCGCGTTGCGTTCGCAATGGAAGCGCGAAGAGTGGCCGGCGCTGCGTGAAAAGCTGGCGCGCGTTTTTCTGACCAAGTCGCGCGCCGAGTGGTGCACGCTGCTCGAGGGGAGCGATGCCTGCTTCGCTCCTGTTCTCGACATGGACGAAGCGGCAGGACACGCACACAACCGCGCGCGATCGACCTTCGTCGAGGTCGAAGGCGACGTCGAGCCCGCCCCGGCGCCGCGGTTCAGCCGCACCGTGCCGGAAATCCGCGAGTCGCACCCGCTGCTCGACGCCGACGGCGAGGCGATGCTCGACCGCTGGGGAGTCGCCAGCGATCGGATTCAGGCACTGCGGCAAAGCGGAGGAAGCGACAAGCGCGGCGATTCGCGCTAATCGACGGCCGGAACTAGCAGCGCTGTCCCAGAAGCTCCGTGAGCGCGGCGATATCGAGCAATTTGACGGAGCGACCCTGCACCTGAATCAGGCCCTCCTGGTGAAAGCGGGAAAAGAGCCGGCTTACGGTTTCGAGCTTGAGCCCGAGATAACTGCCGATTTCCTCGCGAGTCATGCGAAGCACAAACTCGGTTGACGAGTAGCCGCGTTCGCGGTACCGCTGCGACAGGTTGAGGAGGAACGCGGCAAGCCGTTCTTCGGCGCGCATGCTGCCGAGCAGCAGCATGGCGCTTTGAGAACGGCCGATCTCCGTCGACAGAGCCCGATAGAGGTTGCGCTGCAGTGGCGCGACGCTACGCGTGAGATCTCCGAGCTCGTCAAACGGCAAGACGCAACATTCGGAATCTTCCAGCGCCACCGCCTGGCAGCCATGGCGCTCGGTGCCTATGCCATCCATACCGATCACGTCGCCCAGCATGTGATAACCCGCGACTTGTTCGCGGCCGTCCTCAGTCAACACGATTGTCTTGCACGAACCCATTCTTATTGCGTACAGCGCGGCGAAAGAATCGCCCGCGTGGTAGAGACACTCTCCTTTCTTCAGTCTCACGCGCTTGGTAACGATTTCGTCGAGTTGCCGCAAGGCGTCCTGCTCCAGCCCGATCGGCAGGCAGAGCTCACGCATGCTGCAGGTGCTGCATCGCATCTTCAGCGCGTGAATTGAAATCGTGGTCGAGGCAGCCGGTGCTTCAGGAGCTGCCGCTGCGGGACGGTGGGAGGGGAGAGCCATGAAAACGGCGGGGAGCGCAGGCTCGCGCAATCCATCCAAAGGAAGGAGAATCGAGTGTACTTGCAAACCGGCCCATTGAACAGAACGCACCACAGCCCGGTAGAGTGAATCCGCGAGGGGGTCGCCCGCTGATGTGACACAATTTGCTGCAATGAGTCCCGCTCATCATCGAGTCAGACCGGGCGTCCAAGACCCGCTAACGTTCGTTCGGGTGTCGATCGTAGCGGCGATCGCTACGATCGGCCTCAAGTTTGGCGCATATGCGCTAACGCACTCGGTGGGACTGTTATCCGACGCGATCGAGGCGTTTGTGAATCTGGCGGCAGCGTTCGGTGCGCTGTGGGCGCTGACCGCTGCCGCGCGCCCGCCCGACGAGCGTTACCACTTTGGTCAGGCGAAGGCAGAGTACTTCTCATCCGGATTCGAGGGCGCACTCATCATTGTCGCCGCAGCAGCGATCGCCTACACGGCGGTGGAGCGCCTGTTGCATCCGGCGGCGATCTCATTCGCAATCGCCGGGCCGCTCCTTTCCGGCTTTGCATCGGCGATCAATCTCGGTGCTGCGCTGTGGATCTTGAGAGGCGCTCGGATCCACCGGTCCATTACGCTGGAGGCCGACGCGAAACATCTGCTGGCCGACGTTTGGACCTCGCTGGGAGTGCTCGCGGGTTTTTTCATGGTCGTCATCACAGGCTTGGTGTGGCTGGATTCGGTCGTTGCGCTTGGCGTGGCGCTGCATATTACATTCACGGGTTGGCGACTGGTTCAGCGGTCTGCGTCCGGCTTACTCGACGAGGCGCTCGAACCGAAGGCTGAGGCGGCAATAAAAGAAGTCCTGGACCGCCATCGCTCGGAGAAAGTTGACTTCCACGCGGTCAGGACACGTCAATCCGGCCAGCGAGCCTTTGTCAGCCTGCATATGGTCGTTCCGCCGACCTGGACCGTGAGGATGTCGCACGAGCTGGCCAATACCGTCGAGCGCGAGATCATCGACAGCCTGATTTTTGCCAGCGTCATCACTCATATCGAGCCCAACGACGACCCTGGAGCTTTCACGGACGCAAACGAACCGTAGCGCCATGGAATTCGCGTGCCAGCGCATAGTGTCCAAGCGCAGAAATGGCGTTGCAAGGGCGTAGGTTCAAGCGCCCATTCGTTGCCACCATCTCAAATTCGCGGTGGCCGGTGCAAGCCGAACCAAGCAAAAGTGACGCAATTGCCCGCAGTTGCCTTAGTTGCCAATCCGCCGAGCACCAGCCCGCTCTCATTGGCTCTCATGGATGTCTTACGCGTCGCGTAGCGATCGCCGGCACGTAAGGCTCGTGACATCGCACTCATTTCATGATCATGCTTTGACACCGGTCAAGCATTGAGTCCGGCAAATGGGCAATCATTGTGCCTAGCGGCGTTGCTGCTCTATGAAGAGTCGGCAATAGCGATCGCTACGACGGTTGCATTGTGCGGAGGACGATGTGAAAAACAGCCTAATGTTTGTCTGGTTGGCTCTGGCGGTCACAGTTTCTCCGGTTCACGCCGCCCGAGCCCAAGCTCCCGAGACCCTGTTGCACCAATACAAGTGCTACCTGTGTCATGCGGACAGGGAATCCAAAACGGGCCCTGCGTACGTCGACGTCGCCATCCGGTACAAGGGCAACCCGCATGCGGTCGCCGTCATCACTGGCTCGATCAGGAAAGGCGCGCACGGCGGCGGCCCGTGGCATATGCCGCCCCATCCCGAAGTGTCCGGCGCCGACGCCAGGATAATGGCCCGCTACATTCTTTCGCTGCAGTAGTGAGCGTTCGGCGGCTGTGGTGGGACCCCTGTGGTGGGACCCATTACCCAGCCTTGCCTCGAGGGCTTCCGCGGATGAAAGCGATCACTCTTGACCGCGTGCCACATCTTGGCGCAGCGCGGGTTCGCGGGCCTGCCTTGGGTCGGCAACGGGGAAGTGGTAGTACAGATCGTTCAGATAACGACCGATTGCCGCGACGTCATCTTCGCCCAGCCCGAGACCAGCGTTGCTTTGCCAGCGCCGGACCTGCGCCTTGAGGCTTTCCCAGTCGGTCGCCAGTTTTTTCTCGCGCCAGTGTACCTCCGTCGAGTGGCAGCTCACGCAGTATGTGGAGTAGAGCAGCTCGCCTCGCGAGTCGGTAGCACCGCGGACTTCTGCCGAGGCGGTCGCGCAAGCCGAAATCAAACCTACGGTGACGCACGTCCGTAAGATACTCATCGTCGAGTGCTTTGCATGTTGTGGTGTGAGTGGCGGTGTGCCCTGTCCGGGCATCGTCAAAGCAGGACGTACGCGCATTGACTTCGATCAAAGGCATCGTACGTGGAATTGTGCAATCTTGGCTATCTTTGTGAATCGGGTCCAAGCGATGCCACTCGTTGAAATCGACAACTCAGGCTGGACCGACAGCGTGAAGCTCGCCTCTGAGGACGGCGGCCCGGAACCGTACGACCCTGACTTCCAGGACATGGCGATAATCGTCACGATTTCATCCGCAGGCGTCGCGCTTCCTGCAACCAACCCGCAAGGACCGCTTCTACGCACCGTGCTTCTTTCTGCGGCCGCGATGTCGGCCGATGTTTGCGTTTCCGGAAAGAGCCCGCCTTACATTGGCGCTCGGCCCGATCCGGCCAGCCACCGCTTGAGTTGCGCGTAGACTTCCGGACGACTGAGCAGGTCGAGGTGATTGGTGTCATAGGCCACAAACTGTCGCGACTCGTCGAACGTCAAGGCGAATCCCGGGTTCGCGTGTTGGCCGAGCGCGCTAGCCAACGGGACGATGCCGTCGCCGATCAGCCGGTCGCCGAGATCGCCCGCTGTCTTGCCGATGGTTGCGGCGATCGCGTAGGCCGCGACGCCTTCAGGCAGGGGCACCGCCACTCGCAAGTCGCCGCTGCGCTCGAAGCGGTCGAGTTCTTTCCAGTCTTCGTCGACCAGATTTCCGAACCGCAGATCGGTGATGCCCGCGCTGCGAATCTTGCCGAGGCGAGCCAACGGAGCCGAGTAGCGACTCGCGTCGAGCAACATGTCCACCCAATTTCCGCCGCGCTCGAGCGGCGCTCCATGGTGCGGTGTGCCGACGAAGACAAGCTTGTCGAGGCGTCGCACCCATCCGTGTTGCGCCTGTGCGCCGTAATGGCAGGCGCTCCGGGCGACGAGCCCACCCATGCTGTGGCCGATAAGCACCAGTTCGGTCAACGGCGCGGGCCAGCATTGCACAAGTGTTTCGAGCAATTCAGCGAACGCGCGCCCGTTGCTGGAGATATGGAGGCCGCTGTTGTAATGCAGATAGACCGCCGTGTACCCGAGGTCGCGCGCCAGAGCAGCGCCGTGATCGTGCCCATTGCGCTTCCACTGCAAATCATTCATGCACAAGCCGTGCAGCAGCACGACCAGTTTGCCGCCGGCTTGCGGGATCGCCGCCGCCAGCGGCTGACTCCCGCCCGGCAAGGCGATTCCACCGCGACGCAAGCGCATGGTGATCGCCAGCGGATTGTTCGATGCCGCCAGGTAGTCGCCGAGCACGCCGTTCAGCGCCGCGAGCATCGCCTCGCGCCCGGACCACGCGCTTCGCTCGTCGAGCAAGGGCGCGAGCCGCGCCAGCAGCCGGTCTAGCCCGTGTCCCACGACGCCGATCACGCCGCGGATGCTCCAGTAGACCAGGCGCGTAATGCCGGTCGTGCGTCCGGTGGGGGGCTTGGCCATCATTCCGGGAATGTTGGCTATGTTCTGATGCATCGCCTCCACCACGTCAACGACGCCCATGATGCCAGCGATGGTCAGACGGTTGACCCCGCGAAGGTCGGCTGCGTGTACCGAGCGTTTCTTGATCACCCGTTGCCTCTTCGATGCAGCACTTGGCCCATGCGGTCACGCTCGCGCGTGCGAAGCGCCCATTCGACATACACTTCGCGACCGGAGTAGAAATGAGCGGAAGCAATTCTGAGCATAGCTGATCGCACGAGGGACCGCCGATGAGCATCAGAAATTTAGAGCATCTTTTCCATCCTCAATCCGTGGCCGTCATCGGCGCGTCGGCAAAATTGCACAGCGTCGGGGCGACGGTGCTTCACAATCTTCTCGAAGGAGGATTTGCGGGGCCGATCATGCCGGTCAATCCAAAGCACGATGCGTTGGCGGGCCTCAAGGTTTATCCAACCGTGGCGAGTCTGCCCGCCACCCCCGAGCTGGCCATCATCTGCACGCCTCCGGCGACGGTCCCGGATCTGATCGGAGAACTCGGCGCACGGGGCACAAGAGCCGCCATCGTGATCACGGCCGGGCTCGGAATCTCCAAGGACTCGCAAGGCAGGACGCTCAAGGACGCGATGCTTGCTGCCGCCAAGCCCCATCTGTTGCGTATTCTCGGTCCCAACTGTGTCGGGCTTATCGTCCCTGGCCTTGGGCTCAATGCGAGCTTTGCTCACACGCGGGCCGCGCCGGGGAAGATCGCGTTTGTGTCGCAGTCGGGCGCCTTGGTTACCGCTGTGCTCGATTGGGCCAAGTCGCGGGGTATCGGCTTCTCGAAGTTCATTTCTCTGGGAGATAGCTCCGACGTCGACGCGGGCGACGTCCTCGATTACCTCGGAAGCGATGCCGAGACCCGCTCGATCCTGCTCTATCTCGAATCGATCACCGCGGCCCGCAAGTTCATGTCCGCGGCGCGGGCAGCGGCGCGGAACAAGCCGGTGATCGTGCTCAAGGCCGGACGAATGGCCGAAGGAGCGAAGGCAGCGGCCTCCCATACCGGCGCACTCGCAGGCGCGGACGATGTCTACGATGCGGCGATTCGCCGCGCCGGGATGCTTCGCGTTACTTCCACGGAGGACCTGTTCGATGCCGTGGAAACGCTGGCGCGGACCCGCCCACTATCGGGCGACCGTCTCGCGATCCTGACCAACGGAGGCGGCCCCGGCGTCATGGCGACCGACGCCTTGATTCTTGACCAGGGTCGGCTCGCGCAGCCTTCGCCGGAGACATTACGCAAACTCGACTCGGTCCTCCCGGAAACCTGGTCTCACGGCAATCCCGTGGACATCATCGGCGATGCGCCGACTACGCGCTATGTGCAAGCCTTGCAGATCCTCCTGGAGGATCCGCAGTCTGACGCCGTCCTGTTCATTCATGCACCCACTGCGATAGTCGACAGTACGGACATTGCAGCCGCCGTCGCGCCGGTGATCGCCGCGGCCTCGCGCAACGTGCTCGCTTGCTGGATGGGTACAGATGCGGTCAAGCAGGCGCGCGCAATCTGCTCGGAGGCTGGCATTCCAACCTACGATACGCCCGAAGAGGCAGTTCGCGCATTTCTGCAGGTCGTGCAGTATCGCCGCAATCAGGACCTGCTGATGGAGGTTCCGCCTACGCGATCGAGCGAGTTTGTGCACGATCGCGAAAAGGCGCAGGCGGTGGTGGCGGGCGCCCTGGCCGAGGGCCGGGCGATGCTGTCCGAGCCCGAGGCCAAGGCGGTACTCGCGGCCTATAGCGTTCCGGTGGTCGATACACGGATCGCGAAGACGATCGAGGAGGCAGTGAAAGTCGCGGCGGAGATCGGGTTTCCCGTGGCGCTGAAGATTCTGTCGCCCGATATCACGCACAAGTCGGACGTCGGCGGCGTCGCGCTGGATCTGGAGAACGAGCAAGCGGTTGATGACGCCGCGAAAGCCATGCTGAAACGGATGCAAGAGTACCGTCCCAATGCAAGTTTGCTCGGCTTCTCGGTGCAATCCATGGCGCGTCGGCCGGGCGCGCAGGAGCTTATCGTCGGCACGGCAACGGATGCGGTGTTCGGCCCGGTCATTCTCTTCGGTCAGGGAGGCACGGCAGTCGAAGTTGTGGCCGACCGCGCGGTGGGACTCCCTCCTTTCAACACGGTGCTCGCTCGTGAGCTCATTTCCCGCACGCGCGTGTCCAAGCTGCTCGCCGGCTATCGTGACCGACCGCCTGCGGACATGACCGCGATCGGCCGCACGCTGATCCAGGTGTCGCATCTCATCGCCGACATTCCGCAGATCGTCGAACTGGACATCAATCCGCTTCTGGCCGACGACCATGGCGTCCTTGCGCTCGATGCGCGCATGCGCGTCGCGGCCTCTGCCGTGAGCGGCGTAGATCGGTTTGCTATTCGGCCCTATCCCGAGGAGCTCGAGGAGTGGATCTCCTGGCAAGGGCGGCGGGTATTGCTGCGGCCGATCAAGCCCGAAGACGGCGCGCAGCATGTCGCATTTTTCAACGCGCTCGATCCCGAGGATGTCCGCTATCGCGTCTTCATGCGGATACGTGAGCTTCAGCTTCCTCAGCTCGCGCGCTTAACGCAAATCGACTACGACCGGGAAATGGCGTTCATCGCCAGCAGCGAGTGCGAGCCTGGTCGATTCGAAACTCTGGGCGTGGCGCGGGCGATCGCGGATCCGGACAACGTTAGCGCGGAATTTGCGATCATCGTGCGATCCGACATCAAGGGAAAAGGGCTCGGGCCCATTCTCCTCGGCAAGCTTATCGCCTACTGTCGCAGCCGTGGAACCAAGGAACTGGTCGGCGAAGCGCTGGCGGACAACCGCCGGATAGCAGGCCTGGTGCGCCGTTTCGGAGGCTCGGTAGGCATGTCAGAGCATGGCATCGTACACCTGCGGTTTGACTTGAGTGCCCCGCCAACGCCGTCATGACCCATTCCTTGCCCGGTGTTTCAGCGCAGATCGGCGCGGCGCCCTTTGTGTTCTTGAGCCGGATCAAACCTGATCCAGATTCGAAGGCTCCTCCGTAAGCGGAGCGGCTCGGCCAACAGACTCCGCACTGCACTTTCAACTCCTTACATCCTTTTCCGCCAGATCACGCGAAGCGCGACTCCTCCGTAAGGGACGCCCGCAACCACTCGAATTGATCTGGCTCAAGGTCGGCGTCGGTGCCCGCCCGCACAATGGAGGCATGACAAATCCCGCCGCCGCATCCTTTGATTCCCCGGCGCCGGTGTCATTCGACCGGGCGTTGATTCGCAAGTACGACGGCTTTGGACCTCGGTATACGTCATACCCTACCGCCGATCGTTTCACCGAGACATTTGCTTACGAGCAATTCGTCGACTCGCTGTTCGCGAGGGCAGCAGGTGCGACAAACCAGCCATTGTCGCTGTACGTGCATCTGCCGTTCTGCGACACCATTTGCTATTACTGCGCGTGCAACAAGGTCGTCACCAGGGATCACGGGCGCTCGGAGAAATACATCCGCTATCTCGCCAAGGAGATTGAGATGGTGTGCGGTCTGGTCGATTCGGCCTCTCCGGTCACGCAGTTGCATTGGGGAGGCGGCACGCCGACCTTCCTGGCTACCCATGAAATGACCATGCTGTGGCGCGTGCTGCGAGACAACTTCGAGTTTGCTCCAAACGCCGAATGCTCGATCGAAATCGATCCGCGCAAGGTAGATGCGGGGACTATCGCGCTGCTTGCCGAGCTCGGGTTCAACCGAATGAGTCTCGGCGTACAGGATTTCGATCCCGAGGTGCAGAAGGCGGTCAACCGCATCCAGAGCGAGGCGCAAACCCGCGCCGTGCTTGACGCCGCGCGCGCGAACGGTTTCCGATCGCTTAACGTCGACCTGATCTACGGCCTGCCCCGACAAACGGTGGCAGGCTTCGATGCGACGCTGGATAAGACGATCGATGCGGCGCCCGACAGAATCGCGCTCTATAGTTATGCGCACGTTCCTCATTTGTTCAAGCCTCAGCGCAGAATCAGCGAAGCGGAGCTGCCGCCGCCGGACGCGAAGCTCGCGATCCTCGAGCTTGCAATTGGGAAATTGACCGGCGCGGGCTATGTCTATATCGGCATGGATCATTTCGCGCGACCGGACGACGAGCTCGCGGTCGCGCAGCATGAGGGCAAGCTTCAGCGCAATTTTCAGGGCTACTCGACACACGCGGAATGCGACCTGCTCGCATTCGGTATTTCCGCGATCGGAAAGGTCGGCGGGACCTACAGCCAGAACCTGCGCACTCTCGATAGCTACTACGACCGCCTCGATGCCGACGCTCTGCCATGTTTTCGCGGCTGGAAGCTCTCCGACGACGATCTGGTGAGGCGCGGCGTAATCCAGGCGCTCATGTGCCGGTTCAGCGTCTCATTCAAGCAGGTCGAAGACGCCAATGGGATCGCGTTCCACGAGTATTTCGCAACCGAGCTCGAGACCCTCAAGCCCCTGGCCGACGATGGCTTGATTCAGATCACACCGGACGCGATCACAGTGACGCCGTACGGCCGGCTCCTGGTTCGCAGCGTGGCGATGGTATTCGATCGTTATCTGCGAGAGCAACGCGAGAAGGCTCGTTATTCGCGCGTGATATGAGTGGTCCAATCCCGATACGCAAGTCGCTCCTCTCCATGATTCTGGTACCGCTCAGGTGTCCTTCTTCCCTGAGCGCTCACTTGCACGCTTCCGCATGGAATTGATGCACATCAAGGTATCGCCTCCACAATGGACTTACATTGATTCGGGCGGTTTCGCCTAGCGTCGTCAGCGGCACACCACAGAAGGTCACTGATGGAAGCATTCCGCATCATTGTTAATGAGCACCGCTCGCTGGCAGCGGTTTTGCACGGCATGTTGTATCTGGTTCACGAGATTCGCGATCACGACGACAAGCCGGATTTCAGCCTGTTTGGGGCGATGATCTACTACATCGATTCGTTCCCCGAGCGATTCCACCACCCTAAGGAAGACCAGTACGTTTACCGGCTCCTACGCATGCGTCATCCGCAGGCGGCGCCGCTGCTGGACCGGCTGGAGGCGGAGCATCGGGTGGGCGCCGAAAAGATTCGCACGCTAGAGCAGGCGCTCGCGCGCTATCAACAGGATGGCAAAGCTAAATTCTCCGGCTTCCTGGCGGCGGTGGAGTCCTATGCGACATTCCATTGGGAACACATGCGAGCCGAGGAACAAGAGGCTTTGCCGATGGCGGAGAAATATCTTTCCGTCGCTGACTGGGAAGCGATCGACGCGGCATTCCTCGGCCATAGCGATCCGATGCTCGGCGCCGACGCTCGCACCGAATTCGATAGCTTATTCACCCGGATCGTCAACCTGGCGCCGCCGCCGATCGGTCTTGGGCCGGAGCGCCAGCGTGCATAACGCGGCGCGAAGCCCGTGGCAGAAACGGTCACAATCGACGACGGAGAGAAATCCCGTGCAAGCGAAACGCATTATCGAAGAGGAGCATCGCTCCCTGGCGGCGGTACTGCATGGTCTGCTCTACGTGGTACGCGAGATTCACTACGTAGGGATCGAGCCGGATTTTGTCTTGCTCGAGGCAATGGTCCACTACGTCGACACGTTTCTCGAGCGCTTCCACCATCCCAAGGAAGATGCCTACCTGTTCGAGCTGCTGGGGTCTCGTTACCCCGGCGCCGCGTCGTTGCTTGATCGCCTGAAACAAGAGCATGAAACGGGTTCGGTCAAGTTGTGTGCGTTGCGAGAAGCGCTGGCCCGATACCAGCATGGCGGCCGCGAAAGGTTCTCAGAATTCGCAGCGTTAGCCGCGGACTTTGCGGCGTTTCACTGGCAGCACATGCGGGTCGAAGAAAATGAGCTGCTGCCGCTGGCGACCAGACACCTGACCGTCGCGGATTGGGCTGCGGTCGACGCCGCGTTTCTCGGGCATGCCAACCCGCTCCTCGGCGCGGAGCAGGGCACTGAGTACCGTGACCTTTTCCGACGCATCGTCGACCTTGCACCGCGACCCATCGGTGTGGCGCCGGCGCGCTAGCGACATCGGCACAATCGACCGTGCGCGCGAGCAAACAGAAGGAGACGATCGATGCTTAAGCAAACGGAGGGCTCGCTCGCGGTGGCCGAAGCCATTGCGCTGTGCCGGCCGCAAGTCATATGTGCCTACCCGATCACGCCGCAAACACACATCGTCGAGGGGCTCGGCGAGATGGTCAAGACCGGCAAGCTCGCACACTGCGAGTTCATCAACGTCGAATCCGAATTCGCCGCACTGTCGGTGGCGATCGGCGCCTCGGCAGCCGGCGTGCGAACCTACACCGCGACCAGCAGTCAAGGGCTGCTGTTCATGGCCGAAGCCGTGTACAACGCCGCGAGACTGGGACTGCCGATCGTGATGACGATCGGCAACCGCGCGATTGGCGCGCCGATCAACATCTGGAACGACCATTCGGACAGCATGTCGATGCGTGACGCCGGCTGGATCCAGCTATTTGCGGAAACCAATCAGGAAGCGTTGGATCTGCATATCCAGGCGTTCCGCCTTGCCGAAGAGCTGTCGTGCCCGGTGATGGTATGCATGGATGGTTTCATTCTCACGCATGCTTATGATCGCGTCGATGTGCCGACTCAGGAGCAAGTCGACGCTTTTCTGCCGCCCTACCAGTCACGGCAGATCCTCGATCCGTCCGATCCGGTCAGCATTGGCGCGATGGTCGGACCCGAGGCATTCACCGAGGTTCGCTACCTGTCGCATCACAAGCAGTTGCGAGCGCTGGGGCTGATTCCGCAGCTTGCCACGGCTTTCAATAGGGAGTTCGGTCGCAAATCGGGCGGACTCATCCGCGGCTACCGCACCGCGGACGCGGAAACGATCGTGGTTGCACTCGGCTCGGTCAATGGGACGGTGCAGGAAGTCGTCGACGAGATGCGTGATCGAGGCTCGTTGATCGGCTCAGTCTCCATCTGTTCGTTCCGACCGTTCCCGCTCGCCGTGTTGCGCGAAGCGTTGCAGCACGCCAAGCGCGTGGTGGTGCTGGAAAAATGCCTGGCAGTAGGTTTGGGTGGCATCGTCTCCGATGGGGTGCGCAAGTCACTGTCGGGCATTGCGCTTAACGGCTACACCGTCATCGCCGGGCTTGGCGGGCGCGCAATTACCCGCGCTTCGCTGACGCAGCTGTTCGAGGACGCCGAGCGCGACGAGCTCGAGCCCGTGACCTTTCTCGACCTGAATGCCGACGTGGTCAACCACGAGCTGGAGCGCGAGAGCAGGACACGCCGCACCGGCCCCACGGCCGAAGCGATTCTGCGCCGGATGGGAACGGTCGCAGCGCGCGTCGGCTGAATCGAAGGAGGAGTGTCGTCTCCGAATGTCCGTGCGGCGCGATCAAGATGGTGGCCGAGACCATCTGTGGACCTTGGGAGCGCCCGTAAAAGCTCGGGCCATACCCGCATCACGAGGGCTTGTTGATCCAGATCATAGTCTTCGGCCCATGACAGGCACAAGATGCCCGGGATCGAATCGTTGCGACCGCACAGTGTTTGCTCCGCCGATCGGAGTCGCGGCCACCCTGTCTTGCAGTAGTGTTGCCAGTGGAAAAGAAAGAACGCATGAAAGTAAGCCTTGGCAATGGAAGCATACGGGGCATGCTGGCCCTCGTACTGATCGCGGGCCTCGCCGGCGGCAGCGCGGAAATTGCGTGGGTCGGGCTGATCGCATCGCAAGCGTCCGGTGGTGCAGTCGAAGTCGCACGCCAGGTAAGCGCGACTGTGCTGCCCGGCGTCGGTGCGCTGGCCATCGCGCCGTTTGCCGGAGTGGCGATTCACCTGCTTCTGTCGGTTCTTCTCGCGTTTGCTTTCTGGCGACTCGTGTGGCGACCATTCGCCTCGAAACTGACGTCCGTCGAGGCGGGGCTCTGCGGGATGGGCTCGCTGGCAGCGGTGTGGTTCGTCAACTTCACTGTCGTCCTTCCTGCACTCAATCCGGCCTTTGTGACGCTGCTCCCGTCGTGGGCGACATTGATTTCCAAGCTTCTGTTCGGGGCGGCCATGACCGCGGTGTTGATTGTGTCGAACGAACAACGTCAGGAGGCTTCTCTGCTCACCGTGTGACTGGCCGCGGGCGCGCCGCATTCGCTCGCTCGGGCAGGGGTAAATTTGGACGATCTCGATGTGAATGCTGCGCGCGCGGTAGCCAGCCCGCGTTCCCACACGTCGACTGTCGCAAATTTACAACACATGTGGCAGCCCTACTCCGATAGCGCAAGTCAGATAAGTTATCCGAAAAAGACAGCGTGCGCCGCGTGCCGGCTCCTTGTCGCGAAGCCATGCGCGAATGACGCCAGTGGCAGAAATGGCCAATGCGTCTGCTTCGATCGTGGTCCAAGGCGGTGTCTCGAGCGGGGATCGATGTCGCGCCGGATGAGGCAATATGCCGCAGGGGGATCTCTTGTGTGCGCTACCTTACATATCTTGTGGAAAGGGTGGCGCAGACTTGCAATCAAGTAGCTCGAAGAGGGAGAGACAAACGATGAACGCGCAAAAAATCATCGGCCTGGGCACATGGGTCGCGTGTTTACTCGCAACGTCGGTTGCGGCAGCGGAAGATCCGGCGCCACAAGAGACCATGGCGCAAAAGGCACTCGCTCGAGATAAGGTTTGCACCGTTTGTCACAACGAAAGCTGGCGCGTGCCCGTGCTTGCGCTCTACCAGACTCGCCATGGCAACAGAGCGGACCCGCGCGCGCCGAACTGCCAGTCCTGCCATGGACCCAGTGACGGGCACCAGAAGGATCCGGGCGGCGTGCATCCGGATGTCGTCTTCGGAACCAAGTCGAAGAACGTATCGTCGGCGGACGATCGAAGCGGCGCCTGTCTTACCTGCCACGATTCAAAAGTCCTGCCGCGCGCGCATTGGGCCGGAAGCGAGCATCAAAGCCGCGATGTAACCTGCAGCAACTGCCATACGGTCCATATCGCCCGCGATCCAGTTCTGACCAAAGCCACGCAGCCAGATGTATGTTTCACCTGCCACCAGACTCAACGCGCGCAGATTCACCGCATTTCGACGCACCCGATACTTGCCGGCAAGGTAGTGTGCTCCGATTGCCATAACCCGCATGGCTCGACCGGGCCGAAGCTTCTCGTCAAGAACTCGGTCAACGAAACCTGCTACACCTGTCATGCCGAGAAACGCGGGCCGTTCCTGTGGGAACACAGCCCTGTTGTCGACGATTGCACCAACTGCCATACGCCCCACGGTTCCACTAACACGCCATTGTTGAAAGCGCGGGTGCCCTGGCTGTGCCAGGAATGCCACACCGGTGATCACGGCGCGGCGATCAACAGCGGCGCGAACCTGCCGAATGGAAACGCGACGACGGTCAATGGTATGCAGCCGCTGGCGAACCAGAGTCCGCGAGCTCAAACGAACGCCCGGGCGTGCTTGAATTGCCACGTGCTGATTCACGGGTCGAACCATCCGGCAGGCGCCAAATTCCAACGGTGATCGACGTCGATTCAGGGAGCACGTCATGAAGATCAACAAACGTTGTTTCGCCATCCGCGCGTCGGTCGTCGCGTTGCAGAGCATGCTGGCCTCTTGGGTCATCGTCTCGTCCGCGCAGGCGGCGGAAGGCGACGACCCCGCGCGTCAGCTGACTCAGCCCACGAACAAGATCGAGTTCGGCGGCGGTTATGTCAGCGACGACTCGTTCAAGTTCGGCCAATACAACGGACTCTTCAACAAAGGTCTTTACGGCATCCTCAACATCGATGTGCGCAGCGCTGACGCCCTCGACAGCGAAAGCGCAATTCGCTGGCGAGTCAATGCCACCGATCTCGGTCTCGATACGCGTAAGGTAACGGCCGAGGTTGGGCAGCAGGGAAAGTTTCGCATCAACGTCGGCTTCGATGAATTGCGAAGCAACCGTTCCGACACCTACCAGACCCCCTACCTCGGTGCGGGAACCAACAACCTGGTGTTGCCGGCCGGCTGGCTGGTACCGGTGGTCCCGCAGGTGAACGCAACCAGCGGCAACTTCCGGGGCCTCGATCCGATCGCGGGACTGGCGGCTTCCCTGGTGAACGGTGTCGCGACGCCGCCCACGGCGGCGCAGCAGGCCATCGTAAACAAGATCATCGCCGCCGACGTGCCAGCCTTCAAGAACGTCGATATTGGAACGACGCGCAAGAAGTACGACGGCGGTTTCAGCTATCAAATCGACCCGCAATGGGAGTTCAAGGTCAGCGCAGTGCATGAGGACAGGGACGGGACGAAACTGTTGAACATGCTGAGCCTCGCCAACGGCACCTCCGCGGTCACGCTGCCCGATCTGATCAACCAAAGCACCGACCAATACAATGTCGGCCTTAATTACACGGGGGAGAAGGCGTTTCTGCAGGCCGCGTACTACGGTTCGATCTTCAGGAATCATGTCGATTCCATGAACTGGCAGAACCCGTTCCTGCCGTCGCTCACGGCGCACATGAGCAGTGCGCCGAGCAACGAGTTTCACCAGTTCAACCTGACCGGCGGATATCACTTTTCGCCCACGACCAAGCTGGTCCTTTTCGGTTCCTACGCGCGCAACACGCAGAACGATCAGTTCCTGGCCGATCCCGGCAATTCACCGCTGGGCTTGCCGGCGTCGTCACTCAACGGGCTGGTCGTCACCAAGGCGTTCAACGCGAAGCTTACGTCCAGGCCAATGACCGGGCTGAACCTCACCGCGGCCTACAAGTACGACGACCACGACAATCGCACTCCAGTCAACACGTACATGTTTTATGACGCCGGGGAACCCAAGAGCGGTGCGTCGCCGTTCAATGGCCCGCTGGGTCTGCCCGCGGGAACCCTCGGAAGCAACATCAACATCTACGCCAATCGGCCGTACAGCAAAAGGCTGAATCAGTTCAATCTGGACGCCGACTATGCCGTAGCGAAAGGTCAGGCGCTGAAGGTCGGCTACGACTACCAGAAGATCGACCGTTCCTGCCCTGGCTCGTGGATCAATTGCGCCGATGCCCCGGAGACACGGGAAAGCACGGGTCGTATCGAATGGCGCGTGAACGTCGTCGAAGATCTCAGCGGCAAGCTCAGCTATGCCTACTCGCAGCGCAAAGTCGACTACGACGAGAACGCGTGGCTGGCATTGGTTCCGATGGCGAACGTCGTTCCCTCGGGCGCCACACAGAGCGTTCTCGCTTTCCTGAATGGAAGCGGTCTCGGTGGCTTTGGCGCAGTTGCCCCTTGGGTTCCGTTGCAGCCGGGCAATCTCGGCGTTTTCTTTCCCAACAACAGCTCGCTCGTGCAGTCGTTTTACGGCAGCCGCAACGACATCCACGAGATCATCGGCATGAGGCGGTTCAACATGGCCGATCGCGATCGCAACAAGGCGCGCGCGGCGCTCAACTGGCAGGCCACGGACAAGTTTTCGCTCCAGGGCGGCATCGACTACAACAAGGACGATTACACGCACTCGGTGTTCGGCTTGAAGAACGCCGAGAGCTGGGCCCTGAATCTCGACGGAACGTACGCGGTCAGCGATGCATTCACCGCCAGTGCTTTCTATACCTACGAGGACATGCGCACGAGGACCGCCGGGGCATCGTACAGCTCAGGTGCCATCACCAACACCGCAATCGTGGGCGGCGTGGCGGGCAATACGGTCGTTTCCGGCGGATGTTTCAACACCGTGCTGGACAAGAATGAAAACGCCAAGATCGACCCGTGCCTCAATTGGGGCACCGACATGCGCGACAAGGTCGATACGGCAGGCGTGGGCCTGCGGTACAAGGGAGCGATGGCGGGCCGACTCGATCTGGGAGGCGATCTCGTCTACAGCATAGCGCGCACGAATAACGGCATGACCGGCGGGACGTATGCGAACAATCCCGCCGCCGTAGCCGGTCGGCCGGCGGTCGTGCCTGCGGCGATCTTCATCCCCGCCGCCGATCTGCCGACGGTCAAGACCAATACAATCGAGTTGAAGCTGTCGGGCCAGTATGCGATCGACAACGCATCGGCCGTGCGGTTGCTCTATTGGTTCCAACGCCTGCAATCCAACGACTATGCCTACGCCGGCATGCAGTTCGGGACCATCACCAGTGTCATTCCGACGAGCGAGCAGGCGCCAAATTACAGGGTGCATGTGGTCGGGGTTTCCTACGTCTACCGTTGGCAGTGAGACGGTGACGAGTTCGCAAAACGCGCAAGAGGCCGCGAGACGATGCGCATGACGCACGGGGTCTTGACTTCCGTGTTGGTGGTGCTCGCAGCGGCGGCAGCTTCGGCAATGTTGGGCTACGCGCCGAGCGCCGCGGCTCAACTTGCGGCGGTCAACGCGGTTGCCGGTGACGATCTCCGCGCCGCCTACGCGAGCGCCGCGGACGTTGCAGAGGGCAAGCGCGTTGCGGACGCCTCGTGCGCGGGTTGCCACGGCGCGAGCGGCATCAGCAACACCAAGGACGCGCCCCACCTCGCCGGACAGCGACCGGGATACCTCTACCTGGAGCTGCGCGCATACCAATCCGGCGCGCGCGGAAATAGCACGATGGGCGCGGTCGTCAGGAATCTCAACGACAACGCCTTGGTCAAAGCCGCTGCCTACTACGCGAGCCTTGATCCTGCACAAGCCAGTCCGGCAGTGGGCACGAAGACAACGCCTGCGCAGATCGATCCCGCTCAGGCGGGCAAGGCTGCGTCCGCCGCCTGCGCCGGTTGTCACGGCGATGCGGGTGTGAGCAAGATGCCCGGCACGCCAAGTCTCACAGGCCTCGATCCGCAATATCTTGTCGCGGCCATGAAAGCGTACAAGAGCGGAACGCGCAAGAACGACGTGATGAAAGCGATGGTTTCCGCGATCCCGGATGCGGATTTGGGCAACATTGCGTTTTATTACGCGTTGCAAAAGCCCGGCGTGCCGCAAACGCCGGCAGCCGGCGACCCAGCCGCGGGCAAGTCCGCGTCGGCGGCGTGCGCAGGATGTCATGGCGACAAAGGCGTCAGTGCCAATCCGGCCATTCCGAGTCTCGCGGCCCAGGACGCGTTGTACGTGGCGACTGCGCTTCGGTCCTACAAGGACGGAGCGCGAAGTGATGAAACGATGAAGGGCATTGCGGCTGGCCTGGACGAACCTGCGGTCAAGAATCTGGCTGCCTTTTACGTCGGTCAGCAGCCGCAGGCGACCAATGTCCGCAAACCCCTTTCGACAGCCGAGTGGGCGCAGCGGTGCGATCGATGTCACGGCGTCAATGGCAACAGCACGGATCCTCGCCTGCCGGCGCTGGCGGCGCAGCGCGTCGAGTATCTGGAAAGAGTGCTGCACGCGTATCAGACCGGCGAGCGCAAGAGCCCACAAATGGCTGCAATGTCGGATGGGCTTACCGGGAGAGATGTCGAGAATCTGGCGGCCTACTACGCGCGCCAGAAAGCGCGTGCGGTCGTCTACATCGCGTTGCCGGCGAAGTGAGCGGGCATCGTTTCCGGAATGTATTTCAGCAAGGAGCTTGAAAATGAAACGAATACTGATTGCCGCAAGTGCTTGCGCATTGTTCGGCGTTGTTGCGCCCGCGCAGGCGGCGGGGGACGTGGCCGCCGGCAAAGCCAAGGCCGGCGCGTGTGCCGGGTGTCACGGAGCAAACGGCCAGGGTATCGCGCCAAACCCTGCGTTGGCGGGCAAACCTGAGGCTGACATCGTGCAAGCGCTGAACGACTACAAGTCGGGCAAGCGCCCCAATCCGATCATGAAGACATTTGCGAGCCAGCTGAGCGATCAGGACATGGCCAATGTCGCTGCGTACTTCTCGTCGCTCAAGGCTAAATGAACTCGAATGCAAGCCTGGCGAGGCAGGCGCTCGTGAGTCCGTTTGCCCCGTGAAACAAGGGAACCCATCATGAGTGACGTCCCGCTGCACCAGCTTTATCATCATTATTCGGAGCTGCCGTACAGCCAGCGCGTGCTTTATACGGCAACGCTGCTCGTGCTCGGGCTTGGCTACCTGTTTGCGTTGATCTACTTGTTTCACACTTATGCCGGGCGCGCTGGCGGCAACCCGATGATGTTGTCGTACAACGACATCCTGACCGCCTATACCGGGAGCGGCAAGGGATCACGCCTTGAGTCTGCGCTGCGGGGGCCGATGTCAACCATGCTGCCTCGCGATCAGGCGAATGTGCTCATAACGTGGGTGCACGACGGCAGCGATCGCGCAAGATATGAATCAGACATCAAGCCGCTTCTGGACCAGCGCTGCATGAGTTGTCACGACGGCAGCAACCCGCATATTCCCAACCTGAATGGATACGATAACCTGAAGAAAGTGACGGAGCAGGACACCGGCGCTGATGTCTTCACGCTAGTACGCGTCTCCCACATTCACCTCTTCGGGCTAACCTTCATCTTTTTCATCATGGGCTATATGTATAGCCACGCCTATGTGCGGCCGGTCTGGTTCAAATGCACCGTGGTTGCGCTGCCGTTCGTGGCCGTGATCCTGGACATCAGCTCGTGGTACCTTACCAAGTTGTACCATCCGTTCGCCTGGGTCGTGATGTTGGCGGGCGGATTGATGGGAGTGTGCTTCGCATTCATGTGGGTCGTGACAATGTATCAACTGTGGTTCTCGCGGGTACCTCCGCAGATTCAAGCACCGCGAGGGCCGTGATATTCCCACTGTCGGCTGAAAGAGATCGGGCGAGTAGGAAGATGGGTACAAGAACACTTTTTGACGCGGCATCGAAACACTTCCTGGCGCTGGTTGTCTCGGTTCTGGCGATCTCGTGCGTCGCGCAGGACGCCGCTGCTCAGACGGCGGAGCGCAACGGAAAGGAAGTCGTCGAATCCCTGTGTATTTCGTGCCACGGCTCCGGTACGAACGGAGCGCCCAAAATCGGCGACAAGAAAGCATGGGCAAGTCGTGCGTCGCGCGGGCTTGGCGGACTCAGCAGAAACGCACTTAAAGGCATTCGGGACATGCCGTCGCATGGCGGCAATCTGAATTTGACCGATACCGAAGTCGAGCGCGCCATCACATACATGGTCAATCAGTCCGGCGGACATTGGATCGAGCCAGTCAGCCGAACAACTCGAGCAACGGAGCGCACAGGCGCGCAGATCGTCAGTATTCGGTGCTCGCATTGCCACCAAACGGGTGTGAATGGCGCGCCCAAAATCGGCGACAAGGCGGACTGGATACCGCGGCTCAAACCGGGGCTCGATGTTGTAGTCCGCTCGGCAATTAACGGTCACGGCGGCATGCCTCCGCGCGGCGGCATGGCCGATCTCACCGATTCCGAAATACGTAACGCGATCATCTTCATGTTCAATGGGGGCACACCTGTGACGAAGGCGCCCTGACCGCCGACGTTGGAGGCTCGAGACGCAATGGGCGTGCCAGCAGGAAGCTGCTGCAGGTACAGTCGGCTCGAGAAAAGCACTGCAGATTCCGAATCAGGAGCCCCTGGTCTCCGGGCGCTCCGTCTAGCGCAAACGATGTTGAATTCGCGCTGCCGGCGCGAATCCGCGCGCCGTCAAGCGGGCTCCGGTCCTTGCTCCGGACGGCGCTCCGGGACCCGCACGACGTGGATGCTGCAGTGCGCGTTGGCGGTCACGTTCGAGGCAACCGAGCGCCACCATGCAAGCGCGCGGTCCGACGCGCCCGGTGCGCCGAGGATGATGAGATCGACGTGATTCGCCCGCGCCAGATCGAGAAGGGTATTTCCGGCATTGGCGCCCTCGATGACGTGAAGCGAAATCCGCGACGGTGGAAACCCGAGCGGTTCCACCCAGTGTCGCAGGCGCATCTTGTGTTCGAGATGTTTCCCGGTCGTGGTATTCCAATCGTTGGCGCCTTCACGCGGCGGCGCCGCTTTTACGACCGATATGCACATCAATCGTAGTTCGGGATAGAGCGATACCAGCTGTCTGGTCGCTGTCTGCAGTGCCGGGTGGCGCTCGTCGTCGGGGTGCTCGGTATCCACGGCCACCATGATCACGGGGACGCGCCGGCCTGCGGCCTTCGCGGCCTTCGCGGACGTCGCGAGCGCGCCCGCTCGGCGCTGCGCGCGCCACCACCGTCCGGCTTGGGCCACCACACCCAGGCCTTGCATTTCGCGCGCCCGCTCGCTCAGCGCAACCTGTTCGGGATGCCGCAGATCGAATGCGATGTGCGCTGCCGATTGATAGCGTTCGCCCGCCGCGGGTTCGAGGCAGCGCAGAATAACCTCCTGCAGCCAAGGCGTCACGTCCGGATTGAGCGCGCGTGGCGGCGTTGGACGTCGCCACAGGCGGTCGCGCATGCCGGGGGCAGTCTCGGGTTGACCAAACGGCTGCGCGCCAGTCGCGAGCTCATAGAGTACGACGCCCAACGCGAAAAGATCGCTGCGCGGATCGTTCCGTT
>Ga0209839_10000319_pt1 | contig 24981 bp, 20 predicted proteins | sample OrgsoiDNA2013050_FD_185800 | JGI IMG/M metagenome (GOLD analysis project Ga0209839, IMG submission 185800) | Permafrost soil microbial communities from the Arctic, to analyse light accelerated degradation of dissolved organic matter (DOM) -... | ecosystem: Environmental > Terrestrial > Soil >... | reverse complement strand
TGGGAGGTAAGACGGTTTTAGCAATCGTCTTACCTCCTGATCAAGCGTCATTTTTACATGGACTGAACTGGCTGTACCTTTGGACGCCGGGTGGGGAGCGGGATGAAGGCGCTCTCCTGCGCGTGTGGCTGCGCGGGCCGCATTCTCGCATTGAGCGCGCAGAAAGACATCACCCCGCGCGGCGACGCATTATGGAAACAGCAGCGCTCGATGCGGCTCATATCGATGTCGCTCTCGTCCATAAAGGGCTTGACGAAGAGGGTGAGGGTCTTGCGGCTGGTCCAGAAGGACGGGTCGGTTCCGATATGCGGCCAGAGCGTCTTCATAAGCTTGAGGCTGCCGCCGATATTAGTGACGAGCTGCGGCAGAACGGCGGACCTTCCATGCGTCAGCATACGCAGAGTCAAATTCGGACGAGGCCCTATGATCTCCATAAATTCTTTGAGCGTGAAGTTGGGCGCGATGGGCCTGTAGCCGTCTTTTGTATGTTTGAGCAGCGTGAAGGCATTGCAGAGCGGCGAACCTTCACCAACAGGGAAGAAGAGATCCTCCGCTATCCCCGCTTGCTCCTCGATAAGCTTGAGGATCTCGGGCATGCGTAGTTTGCGTGGCACGCTTGCAATGCTGGCCTGCTCCTCGTTGTCAGGCGTCTCTTTCCCGGCGATCTCGAAGCGACCAAAAGGTGTTGCGGCTTGAAAAGCGATCGCGCAGACGGTATCGGGATGCTGCCAGGCGAAGTGAATGGTCTGCTGTATCTGGTCGGTATTGAGTCCGTCGTAGAGCGAAACGGCGAGCGTTGAGGGCAGTTTGACGTGCTCAAGGGCTGCCACGGCCTTCTGGCGCACCTCCCACAGATCTTCGCCGCGCAGCTTCACGATATCGTCCGCTCGCGTGCTATCGAACTGTAAATAGACCGAGGTAAAGCCCCAGGAGACGAGCTTCGCGGCGAAATCGGCCTCGCGCGCCAGGCGGATGCCGTTGCTGACCATCTCTAAATGTCCGAAGCCTTTGCGCCTGACCATGGCGGCGATCTGGTCCAGGTCCTTGCGTACCGAGGGTTCGCCGCCGGAGATCTGTAGCGAGATGCCTTTGCCTTCAACCTCAATCAACTGATCGAGCCGCATCTCAATCTCTGCAAGTGTGTAGTCGCGTTCTGAGGGACTGGAATAGGCATAGCACATTGGACAGGTCAGATTACAGCGCTCAGTGACTTCGAGAATCGCCAGCCCAGCGGGTTTGCGCAGGGGAAACGGAGAGAGGCCCCTGGAGATATCTGTATCGCCGCCGTTGCCGTAACGCTCGATCATCAACATCTCTACATTGAACGACTTGCGATAATACGCGGCGTGGGGACCTAGATCGGTGTCCACGCCGCCATGTTCGGGACAGGTACGCGAGAAATAGACTCGCTCGTCAGCGCGTACCTCGTACGTTGCCGGAACGATCTCGCCGCAGACAGAACAGATGCTGCGCGTCTGTTTCAAAATTTCGACCATTGAGGCTGCTCCTTCTGACAGATGAACAGGCATACACTATATAGAGTATACCTTATTCATCTCGAGAAGCCGCCTCGGCGCGCCCAGGCGTGCCGTTTCTTTTTTAAAGAGGAGCATCCATGCCAATCAATTGAGTTGCCTGCTTGCGCAGCGATTGGAGTCCCTCGCTGAAGTGTACAGGGTAGGGGCGTTCAACGGTCAGCGCCCGGTACTTTGCAGGCAACTGCGCCAGGTTTTCCTGTGCCAGTTCACGGATCTCAGAGAGCGGAGGGAGGCTGCCTGGAATGACCACGCCGTTACGCATGACAGGTCGCAACTGGCGCTGATAGCCGTCTGGTCGTGGCTCCTGTGCCAGTTGGACAATATCCTCCTCCCAGCGCGGATGGCGATAGATCTCTTTCTTGCCGGGCCATGTGCTCTTGGGTCCGGCCAGCTTCATCTTCGGAAATTCCATGCCTGCATTATCCATATACGAGACCTCTTTATAGACCGTGCCAAGCGCTCCACCGGAGGTACCGTGTTCGAGCGAACCCGCGCCACTGCCAAGCGTGGTACCGACGCCGAACGAATCGATAGCGGCCCCGGCCTCCAGTAGCTCCGTAATCTTCCATTCGTCCAGGTCTCCGCTAGCCAGGATGCGTACTCCTTGTAGACCTGCTTTATCGAGTTGCTCGCGGATATAGAGGCTGTCTCCCAGCAGGTCTCCGCTGTCCATGCGCACGGCGGCCAGCGTATGGCCCTGCGTCTCTTGGGAGCGCAGGGCCACCGCGATCGCCGTATGGATGGCGGCGCGCTGATCATAGGTATCCAGGAGCAGCGTGTAACGATTGTAGGCTTCCGCGACCGCCGCGAACGCCTCCTCTTCGGTCGCGAACAACTCGATGAGCGCGTGCGGTACGGTCCCCGTCGCGGGCAGGCGATACTCGTAGGCTGCATTGAGCAGAGACGTACTGGCACAGCCGCCGATATAGGATGCCCGCGCGACCGTCATAGGCTCCTGTGCGCGCCTGAAGGCGAACTCCGCCACGCGGCGCGTATGGCCCTTTGAGGCCGCCGCGTAGACGATGCGCGATGCTTTGGTTGCGATCAGCGTAGAGAGACCGATCGCCTGCAGCAGTCCCGCTTCCAGCAGCATCGCCTCGCGAAACGGTGCCGTGACGCGCAGAAGTGGCTCGTTAGGAAAGGCGATCGAGCCTTCGGGAAAGGCCAGGATCTCTCCGCTAAAGCGCAGCTCCGCCAACTCGTCGAGAAAGGCGGAGTCGTAGTCGCGAATGTGCGCGAGAAAGCGCAATTCCTGTTCGGTGTAGCGGAACGACTGCGCGAATTCCAGGGCCTCCTCCAGGCCCGCAACAAGCAAATAAGCTCCGCCGAATGGAGCGGTGCGCGTATACAGGTCGAAGGTTGTAAGGCCATTGCGACCGGTGCGCCAGGAGATGTAGGCCGAATCTGGGTGGTACATATCTGTCATCAATCCTGGGTGAAAATCGGGTGCACGACGATACATGACGGTTTTCCCTCGCTTCCATTAGCCATAACTGAGTTAGTGTAGAGTGTACGATATTGATTCGGCGAATGCAAGCTCGGCGCAAGAGAGATCGAAAACTTGCAAATTAGCTACCCTCTTTGAACGATAATCTCGTCTTTGATAATAGCAAAACATTATCAAAAATAAGTATATGCCCTGGCAGAGAGCGAACATTTCCAGAAGATCAAACAGGGCGTAGAGAAATAGGAGTTTTTTCGTATGCACATAGTGGTAATCGGCAGCGGCTTTGGCGGACTCGCGGCGGCCATTCGCTTGCAGGCACAGGGACACGAGGTGACACTGCTGGAGAAACGCGACAAGCCCGGCGGGCGCGCATATGTCTATGAACAGGATGGCTTTACCTTCGATGGCGGCCCGACCATTATCACCGCTCCCTGGCTCATTCACGACCTCTTTACGCTCTGCGGCAAAAAGACGGAGGATTATGTAAAGCTTGTCTCCATCGATCCGTTCTACAATATCCGTTTCGAGGATGGTTCGGTCTTCAACTACAATGGCGACCGCGAGCATATTTTGAGCGAAGTGCGCCGCTTCAATCCCGACGATGGGCAGGGCTATCTGCGCTTCGCGGAGGCTGGCGAGAAGATCTACAAGAAGGGCTTCGAACTGATCGATCAGCCATTCACCAATTTCTCGGATATGGTCAAGGTCGTGCCGGACCTGGTGCGCCTGCAGTCGCAGAAGTCCGTGGCGGCATTTGTGAATCAGTATATTAAAGACGAGCGTCTGCGCCAGGTCTTCAGTTTCCATCCTTTGCTTATTGGCGGCAATCCGTTTCAGAGCACATCCATCTACGCTCTGATTCATACACTGGAGCGTAAATTCGGCGTCTGGTACGCAATGGGGGGAACCGGTGCGCTGGTGCGCGCCCTGGCGCAGCTCTTTCAGGATATTGGCGGCACGCTGCTGCTAAATAACGAGGTTGCCGAGATCGTGGTCGAGGAGGGGACTGGACGCGCGAAGGGTGTGCAGGTGCAGGCTGGGGAGTTCTTCCCGGCGGAGAGCGTCGTTAGTAATGCTGATGTCGCTTTTACGTACATGAATATGATACCTGCGCGCTTTCGCCATAAAAATACGGATGCCCACATGAAGAGCTTGCAATATGCCATGTCGCTCTTCGTCATCTACTTTGGGACCGACCGCAAATATGAAAATGTCGCGCACCACGAAATATTGATGGGTCCGCGCTATCGTGGCCTGCTCGACGACATCTTCAAACACAAGCGACTGGCGAAGGATTTCTCGCTCTACCTGCATCGTCCGACCGCGACCGATCCTTCGCTGGCTCCCGAAGGTTGCGATAGCTGGTACGTGCTCTCGCCCGTCCCGCACCTGGGCAGCGGCACTGATTGGACCACGATGGCGAAACCGTACCGCGATGCGATTATCGAGTACCTGGAAGAACACTACCTGCCCGATTTATCGCAGCATATCATCTCAGAGCACTCTATCGATCCGTTGCATTTCCAGAACACGCTGAACAGCTACCTGGGCAGCGCCTTCTCCGTCGAACCCATCCTGACGCAATCGGCCTGGTTCCGTCCTCACAACCTGAGCGAGGATATCTCCAATCTCTACTTTGCAGGCGCGGGAACGCATCCCGGCGCTGGCCTGCCCGGCGTAATGAGTTCGGGCAAGATCGTCGCGGACATGATTGGCTACCAGCGTGCTGGAAAAATGGAACCCGGTTTCGCCATTGCGAAGTGAGTCCGGCAAATAGGCATTCCCGGAGAATCATTATGCGAGCTGAAAGATTGCTGACACTTTTTCCTTGTACCTCACCTCTAAATTTGTAAGCTCTTAATTGAGTGTACACTTGCTACAGAGATGAAAAAGGAGCAGAATATGTCAGGTCAGAAGCGCCTATTGATAGGGCTGGCTGGAGGTGTCGGTATCTTCGGGTTGACGCTCACCAGCGGCCTGGCTGTGCTGGCCAATCGCTTCGTCGAAGAACTATCGCGCCCCCATACCCTTTTAGATGAGTCGGTCTTTACCTGGAAGATGCCTCTCGGAAACGCCGATCCTCCTCTCGCACAGCAGCGTTCCCTCCTTTTCGAGACGGCTGACGGCACGCTGCTGAGCGGTGAGTTTTGGGCACAGCTCCATCCAGCTCCAACAATTGTGTTATGCCACGGCTATCGCACGTCGCGCTTACACCTGCGCACCGTCGCCGCGCTGGAGTACGCGCATGGCTATAATGTCCTGTTCTTCGATTTTCGCGGGCACGGTGAGAGCGATAGTGTGATGACCAGCGGCGGCAACGCGGAAGTGCGCGATCTTGAAGCGGCACTCGAGGTTGCCACCCGACAGCCGGAGACACTACCCAATAAGATGATTATTCATGGCTTTTCGATGGGTGCCTCCGTGGCCCTGCTCACGCCGCCTCATCCCGGCGTCATTGCCATTATCGCCGATAGCCCCTACGCGCATTCTGGCGATATCTTGCGCCGCCTGGTTCAGTATCAACTGACGCAGGAGAGCAATGGTTGGCGCGCGCCCCTGCGCAAGCTCCAGCGCCTCTGGCCCGCCCTGGCATGGCTAACCGTACTGTGTAGTAGCGTTGTTTTCCGCGCACGTTTTGGCTACAACGTCATCGCTCACCCGGCGACCAGCTTCAAACGTTGGCGAGCGCGCTCACAGGCCGCCGCAGAGCAGCGCACGATCCCCTTGTTGCTCATTCATTCGTCTGGCGATACGCTGGTACCGATCGCCCATGCGCGGCAAATCGCCGCTGAAGCACAGTTGTATAATGTTCCTGTAGAGACATATTTTATCGAGGAGATGGATCACTGCGGCGCGTATGGCTACGATCCCGAAGCATACGTCCGAGTGCTTTTGAACTTTATGGCGCGCTATCTCCCTGATGATTTTTTAAGGGCGTGCAAAAAAATACTCCGAAATAACTAAGAAAAGCCTTGCATCTTTGACTTTTTGCAGGCATAATTGGAACAGAAAGCTATTGTGTGAATTGCACGATGTGCATGTTCACGGAACTATCCTTTTGCATCAACAGAAAAGGACGCTAAAGGAGTATCTATGCCAACATCAGATGATATAACACATACAACACAGGTGACTGAGGCTATCGAACGATTACCTCGTCCATTAGAGCGCCGCAATCCAGTAGAGCGTCGACAGTCGTTACTTCAGCAAAAACACACGGATATGTTGCCGCAAGTGACCGTCGAAACTCCTCATTCGAAGGTGGCCTGGCGTCAGGTGATTTACCTGCGCGAAGAGAACAGGCGTCTGCACTTCGAACTAGAGGAGCAGCACGCGGAGATGCAGCAACTTATCAGCGAGTATAATTCTTTACAGACCCGCTTCGAACAGGATGTCGCCGTCGTGCATAGCGGCTATCACCAGGAGCGCGAACACTACCAGAGTCACCTGCAGGAGCTTACGGGCGAGCGCGATCGTCTGCAGGCGGCCCAGGCGGAGCTCGAACATCGCTACCAGGACCTGTACCATTCGTTCCAGGATGCAGTGGAGGAGGAGGCGAACAAAATAGTGGCGGAGGCAGCCCGGACGATTGAACTGTCTCCCTCTAGCGCGCCCCTATTTTTTCAAGATGCGATGAAGACGCTCGAATTACAGGTCCGGCAGGAAGAAGATAAACACCTTGTCGAGGCGCTGTATTTGAAGCGCGAGGTGCAGCGCATGGCTAATATCCTGGCGCGGGAGCGTGCCCAGATAGAGGAGGAGCGCCAACGCCTGCTGGGAATGCAGAGTACGGCTCGTCAGCAGGCTGAGCTGCGCCAGAAAACGCTCCAATCCCGCCTGCGCTCGCGCTGGAAGGTGAGAACGGTCGCCACGACGATTGGGATGATTATCCTGCTGGTGACGCTACAGTTCCTCTTCCTGAACGTGGCGCATGTGAAGCTGGCGGCGTCGATCTCTTTCTTGCTGCTCCTTCCCATCATTATCTGCTCGGTGCTGGCCCTCATCTTGAGTGGTCCGCTCAGCAGGGCACGCGAGGTGTATCACGGCGCGCCACACAAAAAAAAGGTTGACAAGGGCTGAGCAAAAACGCCTGGTCACTTGCCAGGCGGCTTAAAAAGCTAACGACGCAGGCGCAGAATGGTTCGCACGATGCGCCGATTGCTGGCTGCCGACGCACTCGTCAGGTATGCCTCGTACGCTGCCTGCTGTAGGCCGGTGCTCATTGTGGGGTAAGTGTGGATGGTGTTGAAGATGTTGTTCAGGGTCAGATGATGCTGCATCGCCATTGCTATCTCCCCCAACAGTTCGCCCGCGTGCGCCCCGACCATGTGCGCTCCGACGAGAGTGTCTTTCTTCCCGGCCAGCACCAGTTTGATGAAGCCCGCCGTCTTGCTTTCAGTCTGTGCGCGATCAATGGTGGCCCAGGGAAATGTGACGACGCGCGTCTGCTTATGCTGCTCCTGCGCTTCTGCCGGAGTGAGCCCGACATGCGCGGCCTCGGGATCGGTGAAGGTACACCACGGCACGACGCGGTAATCGACCTTTTTCTTGCCGATAGGTAACAGTGCGTTGCGCACGGCGATACCTGCCTGATAGGCCGCGACGTGCGTGAAAAGATATCCTCCGATTGCGTCTCCAATGGCGAGGATGTTGGGGCGGCTTGTCTGAAGATACGCGTTGACTTTGATGCCTTGCTCGTTATAGTCAACGCCTGCCGCCGCCAGATCGAGTCCCTCGACGTTCGCCCGGCGTCCTGCCGCGAGCAGCAGTTCGTCGGCCTCGAAGGTCAGCTCTTGCCCGGCTTGCTGCACGGTGATACCTTTTTTCTCTCCTTGCCTGAATGCTTTGATGAGACGAGCGCTGGTGATAATGGTGACGCCTTCAGCCTGGAGTGTCTCGGCTATGGTGGCTGAGACCTGGGGGTCCTCGCGTGGCAGGATGCGCTCAGGCCCCTGGATGAGCGTGACGCTTGCTCCCAGGCGCGTGAATGCCTGCGCCATTTCGACTCCAAGCGGTCCGCCGCCGATGATGAGGAGTGAGGCGGGAAGCGCGTTCAAGTCGAATACGTCCTCGTTGGTCAGGTAGCCCGTCTCGGCGAGTCCTGCTATCGACGGAACCGCCGGGTGCGAGCCAGTGGCGATGAGCGTGCTGCGGCTCGTCACCTCTTCGCCGTTCAGGAGGAGCGTCGTTGGTGACTTGAACGAGACGCGTCCATACCTTACGCTGACGCCCTCGATATAGCTCTGCTCCGTCTTCCCGACGCGCTCGATGACGCCCCGCACATAGGCGTTCACTTTTGTTATGTCTATTTCTGGTGCGGCGGGAGTGAAGCCCAGGCGCGCATTCTCTCTGCTCTGTTGGAGAATACGGGCCACGTGGAGCAGGCTTTTGCTGGGTACGCAGCCGTAGTAGAGGCAATCGCCCCCGAGCCGTTCTTTGTCGATGAGCAAGACGTTTGCTCCGAGCGCCTGCGCGGCCCGCGCCGCCGTCAGGCCACCGGAGCCGCCACCGATGATAGTCATATCGTAATGCGCGCGCGCCATGTATTTCTCCCACTCTCGTTTTTTTCTGCTAGTAGTTTACCACTTTGGAGGCAAGAGTCTTGTATTTATGACGAATACTCTTGTTTATTATGAGAGGGAGTGTTACTCTGTTGTCGGTGAATCCGCTTTATCGCACCGGGTCCATCCAGGCGCTACAGATCTACGTATTTATACTGACTAAGTAAAATGTTTTGATAAGGAGAAGTTTTATGGTTCAGCATGCTCAGCCGGGGGCGAAATGGAAACCACATGCCATCTGGCAGGACGGTCATCGCCCGGACCCCTGCAATATAGTGATTTTCGGCGCGACCGGTGATCTTACCCAACGCAAGATACTTCCCACTCTCGCGCATCTCATGCACGATCATCCGTTGCCCGAAGGCTTTTGCATCGTTGCATACGCGCGTCGTCCCTATACCGATGAACAGTGGCGCGCCATAGCCCTGGAGTCCGTCAATAAATACCTGCCGGACGATGATAAGCTGGATCTCACGGCACAGAAAGCGTTCGCGCAGCGCCTGTTCTACTGTCAGGGCGACCTCGACGATCGGCAAGGCTACGACAAGCTATCAGATCTGTTGGACAAGTTGGACGAAGAGCATGGCACCGGCGGCAATCGCCTCTTCTATCTGGCAACGCCCCCCGACCTGGATTCCGAGATCGTTTATCACCTCGGCGGCTCCGGGCTGGCGCGTAGTAACAATAGTAGCAATAACGGGAATAGCGATGGCGGCTGGGCGCGCATTGTAATTGAGAAGCCGTTCGGACACGATCTGGAATCGGCCAAGAAGCTCAATCGTGATCTGAGTCGCGTCTTCCGTGAAAACCAGATCTTCCGTATCGATCACTATATGGGCAAAGAGACAGTCCAGAATATCCTGGCCTTCCGCTTCGCCAACGGAATTTTTGAGCCCCTCTGGAATCAAAAGTACATCGATCATGTGCAGATCATCGTCGGCGAGAATCTGGGCATTGGGACGCGCGCCGAATTCTACGAGACCTCCGGTGCTATCCGAGACATTGTGCAGAATCATATTATGCAGGTGCTCTGCCTTACCGCGATGGAGCCGCCCGTGGCCTTTGATGCCGAGGCTATTCGCGATGAGAAGGTAAAGGTGCTGCGCGCCATCCGCGCGTATAAGCCTGAAGAGGTCATCTCTGAGGTCGTGCGCGGTCAGTATACAGCTGGCGTTATCGATGAGCAATCGGTGGTCGGGTATAAGCAGGAGAAGGGTGTCAAGCCCGATTCAACAACCGAGACGTACGTGGCGCTCAGACTGTTCATCGAGAACTGGCGCTGGGAGGATGTTCCATTCTACATTCGCACGGGCAAGCGCCTCCCGACGCGCAGTACCGAGGTGACGATTCAGTTCAAGCGCGTGCCACACCAGATGTATCACCCCACGGAGACGAAAGGGTTGGTCCCTAATCGCCTGACCATCCGCATCCAGCCGGACGAGGGGATTTCGCTCAAGATTGGCGCGAAGGTTCCCGGTGCGGCCCAACATCTGGAGTCTGTGGACATGGGCTTCACCTATGCCGGCGCTTTCGGTATTCAATCGCCGGATGCTTATGAGCGCCTCATCGCCGACTGCGTCCTTGGCGACTCGACGCTCTTTATCCGCCGCGATGAGATCGAGGCGTCCTGGCGCATTATCGATAGCATCACGACCGAGTGGGCGAAGATGTCGCCCGATACCGTCTATCCCTACCCTGCTGGTTCCTGGGGACCACCACAAGCCGATCAATTGATCGAGAAAGACGGGCGCTCGTGGGACAATCCCTCAGAGTGATCCGTTATGGCAATAAAAAAAGAGAGGCTGCAACCATTGGTTGCGGCCCCATCTTTTTTGTAGGACGACCTCGGTCCTGTTAACGCATTAAAGCGACGTGTTGGTCGGATCGGTCTTGTCCGGATTGAGCACGTCATCAGCCTTCTTCTCTACTTTGCCTGCTGTCGACTGTACCTTCCCACCAACCTGCTTGGCATCACCTTTGGCCTGCATATCTTTGTTGCCGGTTACCTCGCCCGCTTTGCTCTGCACCTTGCCAGCCGCGTCCTTTAGTTTGCCTTTCAGCGTATCTTCCTGTCCCTGAGTACCTAAATCCTTGTTGTCATCTAAGTCTGCCATGTATTTTTTCTCCTCTTTAACTATCACACTATCCGTTTTGACAACGGAACTCAATTGTCTCCGAGGTCATTGTAGTGGTCCTGCACAGATATCCAGTATTGCAAACAATGTTACAATACCGGAAATACCTGCCTCAGAACTTCCCTATTATGATTACTCTTGACGAGGGCAAAGCGGATACAATCTGAGGATTATCTTCGTAAGTTTATATCTATAGAATATATGTAGGTGTCTGCTTTGCGTAGGCTCTGGGAGCGCTCCCAAAGTCCACGCGAGGCAGACACCTACATACTTTACCAAATGTCATGGCCTTGTTTATTTGACAGGTTTCTGGACGCTCTGTTGCATCTGCTCCACGGCACCCTGCCACTGTTTAAGCCCCTGCTGCGTCACTTGCTCGAAGCTCTCGGTCGCTTTCTGGAAGCTCTCCAGGCCCTCTTTTGAAGTAGTCTCTAGCAGATCGAGCATCTGCTGAAAAGAATTAAGCGGAAGGCGGAAGAGGTCCGAGTAGGCGGCGAGATCGCTGGAAGATGCCTGCACCGGGGACAGCTTCTGGAATGCCTCCTGCTGTTTCTCTAAAAGGCTACGCGTGCTGGAGACATTGCTTTTGAGCACCTCGATTGTGCTCACGAACATGCCCTGGGCGTACTTCAGGTTGCGTTCCTGGGCACTCATCAAGTTTTCAACCAGCGTCTGGTTGGCGTTACGTAGTGCATCGATGACATGTTGATCCTGATTGTTTTGCATAAAATTGCTCCTTATCAAATTGCCCCTTCTATTTCCGCCAGGGAAAGTAGAACGGGAGATATCTCTGGCCCCTTATAAGCAAGTATAACGCATTTCTCATCAATTGGCATCGAAAAAGAGCGCAAAGAGGAAAGAGAGAATTGGAGCTTGAAGCGGCCTATAGCCTGCCTTTATGCATAGTGGAATAACTTTTTAGGATCTACTTTATTCTATATTGTGAGGCTATTGTGAGGCTATTGTTGGATCGAGGGTCCTTTTGGCAAGATAAGAAGATAGCGTCTTATGCCGTACAATAAACCTGTGTGCCGCGCAGACACACAGGTTTATTTTGTATACGACTAGCCGAGCAGTTGCTCCATCTGCGATAAGTGCAACTCGAAAAGCTGTAGCGCCTGGCGTACAGGCTCCCGCGAGGTCATATCGACACCGGCCTTCTTCAACAGATTGATGCTGTAGTCGGAGGAGCCGGAACTAAGGAACTTCAGATAGCGGTTGACCGCTGGCTGGCCCTCGTGCAGGATTTGCTGGACCAGGGCGGCGGCGGCGGAGATGCCGGTCGCGTACTGGTAGACGTAGAAGTTGTAGTAGAAATGCGGAATGCGTGCCCATTCGATGCCGATCAGGTCGTCGATGATGGTCTCCGCTCCGTAATATTTCTCGTTAAGCGCGGTGTACAGGGCGGAGAGCCTGTCAGCGGTCAGCGCCTCGCCAGATTCCGCCTGCTGGTGAATCTGCTGCTCGAACTCGGCGAACATCGTCTGGCGGAAAAGCGTTCCGCGAATATCTTCCAGCGAATGATTGAGTAGCGCGATACGTACCGCCGGATCGCTGGTATTCTTCAACAGGTGCTCGGTCAGCAAGCCTTCATTGAGCGTCGATGCCACCTCAGCCACGAAGATGGTGTAGTCTCCATACTGGAAAGGCTGGTTGGTACGCGTGTAGAAGGAGTGCATCGAGTGGCCCAGCTCGTGTGCCAGCGTGTACAGACTGTCGCGCTTGTCCTGGAAGTTGAGCAGGACGAAGGGATGCGTGCGATAAGCGCCGCCACTATAGGCACCGCCGCGCTTGCCGGGCGTCTCGTAGGTATCGATCCAACGCTGGGTGAAGGCGCGGCTGAGATCACGTGTGTACTGCTCGCCCAGGGGTGCCAGCGCCGTCAGCACCGTATCTTTTGCCTGCTCGTAGCTGATCTCGTCGCTTGTCTCTTCGACGATCGGGACATAGAGATCGTACATATGCAGATCGTCGAGCTGCAGGATACGTTTGCGCAATTTCATATAGCGGTTAAGCAGCGGGATGTGTTCGCTGACCGTTTCGATCAGGTTATCGTAGACGCTGACTGGAATGTTGTAGCGCGCCAACGCCCGTTCGCGGCTGGACGAGTAGTTGCGCTGCCGGGTGTAGAAGATATCGGTCTTGACCTGGGCGGCCAGCGTTGCGCCAATGGTGTTGCGCTGCTTGAGAAATGCCTCGTGCAGGCCCTCGAAAGCCTCTTTGCGCACGCGGCGGTCCATGCTGCGGATAAAGGTCAGATAGTTGCCTTTGGTTAGTTCGACCTCTTCGCCCGCTTCATTGCGAATTGTTGGGAGCTTCAGATCGGCGTTATCGATCATGGAGAAGATCGCGTCGGGGGCATCGGTGACTTCGCCGGTTGCGGCCAGGACGGCCTCGACTTCGGCTGAGCGTACGTGCGGACGCTTGCGGTTCAAGTCGTGCAACTGGTGCCCATAGAGCGCCAGGTCGGGCGTTTCTTCTATGAACCGGTCGAGCGTTTGCTGAGGAAGAGCAAGAATCTCCGGTTCGATAAAGGACGCGGCTGTCGAGACGCGCACTACCAGTTGCATGATGCGATCCGCCATCCCCTGATACAGCCCGTTGGTGGTATCTTCGTCCCTGCGCATGGAAGCATAGACATAAAGCGTCTCAACCTCTTCAAATAATTCGTCGCGTTTGCGTAGAACCGCTACTAATGCCTCTCCACTTTGCGCAAGCTTCCCCTGCAGGGCTTCGATTTCTGGTATACGGCTCTGAATGGCCTGAAAATTCCGCTCCCAATCCTCATTTTGAGAAAAAATGCTTTCGAGATCCCAGCGAAATTCTAGAGGGATGTCTTCTCGTTTCTTGAATGTCTGCAATTTGCTATAGCCTTTCATAGATAGTGGCGACAGTTCTTTGAAACAATGACAGGCATTGTTCAGTATGTGGGAGTTCCCACTGGACGGACTGCTACGCCCTCTATCCCCTGCCCGAAGGAGTCAGGGATTGCTTTTCGGAGAATGTTGTAACTGCCGTTGACATCGGCGTTGATGCGCCTACCCGTGCTGGCACGGAATAAGCCCCGCGTGACCCGCTTGCCCAGGTACCGCTCCTGATGGCAGATCGGCTCCATGTCTAGAAAGCTGCACTTGCTGGTGTGGCTTTCCTCTTGCAACATGACCGTGATGCCAACCAATTGCGCTTTATAGGTCAGCATCTCAACAAAACGAGCGTGAGGGATGCTCACAAAGTTCTGATTGTTGCGCTTGCCCATGTTGCATCCCTGCTTCCACCCAGGATTTTTGCCGATGATCAGCGTGCCTATCCCCTCTCGTACTAAGAGGTCAATGATACGATGACTCTGGGTGTGCAAGTAGTGCATGATCTTGCATGTGCGCTTATTGGTGAGGGTCTCAAGGCGGCGCGAGGTGTGCCGCTGTCCTGGGAGCCTGCTTTGCAGGTCTGCACGTCGCTTGTTATAGTACTGGTTGATCGACTTCACTGGACGCCCGTTAACAAGGCGCGGGACAAAGCCCGCTTTGTTTGAAGTTAGCATAGCCAGTGTGTTGACGCCAATATCAATACCAGCGGAGAGTGCAGGGTTCACCTCTGCCTGTACAGGTTCACGGCGATAGACCACCTCCACGACATAGTGACCGTTACGCGGGACGATGCGCACTTGATCGACGTTGGTGTGTTTCGTCTTGATCTCGATGTCCAACTGAGACGGGACAACCACTCCTCTCTTGAGTCCCGTTTTACTGATGGCTTGAATGTCATAGATCAGGATATTGCGCCCTTTGGCCTTGTCTTTATATCCTGGCAACTTAGGACGACCTGAGAACTGCGATGGGTCTTCATACCACGCAGCAAGCGCCTTGCGGTACGCTTTCCAGTTCTTGTCCAGCAGGCGCAGCACATCATTGCTCACCTTACGCGGCAAAGCGGTATAGGCATCGGTCTGCTTGACGAGGTGATAGACCTCTGCATAGCCCAGGTACGCAGCCCTATGGATGAAGGACTGGCGCATGTGGTAGTTTGCTAAATTGTAGAGGTTCTTGGACGCAAAGGCAGCACGATCTATCACCTCATAGCGCGGGTCGCTCTTGCGAATGATATGCTGCTCAACCAACTGCATCTACCTGTCCTCCCGCGAGTAATTGCTCTACCACTGCTTCCGTCTTGCGTTTCGCGAGCCGTTGCCCGTAGAGTCTCGCTGTGAACGAGTACACGATTGCCTCCAGATCAGCCATCACGTCCTCTTTCTCGTCATTCTCTGCTAGATTGACCACCTCAATCTTGCGCCCCTGAGCGTACCCCTATAATACCACACTGGGCTAGAGCTTCTATAGATATCCATCTATGATATTTTGTATGTTGCCGACTCATGAGAAACGTGGGAAAATGGGAGACAGGATTGAAAGTTGAGCAGCAGAAAGGGAACCCCAGATGCCGATTTATGCGACCGAGCAAGGCTGGATATTGGAGACGCGCCAGACGGGATACGCGCTGGGTTTGAATAACGCGGGCCGCCTGGTGCATCGTTATTGGGGAGTACGGCTCCCGTATTCCGAAGATTATCCCGTCGCCGCTGACCCCGGTCCCTGGGCATCCTTTAATGCTCCCGCGCAGCGCGCCCTTGATGAATATCCCGCGTATGCTGGTGCAAGTTACGTCGATCCCTGCCTGAAGGCGACGTTCGCCGATGGCGTGCGCGACGTGGTGCTGCGCCTGGATGCTGTGGAGCAGGATGATGATCCCCAGAGGGAACTGCATATCCGCTTGCGCGATACCTATTATCCCTTGTTTGTGACGCTGCATTATCGCGTGCATGCCGACTACGATCTGATCGAGCGCTGGGTAACGATTACCAACGCGGGCGCTACTCCCGTTAGCCTCGAACGCGCACTCTCCGCGCAATGGCATCTTCCCAGGGGCGAGGACTATCGCCTGACGCACGTCAATGGACGCTGGTTGGACGAGATGCACCTGCGCCGCGAGCCGCTTGTGCAGGGCATCAAGGTGCTTGAGAGCCGCCGTCTGACGACGAGCCATCATCACAATCCCTGGTTCGCCATTGATCGCGGCAGCGCCGCTGAGGACGCGGGCGAGGTCTGGTTCGGCGTGCTGGCGTGGAGCGGGAACTGGCGTCTCTCAACCGAGGTGACGGAGTTTGCCTCTACACGCGTCAATATCGGCATCAACGACTGGGATTTCGCCTGGCGGTTGGACGCACAACAGTCGTTTACGACGCCGAGCAGCTACGCCGGTTACACTACCGAAGGCTTCGGCGCGGCCAGTCGTCGCCTGCACGATTTCACGCGTGATCTCGTTGTGCCTCATCCCGCAGAGCCGCGCAAGGTGCTCTATAACTCCTGGGAGGCGACCGCTTTTCGTGTCGATGCGCAATCGCAGCTCGCCCTGGCACAGCGCGCCGCTGAGCTGGGTGTCGAACTGTTTGTGATGGACGACGGCTGGTTTCATGGACGCGCAACCGACAACGCTGGCCTGGGCGACTGGTGGCCCGACGCGCAGAAATTCCCAGATGGACTGGCACCGCTCATCAAGGGCGTGAACGAGCTGGGCATGGATTTCGGACTGTGGGTCGAGCCGGAGATGGTTAATCCCGATAGCGATCTCTACCGCGCCCATCCCGACTGGGTTATTTCCTTTCCGACGCGTGAGCGAACGGAGATGCGCAACCAGCTCATCTTGAACTTTGCGCGCTCCGCTGTGCAGGACTACATCATCGCTCAGCTTGATCGTCTGCTATCTGAAAATAAGATTACGTTTATTAAATGGGATATGAACCGCAATGTGAGCGAGCCGGGTTGGCTGGATGCTGAAGGCGATGCACGCGAACTGTGGGTGCGCTATGTGCAGGGTTTGTATCTCGTCTGGGATACTCTGCGCGCACGCCATCCCGCCGTGATCTGGCAGAGCTGCTCCGGCGGCGGTGGTCGCGCAGACCTGGGCATCCTGCGCCGCGCGGACCAGATCTGGGTTAGCGATAACACCGAGGCGACGGCGCGGCTAGCAATTCAGGATGGCTTCTCGCACATCTTTCCGCCGAGCACGATGGAGGCGTGGGTGACTGACGCGGCCAGGGAGCGGGTTCCGCTACAGTTTCGTTTCCACGTCAGTATGTGCGGCGTCCTGGGTATCGGCGCGCACATACTGCGCTGGAACGAGCGAGAGAGCGCCGAGGCTAAACGCCTGATCGCGCAATACAAGGAGATCCGTCCCATCGTTCAGTTTGGCGACCTCTATCGCCTGCGCTCGCCGCAGCTCCATCCCTTTTCCGCCGTGCAGTACGTAAGCAAAGATCGTGCGGAGGGTGTGCTCTTCGCCTTTCGCACCCTGATCCCCGATCCGGTCGAACTGCCGCTGCTCTACCTGCGCGGCCTTGATCCCACGGCCCGCTACACTGTGACGGGCTTCGAGTCTCCCCGTTCGGGCTATGCCTGGATGCACGCTGGCCTACAGGTCTCGCTCAACAATTTTCAGAGTACGCTGCTGCGCATGCGCAGAATCAACCAGTAGGGAAGGAGTCTGTCCCCTTTCGTTTCATCGCGAAGCCACAGCTTGCCGAAACATTGGGTACACGGCGAGAAAGAACTTGCCGAACTCCCGAACAAGACGAAACAGCGGCAGCTTCCCTTTGGCCGGGTCTAGATGCTGAAACAGCATCTCGGTGTAATGCACCCCGGCATGTCCGGTGAGAGCGGAGCACAGACGCCTCGTTTCGCCAACGGGGACCACCTGATCCCCGCGATCGTGCAGTAGGACGATGAGCGGGGCATGAATATCCTTCAGATAATTCAGCGGAGACAGGGCGGCGAAGCGCTCTTGCATGATGGGAGGCAAGCGATGCAGCGCTGTCTCCGCATCGTCCTGGTCCAGCGCAGTGAGCAGTGAATACACTGCATGGCCATCCGCTGATAGGTTGCGGTCGTCGAGATGTCCACTCTCATTGGCGAACGCGCTTCGAAACCGCTCTGCTTCGCCTGGTTCCAGCAAAGCGATCAAGGAATGGACGAAGACCTTGCGGGTCAGCGGATCAACCTGCCACGGTTCACGCCCATCTCCCCATGAGCGCGTGGCACTGGCAATGTCCCGCGTGAACGTCCACATCGAGGAATAAGGAGCGTAGGCACCGATGAAGGCGACGCGGTCTCGTATAAGGGGACTGGCAGCTGCCATCAGGGCGAAGGAGCCTCCCACACATGTGCCGAGCAGGCCGCTTCTGGCAGGATCAACATACGGTTGCTCAATGAACCAGTGGTATGCCAAAGCGATATTCTCGACGTCCTCGGGATCGAGCCGGAAGTCCCGCATCGCGGGCGACCAGTAGAGCAGCGCCACGAAACCTGCACGAGCCAGCGCTTTCCCCAGGCGCGGGACCTGGGGGTGATCGACGCCGAAAGGAACGACACCGAGGCACACTATAATGCCAGGATGTGGACCGCCTGCTGATGGCCGATAGAGATCGCCTTCGGCCTGGCCAAAATGCGTCGGATACCTCACCTTCTCAATCACTGGTGGCTTCGTCACCCAATCAACAGGTCGGGATGGCAGCATCGGAAAGACTTTGAGGAAGAAGATCGCGGCCTTAGCCACTGCGCGGATTGGCCGCGTCGCACGGATGAAGACATGAAGCATGTTTGGCATCCGGTGATTAATTCTGACGGATGAAACGTTCGGTGGAGATGGAGACGTAGCCATAGTGACCTCTTTGTTCCAGATGGTGGATAGCTTCCTCTAGTGAGAACGTAGCATCAGGCTCTCACGCCACCATCACAATCGTGAGTTCCACCATCACACATCTCTCACAGGTGCTGGAGAACCTGGTCCTTAATCTTCATTTTGCTTTATATCCCTCGTGCTCCAACAACCACTGCTTGCGTGCCAACCCGCCCGCGTAGCCTGTGAGCGTTGCATCGGCACCCACGACGCGGTGGCAGGGGAGCACGATCGCTACCGGATTGAGGGCATTGGTTCCTCCAACGGCGCGGTACGCCGTCGGCTTGCCGAGCTTTGCCGCCAGCGCTCCATAGGTCAGCGTGGTTCCGACCGGGATGGAGCGTAGCGCGGACCAGACCTGCTGCTGAAACGCGGTGCCGCCAGTGTTTACGGCAATATCATCCAGGGCAGAGTAGTCACCCGCGAAGTAGTCGCGGACGCGACTGCTAAAGCCGCAGGGATCGGTCGTTGGCTCCAGATGAACCGAACCGTAGCGCCGCTCAAGCAGGGTCAGCATGCGCTGCTCGTAGTCCTCATAGTCCAGCGCGCACAATTGTCCAGCATCCACGACGATCAGAACGATGCCTATGGGCGAATCAATTTTATCGTATTGTAGTGTTTTCATTTGCTCATCCTTCCTGAAGCTGTTCGCCTTGATTACGTCTCTATGATAAACTATCGCTTGCGTGCTGTCTGGCGGTTTTCGGACATTACCATGAGCATGTTTCGTGGTGGTAATGTCCGAAAACCGCCAGTTTTCGGGCGCATTGTCGTGTATGATAGACATATGGAAAAGACAGCAAACATTCATACCGACTTTGACCTGTGTTACCGCGCTATCTGCAGCCGCGACGCGCGCTTCGATGGACGGTTCTTTACGGCGGTCACTTCGACCGGCATCTATTGTCGGCCCATCTGCCCCGCGCCAACTCCGCAGTCGCGCCACGTGCGCTTCTATTCCTGCGCGGCGGCGGCGGAGGCGGCGGGATTTCGCGCCTGTCGCCGCTGTCATCCCGAGGCCAGTCCCGATTCACCGGACTGGAATGTGCGAGCGGATATGGCGGCGCGTGCCTTGCGCCTGATCGCCGAAGGCGTCGTAGATGCCGAGGGCGTCGCCGGACTGGCGCAACGCCTCGCAGTCAGTGAGCGGCACCTGCACCGCGAACTGGTGACGGAGGTCGGCGCTGGCCCACTCGCGCTGGCAAGGAGCAGACGTGCCCAGACGGCGCGCCTGCTCATCGATCAGACGCAACTCTCGCTAACCGAGATCGCGTTTACAGCGGGCTTCGCCAGCATTCGCCAGTTCAACGACAGTATGCAGGAGGCGTTCGGCTGCGCGCCATCGGCGTTGCGCCGTCATGCACAACCGGCGGGCACAGGCGATGGTCGACTCACCCTGCGCCTGCACTATCGTCCTCCGTTCGATGCCGAGACCCTGCTCGCGTTTCTGGCGCGGCGCGCCGTGCCGGGCGTCGAGGAGGTCAGTAACGGGCGCTATCGACGCACGGTCGCGTTTCCGCGGTCGCGGGGAATAATCGAGATCGAGCCTGTTGCTCGTATACACGCCGTACACGTTCATCTACAGCTCAACGATCTGGGCGATCTCAGCCTGCTCGTTCAACGCTGTCGGCAGCTGTTCGATCTCGATGCCGATCCCGCTGCGGTCGCTGCTGTGCTATCCGCCGATCCTGTGCTTGCTCCCCTTGTGGAGGCGCGGCCAGGGTTGCGCATTCCGGGGGCGCTTGATGGCTTCGAGCTGGCCGTACGCGCTATTCTGGGGCAGCAAGTTTCTGTGAGCGGTGCGTGCACGCTGCTGGGACGCCTGGTGGCGGCGACCGGAGAGCCACTCGCTGAGCCGCAAGGGTCGCTTACCCATTTCTTTCCCACGCCTCAACAGATCATGCAGGCGGATCTGCAAGGGCTGGGCCTGACCCGTACCCGTATAAACGCGCTACTGGCGCTCGCCCACGCCGTTAGCGAGGATAGACTTGTGCTCAATCGCGGAGCCGATCGCGAGCAGACTGTAGAGCGCTTGCTCGCGCTGCCCGGCGTGGGACCCTGGACGGCGTCTTATATAGCTATGCGAGCGCTTGGCGACCCTGACGCATTTCCCGTTACCGATCTGGGCTTGCGACGTGCCCTGGAACAACGCGGCCTTGCTTCTGATGCTAAAAGCGTTGCAGCGCGAGCTGAGGCGTGGCGTCCCTGGCGCGCGTACGCCACAATCCATTTGTGGAATGCCTTGTAGTGGATCTGCCTTGTGTGGACCCACTATGCGTCAACCTGAAGCGGCATTTCATCATTCTTTATAAGGTCTGATAAGTGAGGCCCACAACTCCTGAAGGATACATCTTAGTACTTATAAGTTTCAGTTTCGTCATATGCATTTCATCTTTGAAGAAACGCTTTCCACTTCCCATGATAATGGGCTGGACTAAAAACCGATACTCATCGATAAGATCAGTTTCCATCAGTGATTGGACAAGAGTAGCACTGCCGGTGATGAGAATATCGCCCCCAGGCTGCTGTTTTAGCCTGGCGATTTCTTCCGCGATATTTCCCTTGATAAGTGTGGAATTACTCCAGACTGCTTTTTTCAAAGATGAAGAGACCACATATTTTCGTACGCTGTTTAACTTCGCTGCAGGTCCCATTTCATCATTTTTCTGCGCAGACCAATAGGGTGCAAGCATCTCATAGGTTGTACGACCGTAGAGCATCACATCGCATTCGGAGATCCCCTCTTTAATATATTCTTGCCTCTCGACGCTGTCATAGGGAAGCCACCATGTGTCCATCGTATCTGCGTCAAAGACGCCATCCAGCGTCATCCACTCTGAAACAACGAGTTTTCTCATGTTATAAAATCCTCCTGAGGTTCCCTCACACTATTCCTCTTTGTTGTGGTGCGATTCTGCTTGCATAGTGCAAGTAACAACAGTTTACCCGCTGTGAGAAGGAAAAACTTCTCTCATTTTGCTCTCTTCCCACACAGATCGCGCTCGTACGGTAGCGTGAACTTCCACCAGGTGCGAAGAGCCAGTTACCTTTATGCAGTGGGACGGACAACGATCTCGCTCACATCAACATCGCTCGACTGCTCGATCGCGAATGCAATGGCGCGGGCGATTGCCTCCGGCGGCATTGCTGTCTTGTCCCACCTCTCTTCGAACCGGGCTTTGATACTTAATCAACGCCTGGGGTACGTATTTGGGCACTCCTCCTTTGCGGTAAAACAAGCCATCTGAGCGAGTCAGAACATCAGGCGAGGCTGGTATACTTTTCTCGCAGATCTCCTATGACCGTGTAGGTGACAGACAGATCGTGAGAAAGAGGAACCTCTCATGCTCATCGTTAATGATGACCATTGCATGCGGGCAGGCGTGTGCAGTCTGGGCGAACGGTGTCCCTACTGTGGATTAGCCAGGGTTCGCATATCTGTTCATCATGAGTGACGATGCCGAGCAAACCGTCTATCATGTAGCCTTCGCGTTTCAACTCGCCACAGAGATCCTGATTGATCTTTTCACCTTCTTCAGTCTGCCCGCTCCATACGCCCGTCTGTTTAACCCATTTGATGGTTCATTCCCGCCTTTTAGCACGGCTGCTGGTTGTTGCTACAGGTGAGTTGGCGGATCTGCGCCTCGTCGCGGCTGACCATGCTAGTTGGTAATGGTGCGTAGAAGAGGGGTTCCGCATATTGCTGCCCCTGGTGAACCATCCACCAGAGGAGGGCAGTCAACGCCTGGCCTTTCTCCGCGTCACTTTGATGCTGATAGACAATGATCCAGGAATACCCTGCAAGCGGATAAGCAGCGGCCCCTGGTGCGTTCACAATGAAGAAACGAAGATCGGTTGGGATCGTTGGGAAACCAGCAGCTGCCGCTTGTACCCCTGCGATGGAGGGCGCAAGAAACACGCCTGCTTGATTTTGGAGCAAGGCAGTCGAAAGATGGTGCTGGACCGCATACGACCACTCCACGTAACTCAAGGAACCGTCTGTCCCTTTGAGGGTCTCTGCAATCCCGCCATTGCCCTGTTCACCCTGACCGATCGGCCAATAAACCGTCGTGGAAGCACCGACCCTGGCTTTCCACTCTGGGCTAACCGAGGCCAGATACTGCGTAAAGATCGCGGTTGTTCCGCTGCCGTCGGAGCGATGGAGCGCCTGGATCGCGAGGTGAGGCAAGGTGATGTCAGGGTTGAGATGCTGGATCGCAGGATCATCCCACCAGATGATCGTTCCCAAGTAAATGGCGGCCAGGACCGAGCTAGTCATCTTCAAGGGAGCGGAAACACCATCCAGGCGATAGCTGATGGCCACAGCGCCAAGAGTTACCGGGATATGCAGGATCGTCCCATTCGAGCTATTGGCAACCTGATGAGCGGTCAGTGGGGCATCCGTCGCTCCAAAATCCACAAGTTGATTCAGCAAGGTGCTGATTCCCATGCCACTGCCCGCTGCATAGTATTCGACGGTGAGGCCACACGGCGTGGTGGGATAGATGGAGAACCATTTGTCAAATAGGGGAGCATCAAAAGTCGATCCCTCACCGGTAAGTGAGGTCGTCGTTGAGCAGTGGGCATGGCTCATGGTAGAAGCCGTACTCGCACACCCGTTGAGCAGCAGCGCCAACAGGACAACAAGAAACATATAGGTAGCAGATGAGTGACGAGGAACGAGCGATGGAGTGGACATAGCAGCCTCCTGTTCATCATGGTTTCTGAAACAACCTGGAATCGTGAGCATGGACGAGAGACGTTGATATGTTGCCAGAGGCGAGCGCGCTCCATGCATGCGCACCCATCTGGACGAGATCCCACGGGCTGCCCAGCGGAGGGGTGTAGGACAGATCGAGATCAGAAAGCGCCTCCACCGTCATGTCATGGAAGAGCGCCGTGGCCACCACATCAATGCGCTTGGCCACTTCTGTCTGCACCGGTCCGACCATCTGCGCACCCAGAAGTCGGCCCGTCGTGCGATCCCCTGAGAGAAGCATCTGGACGGACTGCGCGCCAGGATAGTACCCTTTGTGATCCAAGTAGGTCCCGGCAGTCGTCAGAGAGTCAAAGCCAGCCGCGCGAGCCTCATCCTCACGAAGCCCTGTGCGCGCCACAACCAGGTCAAACACCTTCACTACCTGTGTGCCCAGCGTTCCGGCGAAGCGGGCCGACCTTCCGATGGCGGTCTCACCCGCTATCCTCCCCTGCTTGTGCGCCGTGGTTCCAAGCGGGAGGTAGGTGGGGCGCGTGAGCAGACGATGCCAGGTCTCGACACAATCGCCCGCCGCCACAATGTCGGGGAGCGAGGTCTCCATTGATCGGCTAACGCGGATAGCTCCCTGTGTCCCAAGCTCAGCGCCGATGGCTTGCGCCAGTTCTACCCGTGGTTCCACGCCGACCGCGACCAGGACAAGATCGGTCGCCACTTCAAACCCTTCAGTCCCAGAGATGCGGAGCTGTTTCTGCTGGGCCGTGATCTGCTGAACCCTGATGCCTGTCTCGACCACGACCCCATGCTGCTCCAAATGAGTGCGGACCCGCGCACCCAGATGCGGATCGATCGTCTTGAGGACGGAGGGACCATGCTCTACCAGTGTGACCGCTATGCCACGCAAGGTAAGTGCATCGACCATTTCCAAACCGATATAGCCCCCGCCGACAATCACGGCAGAACGCGGCGCATGCTCCGAGAGAAAGCGCTGCATAGCAAAACTGTCTTGCATGCTATGGAGCAGAAAAACGCCTGGCACGTCGATACCAGGAAAGCGCGGACGCCGGGACCTGGCTCCTGTGGCAATGAGGAGACGATCATAGGGCAAGCGGCGCGCAGGGTGCGTTGCTTCCCACACGACAACCTCATGGGCATCTGGTTCAATCGCACGTGCCTGGTGATTGAGCAGCAGAGAAATACCCGCCGCGCTCAGTTCGGCGTGTGTGCGATGGGCAAGCTGCTGATACGCTGGGACTTCACCGCTCAGATAGAACGGCAGGCCACAGATGCTATAATTGGGAAACGCATCTTCCACGACAACAGTAACCTCCCAGGTAGCATCCAGTTCTCTGGCGCGCAGCGCGGCACTGATCCCGGCATCACTTCCCCCGATAATGAGGAGCTTGCTCATGCTGGTTCCTCCTGGGCTTTTGCCGCAGCATACAACTGTCCAAGGGAGCGAGCAGGATGGAGTCCCAGGAACTGGTTGATGCGCGTCGCGATGAGATCGCGAATATGCCGAAACGCGGCCAGCCGTTCCTCTTCGCTGCCTTCCACGCGGCTGGGATCGGGGAAGCCCCAATGGACCTGGTGGCGGGCGTTGGGAAAGTAGGGACAGGCTTCTGCCGCCTCATCACAGACGGTGACGACCAGATCCATGGGTGGTTGCGTGCGAAATTCCTCCAGGTTCTTAGCGCGATGGTCGCGGAGATCAATCCCAATTTCCTGCATGGCTTTGATCGCCAAAGGATGGACGACGCGCGGCTGAGTGCCAGCGCTGAAGACCTCGTAGGTGCTTCCGCCTCGAGCGCGCAGCAGACCCTCTGCCATTTGCGACCGGGATGAATTGTGGGTACACAAA
>Ga0209839_10000318_pt1 | contig 24990 bp, 18 predicted proteins | sample OrgsoiDNA2013050_FD_185800 | JGI IMG/M metagenome (GOLD analysis project Ga0209839, IMG submission 185800) | Permafrost soil microbial communities from the Arctic, to analyse light accelerated degradation of dissolved organic matter (DOM) -... | ecosystem: Environmental > Terrestrial > Soil >... | reverse complement strand
TCGGGGCGAAAGGCGATGAGCACGTCGAGCAATGAGCAGGCGAAACCACTTTTACGCAATGCTGCGTCGATATCCGCAAGCCTGACTCTAATGGAGGTATCGCGATACGGGACTCTGCCCAGGAAGCTGGCGATCTCGCGACGCTCGCCTGCGCTGCTCTCCTCCAGCACGATCTGACCGCGCACCTGTCCCTCGGCGATATATTTGGCGCGCAACCTCTCCAGAAGGCGCGTCAAGCCGACCCGCACAAAAAAATCCACGGCTCGCTGCGCGCCTGCCTCGCTCATTACACGGGCCTCCATGTATTGGGGTCGGCGGGCACCTGCTCGCCACTCAGCATATCCTTCACCTCATAGGACAAGAACCGGGCATAAGGGATGCTGGTCATACTTTACCTTTTTTAGAGTTGCTCTTGCTATCGCTCCAGAACGAGGCCGAGGCGGTGGCGATCGGCGAGCCCTTCTCGTGAATCATCAGGTAGCGGGCGCTGGCGGGAATTCTCGATCCGGTGCCGCTGACCTGGGGACCCGTCATAATCCACTGGAAGTCCTGCGAGACCAGGAACTCCATGATACGCTGCGTATTGGCGGTGCTTACTTTGTCGAATGCTTCGTCCAGGGCCAGCAGACGCGGTGCGCCAGGAGCAGCGCTGCGATAGAGGGCACCCAGGGCTGCGAAGAGCGGGACGTAGAGCGCGAAGAGCTGCTCGGCACCGCTACGCGTGCCCGCAACGCGATCGGTCAGGCGCTGGCGCTGACCTCCGATGGGCGTAACCCAGACATCGAAGTGGAACCATTCGCGATAGTCGAAGACCTGCTCCAGCGCCTCCATGAAGTTGGTGTCGGGACTCTCCTGCTGGCGCAGGCGCACGGCCTCGATCTCGCGTCGGAACGCGCTCATCAGCGTTTCGGTCTCCTCGGTCGTCAGGCTCTGCGCGGGCTTGCGCAGAAGGCGATAGTGTTGAGCGAGGTGGCTGCCCAGTTTCGTCATATCATACTCGGCAGGAGCCTTCCATTGCAGCGTGTAGTGCTCGCCGATCATGGGCAGGTTGCTGAGCACGCCATTGATCTGCTGCACCCATTCCTCAGCCTCCAGGATGTGCATGCGAATGGCCTCGGCGATCTCCTGTAGGAGGAAGTCCTCGAACAACTGACGCTCCTCCTCGTCTAGCAGCGTCTTCTGCATCTCGATGCGCTCGCCCAGAATCTGCAGCAATTCGACGGGAATGCTCCTGTTCTCGTTGAGGAATAGCACGTGCCCCTGATCGTCCAGGTCCGGTCCATATTCGAGCAGGGTTGGTTGCTCGTGGGTGAAGGTGCGCACGAGGGCGTTGTAGACGTCGCGGTACTCGCCCTCAAGTTGCTCTTTGCGCGGCGGAATCTCGCCCTCGCGCAGTTCGGTACCCAGGAGCTTGCGGACCACGCCCATGTAATCGCCGTTTCCTGCCTGTTGACGCGCCGCTACCAATTGGGCGACCGGGTACGCCGCCAGTAGTTCAGCGAAGCGCGCCTGCTTATCGTTGCGATCGGCCTGCGCGACCTGCAGATTGCTCACGGCCTCTGCGAGGTTGCTCTCTACGTTATGCATACGCTCGTCCAGGCGGATGAAGTTTCCCCTGGCGGTATCCAGTTCTGTAAAGAGCGTCTCGTTGCGCTCGCGCAATGTGCGCAGGCGCTCGCTCAACTCCTCAGCGTTCGAGGAGGCGGCGACGCGCAGCAGCTCTTCCATCTCCGCCTGCACCTGTAAAGCCTGCGAACGCACGCGCTCGTACAGGCTGACGACGTTGATTTCGTTGACCTTTGCCTGCTCGACTCCCACGCGGGCCGTCTGGTGCTCGTGCCAGGTGTGAATGACGTTATTGAGCTGGTTTTGCAGCGTGCGCGCCTGGTTTTTCAGCTTGACCATACCCATTAGCGCGGCCTGCACGCGGCGCGCATCGCCGACGAACTGACCAACGCCCCTGCTCTCGCGCTCCAATTGAACAAGCAAGGCGTTATATTGCTGGCGCACCTCCTGGGTCTGCACGCGGGCCTTCTGATACTTGCTCCTGGCGCTGTCTACCGTAGTTCTGACCTGCGCGAGTTCGGCGTAGCTATCCTCGATGCCGCTATCACGGAGCAGACGGCGCAACTGTGTCTGCTTCTCCTGTATCTGTGCCAACTGCTGCTCGTAGTACGCGAGGCGCTCGGTGAGTTCCTGCAGTTCGGCAGCGAGAGCCGCTCGTTGTTGCTGCAAGGCGTCGAGTTCGCGCTGCCGGGCGCGCAGGCGCGTGGCTTTCCCGATGCTGCGCGCCATGCCGATGCCAGCGCGGCCCGTTAGCAGGCCATGCGTCCAGCTTCCGTCCGCGTGCAGGGCGTAACGCGCCGCAGCGGCCTCGCCGTTCTGGCCTCCAAGCACGGGCAGCAGTTCGTTCGTGATCGCCTCCCAGCGCTGATCCTGAGCAGCGTCGAAGCGCAGTACATTATGGTTGCCGTTGTAACCACGCGCCAATCCGTTCAGAGAGACAATATCCAGGCGGCAATCGCTCAAGCCATCCTTGGTCAGGAGAGCATCGGCGGCGGCGACCTGCTCGGGTGCAACGACGAGCGCGTCGAGCAGACCGGCATCTTCAAGCATAAACTCGATACGGCCTGCCTCGTCTTCGGCTGTATCAGATAGAAAATCGAGCAGGGAGTAGAGCGGTTGCGCGGCGATGCCCTGCTCAAGTAGCTTTGCGCGGGCCCGCGTGCGCCGCTCCGAGCGCGGCGGAACGTACTCCGGTTCAGCCTGCTTCTGCTCGTAGAGGGCTTTGAGTTCGCTCATCTCGCGCATCTTGCCGCCTGTGAGCAGTTGCAGTTCGTTGAGCTCGCCCTGGGCAGCGTCGGCGGCTTCGCTCAGTTCAGTTTCAAGCGCGCTGATCTCCTGGCGATAGCCGTTGATGGCGGCGGCGAGCTGCTCGACGATACGCCCACTCTGCGACTCGTCGTCATCGCCCGCGTCCAGCATAAGCTCGTCGGACGATTGCGCGGCAAGCGTGCTCTCGGTGTAGAACGGTTCCAGCGCCTTCTCCAACTGCTCCCGCGCCGAGTAGGCACGGTCCTGTACCGCCTGGAAATGGCGGCGTGCTTCGTCCAGTTCCTGAAAGCGCGTGGTCTCCAGGTTGCGGGCGAATTGCACGCGTGAGTCCAGCCTCTCGCGCTGCTGATGTAGCTCCTCCAGTTGACGCAGCCACTCGCTGCGCTCGTCCGCCTGCTCACCGACGAGCGTGGCGACTGCCGCGGGCATCAAAGGAGGCTCGGAGGTGCCTGGCGCAATGGCGTCGATCTGGCGTTGCGCCTCCTCTAACTGGAAGGCCGCGACCTCCCACAGCGCCTCGTCGCGGGCAACACGTTGCAGATTTCGCAGGTGCTCGCTGCTCTCCGTCTTTATCTGCTCGAAGCGGGCGCGCTGCCTTTCTAGAGTGGCGGCGCTCTCCTCGATGGCGCGTCGGGCGGCACTCAGACCCTGCTCCTGCAGGCGCAACTGGGACGAGGTCTCCTGTTGACGCTCGCGGGCGATGGTGAGCTGCGTGGCGACCTGCAGTCCTTCGCTGGCCTCCAATGCCTTGATCTGGCCTCCCACCTGGTACTGTTCAGTCTGGAGATCGTGGATGCGCTGCTCGGACTGAGCACGCTCGTTCGTGGCCCTGTCGAGCTCTCTGCGCAGCCTTGTGACGCGACCCTGGATGGCGTCCTCACCTAACTGCGCGCCCGCGTATTCACAGCCCGCCAGTTGCGCGCGCACCAGTGCTAACGCTTGTCGGGCGGCGTGCACGCGCTCGGTGGCGTCAAATGCTTCCTGGATGCGCTCGATCTCGCTCTGAATAGCGTCGATGCGCTCGATGGTGCCGATGACGCGTGATGTCGTCTCGCCGGAGATTTTGCGCAGCGACATCTTGAGATACTCGTGAACACGCGAGAAGCTGAGCTCTGTGCTCAGGTTGGGGCGGCGCAGGACCAGCAGGAGGTTGATCAGTTTTTCGAAATCTTTGCTATCGGCAAAGCCGAAGAGATAGCGCGATACCTGGCGCTCGTAGTCGGCCTGTGTGTCGCAGATAATGCCGTGGCCCTCTAACAGTTGCTTGAAGCGCGAGTGATCATAGGCGCGCTTCTCATGGTGGTTGCCGGTCTCGTACAGGGTATCGAGATCGTAACCGAGGCGCGAACCGTCGGTGATCAGGAAGCGCAAAGGGCGGATGCGCTCGGTCGTATTGGCGTTGCCCGCGATGCTCAGCCCGATGGTGAGGAAGCGCGTCCGCTCGCGATCGCCGTTCTCCCAGCGTTGACGTAGCTCTGCGGCAATCGGCGGGTGCTCGGGATCACACCACTCGAATTCGAGGGCGATATAGGAAGTGCGCCGCTCGTGGTTGTAAGGCGTCGCCGATTCTGTTCCGCCGAGCACGTAGTATTCGATGTGGCGCTCGCGGCCCCCGAAGGTATCCAGGCGATTGGGCCGTAGATCACCGTCCAGGCCAAGCGGCAGGGCGGCGGTGAGGACCGTCGATTTCCCACTGGCGTTTTCGCCCGCCAGGAAGAGGCGACCATGCGGTATCTCAAACTCCTGTTGCCCATAGAGCCAGAAATTGGTCAGGAGAATACGGCGCAGGCGGTATCCGAGCGGACCACCAGGCTGGGCCTGTAACATCTCAACAAAAGATGCGACCTGGTATATCAGCGCGTTTTCGCTTGTTCCGTTCTTTGCAGCCGACCAGGCAGCCACGTCATCAAAAGTTTTTTGCATATACTCTTTTCTCTTCTCCACCTGTGGGCTATGCTTCATCCAGACCGGGCAGTTCTGCCGTCATAGCTTTTTTAGTAACCTTTGCCTTTGCGCGGCTCCGTGGAGTCGCGCTGCGCTCGCTCTGGTCGTACGTCGCGGAGTAGCGGGCGGCGATCGGTAGTATCAACACATTGCCAGCCTCGTCGGGACCACGCAGGATACCGACCTGGCGCATCTTGCGGTAGACATCGTTCAGCAGGCTGCGCGCGCTTTTGTTGCGGGCCTCGTTGCCCCAGCTCTCTCCATAACGCTCGCGCACCGCGTAGAACAGCTCGCTCATATCTTCGGTCATCACATGCAGGCAGCCATACGCGTCGGGTCCAGGCCACGCGCCCGCTGTTACCTGTTCGCGCATCGCCGCGCACAGCAACAGCGCTATCTGATCATTCGAACCGAACTGCGTCAAAGCGGTAACGGGTCCCGTCGACATGCCACTTGCGCGCACGATACAGGCGTAGTCGCGCCGAATATCGAGCAGCCAACCAAACGTATCCATGAGCTCGATGGCGATGCCATCGAGGTGCCTGAGCAGTTCGTCGAAGGCGGGCGGATCGTCGAAGCGGAAGAACGCTGGTCCCAGGATGAGCGCTCGCCATGCGCGCACCAGCGGAGGCGTTCCAGCAGCCTCCTGTAGCTTGGTCGGTTGCAGCAGCGCGGAAGAATCAGCCAGCCGCTCAGCCGCCGACTCCACGACTTGCGGACTCAGCGCCCCAACCAGCGAGCGCGCTACGTCAGTGAATTCATAGAGCACATCAGCGTTGGCGGCCTGCTCGACCCACTCGCGCGTTTGCCCATCGACGAGCTGTAGCCCGCCCAGGTCCTGTAGATAGTGCAGGGCGCGCTGGATGCTGTAGCGATCGGCTGGACGGCGAAAATCAAACGCCGCTGCGTTGCCATCGTAGGTGGACTGCTCCTGAATCTGCTCGGCGAGTTGCGAGAGCAGAAACTGTTGATCGTTGCCGCGCCCGCTGAGCTGGCGATTCTCGGCGTACCAGAGCGTCCAGGTCAGGCAGGCGAAATCTCTGGGTTCGCGCAGGCGCTCGTAGAGATAGCCGGGCGTCGTTGCGCTCACATGGCGCACGAGACGAATAACCGTGCTGCTACGCTGGATGCGCCAGCCTGTATGCTGGTCGTGCCAGGATTGCAAGCTGTGATAGTGATGTTGCACCAGGCGGAACAGGTCAGCCTGTTTGGGCAGAATGACCTCACGCTCCATCAGCGCGACGTGTGCCTTAATCAGGTCGGCGGTGGGCGAATGGCGGCGCGAGAGTGCGTTACGGCTCGTGGGCCGCGCCTCTACAACAGGCGTCTCACGCGTTCCTTCTTGTATTGTTGGCTCTAGCATTATCTCAATTCCTCCTCAACCTACTGCGCCTGAGTCTGCAACATACTATCATCGAACGCCGACTCCTCTTCAACTTCCTCCTCCTGCCGCTCCATGCGGTAGCGGGGCAGCAGGAGCACGCCATCGGAGGCGCGCAAAAGGGCATACAGCTGCTCGCGAGGATTGAGCAGCGTAATAATCGAGCCATCGGGGGCGCGATACTGGCTCTGGCTCTGACCCAGGCAGGCATCGATCACCTCCATTATTACGCTGCGATCCTCGGGCGTGATGGTTCCGAGCGTGCCAACATCCAGGCTACCGCTGGCGAAGAGGCGCGTAAAGCGCTCGCGTTGCTCCCTGGCTCTGTTTTCGTGCTGGGCCACCACTTCGCGCAGGAGGGTACGATTGTCGATGATTGGATCTTCCAGCGGCAGATTGCCATGCGAGGAGCGACTGACCGGGCGCAGTTGCAGCTTTATGGCGGGCGGCTCCTGCCAGACGTTCGCGTGCGTGGGCTCATAGACAGAACTGGGCGTGCCTGCCAGTCCTTCCGGCAGGTGCACGGGCAGCAGATCGGCGAAGGCGACCGAGAAGAGCTGCTGCGCCGTCTCGCCGTCCTTCATGCTCAGGAGCTGGCGCGCCAGGGTGTTGAGCTGGGCGGCGTAGTTGGCGCTGGGCCGCGCCGTCGAAGCGAGGATGCTGGCGCGGCGCACGACCTTATCCACTTCGGCGAGGGCGTTGCGGCGGAACGAATCGGCGTTCTTGCCTTCCGCGAACCAGTTGACCACGGCATCCACCTGGTTGCGCGCATCCTGAAGCAGCTCTTCGGTTGATGGCCTGTCCTCCAGGGTTGGCGCGGGCGGATCAAGGTAGCGCGCTGTGATGCCGATGAGCTGCTCCTGCCTGCCCGTCTTCGCCCAATCGCTGAGCAGACCACGGATGCGCGGGCTGTATTGCGTCAGCGCCTGGGCGAAACCATGCACGTAGGCCACGACGGCGGCTTTGTAGAGCTGAAACGCCTCCAGATCGGGGCGCGACTGCTGGGCCGCGTTGATCATGTTGGCGAGGTACTGCGCGGCTTCGCGGGCCATAGTGTTCCATATCTCGAAGGCGCGCTGCCACTCCTCGGCGATCTCACGACTACGTGCCGCCGAGAACACGCCGCCAGTCGCTAACCATTCTTCCAGGCGCGCGAGCGACTCCCACAGGCGCGGCAGGTCGCCCTGACGCAGCGCGCCGCTATTGGCGCTGGCACGGGCCTGCTCGTCGAGAAACGTTTCGACGGCGATGGCGGCGGGCGTGGCCTGGTAGAGCAGAGCGGGCGAGAGGAAGCTAGCGATAGAGGTGGCGCGGCTTGAGTCGTAAAAGGTGATGACGTTGCCCCACTCTTTGAGCGCCGCGAGGTCGCTCTGGCACTGCTCAAGCGTGTATTCGGCGTCAAAGGTGGCGCGCACCTCGTCGCGCACCTCCTGGGCTGTCAGCTGGTAGCGGTACAGCTCGCGGTGGCGTTGGAGAAAGATGCGCATGATGAGGCGATACCAACGCACGCGGTTGGGGGAGACGAGATAGCTGAAGATCTGCATGCGATCGGTCAGGTTAAAGGCTGAGGAGGATAGGATGCTCTCGACGTTGTTCATTGCGCTTATCTTTGCCCATTCCTTAACAGGTTATTTTATGTACACTCTCATACGCTTGATTAATCGAATTCCATATTGCTGAAGTGTTTACCCTATAAGTTTTTTCAGTCGTTCTATTATAGCACAAAATGCCCGTTACCCCTCCACAGTGAGGGTACTAATGGCGGTTTTTGGGTAAATCTTCAGATACTCTTGCCTCACTCATCGCTGCTACGTGGCTCACAAAGGGGTGATAGGTGGGTTGGCGGCGCAGAGAGGTTCTGATCCAGACCCCTGTGTGCTTGACGTGTTCAGCATTATTCCCTACAATATTGCAGTATCCTGTAATTAGATCAAGTATTTTTGCATTAGATACTGAAGACGATCTCCGACCTATTTTCTAGTATGCACAAGGAAAATGACCATGGCAGATCGCGTGGGACAACAGCTTGGGAACTATCGCCTGACTCGCCTGCTTGGCACTGGTGGCTTCGCGGAAGTGTACCTGGGCGAACATATCTATCTCGATACCCTTGCTGCGATTAAGGTCCTACATGCACAATTATCTGAAAATGAAGCCGACCACTTTCGTACGGAGGCGCGTACCATCGCTCGTCTGGTACACCCACACATCGTACGCGTGCTTGAGTTCGGCATCGAGGGCGCGACACCTTTTCTGGTCGTCGACTACGCGCCCAATGGGACATTGCGTAAACGTTATCCTAGAGGTGTGGCTCTGGCCTTGCCACTGGTCGTGAGTTACGTCAACCAGATCGCTGATGCCTTGCAATACGCGCACGATAACAGGGTCATTCACCGCGATGTGAAGCCGGAGAATATGCTAATCGGGGCGCGCCACGAGATCCTGCTCAGCGACTTTGGCATCGCCGTCATGGCGCAGAGCACGCATTATAATAGCACGCGCAGTATACAGGATCTCGCGGGCACCATCTCCTATATGGCACCGGAGCAGATCCAGTCTCAGCCTATGTTCAATAGCGACCAGTATTCGCTGGCGATCGTGGTCTACGAGTGGCTGAGCGGGGCACGCCCGTTCAATGGCTCCTTCACGGAGGTAGCGGTAAAGCACACGTTGGTCCCTCCGCCTTCACTACGCGAGCGGCGTCCCGACCTCTCCCATGCGATCGAGGAGATCGTATTAAAGGGACTCGCGAAAGATCCGCAGCAGCGCTTTGCTACGATAAAGGATTTCGCGCACGCCCTGGAGCAGGCGTGCCAGCAGGAACCGGGCTATGATGAGGTCTTCAGGGTGATACAGGAGCACCCTGAGCAGGCTTCATCGGTTGGTACCGTTGTGCTCACCAGGACGTTGGAGACGCCTGTGCCGTCTGGACCGGATGTCGAAGAGGCGGAGGAGTCTTCGACGACGGCACCGCTTTCTGAAGAGGCTTTACCCGCTGCTTCAGAGGGTTCCGCTGGTGGCGAGGAGTCACCAGCGGAACCCTCGCTCGCGCGGCCTCGCAGTGTTAGCAGGCGCGCGGTGATAGGGGGTCTGGCAGGCGTGGCGCTGCTCGCTGCAGGGGGTACCGCCATTTTTCTGGCACAGCACAAAAATGGGATGGGCATGCTCAACTCTACCGCAACGGCCAGCGGACAGGGCACGCTTCTCTACACCTATCGTGGACATAGCGATCTACTCTGGACGGTCGCCTGGTCCCCCAATGGCAAGTACATCGCCTCGGCGGGTACGGACCGCACGGTCCAGGTCTGGAACGCCACCGATGGCAGCCATATATATACCTATACAGGTCACAATGATACCGTCTATGGAGTCGCCTGGTCGCGTGATAGCACGCAGCTTGCCTCGGCGAGTTATGACAAAACGGTGCAGGTCTGGCACGCGCTGGACGGGACCTATCCACAGATCTATACGGGCCACACGTCCTGGGTCTGGTCAGTGAGCTGGTCGCCCGATGGTGGGCGTATCGCTTCGGGTGGGGGCGACAGGACGGTGCAGATCTGGCGCGCCGCCGATGCCAGCCATGTCTACACATACAAAGGCCACAACGGCTTTGTGCACGCGGTGGCGTGGTCGCCCGATAGCAGGTATATCGCCTCGGCAAGCACGGACCAGACGGTACAGATCTGGGATGCCGGAAGCGGTATGACCTACTACACCGATCAGCCATACAATACCGCGCCGCTAGCGGTGGCGTGGTCGCCCGATAGCAGCCGTATCGCGGCGGGCCACGAGGACAAGACGGTGCAGGTCTGGGATGCCCTCAACGGCGCGCACCGCTATACCTACTACGGCCATAGCGATTTCGTCTACAGCACAGCCTGGTCCCCCAACGGCAAATACATTGCTTCGAGCGGCGACGATCAGACGGTCCAGGTCTGGAGTTCCGTCGATGGTAGCAATGCCTATAAATATACGGGACACGCGAGTTCTGTACGGAGCGTGAGCTGGTCGCCCGCTGGCAGGCTCCTCGCTTCGGCTTCCTGGGATAAGACGGCCCAGGTCTGGCAGGCGCTGCCATCGTGAACGAGACGACGATCAGAGCTTGATTGTCGACAGCAGTTCGGCACAGGTCAGCGCATCCCCCCAGAGCTGATCTGTATCCTCCATCCCCCACCACGCCGCGAGCACCGCCTGGTAGAGTCCCCAGCCTCGTATTCTGGCGCGCTCGAAACCAAGCTCCTCGGCCATCTGGTCGATGCGTCGCGCCAGGATACGCCGTGGATCAGGCGCTTCTAACAGTTCCGGCAGAAAGTTATGCAGGAGGACACCCGTCTCATACGCTGGTTCACCAATCAGACCCTTCGGATCGATGGCTACCCATTGTTGTGGCCCAGCCGAGAGGATGTTGCCCTGATGAAGGTCGCCGTGGAGCATGATGGGTTCAGCCATCGAGGCGCTGAGGTCGGCGAAGAGCGCCTCCGCCTCGCTGAGCAGCCGCGCGGGGAACGGTCCGTTTCCGCCGTTGTAGCGTTGGCGCAGGCGGGTGAGTCCGGCACCCCAGTCCAGTACAGTTGGAAACGGGTGAGTGGGGAGCGCGGGTCGCCACAACTGGCGCATGACGCTCGTGGCAATAGAGATGGCCTCTTCGTCATTGTTCAGCGTCCTGAGCGAGCGGCCCGGCTGCAAGCGCTCAAGCAGTTGCACGGCGTCGGTCGCGTCGTAGTCCAGCAGGCGCACGCAGCCCCGGCCCGCGAAGAGCCGCAGCGCCGTCGTCTCCTGCTCGAACTCGCGGGTCGGAGCATGCACCTTCACCACGACCTGCGCGCCATCATTACGCGTGGCTGAGGCTACATAATGGAACGTGAGGTTGGTGAACGGAGCGTTCAGGCGTAACTGCCAGCGCCGCTCGCAGGCCGCGAGTATCTCAGGCAGCCGCTCAAGCCAGAGCGTACCACTGGCACCATAATATTCTACGGTCTGGCGTGCAAAGTTTTCAGGAATGTCGAACATATCTACATTCCGTAGGAGTGCAATTCCTGTGGCCCGACGACTAGCAGGGGCAGGCAGGTACTATCCAGCACGCGTTCGGTGACGCTGCCCAGAGCCCAGCGTGGAATTGTGCCACGTCCATGTGTTGCCATCGCGACGAGATCATAGCCCCCGACCTCCTTCTCGTCGCCATGTTCGGCGGCGTCAATAATCGCGGCGGGCACATCCATTTCAATTCTGATGGAGGTTGTCACCGTTGCCGTATCCGGTACGCCTGCGCGCACACGCTCTGCTACGAGCTGCATATAGTCATCCGTCGTCTCCCTGGCCTGCTCCAGAACTTTGTTATCGATAGAAGACAGGCTACGCCAACCACCGTAGCGATTGGGCAGATCGATCACGCGCAGGAGATTGAAGTGACAGCACCTTGACATAGCCAGTTTCTTGACCAGCTGCACGGCCGGTGCGAGCGCCGTCTCGGCCAGTGGAGAGCCATCCAGCGTCACCAGCACGCGCAGGGGTCGTTCCTGCTCCTGGTAGAGGTGAGCGGACTTCTCGCCGCTATCGCGTAGCACCAGGACGGGGACGGGGCTATGGCGGACCACCTTGTGGGCGACGCTCCCCATAACCCAGCGCTTGATGCCCGCATCGCCGCGACTGCACATCACAATCAGATCTATATCTTGCGAGCGGGCAATATCAACGATCTTCAAGGCGGCTGAGCCGGTAAAGATGCCAGTGTCTACCTTGATGCCTGCCAGCGCCTGCGACTGCGAGACCTCCGCGAGATAGTTGTTGGCGGCATGAAGATCTTCTTCTATAGCCTCTTGCATCAAAGGCGATGGCTCATCCATATACACACCAAATTCGCTCGCTGTACTTACCACGCGTAGAAACAGCATAGATCCTGCTGATGCGCGCGCGATGCGCGCGGCAATAGGGATGGCACGCGCCGCCAACTCGGAACCGTCCAGTGGGACAAGAATACGTTTGACCATCTCTCATTTACTCCTTGACACAAACATTGAAAAGCGCGTTCCACTGCTCAGCAGCAGCTATTTCTACTCTTTCAGATACAGGGTAAACCTGTAGAATCACGGCTCTGTCACCACTGAGCGAGGGGCGGTCACGGTAACATCACAACTAAAGGTTCAGGGAGAAGAGAGGACATATGGTATAATAGAGTTGGAAAACGAGAAAAAATTGGGATACATATAATAATACGCATTTTCCAGGAAAGATACAGAGAAGTACTGACATGTCAAGATTTCTGACATTTCTCAAACGAGGATTGCTCCTCCGTTGCCCGGTCTGTGGCAAGGGGCATATCTTCCGTAGCCTTTTTAAGATGTACGAGCGCTGCCCGATCTGCAACTTTTACTTCGAGCGCGAAGAGGGGTACTTCAGCAGCTCAATGGCGATCAACCTGATTATCAGCGAGCTGCTGATCACTGTTGTCGTGGTGCCGCTGGCGGCGATACCCTCTATCCCCCTTGTGCCGCTGCTGGTCTTTGGCGCGCCCATGACGATCATCCTGCCGCTGCTGCTCTACCATCACAGCCGCGGCCTCTGGCTGGCGATGGATCATTATCTACACCCGATCAATACTGCCAGCGAGTATATCGCCGACCTGAACAGTCAGCACCGATACAGGTAGGCAGCACGAACGAGCGCATAGGGCAAATTGCGCTTCTTGGGAGCCATGTCACATCACGAACAATTGTCACCCAGACTTGAAGCCTCTCTAATGAAAGTTATGTGGTGAAACGGCGTACTGGTGGCGCGTCAGTTGTATCAGTTCGCGCTCGAACTGCTGCATGACAAAACGTTCGGCCTGCGAAATACTGAGTTCTTGCCCATTGCGCCGGGCCTCACTCACGACGGTTAGAAAGCGCTGACGATAGATAGAGAGATAGTCGATCTGCGCCTGAATGGATGGCATGACCTGAAAGGATATCTGTTCACTCGCGAAAAAATCCTGTGCGGGAATTGCGAAGCTGATGAGATTGGCGGCATCTTGTAGCAGCGTGAGATCGGACTCCTGTAGGAGAAAAGGGCTAAACGCAGTCAGGGTGCCGGCACATCGTCCAAAGTGTTTGATAGGATAGGCAACGATAGACTGAGCATTATTCCAGTTCACAAAAAGCTGCCTCTCCTGGGGGGCGGGAGTGCTGGGGACTAAGGCGACGTGTCCGCTTATCACCGCGAAGGCCGAGAGGGATTCCGCACCAAAGAATAACGGAGATGACGGAATCTCATCAACACGTGAGAAGATGCCCTGATCCAGGCGCATAGATAGACTGCGAATAGGTTCATCTGCGGCAGGAGGGGTACATTGCAAGATGAATAGTGAAAGCCCTTGCAGCATCGGATCGAGATGCAGTAGAGTCTGCCGCAACACCTCCGGGCAGATGGAACGAAACAGATCCTCGGGCACGCGCTCAGAAAACGCACGCAGCACTTCCTGATATACTGGAAGCGGCAGTCCCTCGTCTAATGGAGTACCTGATGTTGATTGACTTGAGAAAATAGTAACAGTCATGCGCCCCTTCTTTAAAGAGCTTTGGTAGCTTGCTCTTGTATACAAGTTTACTCATAGGTCGACGTAAGCGCATCATTAATAGACATGATTTTTTCCTCATATTGTGTGCAAACACAGCAATGTAGAGAGATAAATTGAGGTAATTACATAGAGAGGAAAATGTCTTACATGAGGTGATGTTCTAGCGCGTAACGGGTTGCCGCGCTGCGCGATGCAATACCGAGTTTACTGTAGATCGATTGCACATGTGTATTGACGGTGCTCATACTAATCATCAGCTGATCGGTGATCTGTTTATTGGTCATGCCCTGCGCCAGCAGGCGTAGCACCTCGATCTCACGCCGCGTCAGAATAGTGGGAGAAGAGAGCGAGAAGGGCAGCTTTGTCGTCGTAGAGAGCGCTCCAGGAATGGGTTCACTGATAGAGATGCGCCCTTCCGCCGCCAGCGCGTCTTCAGGGCTCAGCGTCTGTCCATGCGCCCAGAACGCGCCTGACGCCTCTTCGCCAAGCTGGGAACGGATAGCGGCGCGGCAGCGCTTCAGGAAAGCCCGATTGGTCCCGATGGAGTTGCGGTACTCATGCATAGCGCGCAACGCCTCAGCCGCGCCAAAGAGCTGCGCGGCCCACGCGGGCTTTCCCTGGGTGAGCGCAATAGCCCCCCTGCCTTCGAGGCAAGAAGCAAGAACATACCTGACCACCAGCGTCTGCCACTCCACCTGAGAGAGCGCCTGCATGCTCTCTTCATAGTGGGTCTGGGCCAACGCACTATTGCCTTGCTGGAGGGCCAGGTAGCCCATGGCGCACAACACCTGCGCGATATCCACCCTGTCCCCCACCTCTTGCGCCAGCGCCAGAGCCTCTTCTAAGAGGGCAGGCGCTTTTGCCTCCTCGTCCAGTGCTATCATTTCATAGGCCAGCACCATTAGCGTTTCAGCCGTAAAGCCCGGATTGCGCAACGTGCGTAGAATCGCTACCGCTTCCTCGGAGTAGCGGAGCGCCAGCGTATACTCTTCCTGAGCGAGAGAGGCCCAACCCATCATATGTAGATTAATGGCAACTATCCAGCTATCATCCGCGCTCTGTGCCAGCTCAATGCTCTCCTTACAGAGTTCGCGTACCCGCGCGAACTCGCCGCGATAAACAGACATAGTACCTTGCGTCATCTGGACCTGTGCGATTCCGCGCAGCTCCCCCTGTATGCGCGCCAGCCGTAATGCCTCCTCATACAACGCGTTGGCGGCGGCGAACTGGCTCCGATGGTTCTCCGCGCTACTGAGAAGGCTCAGTGAGCTTATCAGCAATGGCGCGCTCTGCAGGCTGCGGAACAGGCGCGAACTCTCCTCTAGAAAGCTGACCGCCTGCTGGACATCGTGCTGCCAGAGGGCGAGGCGGCCCGCGATATACAGAGCCTTTGCCTTAACGTGGAGAGGAATAGCCGCGCCCTGCTCAGCGCTGAGGGCCAGGGCCAGCAGGCGGCGACCTTCGCTTATGTACTTGCTGAGAAACCAGAAGCCGCCCAGGGTAGCGACCAGATCCATGACCTGCTCCTGCTCGTTGCGCTCCAGCAGCCAGAGGATGGCGGCGCGTATATTGCCATAGTCCTGCTCCAGGCGTCGCAGCCAGATAGCCTGCTCACGTCCGCGCAGCGCTACCTCGGCCTGCCTGGCATACAGACAATAATACGCGGCATGGGCGGCCATGACCTGAGCGCGCTCGCCACGGGCGACCAGCAGTTCAAGGCCGTACTCGCGCACCGTCTCAAGCATGTACATACGCGGCTCGTCATCCACATCGCGGCGATAGAGCAAGTTATTGTCCAGCAGGGCAGTCAAGCTATCGAGAACGGGCAGCGTGCCACCCAGCGAGATGCAGAGCGCCTCGATGGCCTCCAGGCTGCAGCCGCCGTCGAAGGCCGCCATATAGCGGAAGAGCCAGCGCTCGTTTACATTCAGCAGATCGTAGCTCCAGATAAGTGTGTTGCGCAACGTCTGCTGCCGCGCAGGCAGATCATCTTCGCCACTGGTCAACACCTCCATACGCTTCTCTAAGCGGCTCAGGAGAGACTGCGGGGAGAGGATTTTGAGGCGCACAGCGGCCAGTTCCAGCGCCAGCGGTATACCATCCAGGCAGCAACAGATACGCGCGACGATATGGGCATTGGACGCGCTCAGGTGGAAATTGCGCTGGACGAGGCGGGCACGCTGTATGAAAAGCGCCACCGCGGCAACATGCTCCAGCGTCTGACCGTCCGGTAGGTGAGCGAGATCGGGCAGCGCCAGTGGGGGCACCACAAACTCGTATTCGCCCTGCACACGCAGAACCGCGCGGCTCGTCACCAGTATCTTAAGGTGCGGACAGTTAGAGAGCAGCGCCACGAGAACGGGTCCGGCCTCCACCAGTTGTTCGAAGTTATCGAGGACCAGCAAATAGCGACTACCCTGCAGAAAATCTACCAGGGAATCGAAAAGAAAGTCGGAGGGGACACCGCGCAGGCCAAGCGCCTCGGCAATGGTGGAGAGCAGCAGCGTTGGATCGTGAATATCAGACAGCGCAACGAAGGAGACGCCATCCGGGAAATCTTCTTGCATACTTTCTGCGATCTGCAGGGCCAGGCGCGTTTTACCGATGCCACCAGACCCGGTTATTGTGAGAAGGCGCACGCTGGAGCGCCTCAATAAGGTACAGGCAGCCCGTGTCTCCTTTTCGCGTCCAATGAGAGGAGTCCCAGCCTCATCGAAAGACTGTCTATTGAAGGCGTTTGACGAACCTGTGGAGATGATCGACCGGGCAGGGTATCTTTTGTCCCCCGGCTGTCTTAGCATCTTCTCCATCTATCTCTCTTCCTTCTATATATCTATATCTCTCTTTTTATATCTGTTCAGGTCCTCTGAGCGCTTATAGTAGGGATAGGGCTTGCCCCATCCGGTTCTCCACCACGCTGCTCCCGAGCCGGTTCGCGCTCCTCGGGCTGGATGGGGGCAAACGCCATCCCTAACGAGAAGAAGACCCTCCAGCACCTGATCGCTTCTACTTTAGCACATACAATAAAACGAAACAAGGATTATCTCCTTTTCGTGATTGAGTGAGAAACTCCATGAAGGTCTTGAAGCCAAAAGTAGAGGCGCGCATGATCAATTTATATCTTGATCATGCGCGCCTCTACCAAAAATCTAATGGCCTCTATTATCCCTGAACTACCGAGGAGATTGGCCTGCCCAGCATATTGCGATCGATCATATCGGAAGGGCGGACGATCAGAACGGGGAGGCGGGTCGCGTTCAGGACGCGTTCGGTAATGCTCCCCATCGCCCAGCGCTGCAGGCCGCCGTAGCCATGTGTTGCCATCGCTATGACATCACAGCCGCCGAAGACACCCGAGCCTTCAGCATCCTCGCCATTCTCGGCCACCCTGATAATGGCGCTGGCGATATCCGCATCGACAGCCACAGACCAGGAGATTGCCAGGTCGAGTCCAACGAGTTGCTGTGAGATCAATCCTTCGCGAATATGTTCTATAGTTGAGCTTAGATAGTTCTTCGCCTTATGCAGAATATGCTCTCGCTCCACCGCATCGAGGTGGGCCAGATCCGTCTGTTCCGCGTCCGGTGGTCGCACGACGCGCGCCAGGTGGAGCGCGCCTTGAGCGGGCGCGGCCAGGGCGACAACGAGGCGCGCTGCCGGGTCGATGGCTGACTTCGCACGGGCCGAGCCATCGAGCGGAACGAGCACACGCAGAGGCTGCGTAGCATCGGGGTGTGGTCCAATGGGTACGGGACCGCCATCGCGCAGAATAAGAATTGGAACGGTCGCGTGGCGTGCAACCTTTTCGGCGACGCTGCCCATAATCCAACGCGTCACACCTGTATAGCCATGACTACACATCACGATCAGGTCGACATCGTGCCCATAGGCAACCGAGAGTACTGTAGAAGCGGTAGGACCAAACAGGGCCATCGTCTCTGTCGGTACGCCTTCCAGGGAAGCGGCGGTGGAGGCCAGATATTTCGACGCCTCCTCCAGGCTCGCATCAACGGTGCGTTGCGCCTGACCGGGCTGGGGGGCCTGATAGGGCCAGAATTCTATTGATGTACCGACCACGCGCAATAAGAGCAGCGATCCACCGGAGTTGCGTGCGATACGCGCGCCGACTGCGAGAGCACGCTCAGCGCGCGCCGAGCCATCCAGAGGCACTAGAACGCGCTTAAACATACCATTGTCTCCTTTCAGGTATATCTGTACGTGAACAGAGCGTCAACTCTTCAGTAGGGATGGGGCTTGCCTCCATCCGGCTCCCCACACTACGGCTCCTGAGCCGGATGGGAGCAAGCCCCATCCCTACTGAAAAGCGTATCTATAGGAAAGAGTATACTCTCAACATCACGAGAATGTCACAGTGTACAATGAGCCTATCACGGTATGATTACAAAGCCAGGGTGCCGCGCGTACTGTGCGGCACCCTGGTCTCAGAAATCGTGTGCAATGGGAAAGCTCTTTATGCTTTCGCGTACTCTATCAGTTGTACCAATCCACCCATCTCGCTCATCGACTGCCCAGGATTCATCAGGTGCGTCAGGATGTGGCAGTGGAACGGATAGATACTGCCAGGCGCGGCCCACCCATAGAAGACCAGGTCGTAAGTCTCACCAGGAGCTATCGGCACGGTATCCTTCACGATTGGAGAGGTCAGCGTGTGACCATCCTCCGCCACTATAGTAAAGCTGCCGCCGTGCATATGCATTGGATGCACCATCTCACCCGCGTTAATCAGGCGGATGCGCACGGTCTGTCCATGCTTGAGCTGGATCGGTAGCGTGTCGGGATAGCTCTTGCCGCTGATCACATAGTAGCCACCCATCTCGCTGATGAAGTCGACGGCCTCGACATCGGACTTGATTGGATGCGCGGCCTCCGGGCTACCGGGGCGAGGATCGATGAGGAACGCGCCATAGAAGCCGCTCGAGTCCTGCTGCAGGTCGTTGTCATGGCTGTGATACCAGTGCGTTCCAGCATCCTCGTCGCGAATGTTGCCCATGTCATACGTGTAGGTCTGTCCAGGCTTGATAGGTGCCTGACCGACACCAGGTACACCGTCTACGCTCGTGGGCAGGGTCAGACCATGCCAGTGCATAGAGGTATCCTGTGGCAGGTGATTGATGACGGTAACGATCACATGATCGCCAGCGGTGACATGAATGATAGGGCCAGGAACGGTGCCATCGAGCGTATCGGCGAGCACAGGCTTGTCACCCTTTACAGGGGACCACATGACCTGCTCGGCTGTAAGCGTAAAGTGCTTCGCGCCGTTGGCCTCTACCACATATTTCGCGGGCTGGTTGCCATAGCTCTGGGTCGCGGCAGGGACATTCGCCGTTACCGAGGAAGTCGCCGTACTGGAGCCCATCGACATACCAGAGGAGCTGGAAGAACTGGAGGAGCTCGTAGCGGCAGTTGTACTGCTCGAAGAAGAGCCTCCGGTCAGCGACGATCCTATGCTAAAAAATAGGATCGAGACCATCACAAGAATAGATAGAAACAGTATGCCCATTGGTGATGCTACACCGCGCCACCAGGGATAATTGGGAGCCTTGTACGGCCCCGGTACAACTCCATTCCCATGTTCCCCGTTTGCTGCGGAAGCAGGAGGTGTCTGGGTGGTGCTGTTAACATTTTGCGTGTCGTGCTCTTGAATCGCCATGAGTTTTTCTCCGTGTCAGTACTATCGCGCTCCCTCCTGCGGGTAAGAGGGACACTCGGTTTATTTTCTCTTGTCCAAGCATAAGGCGAATTAATCACGGCACTATCACATGGCTTTTTATCTACATCACGGGCACATCACAACGCCGTAAGGCTGCTTTAGCGCAACTCACAACATCGTGATTCGGCCTTCTCTCAACAACACATTACCCCAAACATCTCTTCCCTAAAAAGTACCTGGGAGAGAACAATCTTCCCATAAGATGCTATGATAAAATAGTAAGCAAATGAAGCCCGTAAAGCACAATAACAAGGTATGTACGGGCATACGTAGTTTTTAGAATAGAAGGAAAGAGTACTATGAGCCACATACATGTGATGAGTGAGCGCGTGGTAGACGCTCAGCCAGAGGATGTCTACGCGGCCCTGACGGATTACAGGGTGAGGCGTCCGCAGATATTGACGCAGAACTTCTTGGATTATATGGTCGAGCAGGGCGGAGAGGGCGCTGGCACCGAGATAAGCTACCGGCTGCGCGCCGCGCGCCGCGAGCGCCCCTATCATATCCTCGTGAAAGAACCCTTGAAAGGCTGGGTGCTCACCGAGAGCGACCAGCACTCTTCCCTGGTGACGACCTGGACGCTCTCGCCCGAGGACGATGGGCTGCGTACGCGGGTGCGGGTGGACAGCGAATGGGAGGGTGGCACCGGCGTCGGCGGCTTCTTCGAGCGCACGTTTGCTCCCCTGGGCCTGCGTCGCATCTATATCAGTATGCTCACCTCGCTCAACGGCCTGCTGCGTCCAGCCGATAGCACATATCCTGTCGAGACGAGCGAGGATGACCGGGATATCGCGTCGAGCCTGGGCGTGATCCTCGCGGGTGTGGCCGTGGCGGCGGCCCTGGTGACGGGCTTCGTTATTGTGCGTCGGTGGCGCAATTCGTAATCTCGTGGGTTGGCTTGTGGGGCGCGGCGGGCTTATAAATCGCGCCCCTACATTACCAATCGCGAACGTGCATCATGAATCGAATTTGACATTTTGTTATTTTCATGCTACTGTTCTCACTGACATCATATTGTCGCCTCTGTGATAGGGGCGCGATTTATAAGCCCGCCAGATCAGGAGGTGCCCAGGTGGCTACCACCATCATTAGCGTGTACTCGCGCAGTGTAGTTTCGCGTGCCTGAGTACACCCTACATCAAAAGCATTCTTCGCGAACAGGTTGTTGTAACAACGCTGTTCTTTAGCGCTTATGACCATAGGTGTGCCTATGGCGTTTTTATGCCCCCGCGCATGGTAGTTATCCTTCTAGCGAAGCGCTCCGCCGTGACGTGTCGCTGACTACACTGTCTCCCCTCAATTTTCATACCCTCATTTTTGCTGCCTTTCTACATCTTTAAGGCTAGCTCATGCTCAGGAGACAGAATATGGACGCACCTGCTGACGCACATTTCCAATCATCCTCGCCTGAAACATCTGGCGAAGTGGGACAGAAGCGACGTTTCTTTATCAATCGCGCTTTTGCGCTGCTCTGGACGGGACAGACGATCTCGGAGTTCGGTTCGCGCATTACGCGTGAAGGGTTGCCGCTGGCAGCAAATCTGGTGCTGGGCGCGACGGCCTTGCAGATGGGGCTACTGGCCGCGTTCGGCATGCTGCCCGTCTTGCTGGTAAGCCTGCTGGCGGGCGTGTGGGTGGACCGCGCGCGCCGCCGCCCCATCTTGATCATCGCCGATATCGGTCGTGCCCTCCTGCTGCTATCGGTTCCCGTTGCTGCCATGTTGGGTGTGTTGCGTATCGAGCAGTTGTACGTTGTCACGGCGCTTGTGGGTGTTCTGACCGTCTTTTTCGAGGTGGCGCACCAGTCGTTTCTGCCCACCATAGTCAGGCGTGAGCATATTGTGGAGGGCAATAGCAAGCTGAGTGCGAGCAGTTCGCTGGCGGAAGTGGGCGGACCCGCCCTGGCAGGCGTGCTGGTGCAGGCGATAACCGCTCCCTTCGCTATCCTCTTCGACGCGCTCTCCTTCCTGGCCTCGGCGCTATGTATCGGGCTTATTCGCGACCCTGAACCCGCTCCTATAGCGGAACGGCAGCACCTCTGGCGCGAAATGCGCGAAGGATTGCGCATGGTGTTGGGCAATCCAGTATTGCGTGCTATTATGCTCAGTACCAGTACGCGCAGTTTCTGTGGTGGCACGTTCGCGGCCCTGTATGGTCTCTACGTCATCCGCGTATTGAAGGTGACGCCTGCGGTGTTTGGCGTGCTGGTGGGCATGGGCGGCGTAGGCGCGCTGCTAGGAGCGTTTATGGCACGCCCACTGGTGCGCCGCTTTGGGATCGGACCCGTACTGATCGGCTCGGCCCTGCTCAGTAGCGCGCTGATGCTCACGACTCCATTGGCGAGTGGTTCCCAGGTTGGAGTTGTGCTACTGCTTATGCTTTCACAACTGCTGGGCGATTGTGCATACGAAGTCTACATCATCCATTCCACCAGCCTGCTGCAGATGCTGGTCCCGCAAAGCTCCCTGGGACGTGCCAGCGCCAGCATGCAGTTTCTAGCGGGTGGCATGGTTCCACTGGGCGCGCTGCTATCGGGCGTCGTCGCCGGAATAATCGGTATGCGCGCGACGCTGCTGATCGCCTCGCTGCTGGCCTTCTTGCTTTCGTCGACGTGGCTGATCTTCTCGCCTATGCGACGGCTACGTACGCTGGATGATGAGATCTAAATTCTCTATGAGATATAGTCAGGGAATTGAATAGAGGGATATGTGATGTGACTGCCTATTGGCCTATTGGTGCTGAATCGGCCTGGGGAGCGCGCTCATAATAGGCAGTCACTTAAATAGAAGAACTGCCTATTGACTGCCTATTGCCTATCTATGAAAAAGGATGAGGATTCGCTAATCCAGGTAGATTACCAGGTATGCCTATTCGCTATCTTCTCCTGGTTGCTTTCCAGTACAAAATGCTGGAAAGCAAAAAAAGGGGAGCTTATATAAGTATATATACTATAGAACATGCTTTTGCAAGGGGCAGAGGTAGTTCCAGTGAGCGGTACATTGGTAGCAAAATATGATGGATACTCTGATACTTCCGGGCAATAGTTTATACATTCTGCCGCCCTGATAAAATAGGCAATAGGCAGTCAATAGGCACTTCTCCTATTTAAGCAATTACCTATTGCGAGGCCGCTCTACAGGCCGATTCAGCACCAATAGGCACAATAGGCAGTCATATTACAACATTTCTATCCCGTAGACCGTAGAAGCACTGATAAGTCTAATAAGTAAAGCAAGGGGGTTTAGAAGCGTGTCGCAACAAGAAATACACTCTGCAAAGGTTTATCCCGATGGTCCACAAGGCTCTTATTCTGGCTATGAAGGAACTTCTCAACACAGTAGTTATGACAACAGTTTTTCTGGACAGAAACTCTCGGGACAGGGAATGGGGAGGAGGGCTAGCGCGGGTCAGCGCCTGGCCCTGGCTCTCGTTTCACTGGTACTGCTCGTGGTCGTGATCTTCGGCCTGGTTTTGATTGCAGCGGGTACGAACGTCGAAGGGTGGGTAGCCATCCCCATCCTCTTGATCATCTTTTTGTTCGGTGCCGTGGCTACAATTATCAATGTTGTGTTTAATCGTAGCCCTTAGGTATTGATCGCCACGCGCCGCCGTAGCCACCAGCGGCGCGCGGCGATCAGCGCCCAGATCCCCTCTATGACGCCGAAAGGCCATGTGCCCGACAGCCAGCCATAGAGCGAGGAGGCCACGCACGCCACGGCGAAGAGCAGTATCCACCACGGCGAGCGCTTTTCGAGCGTGTAGGCGACGAGCATAACCGTCACCACGCACGCTCCGAACAGGGTCAATGTGCTCATATTATCCTGTGATCGCGCCCTCGGATGCCGACGCGACTAGCTTGACATATTTCGCCAGGACGCCCGAGGTGTACTTAGGAGCCGGTGCCTGCCATTGCTCTAGACGACGCGCAATCTCCTCGTTGCTCAGATTAACCGTCAGGGAGGTGCTCTCGGCGTCGATGGTGATGGTATCGCCGTCCTGCACGATAGCGATGGGACCGCCATTCTGGGCCTCCGGCGCTATGTGCCCGACCATCATGCCGTGTGTGCCACCGGAGAAGCGACCGTCGGTGATCAGACCGACCGTCTCGCCATAGCCCTGGCCCACGAGCGCGGCGGTCACTGCCAGCATCTCGCGCATACCCGGTCCGCCCCTGGGACCCTCGTAGCGGATCACGACGACATCGCCATGCGTGATTTTGTGATGCATAATGGCGTCGAAGGTCTCCTCCTCAGAATTGAACACCTTCGCCGGTCCGGTATGGCTGGTGCTCTTGAGTCCCGCGATCTTGCAGACCGCGCCCTCGGGTGCCAGGTTGCCCTTGAGAATTACCAGCGGACCTGTAGGATGCAGCGGCTTCTCCAGCGGCATCACGACTTTCTGCCCCTCGGCGAGGTTGGGCGCGTAGGCGAGATTCTCCGCCATTGTCTTGCCCGTCACGGTCATCACATCGCCGTGCAGGAAGCCAGCGTCCAGCAGAACCTTCATCACGGCCCACGTGCCGCCGATGCGATCGAGGTCGGCCATTACGAATCTGCCGCCCGGCTTGAGATCGGCGAGGTGCGGAACCTTATGTCCAACGCGCGTGAAGTCGTCGATGGTGAGCGGCAGGTCCATCTGGCGCGCAATGGCGATCAGGTGCAGCACAGCGTTTGTGGAGCCGCCGAGCGCCATGACCAGCGTAATCGCGTTCTCGAACGCCTCTTTCGTCATAATGCGTCGTGGCGTGAGGTCCTGCTCGATCAGGCGCACGACCGCCTGCCCCGCCTCGTAACAATCCATTGCCTTGCGCGTCGTCACGGCGGGCATCGACGAGCCACCGGGCAGGCTCATGCCCAGTGCTTCAATCGCCGAGGCCATCGTGTTGGCCGTATACATGCCGCCGCACGAACCCGCGCCAGGGATCGCGCTGCACTCAACCTCTTTCAGCTCTTCGCGGCTGATCTTGCCCGCGCTGTACTGTCCCACCGCCTCGAAGACGCTGACGATATCTACATCCTGCCCATGGCACACGCCGGGCAGAATCGTGCCGCCGTAAACAAATAGACTGGGAATGTTCAGACGCGCCAGCGCCATCAGGCAGCCGGGCATGTTTTTATCGCAGCCGCCGATGGCCACGACGCCATCGAAGCGCTGGGCGCTGCTCACCAATTCAATCGAATCGGCGATCACCTCGCGGCTGGGCAGCGAAAACTTCATGCCCTCGGTCCCCATCGAAATACCGTCGCTCACCGTGATGGTTCCGAAGATCTGTGGGACGCCGCCGCCGACGCGCACGCCCTCGCGCACTTTCTCGGCCAGACGATTGATATGCGAATTGCAGGGCGTAATCTCGCTCCACGTGCTCGCCACGCCGATCAGTGGCTTATTGAAATCCTCGTCGGTCAGCCCGACCGCGCGCAGCATAGAGCGGTTGGGGGCGCGCTCAGCACCCTCTGTAATCATCTTGCTGCGGCTATTTAAAGCCCTGGGTGCCGCATTTGTAGATCCATTCGTCTCAGGCATACTAACAACGCTTCCTTTCTT
>Ga0209839_10000317_pt1 | contig 24999 bp, 20 predicted proteins | sample OrgsoiDNA2013050_FD_185800 | JGI IMG/M metagenome (GOLD analysis project Ga0209839, IMG submission 185800) | Permafrost soil microbial communities from the Arctic, to analyse light accelerated degradation of dissolved organic matter (DOM) -... | ecosystem: Environmental > Terrestrial > Soil >... | reverse complement strand
ACATCATCGCCGAGCGGGTGCTCGGGCTGCCCACCGAGGTCAGGGTGGACAAGGACGTGCCATGGAAGGACCTGCCGCGATGAGCCAGGCAACCCAGACTCCGCCCTCGGCTACGCCGCCGGGCCAGTCCGCCGGCCCCGCGGCGGGCCCCGACCTGCTGTATGGCGAGGACGAGACCGACCTGCGCGGCGCCGTGCGCTCGCTGCTGGAGGACCGGGCGCAATGGCGCGACGTCCTGGCCAGGACCGAGACCGGTCAGACCTACGACACCGGCCTCTGGCGGACGCTGGCGGCCGAGGTCGGCTGCGCAGGCCTGCTGGTGCCCGAGTCCCAGGGCGGCGCGGGCGCGTCCTACCGGGAGGCGGCGGTGGTGGCCGAGGAGCTCGGCCGGGCCGCGGCCGCCGTTCCGTTCCTGGGCAGTGCCGTGGTGGCGACGACGGCGCTGCTGGCGGCCGGGCACGATGAGCTGCTGGCGGAGGTCGCCAGCGGGATGGTGACCGCCGCGCTCGCCGTCCCGTTCGCCGTCGGCGGTTTCGCCACGGCTCCGTTTGCGACTGGATCCGGCTCGCGGCAGGTTCCGACGGTCCGCCTGGACGGCGGCGGCGCGGGTGACGCGGCCGGGACCTACCGGCTGACCGGCTCGGTGGCCGGGGTGGCCGACGCCCTGACCGCTGACGTGCTGCTCGTCCCGGCCGACGGCGTGCCCTACGGGTTGTACGCCGTGCGCGCCGACGAGGCCAGGATGACCAGGACCCCGGTCGTCTCGCTGGACATGACCCGACAGCTGTGCGACCTGACCCTGGACAACGTCCCGGCCCGGCGGGTCGCGGTAGGCGACGGCGCCGCGCAGGCGGTCGCCGCGGCCCTCACCGCCGGCGCCGGGATCCTCGCCTCCGAGCAGCTCGGCATCGCCGACCGGTGCCTCGAGCTGACCGTCGCCTACGTCAAGGAGCGGCGCCAGTTCGCTCGGCCGATCGGGTCGTTCCAGGCGATCAAGCACCGGCTCGCCGACCTGTGGGTGGCCGTCATCCAGGCGCGCGCGGCGGCCAGGTACGCGGCAAACTGCCTGGCCACCGGCGACCCGGACACCCTGGTGGCCGTGGCACTGGCCAAGGCGACCTGCTCCGACGTGGCGGTCAAGGCCGGCCAGGAGACCGTGCAGCTGCACGGCGGGATCGGCTTCACCTGGGAGCATCCGGCGCACCTGTACCTCAAGCGCGCCAAGGCCGACTCGATCGGCTTCGGCACGGCCGACGCGCACCGCGCGTCGCTGGCCGAGTTGGCCGACCTGCCGCCCGCCGGGGCCGACGGGGCGTAGCGCGCCAGCCGACATCTCACCCGGAGGCGGGGCAGCGCAGGAGGCGGGGCCATGCAGAAGGTAGCCGGAGCGGGCGTAGTGGTCACCGGCGGCGGCAGCGGCATCGGTGCCGCCCTGGCCCGCCGGTTCGCCGCCGAGGGCGCGCGCGTCGTCATTAACGACATCAACGCCGGCACGGCGGCCGCCGTGGCTGCCGCCTGCGGTGCCGTGTCCGTTCCCGGTGACGCGGCCAGCGAGGCGGGCGTCGCCGCGCTGATCGCCGCCGCCCGCGCTGAGCTCGGCGAGATCGACCTGTACTGCGCGAATGCCGGGATCGCCCGCACCGGCGGCCCGGCGGCTCCCGAGGCCGACTGGGACGCTTCCTGGCAGGTCAACGTGATGGCGCACGTCCGCGCGGCCCGGCTGCTGACCGGTCCCTGGCTCGACCGGGGGAGCGGCCACCTGATCTGTACCGTGTCGGCGGCCGGGCTGCTGTCCATGGTGGGATCGGCGCCGTATTCGGTGACCAAGCACGGGGCGCTGGCCTTCGCCGAGTGGATGGCTCTCACCTACGGCCACCGCGGCATCACCGTGCAGGCCATCTGCCCGCAGGGGGTGCGGACCGGGATGCTGGACGGCAGCGACCCGCTGGCCGAGAAGGTGCTGGGCGACTCGGTGATCCAGCCCGAGGCGGTGGCCGACGCGGTGATCGAGGCGATGGCCGATGGCCGGTTCCTCATCCTGCCCCATCCGGAGGTGGCGGGCATGTACGCCGGCCGTGCCGCCGAGCCCGACCGCTGGCTGCGCGGTATGAACAAGCTCCAGCGCCGCGCGGAGGACGCCGGCTAGCGGGGAGCGCGACCCGCGGGATGCGTCTGGGTAGGGCCGGCTGCTGGGCCGCGGGCCAGCTGATCACTGCCGCAGAAGATGGCGTCGGTGTCTGGTTCGCTGCGGAGTACCGCCTGCGTGGCCTGGCGGCCCCACTCCTCGCTCCACTCGCCGAAGAGCACTTCCCGGCCGGCCAGGGTCAGGCCCGCGGCGGCCAGTGCCGTGCGGGCGCCCGCGGCGCGCAGCCGGGCGGACAGGAACCGCTCGGGCCCGGTCACGTGGGCGATCTTGGTCCGGCCGAGGGTGAGCAGGTGCCGGACGGCTATCTCGCCGCCCTGCTCGTCGTCGGGGATCAGGGACAGGTCGCTGGGATCCTCGGACTGGGTCATCACGTAGACCGCGGGCACCGGCAGGCCGGTTCCGAGCGGCGGCCGCCGCTCGGTGCGCCGGCCGGTGACGATGATGCCGTCGACCTTCCGTGACAGCAGCGTCCGGACGTAGTGATCTTCGCGTATCGGGTCGCCCCTGCCGTCACACAGCAGGACGGACAGCTGCCCCTTGCCGAGCGCGTCCTCGGCTCCGAGCATGACCGGGATGGTGAATCGCCCGAAACTGTCCGATGTGATCAGGCCGACCGCCGGCAAATTCTGGGGGTTGACGACTGGTCGAGCATTTCCCTAGGTTGAGGAAAAGGCTTTCCTTACTTTCCGGCAGGGCCATGGCGCGGCTGGCATGGACCCGCTCCGGCCCAGTGGAATGCCAGCCGCGTACCGCAGGAGGCATTCCAAGAATGAGCAGGTTGAGAACGAGAACGCGGCGGCTCACGGCCCTGCTGGGCACCGCTGGTGCCGCGCTCGCGCTGTCGTGCCCCCTACTGGGACTGCCCGCACTGTCGCCCGCCGCGCTGGCGGCGACGGCACTGTCGGCCCCGGGGGCGGCGGGGCGCGCGGGCGGGCAGAGCCTGGTGCCGCTGCCGGACCTCCCGGTCAATGCGTGCCACGACAGCACGCTCCCGAGGGACTACGGAACGAACTTCCCGGTGCCGGATGACCCCCATGGCTTCGGCTTCGCGAACCAGACGGCCATCGGCTGGGAGGGGAACATCTACGCGCCCTTCGCCTACCTGTCCGGCTCCTACTTCGCCCGCGGCGTGCCCGCCCACTACCAGCAGGGCAGCCAGACCTACTGCGGCGCGATGTACTCGTTCGGCATCTACGACTACGGGCTCGCCTCGGGCCAGGCGCCGGCCGCCGGATCGGTTCAGTGGACCGAGGCCGACGGCTACCTGCCCGCGATGATCACTTCTTTCACCCGTAGCGACCTGCACGTCACGATCACAGATTTCGCCAGCCGGCAGGACATCGGCGGCAGCCCGGCAGAGCTTGTGTACACCAGGATCACCGAGACTAATAACGGCTCGGCGGCAGTCAGCGCGCCAGCCGGCCAGTCCGGTCCGGGCCTGGTCGAGCTGAACAGTGCTCCCGATACCGTCCAGCCCGGCCAGACGGTGCATCACGACTTCGTCGCCGCGGTGGACACGTTCACCGTCGGCGGCACGCTGCCGTCGCCCAGCGCGCTGACGCCGGGCCCCGGCCAGCCGGCCGCGCGGCCCTACGACGCCGCCTACGGGCAGATGGCCCGCTACTGGAACCAGCGCCTGTCGGTGATCCCGCGGCTGTCGCTGCCCGACGTATCCCTGCCCGACACCAACAACCTCGCCAGCCCCGGCACCGCGATGGGCAACGCCTACAAGGCGGCGTTCATCTACACCCGGATCGTGGAGACCGGGGCGTCGCAGTTCTCCGGCGCCAACAACTACGACTGGCTGCTCAACCACGATGTCCCCGGCATCCTGGAGAATCGCTTCACCCTCGGCGACTTCACCGACGCGCAGAACCTATTGCTGACCGCGCGCATCTCCGAGCAGCCGACCTTCAACGAGTTCGGCGCCAACTGGTACTGGGACGGCCTGTGGAAGACCCCGGTGGCGTGGGCCGACTACCTGCAGGCCACCAGCGACACCGCGTTCGTGAGCAAGTACTTCCACGATGACGCCAGCGGGCCCAGCCAGTGGGGGCCCAGCCTGTACACGATGATGCACACGGACTACCTGTCCCAGCTCGACGCGAGCACCGGGTACCTGAAGGCTTCGGGGGACAACGACTCGGGCGGCAGCTGGCTGTTCGACGACGAGTCCGCGCTCGCCGGGCTGGCGGCCTACCAGTACATCGCCACCCGCATCGGCGACACCGCCGAGGCGCAGTGGGCCAGCGGCGCCTACGCCGGCCTGCTGACGGCGACCAACGCCGGGCTCGCCGCCACCGAGCAGGCCAGCAACTTCGACTTCCTGCCCTGCGAGGTGAACCAGCCGGTCACCGCGGACCGCTGCAACACCGCCAGCGACGCCAACTGGGACGGGTCGAACCTGTGGGGCCAGAACGTCTGGGACATCTTCCTGCAGGGCAACCCGCTGACCGGCATCCTCGGCGATCCGAGTCAGACCGACAACCTTTACCAGATGGGCCTGAGCCGGCTTCAGGGCAGCGTTCCCTATCCGTCCTTCGGGGCCTACAGCGGCTACAGCACGGCGCACAACACGGGCTACGCCGCCGGCGCGCTCTACGGCAGCCAGTACCGGGACCTGCCGATCACGAGCTACGCCTGGCAGCTGGCCACGACCACCGGCGGCCCGAATGCCTGGTGGGAGGCCAATGGCAGCGCGCCCGACCCGACCAACCCGTGGGCGGGCAGCCACGCCGCTCCGCAGTTCGGCGCCATTCCGTACGTGTGGCCGATGGCGGGTCAGACCCAGACGCTGCTGCAGTCGCTGGTCGCCCAGGGCCTGGTCTCGACCACCAGCACCGACGGCTCGTCCAGCTACCGCAATGTGCTGTACATCGGCCGGGGCGTCCCGGACGCGTGGCTGTCGCCGGGCCAGACGATCGCAGTCAGCAATCTCACCTCGTCCTACGACGTCAACTCGGACCGGCGCGCCACTTACGGCGTGCGGATCAGCACGTCCAGGGCCGGCGGTTCCCGCGTCGTTCAGGTCGCGCTGACCGGTCGGCTGCCGGGTGGCGACATCCAGGTCCAGCTCCCGGCGTTCGCCAGGGCCGGAGTGCGCGGGGTGCTCGGCGGGAGCTACGACGCCGCCACGCACACCGTGACGATGGACCCGCGCCGCCGGGTCGCCGAGATCGTCCTCGGCAACGCCGCCCGCCCGTCGCTCGGCGTACAGGTCACCAGCACGGCGCCCGGCCAGCACACCCTGCCGGCGCTGCTCTCGGGCACGGCGACCACCGCGACGGCGACCATCACCAACAACGGCCAGAGGCAGCTGCGGAACGTGCAGCTGACGCTGCAGGCACCGCAGGGCTGGCCCAGCCAGGCCAGCACCACGACCAGCTTCGCGTCGATGGCGCCTGGCCAGTCGCAGACCGTGACCTGGTCGGTGACGCCGCCCGCGTCCGCGACCGGCGGCAACGGCGTGGTCGTGGCGGCGACCTACGACGCTGGCTTCGGCACGGCCACCTCGACCAGCGCGGAGCAATGGGTGAACGTGCAGCGCCCGCTGCCACTGCCGCCCGGGGTGACGGACCTCGCCCTGACCGCCACGCCGTCGGCGTCCTACGCCTCGCCGTGGACGACGGTGAGCGCCGTCAACAACGGCATCTACCCCATCCAGTCGAGCGACGACAACGACCTGACCCCGTACTGGGCCACCTGGCCGGAGACGGGCCAGCAGTGGATCGAGCTGGACTGGAGCCAGGCCATCACCACCGACGGAGGTTCTGTCTACTTCGCTGATGACGGCGGCGGGCTGCGGCTGCCCGCGTCCTGGACCGTTCAGTACTGGAACGGCAGCGCCTTCGTCGATGTGTCGAACCCGAGCACCTACCCGATCGCGGACAACACCTTCAACGCGGTCACCTTCGATTCGGTGACGACCACCAGGCTGCGGGTCGTGCTGCAGAGCGGCCAGGGCTCAGTCGGCGCGATCCAGTGGATCGTCCCGAGCATCCCGTCCGGCAGCTGACCGGGGGAGCCGCCGGGACCCGGGGCTGATCATGGGCTCAGGGTCCCGGCGGACCGCCTCCGGAGTGCGACTTGCGGCGCAGGTACGTACGCCGGAGGTCGTCGCACGTAGCTGCCGAAGATCGCTCTTGGGACGGTCGTCCCCGCGCCCGCCCGTGGCTAGCGTGAGTGCATGATCGAAGCACACGGACTGACCAAACGCTACGGCGACAAGCTCGCCGTCGACGACCTGACCTTCACCGTTCAGCCCGGCATGGTCACCGGCTTTCTCGGGCCCAACGGCTCGGGCAAGTCCACCACTATCCGCATGATCATGGGCCTGGACGCGCCGACCGCGGGCAGCGTCACCGTCAACGGCCGGCCGTACGCCGAGCACGCGGCGCCACTGCGGGAGGTCGGCGCGCTGCTCGAGGCGCGGGCCATCCACACGGGCCGCAGCGCCTACAGCCACCTGCTGGCTCTCGCCGCCACGACGGGCATTCCCCGCCGCCGGGTCGACGAGGTGGTCGACCAGGTCGGGCTGCGCGAGGTCGCGCGCAAGCGGGCCGGCGGCTTCTCGCTCGGCATGGGCCAGCGCCTGGGCATCGCCTCCGCGCTGCTCGGCGATCCGGCGACCCTCATCCTGGACGAGCCGGTCAACGGCCTCGACCCCGAGGGAATCTTGTGGATCCGCAACCTGCTCAAGGCGCTCGCCGCCGAGGGCCGGACCATCTTCGTGTCGTCGCACCTGATGAGCGAGATGGCGCTGACCGCTGACCAGCTCATCATCGTCGGCCGGGGCCGGCTCATCGCCGACGTCTCCGTCGCCGAGTTCACTCGCGCTTCCCGGCATAGCGTGCGGGTGCGGTCGCCGCAGGCGAGCGTGCTGCGGGACGCGCTGGCCGGCCCCGAGGTGACGGTGAGCACGCCTGCGCTAGACGTACTCGAGATCGATGGCCTCGACAGCGAGACCGTCGGGCGCATCGCGGCCGAGCACGGCGTCATGCTGTTTGAGCTGGTGCCGCACACGGCCTCGCTGGAAGAGGCGTTCATGGAGCTGACCAGCGACGACGTCGAGTTCCGGGCAACCGAGGCCGCCGACCTGGTCGGCGCCGGAAGGAGGGCGTGATGACGACCACGACCGTGGCCGCGCCGGATCGCACCGCGCGCAATATCAAGGTCACCCAGGGCCGGGTGGTCAACTCCGAGTGGATCAAGATGCGGTCGCTGCGGTCGACCAGGTACACGCTGATCGCCTCCATCGCCATCACGGTGGGCCTGGGCCTGCTGTTCGCCTCGTTCGCGGTAGCCCGGCTGAATAGCACCGGCCACCTGGAAACCGATCCGGTCACGCTCACCCTGCGCGGCGCTTTCCTCGCGCAGCTCGCGATCGGCGTGCTCGGCGTCCTGCTCATCACCGGCGAGTACTCGACCGGCATGATCCGGGCCACCATGTCCGCGGTTCCCCGCCGCCTGCCGGTGCTGTGGGCCAAGCTCGGCCTGTTCGCCGTCGTAGCGGCGGTGGCATCGATCGCCGCGGCATTCGCCGCCTTTCTCGGCGGGCAGGCGATCCTGTCGTCGAAGCACGTCGGGGCATCACTGTCGGACCCGGGGGTGCTGCGCGCGGTGATCGGCACCGGTCTCTACCTCGCCGTCGTCGGCCTGCTCGGGATGGCCCTGGGCTTCATCATCCGCAATACCGCCGGAGCGATCACGACGCTCTTCGGCATCCTGCTCATCCTGCCGGTGCTGGGGGAGGTGCTGCCCGCGTCCTGGGCCAGCCACGTCGTGCCCTACCTGCCGAGCAACGCCGGGCAGGCGATCATGCAGCTCCACGCGGATCCGAATACGCTGGCTCCCTGGACCGGATTCGCCCTGTTCGTCGGCTACACCGCGGTGGCAGTCGCGGTGGCGGCCGTGCTGGTCAAGCGCCGCGACGCGTGACGCGACAGATGATCATGGTATGGGGCGGGTAGACACGACAAGGATGGAAATGCCCCAGCAGCCACCGGCCAGCATGCGCCTGCAGCGCGTGCTGGTCAGTGGCGTCCTGGCCGGGCGCGACCGGTACTGGGCGTGGGTCCGCAGGCATCCGCGCCTCGTGGACGCGGCGCTGGTCGTCCTGCCGGTGCTGTTTTCGGGGCCCCGCCTGGGCCCGGCGAGGGTCGCCGCCCATCCGTGGGCGGCGGCGCTGGTCGTGGCGCTGCTGCTCCCGCTGGTGTGGCGGCGCCGGGCCCCGTTCCTCGTCTTCCTGCTCATCGGCGCGGCGGCCTTTATCCAGGTGTTCACCGGGCCGCCGCTGGCGGCCGACCTTGCTCTGCTCGTCGCGTTCTACACGGTCGCGGCGTACGAGTCGGGCCGACGCATCCTGATTGCCGCCGTGCTGCTGGAGGTCGGCAGTGTCCTGGCCGCCCTCCGGTTCGCTCCGGCCGGCTCGGCGTTCTGGGGCTGGGTCTTTATCTCCGGGCTGATCACGGCGGCCGGCTTCATCGGCAATAACATCCGGACCCGCCGGGCCTATCTTGCCGCGCTCGAAGACCGGGCCGCGCGGCTGGAGCGCGACCGGGATCGGGAGTCGCAGATCGCCGCGGCGGCCGAGCGGGCCCGGATCGCGCGGGAGATGCACGATATCGTCGCGCACAATCTCGCCGTGATGATCGCGCTGGCGGACGGCGCCGCCTACACCGTTCGGGATTATCCGGACCAGGCATCATCCATCATGAGCCAGGTCTCGGCCACGGGCCGGTCCGCGCTCACTGAGATGCGCCGGCTGCTCGGCGTCATGCGCCAGTCTGGTGCCCCGCCCGATCACGCCCCGCAGCCCACCCTGGCCGACCTCGATGACCTGCTGGCCACCGTGCGGGCCGCCGGCCTGCCGACGCAGCTGACCGTATCCGGGCGCCGACTCGAGCTGCCGCCGAGCGCGCAGCTGGCGATCTACCGGCTGATCCAGGAATCGCTCACGAACACCATCAAGCACGCCGAGGCCACAGCGGCCAGTGTCCGCGTCACCTACCTGCCCCAGGGCGTCGAACTGGAGGTCACCAACAACGGCCCGGTGGCGTCCGGCCCCTGCGAGGGCCACGGCATCGCCGGCATGCGGGACCGGGCGGCCGTATTCGGCGGGAGCGTGTCGGCAGGCCCGCGCCCCGGTGGCGGCTGGCGCGTGCACACGGTCCTGCACCTCAGTCCGGCCTCGGCCGGCCTGGCCGGCGCGGTCAGTTCCCAGCTCAGCGCGGCCGGTGCCGGGGCTAGTGCGATCGGGGACAGCGCGATCGGGGACAGCGCGATCGGAACGGAGTGCGCGTGACCATCTCGATCCTGCTCGTGGACGACCAGCCCATGCTGCGCCTGGGCTTTCGCCTCGTGCTCGACGCGCAGCCCGATATGCGGGTCGTGGGTGAGGCGGGCGATGGCGCCACGGCGGTCAGCCTCGCGGCCGCCAGGCAACCCGACGTGGTGCTGATGGACGTCCGGATGCCCGGCGTCGACGGCATCGAGGCCACCCGGCGCATCGCGGCCACGGCGAGCTCGACGCGCGTGCTGATCCTCACCACCTTCGATCTCGACGAGTATGCCTACGCGGGCCTGCGGGCCGGCGCGAGCGGGTTCCTGCTCAAGGACGTGCCGCCGCCCGACTTGCTATCAGCGATCCGCGCGGTCGCCAGCGGCGATGCGGTGGTCGCGCCCAGCGTCACCCGCCGGCTGCTCGACGTGTTCCTGCCGCACCTGCCCGATCCGGCGGGCGCCGGGCGGGCCGGCGCGCCGCCCGAACTGCAGACGCTGACTGCCCGGGAGCGCGAGATCCTCACCGAGGTCGCCAGCGGCCTGTCCAACGCCGAGATCGCTACCCGGCTAGTCCTGTCCGAGGCCACCGTTAAGACTCACGTTGGCCGCATGCTCAACAAGCTCCACCTGCGCGACCGCGTGCAGGTCGTCGTGTACGCCTACGAGCACGGCCTCGTCCGCCCCGGCCCGCGCCCCTAGTGTCGGCTCTTGCATCAAGCCGGTTCGGCAATGCTAGCATTGAGGTCATTGGCAGCAGTGGGGTGATGGCCGTGGCTACGCTGAGTGTTCGAGGCCTTGATGACGAGACTAAGGCACGCCTGCGCGTGCGGGCGGCACATCACGGGCGCTCGATGGAGGCCGAAGCACGGGCTATCCTCCACGAGGTCCTTTCCCCGCCAGAACCAGCGAGCGGTCTGGGTACTCATATCCATGAGCGGTTTGCAGCGCTCGGAGGCGTAGGTCTCGACCTGCCCACCCGGAGCGAGACGCCTCGAGCGGCGGTTTTTGAAAGTTGATCATTCTGGATACCAACGTCCTCTCGGAACTCACTCGTCGAGATGCCGACCAGGGCGTGGTGGGCTGGCTGGACTCGCTCAATGCCGCTGATATTGGAACGACGGCCATCACTGCGGCAGAACTGCTCTACGGGGTGGCCCGCCTGCCGGACGGTCAGCGGAAGGCTCGCCTCGCTGAGGCAGTCCACAACCTGCTAGACCAGGATTTCGAGTCTCGCGTCGCGCCGTTCGACGCTGCCGCTGCCGCTCGCTATGCGGTAGTTGTAGTGGATCGCGAGAAGAACGGACGCCCTATCAGCGTTGCCGACGCCCAGATAGCGGCGATCTGCCGTACCCTCGGCGCCACGCTAGCCACCCGCAATATCCGGGATTTTGAGGGCACCGGCATAGAGCTCCTGGATCCGTGGCAAAAGCACTGAGCAGCACTTAGTTCCGCCGCCGAAGGTTGACTCCCCGTTAGCTGGCCCGGGCGGGCGGCGGGGCGGTGGTGGCCCAGCGGATCGCCTGCACGACCGCGTAGCCGGCGGGGCGGACCAGGGCGGTCTCGGCGAGCGGCAGCCGGGGCAGGTACAGCGGGCGGCGGGCCCAGCCCGGCAAGAGCGAGGTGGCCGCGGCGGCGAGCACCCCGTAGGGCCCGCGGGCGATCACCGGCAGCGGCGGCCGGAGCAGCAGGAACCGGGCGGCCGAGCGCGCCTCAGCCGTGCCCTGGAGCTCGGGCCGGTACTGGTTGATCCGGTCCGCGAGCTCGGCCTCGGTCCGGGGCGGGTCAGGCACGCCGAGGGCGGCGCCGATCCGGGCGATGTCGGCGACGTACCCGTCCCGTCCGGCCTGGTCCAGCGGCTCGGCCCCGAAGCGGGAATGCGCGCGCAGGAAACTGTCCGCCTCCGCGATATGGATCCAGGTCAGCAGGTGCGGATCCGAGGCCGCGTAGGGACGGCCGTCCGGCGCCGTCCCGGTGACCCGCTCGTGGATCGCCCGGACCCGGTCGATCGCGGCGCGGGCGTCGTCGCCCTGGCCGAAGGCGGTCACGGCCAGGAAATAACTCGTCCGCTGCAGCCGTCCCCACGGATCGCCGCGGTAACCCGAGTGTCCCGCGACGCCCGCCATGGCCAGCGGGTGCAGTGACTGCAGCAGCAGCGCTCGGATGCCGCCGACGAACATGGCGGAGTCCCCGTGCACCCGGCGGATCGGCCGGCCATCCGCAAACCACCGGTCGCCCGGGGCCCCGTGGATCGCCTGGCGGCGTGCCGGACCCTCCGACCCCGCCACCCGCTCGAATATCGACGCGCCGATCCGGGACCGGGCGAAGTCAGCTGCAGCCTGAACCTTCATAACTCCCATTGTCCGCCGAGTCACGGCAGGCCAGGCCGCGGGGTCGCGAGGACCTGGCGGTTAGCGGAGGGTGGCGCCGCGCTGGCGGGCGCGGGCGGACGGCTCGCGCAGCAGGACGCCCGAGGTGCGGAACAGGAACTCCGCGTAGCTGTCGGGTGCCGCATTCGGCCTGATCGCCTGCAGGTCCGGCGCTGTTCGCAGCACCGCCATCCTGCGCTGCGCGTACTGGCATTCACCGATCACGGCAGCGATCTTACGGGTGAGTCCTTTCAGGAAGGCGAAGGCCGTCGGCTGGTCGTTTGCGCTGTTCATGGCCCTATCCTCGCCGACTCCGGTGCCCGCCGACAGTGGCAGCTCTGCCGCTATACATAGACATCCTGCCAGTCGGTGATGCATGCTGGTGACATGCTGGAAAACGTCGCCGTGGTGATCCTGGATAGCTTCACGCCCTTCGAGCTCGGGGTTATCTGCGAGGTCTTCGGAGTCGACAGGCGCGACGATGGGCTGCCCACCTACGAGCTCGGTATCGTGGCCGGAGAGCCGGGACCGCTGCAGTCGGCGAACGAGTTCGCGGTGCAGGCCCCGTTCGGCCTGGAGCGGCTGGAGCAAGCGGACCTGGTAGCCGTCGTCGCCGTCTCGAACGAGCGGATCGCGCGGGCGCCCGCCGAGTATCCGGAGCCGCTGCTGGAGGCGCTGCGGGGCTGCGTGGCGCGCGGTGCGCGCGTGCTCAGCGTCTGCAATGGCGCGTTCGTGCTCGGCGCGGCCGGGCTGCTCGACGGCCGGCGCTGCACTACCCACTGGCGGCACGCCGCCGACCTGGCCCGGATCTTCCCCGACGCGAAGGTCGACCCCTCGGTCCTGTACGTCGACGAGGATCCGGTGATCACCAGCGCGGGCTCGGCGGCGGGTATCGACGCCTGCCTCTACCTGGTGCGCCGGGAGCAGGGGAGCCGGGTCGCCAACGGGATCGCGCGGCGGATGGTCGTGCCGCCGCACCGGGACGGGGGACAGGCCCAGTACGTCGAGCGGCCGCTGACCGAGCCCCCCGCGGACACGGTGCAGGACGTCATGAACTGGATGGCCGGCCACCTGGCCGAACCCGTCACGGTGGGCCAGCTCGCGGCGCGGGCGCTGATGTCGCCGCGGACCTTCGCCCGGCGGTTCGTCCAGGAGACGGGGACCACGCCGCAGCGCTGGCTCACCGGGCAGCGCATCCTGCTCGCGCAGCAACTGCTGGAGGAGACCGACGAGACGGTGGATGTGGTGGCGGAGCGCACCGGATTCGGCAACGCGACGGCACTCCGGCATCATTTCCGGACCTGGCGGGCTACCACGCCGCTGGCCTACCGGCGCACATTTCGTGATCGCTTCGCTACGAGCGATGAAAGCGCAGGGCTGGTGTAAGCACCGTAATCCAGGCACGCCACTTGGTCGTTTTCACCCGTATTGTGGCCGGTCAGCAGGCATGCTAGGGCTGTGGATCAGACAAGCCATGGGACGCTGCATCACCTTGAGCTATGGGTGCCCAATCTTGACCGCGCCGTGGCCAGCTGGGGGTGGCTGCTAGGCGAGCTTGGTTACGAGCTGTTCCAGGATTGGCAGGACGGCAAGAGCTGGCGCTCCGGGCCGACCTATATCGTCGTCGAGCAGTCGCCGGCCCGCATCGCCAGCCGCCATGACCGGTGCCGTCCCGGCCTGAATCACCTGGCCTTTCACGTCGAGAGCCGCGCGCGGACGGACGAGCTCGCGGCGAAGGCCGCGCAGCACGGCTGGCGCCTGATGTTCCCCGACCAGCACCCCTATGCCGGCGGTCAGAGCCACTACGCCGCCTACCTGGAGAACATCGACGGCTTCGAGGCCGAACTCGTAGCGCCCCTCGAGCCGCCGGCCAGTGCGGCCCCGCCGGCCGCTCCGCTGGCGGGTGAGGCTCCGCCGGCCGGTGACGCTCCGCTGGCGGGTGAGGCTCCGCCGGCCGGTGACGCTCCGCTGGCGGGTGCGGCTCCGCCGGCCGATGAGGCTCCGCCCGCCGGCGCGGCCCCATGGACCACTGCGGCCGGGCCGGCCGACGAAGCCCCGCTGCCGGGCGAAACCCCGCCGGCCGGGTCAGCCTGAGTTGACCTCCGTGGTCAGCCGCAGGTCGCGTGCCGACCGGCCGACGTTTACCTCGAACCGGCCCTCCGGCCAGATCCAGCCGCCCGCCTGCTCGTCCCAGCGCGCGAAGGCCCGCGCGGGAACCCGCAGCCGGACCTCGGCCGCGCCGCCGGGCTCGGCGATCGCGGAGCCGAAGGCGGCCAGGGCGCGCACCGGGCGGCCGGGCTCGCCGGGCGGCCCGGCGACGTAGGCCTGCACGACCTCCTTGCCGACCCGGGCGCCAGTGTTGCGGACGGTGACGGTCAGCTCGAGGTCGTTCCCGGCAGCCAGTTCTCCGCCGCCCTCAAGGGACTCGTACTCCCAGGTCGTGTACCCGAGACCATGACCGAACGGATATCGCGGGTCGGTGCCGCTCGCGTCGTAGCCGCGGTACCCGATCAGCAGGCCTTCGGAGTAGAGCAGGGCGCCGTCGTCATCGGGAAACGCCTCTAGCACCGGGCAGTCAGCCTCGGCGACGGGCAGGGTGACCGGCAATCGGCCGCCCGGCTCGGCGACGCCGAGCAGCACGTCGGCCAGCGCCTCGCCCATGGCCTGACCGGGCAGCCACGCATACACGATGGCCCGCACGTCATCCGCCCATGGCATGAGGACCGGCATGCCGGAGTTCACCACGACGATGGTGCGCGGGTTCACCGCCGCCACCTGGCGGACAAGCTCGTCCTGCAGGCCCGGCAGCGCCAGTGTCGCGCGGTCGAAACCCTCGCTCTCGGTCAGCTCGGCCGAGCCGACGATCACGATAGCGGCGTCGGAACCGGCCGCCGCGGCACTCGCCTCGGCGAGCAGCGCCTCCGGGTTGGCGGCCGGCACGATGCCCAGGCGGATGCCCAGCGGTCCCGCGCCGTCGGCCGCCGGGCTGAGCTCCAGCCGCAGCCGCACCCGTACCCCGGCGTCGAGCCACACCTGCGCCCGCGCCTCACCCGGCCGCGTCATCGCCTCGACCGGATCATCCGGGACGCTGGTGGTCTCCCGGACCAGGATCTCGTCGTCCAGGCTGAGTGTGAGGTCGCCGATGCCAGAGGCGCCCATCAGGTGCGGCCCGGACTGCGCAGCGCGGAACGAGGCCAGCAGGACTATCCGCCCGCTCTTGCCCCAGCCGATCTCGGGCGGAACAGAGTCCCACCAGGTCAGGCTTGAGCTGGCGCGGTGCTCGGTGACGAGCACCGCGCCGTCGGCGCCGTGGAACTCCAGCCGGACGCCTGGCGCATCGCTGACCGGATCCCGCAGGGCACCGTGCGGGGGGAGCGGCACCGACTCCCAGGTGTGGCACCCGACGACCGCGCGCACCTCGGTCTGGCCCGCCAGGGCCGCCTGGATCGCCGTGGCCGGCGTCGACATGCTGGCCGGCACGACGCCGGCACTGCCGCCGCCCTGGATCGTCGGCCAGAATGCGTTGGGGCCGACCACGGTGACGCTGCCGGTGGCGGCCGGATCGATCGGAAGGGCGCCGTGCTCGTTACGCAGCAGCACGAACGTGGCGGCTGCGGCGCGGCGCAGCAACGACGCCTCGACCGTCCCGGGGCTGTCCGACGCGGCAGGCCCGGCGTCCTTCGCCCGCCCGTCCTTCGCCCGCCCGTAGTCAGCGCTGCCGTCCCCGGTGCTGCCGTGGTCGGTGCTGGCGTGGTCGGTGCTGGCGTGGTCGGTGGCCGGCGACTCCAGCGCACCCACCAGGCGGGCCAGCCGGAGCAGCCGGAGCACCTTGTCGTCCAGCAGTTCCTCGCTGATTAAGGCGTCCTGCACAGCCGCGGCGAGCAGGTCACCCCAGGGACCGTCCGGGCCGGGCATGGACAGGTCGAGCGTGGCCAGCGCGGTAGCAAGCGTGCTGCGCGCCGCGTGCCAGTCCGAGGTCACGACGCCGTCAAAGCCCCACTCACCCTTGAGCAGGTCTCGCAGCAGCGGCACGTTCTCGGTCATGCTGGCGCCGTTCACCGAGTTATAGGCGGCCATCACCAGCAGCGCCCCGCCGTCGCGCACGCAGGCCTCGAACGGCACCAGGTACAGCTCGCGCAGGACATGCTCGGGGATCCGCGCGTCATAGATCCAGCGGCGCGTCTCGCTGTCGTTGCCGACGAAATGCTTGGGCGTCGCCGCGACACCCGCGTCCTGCACGCCGCGGACGTAGGCTACCGCCAGCACGGAGGTGAGCACGGGATCCTCGGCGAAGCACTCGAACCCGCGCCCGCCGAGCGGGGTCCGCATGAGGTTGATGGTCGGGGCCAGTAGGACATCCACGGACTTGCTGCGCGCCTCCCGGCCGAGGGCAGCCGCGAGCTCGTACACCAGGTCGCGATCCCAGGTGGCGCCGAGCGCGGACGGGCAGGGCAGGCTGCTCGACGGCTTGCGCTCGTCCTTGGTCAAGCCGCGCACGCCCGCCGGGCCGTCGGATGTCACGATCGGCCGCAGGCCAATGGCCGGGCAGCCGGGTATCCGCCAGCTATCGGCCCCGGTCAGCAGGGCCACCTTCTGGGCAATGGACAGCCCCGCGATCAGGGCGCGGTCGTCACGGGTACCGGCCGCGCCGGCGGGGACCGCTCCGGCCTGCGCCAGGCCGGCCGCGGCTGTCGAAGTCTGGGCGGGGGCAAACCCCGCCCGGCCGGATGCCCGGCCGGGCGAGGTGCGCCCCTCGGAGGGGATTGTCACGGTATCTGCAGCCTCACGAAACGGGCTTGAGCTGCGTGATCGTGTACAGGACCTCCGGAATGTTCGGGCCGGGGTCCATGTACCCGTTGCTGGGCGACGGCCAGCCCGTGTAGTTCCGCGTGGAGAACTCGGCCCAGGAGGCACCGAGCAGCAGCGGGGCGACCGGGACCTGGGTGTCCATGATGTTCTCCAGCTTGGTGATCGCGTCCGCCTGGACGGTGGTCGAGCCCGAGCTGGCGTACTCGGTCAGCGCGGCCTGCGCGGCTGGGCTGTTGAACCTGCCGTAGTCGGCGGAAGCCGTCTTCCCGATGGGCGCGGACAGGGTGTAGTTCAGCCAGTTGTTGTAGAAGAAGTACGGGCTTGTTCCCTGGGCGCCCCAGTGAATGGCGGCAGTGAAGTCGCCATTGTTCAGGTTGGCGGTCCACACGTTCGGGCCGTTCGGGCCGCCGAGGCCGTCGACCTTGACATCGAAGCCCAGCGCGACGAGCTGCTTCGTGATCAGCTGCGAGTCCTGGTAGTAGTCGCTGTAGCTGACCGGGTCCATGATCGAGAAGGTGATCTTCGCTCCGTTCTTGGACCACATGCCGCCGACCTTCTTATAGCCGTCTGCCGTCAGGATCGAGCTGACCTTGGCCGTGTCGCCGGTGGCGGGCAGGTTGTTGGCCAGCGACGGGGCCAGGAAGGCCTGGTGGACCGGCAGCATCAGGCCACTCGAGGTGCTCTCGGGCGGCTCGGTGCTGGACTCACCGTCAGTGGAGAGCTGCTGCCGGTTGATGGCGTAGCTGACCGCCCGCCGCACTGCCGGGTCGTTCAGCGGTGCCTTGGTGACGTTGAACCACAGGCCCACCACGTTGTTGTCGCTCATGTACGGCGACGTGCCCAGCCAGGTGTGGTTGGCCGGGCTCTTGGACAGGTAGTTCTGCTGGACGCCGGTCATCGAGTTGCCCGCCCAGTCGATGGCGCCGCTGGCGACCGGGGTCACCAGGTTGGCGTTGCTGGTGTAGGAGGGGAAGTCGACCTCGGGGACCTTCAGCGTGGACTTGGCGCGGTAGTCGGGATTCTGCTTGAGCGTGAACCCCTGGGCGGTGAACTTGTCGAGTACGAACGGCCCGGTGCCCACGGGCGCGGGGTCCTTGAAGGTGACCGGGTTGCTCTGCGATGCCCAGATGTGCTGCGGAACGATCTGGGTCTCCAGGATCAGGTACAGGTCGGCGTACTCGGGCTGGCTGAACGTGAGCGTGGCGGTGTTCCCCGACGCGGTGGCGCTGCTCGGCACCGGGGTGGCCGGGACGTTGAGCGCCGGGAACTTGCTGAACAGGTTGAAGGTGAAGGCGACGTCGGCCGCGCTGAACGCCTTGCCGTCACTCCACTTGACGCCCGTCCGCGTGGTGATCGTCAGGGTCTTGCCGCCGTTCGACCAGGCGTAGCTAGTTCCCAGCTCGGGAATCGGCGCCTGCGCCGGGTTCAGCGTGTTGTAGACGAACAGCGGCTCCTGGTACAGGTCGACCGCGTGCGTGGTGTAGCCGGTGGAGGTGGACGAGAACGGGTTGAAGGTATCGGTCATCGGCGATAGGGCGGTGGTCTCGATGACGAGCGGCTTGCCGGTCGCCGTGTTGCCCTTGGATGCACTGCTGCCCGAGCTACCGCAGGCTGCGATCCCCATGCTGAGGACGGCAACCGCAGCCAGGCTTCTTACGACTGGTTGCTTCATTGCTTAAACTCCGTTGTGCCCGGCCGGCTCATCGCCGACCTGCTGAAAATCGACCGTGTCAGGGGTCTGGTTAATTGGTGGGGTGGTGCTGGCCGGCCGGGCACTGGGGCCCACCTGCCGGACTCTTGTTAGGTGCCGTCCGCCGACATCGGCGAGCGGGTGGGTCGCTAGGCAATATTCCGGTTCATCACGTCTCCTCTCCCAGGTCACGTTTGGGATTGGCATTAACGGCCGCGGGCGCGCCCAGCGGGCGGCTCGCATCGGCGTCCAGATCCTGAGAGTGCAGCCAGCAGGCACTGAGGTGGTCAGCCCCGTGGTCATCGGCACGCTCGTTATCGGCGCCGTGGTTATCGGCGCCGTGGTCGCTGGCGCCGTGGTCGCTGGATGAGACCTCGAACCTGGGCGGAACCTGGTCGGCGCAGACCGCCATGGCATGCGGGCAGCGCGGGTGAAAACGGCAGCCGGCCGGCGGTGCGACCAGGCTTGGCGGCGCGCCCCTGCCCTGCAGGACGGGCGGCCCGCTGCGGTCCGGGTCCGGCGCCGCGCTGAGCAGCAGTTGCGTATACGGGTGAGCGGGCTCGTCGGTGACGACGCGGGCGGACCCGGACTCGACGACCTGGCCGGCGTACATCACCATGATCTCGTCGGCCAGGTACCGGGCGGACGCGATGTCGTGGGTGATGTAGAGGATGCCGAGCCCGTCGGTGTCCCGCAGCTCACCGAGCAGGTTGAGCAGCCCGAGCCGGATCGATACGTCGAGCATCGAGACCGGCTCGTCGGCCAGCAGGATCCGCGGCTGCACGGCCAGCGCCCTGGCGATCGCGACGCGCTGCCGCTGGCCGCCGGAGAGCTCATGCGGGTACTTGCGGAGGTACTGGTCCGGCGGAGTGAGGGCGACGCGCTCCAGGAGGCCGGCGATCACGCCGTCCAGGCCGGCCCTGGATCCGCCGAGCCCGTGCACCTGAAGCGGCCGCGCCAGGTGGTAGCGCACGTCGTGAACCGGGTTCAGGGACGAGAACGGGTCCTGCAGGACCATCTGGACCTGCCCGGAGTACTCTCGCCTGCCCCGGCCGGACGCGGGCACGTCGTGGCCGTCCAGCAGCAGGTTGCCAGCTGTCGGCGTGATCAGCCGCGCGAGCAGCCGGGCCAGCGTCGACTTGCCCGATCCGCTCTCCCCGACGACGGCCGTGACCCGGGCCGGCGCGAGCGCGATGGAGACGTCCTCGACCGCGTGGACGACGCCCGCGGCCCGCCGGCCGCGGGCGAGCCGGCCCCGGCGGGGTCGCGGACCGGTCACGCGCGCGACGAAGTGCTTGGTCAGCCCGCGCGCTTCCAGCAACGGGGCTGCTGTCGTCGGGGCAGTGGTCACAGCCCGCTCCCTTGGTCGCTCTGGCCAGAACTCGCCGCCGATTCGGTCGTGAGCAGCTCGGTCGCGCCCGGCTCGGTGGCTGGCAGGTGGTCCTGCTCCTGGCCGGGTTCGGGGCGCGCCAGCCGTTCCGGCACCGGCACCGCACCGTCGTGCAGCCAGCAGGCGACGACCCGGCCGCCGCCCAGGGCGGTCAGCGCCTTCGGGCGGGTCAATGGGGGGGACTGCGTGCGGCATCGGTCCATGACGTAGTCACAGCGGGGATTGAACACGCAGCCGGACGGCAGCAGCCGCAGGTCGGGCGGCGAGCCGGGGATGCCGGTCATGTGCCGCCGGGGGCCGTGCAGCGCCGGGAACGAGCTCAGCAGCCCGAGGGTGTACGGATGCCGGGGGGATCGGAAGAGAGCGGTCGCATCGGCCCGCTCCACCAGCCTGCCCGCGTACATCACCGCGATGGAGTCGGCGATCTCGATGAGCAGCGAGAGGTCGTGGGTAATGAACAGGATGGCGAAACCGAGCTGATTGCGCAGCTCCGTCAGCTCCTCGAGGATCTCCCGCTGGGTCACCACATCGAGGGCCGTCGTGGGCTCGTCCATGATGACGATCTGCGGCTCCAGGGCAAGTGCCATCGCGATCATCACTCGCTGCCGCATGCCGCCCGAGAGCTGGTGCGGGAAGCTGCCCAGCCGGTCGGAGTTGATGCCGACCATGGTCAGCAGCTCGGCGGCCCGGCCGCGCCGGTCAGCCGCGCTCATGCCCGGCCGGTGCGCCTTCAGCGCGTCGGTCAGCTGGGCGCGAATGGAGAGCACCGGGTTGAGCGCGTTCATGGCGCTCTGCATGACCAGCGAGATGTGCGACCAGCGCAGCACCCGCAGTTGCTGCTCGCCGGCCGCGAGCATGTCGACTATGGACCCGTCCGCGGCGTAGTAGCGCACGTCGCCCCCGGTGATCAGGCCGGGAGCTCGCAGCAGCCGGGTGATCGCGAACGCCAGGGTCGACTTGCCGCTGCCGCTCTCGCCCGCCAGGCCGAGAACCTCGCCGCGGCGCAGGATCAGGTCGGCATCGACGACGGCGTGCACCGCGCCGGGCCCCGCGCCGTAATCCACGCAGAGCTTCCGGGCCTCTAGGAGCACGTCGGTCGCATGGTCAGCGCTCATGGCCGCCGCCCTCTCGATGCTGCGGCGCCCGCGTCGGATAGCTCGGGGGAGCGGACCACGGGGGTCAGGCCGAGCACGTACCGTCGCGGCAGGCCGCCAGGGCGCCGCCGCCCGGCCTGCCTTCTGGATAGCCCCGCCACCCGTAGCCGGGGGTTGATGAACTCGTCGATTCCGAAGTTGAGCAGCGCCAGCGCGGTACCGAGCAGGGCCACGGCCAGACCGGGCGGGACGAACCACCACCAGTAGCCGTTGGTCTCGGCATTGGACAGCTGGGCGGAGAAGAGCATGGTGCCCCAGCTCCAGTTGACGGAGTTGACCAGGCCGAGGAAGGCCAGCGCGGTATAGGTGCCGACCCCGTAGAGCACCGTGAACAGGAATGACGAGGCGACGATCGGGGTCAGGTTGGGCAGGATCTCGGTGGTGATGATCCGCCAGTTGCGCTCTCCGATGAGGCGGGCCGAGTCGACGTAGTCCCGGTTGCGCAGCGAGAGGGTCTGCGCCCTGAGAACCCGCGCGCCCCAGGCCCAGCCGGTGACCGAGATGATCAGGCCGATCACCAGATTGTCGTTGGTGCTCGCGGAGCCGAGGAAGCCGAACAGGATGATGAGCAGTGGCAGCGCCGGCATGACCAGGAAGATGTTGGCGAGCATGGACAGCAGATCGTCGGCCAGGCCGCCGAGGAATCCGGCCGTCACGCCGATCAGGACCGACAGGGCGGTAGCGACCAGCCCGGCCAGGAAAGCGACCAGGAACGTGCTGCGACCGCCGCTCAGCAGCTGAGATAGCACATCCTGCTGCAGCTGGGTGGTGCCGAGCCAGTGCACGGCCGACGGCGGCAGCGGCACTGGCGAGTTGGCGAAGCTCCTGGTGGGATCGTAGGGGGCGAGCGTCGGGCCGAAGACCGCGAGGACTGTGAAGGCGAGCAGCATCCCGAGGCCGACGAGGATCTTCGGCGACCGGGGGAGCGCGAAGCCGCGCCCGCGCCGGACCGCGCCGCCGGGACTGGCCGGACCTGCCTGGGGCGCGTCGTCCTGGGCCAGGTCTGCGCCGGTACCCAAAGTCATAGCTCAGGCCTCCTGACGGGTGCGCGGGTCGAGGAATACGTAGACGAAGTCGGCCAGCAGGTTGGCCGCCAGCACCGCAAACGTGATGATCAGGAAGATGCCCTGCAGGAGGGCGTAGTCGCTGTCCTCCACCCCGTTGACCAGCAGCAGGCCAAGCCCGGGGTAGCTGAAGACGATCTCCGTCAGCAGCGCGCCCGAGACGATGAAGCCGATCGCCAGGGAGAACCCGGAGACGCTGGGCAGGATCGCGTTGCGAGCCGCGTACCAGATCACGCGGTTCTTCGGCAGCCCTTTGGCGGCGGCGATCAGGACGTAGTCCTCGTCCATCGTGGTGATCATCACGTTCCGCATGCCCACGATCCAGCCGGCGGCCGAGGCGATCATGATGGTCAGGGCCGGCAGTATGGCGTGGTCAAGCACGTCGCTGATGTAGGTCCCGCTGACGGCGGGGAAGTCGAGGTTCTGACGGCCGCCGCCGGACGGGAACCAGCCCAGCTTGGTGGCGAACAGATCGATCACCAGGAAGGCGAGGAAGAAGTACGGAGCCGCCTGGAAGAACGTCGTGACCGGCAGCAGTCCGTCCAGCCAGCTGCCGCGCCGCCAGGCGATGAGGATCCCGAGCAGCGTCCCGAGCGCGAAGCTGATCAGTGTCGCGGTGCCGACTAGCCCGAGCGTCCACGGCAGGGCGCTGCGGATCACGGTGCTGACGGGCTCGAATCCGTTGCTCGTGGAGATGCCCAGGTTGCCCTGGAACAGGTTGCCCCAGTAGTGCGTGTACTGGGCCCACAGGCTGGCCTTGGTGCCGGTGCCGAACTGCAGCTCGAGCGATCGGATCGTGGCCTTGGTGATCACCGAGCCCTGCATCTTCGACAGGACGGCGTCGACGGGGTTGCCGGGAATGATCCTGGGGATCAGGAAGTCCAGGCTGATAGCCACGATGGCAGTCGCAATGTAAAACCCTATGCGGCGGATGATCATGCGCACGGCTGGCTCCTCGTCACGCTACTCGCCATCCGAAGGTCGCGGGCTCGGCACTACATCCGCAGCTCTCGCGGCGGACGAGCCGGGTGGGCAGCACGATGTCCCGCCCGCGTGGCTCCGCACCCGCGGCGGCCGTGCGGCTGATCATCGCGTGCAGGGTCTCGAACGCCGTGGCGCCGAGATCCTGGATGGGCTGGCGGATGCTGGTCAGCCGCGGGTTGAGGTGCCTGGCCACCGGTATGTCGTCAAAGCCCGTGACGGCTACCTGGCCGGGCACGTCGATGCCGCGGCGGCCCAGCGCGTCCAGCACGCCGATGGCGGTCTGGTCATTCGCGCAGACGATCGCGCGCGGCAGGTCGCCGCCGTCGGCCAGCAGCCGCTCGACGACCCGGGAGCCGCCGGCCGCGCAGTAGTTACCCTGCCACTGCGGCCCGTGAGCGAACCCGATGCCCGACTCTCGCGCCTGCTCCGCCGCCGCCTCGAACCGCGCCACGTTGTCCGGGCTATCCCAGTGCCCGGCCAGGTAGGCGATCGAGCCATAGCCGTGATCGCGGGCCAGGTGCTGGACCAGCTCGCGCATTCCGGCCTGGTTGTCGCTGCGCACGTTCACGGTGGTAGGCGTCGGGATGGCGGCCAGCGTGACGACCGGCACCTGCCGGCCTAGCTGAGTGAGCTGCTCGGCAGTCAGGACCTGATCGTGCAGGATCAGCCCGTCGCTCTTGCGCGCCAGGGCGAAGATGCGCCGGCCGTCATTCTCGTGCAGGTCCACGGACCTGATCAGCAGATCGTATCCGTAGCGCTGGGCGACGAACTCCATACCGCGGTTGATCATGTCGGGGAACTGCAGGTTCTCGTCCTCGTCGGCGAAGACCCCCTCGGTGGGCAGCAGCTGCGGGCGCCGCACTACGACGCCGACTACTTCCTTGAGCCGGGCGCTCAGGGCCCGGGCGGCACCGTCGGGGACGAACCCGAGCTCGGCGACGGCCTGCAGGACGCAGTCCCTGGTCTCCTCGCGCGGGTTACGCCGGCCGTTCAGCACCCGCGACACCGACGCGATCGACACGCCCGCCGCTCGTGCCACGTCGTAGATCGTGGGGGGCGGTGTGGCCGTCTCGCCGTTGATGTCTGTCGTCACCATGTCCTCCGCTCGGGTCCGGTAAGCGCTTACCTTGATCGCCGAGCAAGGCGGGCGATGGATCTCACATCGCCCTGCCTAGTACGGAGGTAAGCGCTTACCGAAGCGCTGACAGGAGCCTAGATCCGGACGTAAGCGGACTCAAAGAGTGCAGGCGTCACTGTTACATAACCGTGACGTCGCGATTTCCGGGATCCGCGGGCCCCGGCCGTCGGAGCGGCGACTCGGGCCGCGCGCCGGCCCGTCCGCCGCCGCGCGGACCGGAGCCGGGGCGCCCAGGCCAGGCGGACCGGCGGGAGCGGGCCGGCCCGCTCCCGCCCGCGGGTCACGGACGACTCCGCGTCGGCTGAAGGGCCGGGCGGCCGCCGGAACCCGATCTGGCCAGGAAACAGTCACGCAACAAACCAGGCGTAGGGCCCGGGTATTTTGCCGGCTGCGTAACGGTCACGAAACGTGTCGGAAACGCGTCTATGGGAGACATGAATGGTACTGACAACACCGAAGCGGTCGGCTGGGACCGTGCTAGTCGGCGCTGCCTGGCATCTCAGCAAACCCCTTCGCTTCAGCCCTTGGAGGCGGAGAGTGGTTCCCTACGCAAGTTGGCTCAATCCAGGCGATAACGCCTGGCAGATGACGGCGGCGACGCTCGTTGGTCTGATGAGCATCCCGGCGCTGGCCGTCCTGTACGGCGGGATTGTGCAGCGCAAGTGGGCCGTGAACACCATGATGATGGTGTTCAGCGCGTTTGCCCTCACCCTCATCGTCTGGGTTCTGTGGGCATTTAAGATGGGCTTCGGGACACCGTGGATCGGGCACTTCGTGGGTAAGCCCGGGGAGGTCGTCGATTCCGCCGGTGAGCAGGCGCGGGCCAACATTCCCTTGCTGAACGGCCTGGCGCCTAACTTCCGGTTCCCGCAGGGCTCGCTGGTCTACTTCCAGTTCGTGTTTGCCGCCATCACGCCGATCCTGTTCATCGGCAGCGTGATCGGCCGGATCAAGTTCAAGGTCTGGCTGATCTTCGT
>Ga0209839_10000316_pt1 | contig 25046 bp, 19 predicted proteins | sample OrgsoiDNA2013050_FD_185800 | JGI IMG/M metagenome (GOLD analysis project Ga0209839, IMG submission 185800) | Permafrost soil microbial communities from the Arctic, to analyse light accelerated degradation of dissolved organic matter (DOM) -... | ecosystem: Environmental > Terrestrial > Soil >... | reverse complement strand
CAGTACGCAACGAGGTACCAGATACCGGTGCGAATGTGGCGGCGCGAGATGCTTTTGAAGACGAGTCCATAAGGCTCAACGCTCTTCCATCGGGTAAGAGAACTTCTTGGACACGAGGCATCGCAGGGGGAGAGAATATCGAGCCGTCGCGCCTCCAGCACAGCCAGGCGGATTGTTTCGAGGAAGGACGGCGGCATTGCGGAACTGTACCACGCGGTCCTGTCGATTAGAATGCGCTCGCGAGCCGCCTGCACGTCACCGCGATACTCCTCGGGGAGGGCAGCTTCAAGCTTGAAAAGGGCGCGATGAAGTCCGTCGTCGCCAGCGAAGAGACTATAGTTGCCAGCCATATCCGCGCTCAGGACGAGTGAGACAGCCTCTTCGCGTGTGAAAAAGGCTGACTCGAAGTGGTAGCCATCCGGTAAGTAGTAGCCCCCACCTGGTCCATAGTCCATCGAGACCGGGACATGCGCCAGCGAAAGCGACATGATATCGCGATAGATGGTGCGCGTCGAGACATCCAGGATATCGGCGAGGCGTCGTGCTGTCATCTTGCCACGCGCTTGTAGCAGCAGCGAAATCGCTACAAGGCGCTCAGTCTTCTGCATAGATACCTTTTATTATGTGATAGTTCTGCTTAAAATACAAGGTTTTCCCCACGCTTCATAGTGATCCATGCAGTGTCAAAGAAGGAGGCGGCAAAAACGTGTAAAGACTGACAGGTAGATGTCATCTATTCTCCGGTATACTTCTCAGGAGATCCATATTCAGTCAGAAACGATGCTGCGCATCTACCGATGCAAGGAAGCTTCGCGTCATCTGGCTGCAAGGAATAGGGCGGCAGAAAGTGGAGTGGGAACTGCGGCGCATCAAGAAAGGATATACTCGTGACCCCGGCAAAGAAACAACCTCATGTATCATCTGCGTATATTGTTGCCTTTAAAGAAACGATGGGTGTGTTTAGACGCATGATCGGCCTCCTACGCCCCCATTGGCAGGCGTTCTTGATAAGCGTTCTCTGTGTAGTGTTATCGACCGGTTTCGCCCTGGCGGTTCCCTGGCTGCTCGGTTGGGTAGTCGATGTGGGCGTACATAGTGGGCAGTTGAACGACCTCCTGATCGCATCGGCTGCTATCTTCGGCTTCAGCGTTCTACGCGGCGTGGCTGCTTATGGGCAGGGCTATCTCTCGCAATCGGTCTCAAACCTTGTCGCGTACGATCTGCGCAATGCTATCTATAGTCATCTGCAAAACCTCAGCTTTTCGTTTCATGATGATTCGGAGACCGGGCAATTGATGTCGCGCATGACGGTAGATATCGAAGCGGTGCGCAACTTCTACCCGCTGGCCCTCCTGCGCGCGATCATTGCCGTAGCGACCTTTGGCGCGGTAACAGTCATCCTGTTCACCCTCGACTGGCAGCTCGCGCTGGTAACGCTGATCTGCGTGCCGATTCTGATTTTCCTCTCCATTCAGGTGGCGAGCCGCCTGCGTCCATTGTGGGCGGCGGTACAAAGCGGCGCGGGCGACCTGGGCACGGTTATGCAGGAGAGCCTGAGCGGTGTGCGTGTGGTCAAGTCCTTTGCGCGCGAGGGCTTTGAGATCGACAAGTTTGATAAGACGAACCGTTCACTTCGTGCACTGAACCTGGAGGCGATGCGCACTTCGGCGTGGAATCAGCCCTTGATGGTGATGGTGCTGAACGTCGTTACGGTACTGGTGATCTGGGTGGGCGGCGCAGCGGTGATTGGGCAGCGCATCAGCCTGGGCACCTTGTTCGCCGTCACGCAGTACGCGCTGCTACTGGGGACGCCCGTGCGCACCTTCGGCTTTATGGTGACGTGGTTTATGCGTGGTTATTCGGGGGCTGTCCGCCTTTTCAGTGTCCTGGACACCGAGTCAGTTATTCAGGACGCACCCGACGCTGTGGAGTTGCAGCATATCGCTGGAGAGGTACGCTTCGAGCACGTCTCGTTCGCCTACGGAAATGGCATTGAGGTCTTGCACGACATTGAGATCGAGGCCCATCCCGGTCAGGTGATTGCGCTGCTGGGTCCCACCGGTAGCGGCAAAAGCACGGTCCTGAACCTGTTACCGCGCTTCTACGATGTCACAAAGGGCCGAGTTAGAGTCGACGGACACGATGTGCGCGACGTGAGGCAGCTCTCTCTGCGCCGCAGCATTGGTTTTGTGCTACAGGACGTGTTCCTGTTCAATGCCACGCTACGCGACAACATCGCCTATGGCATCAGCAACGCGACCGATGAGCAGATCTTCGCGGCGGCAAAGATGGCGCGTATCCACGATTTCGCCCTGGGTCTGCCCGACGGCTACAACACCTGGGTCGGCGAGCGTGGCGTGACGCTCTCAGGTGGGCAGAAGCAGCGCGTGGCGATTGCGCGCACGTTACTCTTGAATCCTGGCATCCTGCTGCTCGATGACTCCACTTCCAGTGTCGACATGGAGACGGAGTATCTTATTCAGCAGGCGTTAGAGGCGGTGATGCGCGGGCGCACGACCTTCGTAGTGGCGTCGCGCCTGCGCACGGTGAAGAACGCCGACTTGATTCTGGTGATGGAGAAAGGAAGCATTATAGAGCGCGGCACACACGAAGAGTTGCTCGCGCTCGGTGGAGCGTATACCCGGCTGTACGATCTACAATTGCGCGAACAAGAGGAGTTCGAGGCGCGCCTGGTCGATGAGGAGTCGGATCAATCCTGGGAGGTGGTACGATGAAAACAAATACAAAAGCTACTGCTGCAGCCGCCGAAAAACGCCGGAATACCGTCTGGATCGAAAACAGTCTGGCCAGTTCTGACGAAGATCTCAACGCAAGTTTTAACTGGAAGAGCGTGCGCATCTTCACGCCCTATCTCAAACGGTACCGTGTACCGGCAATACTCAGTGTCGTATTCATGTTGCTGTATACTGTGCTCAACCTGGCGAATCCCTATCTGATCGGTCTCGCCATCGACAACTATATTACGCGCCATGATCTGAAGGGTCTGGCCATCATCGGCGGCATCCTGCTGCTGGTCAATATCGCGATGTGGCAGGCGCAGTACTGGCAGGTCTGGAACATGTCCTGGACGGGGCAGCAGATTCTGTACCATGTCAGCTCCGATATGTACACGCACCTGCAGAAGCTCTCACTGAGCTTCTACGATCGCACACAGATCGGGCGTGTTATGTCGCGTCTACAGAGCGATATCGACGTGCTGGAATCGATGCTCAGCTCGGGCCTGCTCTCGATGCTCAGCTCGGTGGTGGCCCTGGTCGGTATTGTTGGCATCATGATTGCCATTAACGCTGAACTGGCGCTGCTCTCGTTCACGGTCCTGCCACTCATGGTCGCCATCTCGATCTTCTGGCAGAAACACGCGCAACGCTCCTTCCGCCGCACGCGGGCGGCGATCTCGGTGGTCAACTCGACCTTGCAGGAGAATATCTCCGGCATGCGCGTCATTCAGAGCCTGGCGCGCGAGGATCGTAACGGAAGCGAGTTCGAGGAGCTGAACGCCTATAATCGCGATACTAACCTGGAAGCCAGCCGCATCGCCGCGCTGGTCCTACCGCTGGTCGAGGTCGTTGCCGCGCTCGCTATCGTGCTGATCGTCGTCTTCGGTGGCCTGCAGGTCGCGCATGGCACGCTACAGATCGGTGTCCTGGTCTCCTTTACACTCTACATCAACCGCTTCTTCGACCCGATTCGCGATCTCAGCCAGCAATATACGCAGTTGCAGCGCTCGGGCGTCGCGGCGGAACGCATCGTCCAGATTATGAACGTACCCGTGGATATCAAGGATCGTCCTGCTGCCAATGAAATGCCGCAGATTCGCGGAGATGTAGAGTTCCGCAATGTTATCTTTGGCTATAACCGCGAGCATCCCGTCCTGCGCGGACTCAACCTGAAGGTCAAAGCCGGGCAGACGGTCGCCATCGTGGGACCAACGGGTGCGGGCAAGAGTACAATTATCAGCCTGCTCACCCGCTTCTACGATATTCAGGATGGTGCTATTCTTGTCGATGGTCAGGATGTGCGCGAGGTAACGCAGCGCTCGCTACGCAGCCAGGTGGGCGTCGTGCCACAGGACCCGTTCCTGTTCACGGGGACCATTCGCGACAATATCCGCTACGGTCGCCTGGATGCCACCAATGAAGAGATCGAGGCGGCGGCGCGCACGGTGGGGGCGCACGAACTGATTCTGCAACTACCCCAGGGCTACAACACCTACATCCGCGAGCGTGGACGTAACCTGAGCGTAGGGCAGCGCCAGCTCATCTCGTTCTCGCGCGCGCTCCTCGCCGACCCGCGCATCCTGATTCTGGACGAGGCCACCGCCAACATCGATACCTTTACCGAATTGTTGGTACAGCAAGGTTTGCGCCACCTGCTGCATGGTCGCACCGCCTTCGTCATCGCCCACCGCCTCTCGACGATCAAGCACGCCGATAGCATCATCGTCCTGCAATCCGGGCGCATCATCGAGCAGGGCACCCATGAGGAGCTGCTCAGGCGCAAGGGCGCGTATGCCTCGCTGTATGCAATGGGCTTCCGGCACATGGAGAGCGAGGCAGCGGGATAACACGAGACTCCATATGCTCTCCTGCTGACCGAGATGAGCTTGACACCTGACGAATCAAGCCCATCCTGGTACTCGTTACGACGAAATCAGCGCCCCTCAGACGCTCCAGCAACCGACTGAGTAGAGGCGATGGCATCCATGAACTCCCACACAAGTTTAAGGAAGCGTTCGGGCTGCTCGATCTGTGGGAGGTGCCCGGCCTCTGGGATGAGTTGGAAGCGAGCGTTTGGGAACGATTGAGCGTAGGCGCGCCCGTAGTCGGGATCTATGACGCCATCACTCTCGCCCCAGACGACGAGAACCGGAATCTTCACGCGACCAAGGCGGCGTCGCAACTTGGGATCGTGCATACTCGCCCCTCGGCTGTAGATCCTAAGTGTCTGGAAGTTCGCAGCTATCGTTGCGATCCGGTCAGGACTAAGGGTGGTAGGGTCGATGCGGAAGGCCGCCGGGTTATGATAGCTGAGTGCTGATAACTCGTCAGGAGCCAGAGGGAAGACATCGACGATCTCGTGACCCTCGACCTGGATGCCAGCGGCATCGACAAGGATAATGCTGCTGAGGCGCGTGGTATCGCGCACAGCCATCTCAGCTGCAATCCAGCCACCCATCGAGGACCCAATGACCACGACATCACTGAGGTTAAGCCGTTCAAGGAGTTCGAGGTAGGTGATGGCGAGATCATCGACACTGTCGAACCACTCAGGGCGTGGCTCGCCCGCGAAGCCTGGGTGTACCGGTACCAGGACATGCGCGCGCTCAGAGAGCGCCGCAGCCATGCCAGCGACGCTCTGTGGTCCACCTCCGCCATGTAAGATGAGAAGTGGACGACCGCTCCCTTGCTCGTCAATGCGCACGGTCAAGCCATCGGCGAAGGACTCTCTTCGAATCTTAGGGGTTGAAAAGGGTAGAGTGTTCATGAAATCAATCCTTTCAGTTGTAGACATCTACATAATCAGTTCTGGTTGCGTTGTGTGCTGATCCTTGCTTATCCAAGCACATCAGTGTCGTAGCGAGCCATGATAGCGCGTGCTTGTTCAGGAGTCAGAGGGCCAGATGTGGACACAACCTCGCTCATTTCCTCGAAGTAATGAATGTACTGGGGTGGTGTAAATGTATTCAGGAAACGAGCGGGGGTATCGCCTGGATTCGAGAAGGTATGTGACACGCCAATCGGTACCATCACAAAACTCCCCGCACCTGCATGGATGGTTTCTCCATCCACTTTGAACTGTAGCTCGCCTTCCAGCACATAGAATCCCTCCTCGTGAGCACGATGCATATGAGGAAATGGACCCGGTACATGCGGTGGAACCATAAATTCGGCAACCGCCATTGTGCCACGTGTGCTTGTCCCATCTTCTAAAACGGTGAGACGGATAGGCCCGAGAGTGATTGTCCGGCCTTCACCTGATTGTAGTACGATAGCGTTCATTTGTTTTCCTTTCCTTGTATCCTCTAGTTTTTTGAACTTCCTTTTTATTAATTGCTCAAGCAAGCAACATCGCTCAAAAAAAACAACATTGTTAATCAGGTGCTTGAAAACTGCGCAGCATCTGAGCGAGAACCCGATACGCTGCATCAAGATCGAAGGTAGGGTCCATGATCTTTTGCAACGCCAGCCCATCGAAAACGGAGAGCAAGACAGCCGCCAGGGGGATTGGATCGAAGGATGAACTCTTCGTGCTCTCTGTGTGCTCCATATTCTCCAATACTTTTGCCATCACAGAGCCAATCTCCTCGCGCCGCTGTGCAAGCCGTTCTCGCACCTTCGGCTCAATGAGAGGGTTGTGTAAGCCAAGCGAGAACGATTCGTAGCGCAGGCGATACACCTCTGGTTCCTGCTCGACACGTTCATGAATTTGCGCCAATACCGCTTCTAGAGACTGGTCGGGAGGCACATGCTGGACGAGTTGTTCCATCGTCTGGCTGAAACGCTGACCAGCATCTTGCAGCACCTCAACGAGCAACTGATCCTTGCCGCCAAAGTAATAATGCACGAGTCCAGGTGCAACCTGCGCCTCGCGTGATATTTCCCTCAGCGTTGTCGCATCATATCCCTTCTCTGCCAGCACTTTAGAGGTTGCGGCGATGATGCGTTCTCTGGTCTTTTGCTGTTCCTCTGATTGTCCATTTATTTGCTTGCTCATTCAAGCAATATAACACACTTTCACAGAAATTACAAGGGGATTTTGTCAACTAATGCATCCGACAAATTCATTTGCAATATACGCTCTCGACGCCACGCGTGGTATACAATAGAAGGAGTCTTTTCAAAGAAATGTCATTTGCTTACTTCATTGCAGTACCGCGTTGAAAGGAGCGCTATCATTTATGTATAAACGAATACTGGTCCCGTTGGATGGGTCAGCGCGTGCGGAGCATGCCCTCCCTATAGCTGCTCGCCTCGCCCAGGCGGGCAATACCACCGTGCATCTTGTGCGGGTATTTAACACATCCGACGCCGGGCAGGCTCTCTCATCCGAGAACATGGAGGTTGAGCGCAAAGCAGCGGAGAAATATCTTGAACGTACCACGCAATCAAGCGAGCTTGCAGGAATGCGTGTAGAGACCCAGGTCATTCAGGATCGTGGGCAACCTGCCGCGACGATTATCTCGCTGGCTAGACGCAGACATGTCGATTTTATCGTGCTCTGTAGCCACGGCTATACCGGTAAAAAACGCCTGTTCCTGGGAAGCGTCGCTGAAAGTATTGCACGTCACGCGCCATGCCCGGTACTCATTATACGCGAGGACGGCCCTGTACCTGCGGGCCTGTTGCCTGGCAGTTCTCAACCTACCCGCGTCCTCGTGCCTCTGGACGGCTCGGAACTGGCCGAAGTTGCACTGCTCCCCGCAGCACGGCTGGCCGCGACGCTGGGGCATCCCGACCAGGGCTTCCTCCATTGCACACGCGTCGTTATCCTGCCTGCTTCCGATCAAATAAGTCTTAGCGTGCGAGAAGAGATTATTGAAGAGGCAAAGATCTATCTGCAGCGTGCCATAGCGAAGTTCCATGCCGACCTGGCCGCGAGCACTGATGCGATGCCGCATCTCTCCATCACCTCATCGGTCACGCTAGATGACGATGTTGCGGCTGGCATTGCCAGATTGGCGGAGACCGGCGAGAATGGCTTGAATTACCAGGTGATCGCTATGGCAACGCATGTACACAGCGAGCAGGAGAGCTGGTCTATGGGCAGCATCACCGAACGCGTCCTGCAATCTACGCGGTTGCCAATGCTTATCTTATGAGGTTGTGCTACTGGTCCCCGAGCAGCATAGAACTCCGATTGCGCAGCAGTTGCTCTGCTCCATCGCCCAGAGAACGAATAACTTCGGCGGCGGGTCGTTGCTGGTTCACCAGGCCGACCGCTTCACCAGCATAGATGAAGGCGATCTCGTAGTTTTTCTCACGCATGGCCTCCGCGAGTTGCTGGCGAGCACCTGCATCTCGCGCCAGTTCACCTGTCCGCGCCGCCCACTGCTCGGTGAAGCGATTGTGCAGCGCGCGTCCCGGATAACGCGATGGCCAGGCAAGCTGCTGCGCGATATCAAAGGCAGAGGTCAGGATCGTCTCCGTCTCCTGCGTCTGGAAGATACGCGAGCGCGCCTGCTCTGTACTCTCGCATTCGGGAGATCCGAGCAGGCAGGTGCCCACCCAGACACCCTCGGCCCCGGCGGCCAACGCCGCCGCCACACCACGCGGCGTCGCGATGCCGCCCGCCGCGACGGCAGGAACCTGCACCGCGTCAAGCACAAGCTGTAGGAGAGGAAGCGTCCCCACCTGTCCTGTGTGGCCACCCGCCTCCGTCCCTTGAGCCACGATGAGGTCAACGCCGATCTGGGCCGCGTGCAGCGCCTCCTCACGTGTATTGACCTGGGTTGCGAGACGAATACCTCGCTGGTGCAGCATCTCTATATAGGGAGCAGGTGAACCAAACGAGATGGAGATAAGAAAGGGATGCGTCTCAAGAGTGGCCTCAAGCAGCTCGGGACGCGCCTCGATAGCCCAGGCCATCAGCCCGATACCGAACGGCGTCTGATCGTCACCGCGCGCAAGAGCGGCCTCGCGCCCGATCGTCTCTACCTGCTCTTTGCTGCCAATCCCGATCATGCCCAGTCCACCAGCTTGAGAGACTGCTCTTGCCAGGCGTCCTCGCCCGATATTCGCCATTGGCGCGCCGATGATGGGATAGTGCATGTGCCAGGAAGTGGTGAGGTAAGTGGAAAGCATTATGTCCTCCTTTGTGTATAAGAAAGAGCGGAAAGATATTTCTATCACCCACTCTATACTAACATTCTTGTCGGTGAAGGGAAAGAGAAAAGCACTTTTCTCATACGACCCCTGTCAGCATTATCAGGGAAACAACAACTTCGGTTACTTGTTGCAGGAGCAGATACAGCCATAATACCTACATTAACAATAGCCATCATAAAAAGGTGTTATATAGTTTGCCAGGTTATAATCTTGCTTTTGTTATAAAAATGGTATTTTTAATGATATTTTTATGATCTTATACGAAAAACTGTGATACAATGAATGAAAGTGGAAAGTAGGGAGCCAAAGGGGAAGTGATATGCATCTACAGAAACAGGTTCGCATTCCTGAACGCAGCATCCAAACCTCAGATGCCTGGGCATGGCAGCGTTTACATCGACAAATTTTTTGGTTAGCCGATGGGAGACGGGATGCACAAAGAATAGCTCAGTTATTGCATAAACCTCTTATCTCTATAGAAGGTGTTATCGTAGAATTGCAACAGGCTGGATACATTAGCCTACGCAGTGAAAGAAAGGTCGTTGTGATGAACGTGCAACTGCTTAAAGAGAGTTTCGATATGATTGTTCCGCAAAAAGATGCCTTTGCACACAGTTTCTATGAAAGACTCTTTACAGATTATCCACAAACCCAACCACTGTTTGCTCAAACAGACATGCGTCGTCAGGAAGGGGCACTGATGGCAACACTTGCAGCAGTGATAGCAGGAGTAGAACGAGGGGAAAATCTCGTTGCCACGCTCCAGCAGCTTGGACAGAAGCATAAGAGATATGGAGCAAAAGCAGAGGATTATCCTCTTGTCGGGGCGGCTTTGCTCGAAACATTTCAGCACTATCTCGGCTCGCGTTTCACCCCTGAGATGCAAGATGCATGGGCGGAAGCATACGAAATCATCAGCACTCAGATGCAAGAGGGCGCGAAGACCGCTTCAGCTCAAGGATAGGCCGTATTTGAGGGAGACCCAGGAGGCCAGGGAAGCAACAACCCAGGTTTAAGCAAGCGGGTATAAATCTGTTACCTTTATCAAGATTTATACCCGCTTGCTTCGCTATTGGCTATCATCTCCCGGCATCTCGGAACCGATCAGCCAGTATTGGGAGCCATCGTGCGTTCGATGCATAAAGCGATATTCGTATAACGCCCGGCGCAGGGCCGCGCTGTCCTTAACGATGCTGTGCAGAAGGAGGAGATTATTTACCTCTTTCTCGTTGTACACGCGCCCAGGCTCAAAGAAGGCCGCCAGGTATTCCAGGATGAGCAGTTTATCGCGCTGCTTCACCGGAGGCCAGAGCGTCAACTTCCCGCTCATATCCAGGAAGCGCCTCAACGCTTGTGGCTGGGACGTATCCTCATCGTGTGCCTGACGCGTCTCCTCACCCGTGAGCAGGTGTTCCACCGCGCGAGCCGTGCGGGCAAAGTAGAATGAGCTCAGGCGATAGGTCTTATTCGCGCCCTCGCTGCGCCGTTCGTACAGGTAGCCCATCGAGACAAGCTGCTTAAGGTGCCGCGAGACGCTCGACTGGCTCAGGCCAAGCTCGGTGATGATATCCTGCGCGTGCATCTCGTTCCGCTGTACGAGCAGATCGATAATGCGCAGGCGTGTCTCATCGGCGAGCGCGTCGAGCCGCGCCCTCAACTCACTTCGTCTCACTGGTGCAGCGCGCAGCAACGCTACATCATAGTTGGGCGGCTCACTGAAGAATAGCCGGACGCTCGTCGTATCATTCTCCCACAGCGTCACATGCTGCCCCGTGTGCCACGAAGGAACGAGGATGACTTCCTGTTGGTGGCATGATGGGGGAGAGGGTAGTGTTGCACAATAGAAAACACTTGCACCATCTCATGTTTTGTGGGATACTTCTTGCATGGATACAGGAGTTACAAGCAAAAGAAAGAGTGTATTCCATTGCCACTAACCCGATGAAGAGTTCCTCTTTTGGCACAACAGGCGAGGTTCCTATTGAGGCGGGGAAAAGCTCTGTTTAGGAGATAGAAGAGGATGAGCAGCTCACGTCTGCAAAGGTGGGGGGAGATGTCACAGTAGGGACAAGAGGAGCAGAATATCCTCTTCTCTATGATGGAAGGGTATTTTCTCAAGGCAACAAAAAGAACAAACGTGGTTGGAGAAGAAAGACAGTTTATTGACGTTTGGAGGAGAGAAATGGCCGATCCGTCACAGCAATCACGAGGGAACTTTCCCCCATTGCCGATGGCGCTTACCTCATTCATTGGAAGAGACGAGGCGAGAGAGGTTGTTTGCGCTCTATTGGCCAATCCAGATGTACGGCTCCTGACCTTGACAGGCACAGGTGGCGTCGGCAAAACACGCCTGGGTCTGGAAATCGCCAGCAATATGTACGCGTTCTTTCCTGATGGCATCTGCTTTGTCTCCCTCGCGGCAGTCAGCAATCCAGAACTCGTGATGCAGGCAATCGCCCATACGCTTGGGGAGCAAACAGGCAAACGCCCGATGTTTGAGATGGTACAGGCGTACTTACATGAGAAGCACCTGCTGCTGGTGCTGGACAATTTCGAACAGGTGATCGTTGCTTCTCCTTATCTCGCTGCTCTCCTTCACGCCTGTCCCGATCTTAAATTGCTTGTAACCAGCCGCGAAGCACTTCACATACAGGGCGAACATGAATTTCCTGTAAGTCCGCTTGAAATACCTGAAATGCATAATTCACACAACCAGGCATATATGGCAAAAAATGCGGCAGTAAAACTTTTTGTGCAGCGCGCGCAGGCCCATCAGCCGACATTTCACCTGAACAAGAACAATGTACACGCCCTCTCAGAAATCTGTGTTCGTCTGGACGGTTTGCCGTTGGCATTAGAGCTAGCGGCGGCGCGCATTAAGCTCCTGCCTCCACATATGTTGCTTGCTCGCCTCTCGCAGCGACTCACATTGCTTACCAGCGGGAAACGTGATGCCCCTGTACGCCATCAGACCCTGCGCAATACCATTAAATGGAGCTATGATCTCTTAGATACACGGGAGCAACAACTCTTCCGGCGGCTGTGCATATTTATGGGCGGCTGTATGCTAGATGCGATAGAGGGGCTGTATAAGAATCTCGGTGATGATCCAACCGACCTTCTGAGCAGCATCACATCCCTGGAGGCCAAAAGTTTAGTTCGGCACGAAGAGCTGGAAGACGAGGATCTACGCATTCAAATATTAGAGACGATTCGCGAATTCGGCCTGGAATGCCTGCGCGAGTGTGGGGAGATGGAGCTAGTTCAGCAGGCACATGCTCACTACTATCTCAGTTGGGCTGAAGCGAACAAGAAAAAGGCGTTTGGCATTGGACAGAAGCTCTGGCTCCAGAGATATCTGCGCGAAGAATGGAACTGGCGAGCGGCGATGCAACTGTTCCTGGAAAATTCTGAGAAAGAGGATGCACTGAGGTTAGCGGGCGGGCTCAGTATCTTCTGGATGATCTGGGGATACAGCTATCAGCAGGCCTACTTAATCGAGGGGAAGCACTTTTTGGAGCAGGCGCTCAAGGGCAGCGAAGGAATGGAGACAACCACGCGTGCATGGGCGCTTGGAGTCTATGGAGCGCTGTTGGCCATGCTGCGAGAAGATGAGCCGAGTGAGGTGGCTTGCCGGGAAGGACTCGCTCTGGCCCGCCGCTTACAGGATAGTCAGTACATTATCACCGGTCTCTGGATGCTGCTACTCCCGCTGATTACGAAGGACGACTTCCGAGCGGCACACGTGGTAACGGAAGAAGCGATCTATCTAGCGCGGACGAAGAGGGAAACCTTTACCGATTGGGGCGAGGCCTGGCTGCTTGGATATTCTCTCCATCGGGCAGGATATGTTGCGCTCTGGCAGGGCCGGTATGCAGAGGCCAGGCAGCTGTTGGCTGAAACAATGATGATCTGCCAACAAGAGGGAGAACTCTTCTTCGCGCTCTGGTCAAACCTGTTTCTGTGCGAGGTGGATTTTTTTGAGGGGCAGGATAGCGAACTGAAAGAGCGATTCGAGCAAGTGATGGCCCTCTACCAGATTCTTGGAGCGAAGGCTCAGTTTGCTGAAGCGCAAGGCTTTCTGGCACTGTTGCTGTTACGTGGTGGTGAGCATGATCGTGCCCACGCCCTGCTCAGCGAGAGTCTGAAATTACGCAGCGAGGTGGCCGATGAGCAGGGACTGGCCTGGGCAGAGATCTGGTTAGCCAGGGTAGAACGGGCCCGACACAGGATCTTGGAGGCACGCTGTCTGCTGGAGCGTGGCCTAGCACGCGCTATCCAGGCTTATAGTAGATTGTACACCGCTATGGGCCTGGAAGAGCTGGGAACGGTGGCCGCGCTACAAGGCGAGGTGGCCTGGGCCGCGCGCTTATTTGGGGCAGCGGAGGCTTTGCGTGAACAGCTCGGTGCTCCCAAACCTCCCATTGAGCGATCAGAGCATGAGGCGCAGATCGCGGCGGTACGTGCGGCGCTCGGAGAAAGCAGCTTTCAGGCCACCTGGGCGCGTGGACAAAGCATGGAGCCAGCACAAGCACTTGCAGAGCGCGACGATCCTATCGGGACTGCCTTAACGCCATTACCAGCGGCCTCGAAGAACACGGCAGACGCGGAAAAGCTTCTGACACGGCGTGAGCGTGAGGTGCTGCACCTGCTGGCCGAAGGGTTGACCAATGCGCAGATCGCTGAACAACTCAAGCTCAGTACGGTCACCATCAATTCCTACTTACGCACAATGTATAGTAAAATGGGAGTCTCTTCACGGACACAAGCAGTACACTATGCGCTGCAGCATCATCTGCTTTGATGAGACAGAGTCTTTCTCGTGTACGACAACTGCGGTCGCTAAAATTTTTCTCCTGGTTTACGCCACGTCAGGCTGTGACAATGTTCACCAGGCGCTCGGGTACGTAGATCATCCGGGTTACCTTTCGGGTGGCAAGCAACGAGTGCACCTGAGGAACCTGGAGGGCCTGGCTCTTGATCTCAGCTTCGGGGTATCATGAGCAACCTCGATACGACCGCGCTCCCGTCCGTTGATCTGTATTGGCAGGATCATTGTCTCGGCCCCAATGGCCTCGGCAGCGAAGCTGGGCCACGACGTTGCATGGATTGAGTGATTCTGGCCTGGATGCTTGAGTTTCTGCCAGAGTTCCTCTGTGATGTAGGGTGCCATTGGTGCAAGGCGTCGAAGCCTATTGGCTCGAACACATCGTATCCCTGCATGGCCATCCAGCACCCGTGAATATCCGAGCCGATGTACGCGTACATATTGCCAACGACCTATTCATCATGAGTGAAAGAAAACATTGAAACACGAATCAGAACTAGTTCGGATGTAATAAGGGTTATCTTTATGGTACTCTCATCAAGAGGGGTGCATGGTAGTGAGGATGCACTTTTGGGAGAGGCGGGTTACTAGGCTCCACGCCTCTCTTTCCTTACCTCCACATTTTTCCTCTTCCCGCATACGTTTTATCCACACCAGTGAATGAACTACTGCTCTGTTATATACTATGCTTGTGAACGAGTAGCTTTACGTGTGCCCGTTGCTAGTAGAAAAAATGCGGAGGTATCATGAATATGCAGACGCTTTTCAATATCCAGGGCCAGACAGCTGTTATAACAGGTGGAAGCGGAGTGTTGGGACGCGCAATGGCGCAGGCTCTGGCGCAGGCCGGGGCCAACGTTGCCATACTCAGCCTCCACGCTGAGACCTGCGAGAAGATCGCCGGGGAGATTGTCAACGAGGGAGGACGTGCTATCGGCCTTCCCTGTGATGTTACCGACCACGCCTCTCTCGTCACTGCACAGGAGCGGGTCATGAGCACCTATGGTCCCCTGGATATTCTGGTCAACGGCGCTGGCGGCAACCGACCACTGGCAACAACATCTCAAGAGCGCTCCTTCTTCGATCTGGACACGCAGGCGATCAAGGATGTGTTCGACCTGAACTTTACCGGGACGCTCCTCAGTTGCCAGGTTTTCGGAAAGATCATGGCCGAACGCGGGCACGGCTGCATCGTCAATATCGCCTCGCTGAACTCGCTGAAGCCGCTCACGCGTATCCCCGCCTATAGCGCGGCCAAAGCGGCGGTCGTCAATTTTACGCAGTGGCTGGCGGTCCATATGGCGCAGGAATACAGCCCGCTTATTCGCGTGAATGCCCTGGCACCGGGCTTTTTCTTGACGGAGCAGAATCGCTTCTTGCTGACCGATGCCCAGAGCGGAGGGTATACGCCGCGTGGTCAGACGATACTGGCGCACACACCGGCGGGTCGGTTGGGAGAGCCAGACGACCTGGTTGGGACGCTGCTCTGGCTCGTCAGTCCCGCCTCGGTCTTCGTCACCGGCGTCGTCGTCCCCGTTGACGGCGGCTTCTCGGCGTTCGGCGGCGTATAGGGGCATTGTAGCTATTGACGGAATGTTGGAGGGGCAGGATTGAACGATAGCCTACGGTGTGACCCCTCCTGGGTCTCTGGACAAAAAAGAACAACAATTGGTAAGCTGTTAGTATGAGAATGGCTGATCTGGCTGGCATGTTGTTGGCGATATGAAAGGGAGTATCTATGAGTATGGCTCAGGAATATATTGAGATTCGGGGCGCGCGCGAGAACAATTTGAAGGATGTCTCGCTGCGCTTGCCCAAGCGCAAGATAATCATTTTTACCGGCGTGTCGGGTTCGGGCAAGTCCTCTCTGGTCTTTGATACCATTGCCAATGAAGCGCAGCGGCTCCTGTTTGAGAATTTTAGTATGTTTGTACGCAACTTCTTACCACGCTATCCCCAACCAGACGCCGATGCGATTGAGAACCTGAGCATGGCAGTAATTGTTGACCAGAAGCGCCTGGGCGGTGGCTCCCATTCCACGGTGGGGACTGTGACAGACATCGCGTCAGTGCTGCGGCTGCTCTTTTCGCGCATCGGCAAACCGTATGTAGGTTTTGCCAACGCCTTTTCCTTCAACGATCCACAGGGCATGTGCCTGGAATGCAATGGCATGGGCCGTAAGATCGGCATTACCTCGGAAGCGCTGATTGATACAACAAAATCGCTGAACGAGGGAGCTGTCATCGCCCCAGGACTGGCCAACTGGGAAAGCGATCTTTATATGCATTCTGGCTTCTTTGACAACGACAAGAAGATAGCCGAGTATACACCAGAGGAGTTGGACCTGCTTCTCTACAGCGAACCACGCAAACATACGGGTCTGGCGTACAACACCTATGAGGGTCTGGTGTACAAGTTCAATCGCAAGTTCGTGGCGCGCGACATCCAGACGCTCTCGTCTCGCATACGGCAAAAGGTCGAGCCTTTTCTGAAGCTCGGCCCCTGTCCGCTCTGCAAGGGTGCTCGGCTCAACCAGGCCACCTTGAGCTGTAAGGTCAAGGGGTACACTATTGCCGACATGGCAGCGATAGAGGTTGATGAGCTTTTAGAGATAGTCAAGGGGATCACAGAACCGGCGGCGGCACCAATCGTTCGCACGTTGACCGAACGGCTGCAACATCTGGTGGAGATTGGCCTGGAGTATCTCAGCCTGGATCGACTCACCGATACACTGTCAGGAGGTGAATCGCAGCGGGTCAAAATGGTCAAGCATCTTAACGGTAGCCTGGTAGATGTCATGTACATCTTTGACGAACCGAGCATCGGACTTCACCCGCGCGATGTCCATCGTCTGAACGAACTCCTGGAAAAATTGCGCGACAAAGGGAACACGGTCATTGTAGTAGAGCACGATCCTGATGTCATTAAGAGGGCCGATTACATCGTCGATATAGGACCCTATGCCGGGAGCGAAGGAGGCAAGATTGTTTATGAAGGCGATTTCACCGGTCTGCTCCAGGCCGATACGCTGACCGGCAACCATTTGCTGCGTAAGAGGCCGCTTAAGGAGAGCTTTCGCCAGGCGACCGGGGCTCTGCCAATCGTCCACGCTACGGCGAATAATTTGCAGGATGTCAGCGTGACTATTCCCACTGGCGTGCTGACGGTCATCACTGGCGTGGCTGGTTCAGGCAAAAGCTCGTTAATCAATGAAGCCTTTCTCAGTCACCACCAGGAAGCAGTGGTGATTGATCAATCATCCCTGAGCACTTCCAGTCGCTCCAATCCTGCAACCTATACCGGCATCATGGATGACGTGCGCAAGGCTTTTGCAGCAGCCAACAATGCCGATGCCAGCCTGTTTAGTTTTAACTCAAAAGGTGCCTGTCCTAACTGTCAGGGGCTTGGTGTGACCTACACTGACCTCGGCTTCCTTGAGGGGGTCAAGCTTCCTTGCGAAGTGTGCGGAGGGAAACGCTTTAAGGACGAGGTATTGGCCTACACATTGAACGGGAAATCCATTGCTGATGTTTTGAACATGACCATTCACCAGGCACTGGCGTTTTTGAAGATCAAAGAAGTGCAGCCAAAGCTCCAGGCTTTGAGCGACGTGGGTCTGGACTATCTGACCCTCGGCCAGCCCCTGAGCACCCTCTCAGGCGGCGAGTGCCAGCGCATCAAACTCGCCAGCGAACTCCGCAAGCGGGGCAGCATCTACGTCATGGACGAGCCCACCACCGGCCTGCACCTCTCGGACATCGGTCGCCTGCTCACCATCATGAACCGCCTGGTCGATGGCGGCAACACCGTTGTCGTCATCGAGCACCACCTCGACATCATTCGTAACGCCGACTGGATCATCGACATGGGACCCGAAGGTGGCCACAAGGGTGGCACCGTCATCTTCGAAGGCACCCCCCGCGACCTGCTCAACGCCAAACAGTCCCTGACCAGCCGGTATCTGTAGCAGGTCTGGCTAGCCGATAATGCGTGTGCTGACACAACGTTTAGCCTGTTCGAGTTGCTCGCGGATCTTTTGAGGTGAACGAAGAAAGACTTCACGCACATTCACCTGAAGAGCAAGGTGTGTTACAAACGTTCCATGCTCCTCCGCAACGAAGCTTTCAGGCACACGACTGTAATATCGCGTGACCTGCAGGTCTTTTTGCTTGAGCCACTCAGCAACGATAGCGATGAGCCGACGAGGAGGGCGTGCCGTTCCGGGAAATCGCTGAGGCTATCGGTTGGTAGTTGAAGCTGCCGGTTGGCAGCATCGCCGCTGAGGACGTGGGTGCCCACTTCGGCTTCCTCTCCGCCTTCGTGTCGGCCGACAACCCGACGTCGAGCAAGCAGACACAGGAACTCCTGGGATGGCGACCGCAGGGTCCTGCACTGATCGCGGACATCGAACAAGGTCACTACTTCAAGAACGAGAGGTAGGCCTGCGATCTGGCCACGCTTCCTTGCATGGCGTCGTGCGCAGAAACACTGGGGAGCGTGAGCCTCCGATCTGCACACGATAGCCTTCTACCACATATGCCCGTATTGCCTGATACCCTGCCCATGGTGACGTACTCCACCCTTACTCGTCGGCGCGCCTGTTCATCCAGCGAATATTTCTCCGGTAGCTATCCCAGCGGTGCTGATCGCGCTCATTCACAGCGTCCTGCAATGCAGTCAATTCCTGCTCGGGAAACTGTTCCTCTATCTGGACCATCAATAGCGCAACCTCGTCTACGAGTGTTGCCCAGCGATAGGTGAGGCGCATCTTCTCCGCGCCCTCCGCCAACGTATCGATATGCGTGGCGAGATCTTCCGCCTCCTTGATGCTTGAGAGCAACTCCTCACGTACCTGCATATTGCTCATCGCTCTATCTTTCACAGCCCTCTAAAAGTTTTATCGTTCCCATAGTATACACGATTTATGTTTGAAAGAACCATTCCAGTAGTGGAGGCTACAGGGATGGTTCTTTTGCTATTTGTCCCAGAGGTTCACTTCGCGTTCGAGTTCTGCCAAGTTTTAAGAGCAGCTTTGTAGCCCATTAAAAAGGGGAGTCCAGATCGCTCCGCGTCAATCACAAAGTCATGCATATCAGGGATACTAGAAACCACTTCAGTGAAATAAGTCAAGTTCTTGTTAGGAGTCTCTGAACTCGTCTATTTCTTCTTTGGACACTGTCCTGCCTAGATGCTGGCTTAAGCCTTTAAGAATCCGTGCCTGAGTGAGTCTGTTCACTCCTTTGCCTTCCTCTGCGCGCTGAACGCTCGAAATAGACACGTCTGCAATGGCAGCAAGTTCCTGACGTGTTAATACTGTAACCTCAATGCGAAAATCTTCTAGCCTCATAATTAATAACCTCTCAAATAATGCCTCTTCTAGAGGGAACTTATGAGTGTTAGTTTAACACAAAAAGGCAAGAGGAGACCATCCATGCAGTTACTCCACTTGTATCAAATCATTTTTTTAGCGCGATGAAATTATTGTAACATTCAAAACAAGTCAAAACAATTCAAAGAACATTGAAAAGAGTTCAAAAGTATGTTATATTAATGATGACGGACCTACCTAAGAGTGCCTTAGTGAAGTTTCATAGCAACAGAGAGCAGAGTAGTTACTGTAGCGTTCATCTAGTAAAAGCTGGCTCAGGGTTTCCGACGCACTGAGCCAGTATAAGCCAACCAGAAGACTGTTAGACCTGTCTGGTTAACTCACGGTTACATGCTATCGCGTAATTGTGAGTTTTACCAGGGTCGTTCCTTTCTGAAAGGAAACACCCAATGTCAGCCAATCCCAATCAATTAGTAACCCCACCTGACGACGATGACGGTGAAGAGTACACCGTCATCCCTGTGATCCCCGTGGACTACCAGTACCACACCGACGAGCATCCTGAATGCTTCGAACCCGACTGCGATTGTCACCAGGAGCGCATCGCCGATCTCACCGAGGCCTATCAAGAAGGACTCGTCTCTGCTGCTGATGCAACTCGTATCGTGTAGGGCAAGACCGTCTAGAAAGGACGCTTCCATGAACGGAGAAAAGAAATTCCTGCTGGTGGCGTTCTGTCTGGGCCTGTTCTGCCTGACCGTCCTGGTCAGCTGGCTGTTTGTCGCGTTCTGGCGGTTCAAAGAACTGATCGCTCTTGGCCTGATCGCGCTGGTCGCCTTCGTGGTGATCAGCAGTATGACCGTCATGCTCCTTGGAGCGCTCAACGAACAGTCTTTGCGTCGACAGCGGGTGATCTATCACAGCGAGCTGCCCTTAGATGCAGCAGGACGCCCGCTCTACCTGCCCGATACGATGCGGCAGGCCCATTCTTCCGCCCCGTCATCGTCTGTCTACCCGGCGCAAGGAGATTGCTACTATGAGTAAGCCTGAAGGACACGCTGACCACTCCGTCTCTCCTGTCGCTCAAACAGCAGGGGAACATGAAGATACGATGGTCTCTCTACCTGATGACAGTCCTATCATTCTGACTATTCGTCCAGCCCCTGGACACCCGTTCGCGTCTCTGTCCGTGTGCGATCAAGAGCGGGCAGGGAAACCAGAAGTATTGACAGAAGAAGCCACCTGGGCGAATCTAGAGGACCTGGCTCAGGAGTGGGGTTCCTTTGCCTGTGCTCTGGCCTCTCTCACCAGTCCTGCCAGCGCCCACGTCTTCCAGGCGATCGGTATGGCCTTTCTGGCGCTTTCCCACGAGGAGAGCGCCTATGCGCACTACTTTTTGCTTGGGAACCGCCTGCGCTACCCATCCTCCACCATCGCCGAGGGGTTGGAACAGACAGGTGTCGATCTGCATGAAGCCTTTGTCAACTGGACGGCGGTCGGTCTGTGGTTAGAGCGGCTCGTCAATGATGGACACACTGGCCCTCACCTGCTCGACATCGCTCGCCCGCTTGTGATGCAGGCGCGTGCCCAACAGCAGCGACTCTGGTCCCTGTTGCTGAGTGTGCAAGAAGAACATGCCCGTCTCACGCAGCAGGATGCGGCACGCAAGAAGGAGAGGCGCTCATGCAGGTTGGACTGCGGGTGGCATCGGTCCGAGGACAAGGCTATGTGCTCGTCGCCTTCGAGGAGGAGTGTGGGGAACAGGTCCCCTGAAAACGAGGGATGCGATGAACCTATTTCAGTGCTTCGATCGTTTATACTTGTTCTATGAGTTTCGTTACCGGAAGTAAAGCAGGAGACGGAAAGGAACATATCAGGATATGACAGAGCGCCAGCATCGCCGGAGGGGCCAGGAGACAGCCTACACGCTCACCAAAGCCGTAACCCATATTCGGCTGAGTGAGACCAATGCCTGCAAGCTAGCGGCTCTCGATGCCCTGGCTCCGGTGTACCAGGCTCTCTGTCAATCGTACGTGACCTATTTTTGCACGGAAGAGGCACCCGACAAATTCCATGATCCGGTCTTTCCCTCTCCACTGTCTGAACGCTGGCACCGGGTCGCCATCCAACAAGCAGCAGGTATCGCCCGCTCGTGGCGAACCAACCGAGAGCGGGCCTATCAAAGCTACCTGGAAGAGATAGAGAACTCCCTGGAGATACTGACAACGCCAGATGCTGAGCAGAAAGCGCCAGAGTGGAAGGAGTGGAACACCCCTATCTTACGGCAGACGACTATCCAGGCCAACGCCAATGTCGTCGCCCTGGAAGTCTCCAACGACTCCACCTTTGACTACTGGCTGAGAATCAGCACCCTGGAGAAACGCAGGACCATCAGGGTGCCGGTCAAGCTGGCAGACTACCATCGCAAGGCATTAGAAGGCAAAACGATCAACAGCAGTGTGACCTTGAACAGGCGTGCAGATGGCTGGTGGCTCACCCTCTCCTACGACGAGAAGGTCGCCGTCCAGGCTGAGCCAGATGCCCCGGTGATCGGCGTTGACGTGGGTATCGCCAACTTCCTCACAACGAGCGATGGCAAACACTACGGCACCTTTCACGGCAACTTGCGCGAACGACAGAAGCGCGACCGTGAGAAGCGTCGCCGCAAAGCGAAGCTTCGAGCCTGCCTCAAAAAGAAGGGTGTCGAGAAGCTCCCCTCTACCGGGAGCAAGAGTGGGCAACGGCTCACCTGCCATGTGCGCCAGGAGATTAATCGTGCGGTCAATGAGTGCTTAAATGAGCATCCTGATGCTCAGATCGCTTACGAACAGCTTTCGGTCGCCTCTATGAAGTTCAAGGCCCGTGCGATGAATGCCTATCTACGCGCCTCCAACCTCGCACGCATCCCCGAAAAGATCGCCTGGGAGACGGCCAAGCGGGGGATGGGAGCCACCAAAGTCAAAAGTGCGTACTCCTCTCAGGAGTGCAGTATCTGTCACTATCCCGATCGTGCCAATCGCCCCGACCAGCAAACGTTTTGTTGTGTCGTCTGTGGCTACCGCACCCATGCCGATCTCAATGCAGCCATCAATCTTGCACGACGTTGGGGAGATGAGGATCTGCACGCCTGTACATGTAAAGAAGAGGTCAAAGCTGTGCTCATGCAGCGGCACGAGACATGGAAGCAGAAAAACGGTTGGCCGTAGTCCAACCGCCCGCCTAGTCGGTGCGCTCAAGGGTGCATTCAACGGGCGTAGGTGAAGGCGAGGAATGGAGATGAATCTAATGTTCGTCTCTGGTCTTCGCAACTATACATGATACCGCACCATTTGCTCAGACCACCAGGCGACCGTGCCCTAACGGGGGTAATGTAGTAACGGAACCAAAACGTACGCTAAGCTTCCAGCGTGTTTTCTCCCATTGACCATTTCTTTTTGTATAATCCCAGCACCACTTTCTTCGATAGCGGTCATTCTTCTCTGCTACTTCATGAGCAGGACACTGGGTTTCTGGAGACACCTCATGCTATCAAGCCTCCTGAGAAGCCGCTTCGTGCTACACGTTCTGTAGAGATCACACTCCGCTGGTTCCCTCTGTTTTCGCTGGTTAGATGAGAGAGAGGACAGCATCCCTGGATGACGAGGCATTTCGTCGCTGCAGCCACTGCTCAAACTCCGCGGCTGGGACCGGACGCGACAAGTAGTAGCCTTGTATCAAATCACAGCCGAACTCCGCAAGAAGCTTCCAGGTGATCTCATCTTCCACCCCTTCAGCTACGACCTGCAAGCCGAGATGATGTGCCAGAGCCACGGTGGAACGCACGATGGTCGCATCCGTCTGATTGGTGGCCATGTGTTGCACAAACGAGCGGTCGATCTTCAGTTCGTCAATCGGCAGACGTTTGAGGTACGCTAATGACGAGTACCCGGTGCCGAAATCGTCAACCGCAATGCGCACCCCCAGGGCGGCGATGCGGTTCAATACCTCCACTGTGCGGTTGATGTCAGTCATCACGACACCCTCTGTGAGTTCCACGCAGAGCAGGGATGCAGGAATATCATACGCTTGGAGCAGGGCACCGATGGTGTCGGGCAGGGTGATATCGCGCAGATTCCACATCGAGAGATTCACCGCAATCGTCATCTCCTGTCCAGCAGTGCGCCAGACCTGGCACTGCTTGAGAGATGTCTCAAGCGCCCAGAGGGTGAGTGGTGCAATCAGCCCCATCTGCTCGGCCAGGGGAATAAACTGGTCTGGGGGAATAGAACCGTAGGTGGGGTGGTGCCAGCGTGCCAGAGCCTCAACGCTGCGCACTGCACCGGTTTTGACCTCGGCCTTGGGTTGGTAGTACAGTTGTAGGGTGGTGCTTGCAATGGCCTGGCGCAGTGCTGTGATGAGGGCAAGACGGTGGGGACTGCATTCATCCGCGGTTGCTTCATAGAAGGCGTATCCCGTATGTGTTCGTTTCGCCGTGTACATGGCCATATCTGCTCGGCGTAAGAGGGTCTGTGCATCTTTCCCATGGATCGGAGAGAAGACCGCACCGATACTCACATCGATCTGCACCGGCATGTCCGCGATGGTGAACGGGTCCTCGAATGCCAGGCGGATCGCCTGGACAATGACGCAGGCCTTTTCTTCTCCGGCCATCGGCAACAGGACCGCAAACTCGTCACCACCCAACCGGGCGACTGTTCCAGGAACAGACAAGGCCGCTAAGGCGTAACGCAGACGAGAGCCGACTTGCAAGAGGAGCTGATCGCCTTGCTGGTGTCCAAAGGTATCGTTGACCTCCTTGAAACGATCGAGGTCGAGCAAGAGAAGCACAACGCTGCTTTCGCAGTGCGCTGCAGCGAGCAGGGCAGCTTCGATCTGCTCTTGCAGGAACGCGCGATTGGGTAAGTCGGTCAACGGGTCGTGCCTCGCCTGGTGCTGGAGGGTCTCCAGCATCGCCGCCCGCTCGGTGATATCACGAAAGATGTAGAGACGACCGAGATGTTGCGCATTGGCGTTGTGAACAGGGGTTGAGGAGAGTTCTAGGGTCCGGTTTTGGGGTCTACATTGGGCAAGGCTTTCAGTAAACTCGCCCTCGGCGTCGGCGGCCTTCCCGACGAGCAACTGATACACCTGCTGCGGATTGGCAAAGAGGCTTTCTATCTGCATGGCAATGTCATGACAGGAGGACCAGGTTATCTCATCAGAAGAGATCCCAAAGAAGGTGGAGAAGCAGCGGTTGACGCTCAGCAAGCGCTGATCTTTCCCTACGAGCAGCATGACTTCGTTCGTACTCTCCATGATCGCACGCAAACGCGCTTCGCTTTCTCGTTGGAGGAGGGCCTGGCTGATCTCGATCGCATTGATCTCGTTTTCTACCCACGTGCCTAAATCTCGCAGGACTTGCTGCTCGGAGACAGAAAGCTCTCGCGGGTGGCGGCCAATAATGCAGAATGACCCGAGTGGGCTTCCATCGAGCGCATAGAGCGGACAGCCTGCATAGAACCGGATCCAGGGGTCAGCCGTTACCAACGGATTGTCGGCGAAGCGGGCATCTGCGAGAGCATCCGGAATGATGAATAACTCGCGTGAGAGCATGGCATGAGCGCAGAAAGACACATCACGTGAGGTTTCGCAGGCAGGAAGCCCCTCGACTGACTTAAACCATTGACGCTCATCTTCCACGAGACTAATCAGGGTAATGGGAACGTCAAAGACCAATTTGGCGAGGCGGGTGATACGATCAAAACGCTCCTCTGGAGGAGTATCAAGAATCTGTAACGCGCGCAGAGACGAAAGCCGCTGCAATTCATTGCTCGGAATGGGGGGTGCCAGCATCGCTAACTCCTTTGTCTTCGTGAGAGAGAGAAAAGACAGACGAACTACGCCTGTTAGGACAGGGGCGAACAGTGTCATGCACATGCGCTCCTTGATAGCATCTATCGGCAGAAAATGTCATTTCTTGAATAACCTGGCGCATTTGTATCATAAATCTTGCCCATGATTGGCCTGAAAAGCGCGTCGAGGCGATTTTTGGGAAAAGTCGCAA
>Ga0209839_10000315_pt1 | contig 25119 bp, 18 predicted proteins | sample OrgsoiDNA2013050_FD_185800 | JGI IMG/M metagenome (GOLD analysis project Ga0209839, IMG submission 185800) | Permafrost soil microbial communities from the Arctic, to analyse light accelerated degradation of dissolved organic matter (DOM) -... | ecosystem: Environmental > Terrestrial > Soil >... | reverse complement strand
GACAACGTGTGCGTCAGCGACGGCCAGGCCGCGTGGGGCCTGCTGGAGCCGCGGCGCGTACCGGTCGGCGATCACGGCGTCGGCGATCACGGGGTCAGCGACCACGGCGGCGGTCGCGGCCGGCGCATGCCGCACGGCCGCCGGGAGGCGCCGTGGCCGAGCCGGGTGGACAAGCTAGCGCCCGACCTGGTGCTGGTGCTGCGCCGCGGGAACGCCGCGGCGGCGACGGTGGCTCCCTGTCCGCCGGATGAGGCAGCGCGGTTCCTGATCGCCGGGACCTACATGGCCGGCGAGCTCCGCCGTTACTGGGCCTTCGCCGCGGCGCTGGCGCTCGGCACCGGGCTGGGTGAAACGCATCCGCAGGTCGACCGCGTCGCCCGCGGCCTGAGCACGGCCCTGCCGTGTCACCAGGTCGTCCTCGGTGACCGGCCCGGAACGCCACTGGGCAGCCTGCTGCCCGCCAGCATACGAGCGGAGATGAGCGGATGACCGAGCGCATTCGGGTGGCACAGATCGTCACTCGCTTCATGGCAGGGGCCGGCGGCGTCGCCCTGCGCGGCGCCCTCGCCCTGGATCCCGACCGATATGAGGTCGTCTTCGTCATCGGCAGTGGTGACAAGCTTGCGCAGGAAGCGCGGGCCGCAGGCTTCGAGGTGGTCCGGGTCGAGCGCCTGCGCAGCCAGATCGCACTGGCGGACGACCGTCGTGCCCGCATCGAGCTGACGGACTTTCTCGCCGCCGGGAAGTTCGACGTCGTGCACACGCACAGTTCCAAGGCCGGGGCGCTCGGCCGGCTTGCCGCTCGTCGCGCCGATGTTCAGCGGATCGTGCACACCTATCACGGCTTCCCTTTCCATGACTTCCAGTCGTGGCCGCGGCGCACCGCCTACCAGCGCATCGAGCGCTCGCTCGGCAAGATCACCGACGCGTTCCTCGCCGTCGGGCCCGCGGTGGCGGCAGAGGCCATCCGGCTCAGGATCGCCCCGCCCGAGCGCGTGCGCACCATCGGCGTGGCGGTCACGGCCGGACCTGCGCCGGACTCGTCGGATCGAGCCGAGGCCCGCAGGCTGCTGGGCATCCCGCCAGGAATGCACGTCGTGGGCACCGTCGGCCGGCTCGACTTCCAGAAGGCGCCGGACGATTTCGTCACCGCGCTGAGCCAGCTGGGTCGCGACGACGTGTACGGCGTCTGGATCGGCGACGGCCCGCTCCGCGCGGAAACCGAGAAGCTGGCCGCCCGGCGCGGGCTTGCCGGGCGGCTGGCGTTCGTCGGAGAGCGCTCCGACGTCAGCGCCCTGCTGCCCGGGCTCGACGTGTTCGCGATGGCCAGCCGCTACGAGGGCCTCCCCTGCGCGATCGTGGAGGCGATGGCCGCGGCGCGGCCCGTGGTCGCCACTGCCGTCAACGCGGTGCCCAACATCGTGGTGGCCGGCGAGACCGGCCTGCTCGTCCCGGCCGGGCGGCCGGAACTGCTGAGCCGTGCGATACGGCACCTGATCGACAATCCCGCCATGGCCGCCCGCCTCGGCGCCGCCGGGCGGGCGCAGCTGGGCGCGGAGCTGACGCCAGCCGCGCTCGGCGCCATCCTCGACGAGACCTACCTGGCGCCGGCCCGCGCCGCCCGGCCGGTTCCGGTGGCCCCGCTGGAAGTGGCCCCGCTGGAAGTGGCCCCGCTGGAAGTGGCCCCGCTGGAAGTGGTCGGGCCATGACGGTCACCAGCGCCGGCCGGGAGATCCCTTTCTGCCGCACCGTCATCACCGATGACGCACAGCAGGCGGCACTGCGGGTCATGGCCGGCGGCTGGGTGACGGCGGGCGCCGAGTCGGTGGCCTTCGAGGAGGAGTTCGCCTCCTGGGTGGATGCCCGGCATGCGGTGGCGGTCAGCTCCTGCACGGCCGCGATCCAGATGGCGCTGACCGCCCTCGACCTCCCGCCCGGCACCGGGGTCCTGACCCCCACCCTGACCTTCTGCGGCGCCGTCCAGGCCATCGTGCACGCCGGGCTCCGGCCGGTTCTGGTCGACGCCGACGAGCGCACCCTGACCGTCTCGCCCGACGGCGTCGCGGCCGCCGCCAGGCGCGGCGCGGCCGCCATGGTCGTCCAGCACATGGCCGGCTATCCGGTGGACAGCGCGCAGCTCGCCTGCGCGGCGGGCATCCCCCTGCGCAACGTCGTTGAGGATGCCGCGCACGGCCTGGGCGCGACCATCGCCGGCCGGCCGGTCGGCAGCAACGCGGCCGCGGCCTGCTTCAGCTTCTATGCCACCAAGAACCTTCCCGTCGGGGAGGGCGGCGCGATCACCACCACCGACGGCAGGCTGGCCGACCGGCTGCGCCGGATGCGGCTGCACGGGATGAGCGGCGACGCCTGGCGGCGCTATCACCGCTCGGGCAGCTGGCGGTACACCGTCGAGGAAAGCGGGCTGAAGGCCAACTTCACCGACGTCCAGGCCGCCGTCGCCCGGGCTCAGCTGCGCTCGCTGGCAGGCTGGCAGTCTCGGCGCGCCGAGATCGCCCGCCGCTACGACGCGCTCCTGGCGCACCTGCCGGGCATCGAGCTGCCCCCGCGGCCGCTCGATGACGTGCACGCCTGGCATCTGTACATCGTGCGGATCCACCCCGAGTTCGGCATGCACCGGGATGCGGTGGTGGATGCGCTCGCCGACGTCGGCGTGGGCACGTCGGTTCACTTCATCCCGGTGCACCAGCTGCCGTATTTCCGCGACCTGCTGGGCCCCGGCGAATGCTCCAGCGTGCCGGTCGCCGACGCGATCTTCCCGCGGCTGCTCTCGCTGCCGCTGCATCCCAGCTTGACCGATGCCGACGTGGAACGGGTCTGCGCCGAGCTCGCGGCCCGCAGTGCCCGATGACCACAGTGCCCGATGACCACAGTGCCCGATGACCAGCGCAGCACCCGAAAGGAAGAAGAATGGAGATAGATGTCCTCACCGGGCCGACCCCCCGCGATCTGCGCGGCGGCCAGTTCACTGTCTTCGACAGCGCGGCGGCGCCGGCCGACGAGCGGCTGATCGAGCAGCTGGGCGAGGGGACCGGGGACACCGATCTGGCGGCGCCGCCGGTCGTCCTGCCCGACTTCTGCCACAAGACGAAGTCCGAGATGCCCTCGAGCATCGCGGTCGCGACCCAGGGGGCGATCCGGCCGACGCTGACCGACGCCGCCCTGAACTGCGGCATGGCACTGGTGGCCCTCGACGTCGACCGGCCGTCTGCGGCGGCGGTGACCGGCTTCTACCGCCAGGTGGCCGAGCGCTTTCCCAATCCGCCGGGCTGGCGCAGGGACCTGACCTACGCGGAGGTGCTACGCGCTGCGGTGGAGGGCGCCGACTTTGCCGCCGAGCGCTACGGCCTCGGCGATGCCGAGCTGGACCGCATCGAAGAGCGGGGAAGGCTCGACATCGAGGCCTGCGGCGGAGCCCTGCAGGCGAAGAAGGACCTGCCGTGGCTCGTCGTCCAGATGAGCCGCCTGCGCTTCGGCAGCATCGGGCCGAGCACTCATTTCCTGGAGCTCCAGGAGGTGGAGGAGATCTTCGATCACGAGGTGGCGGACCGGCTGGGCATCCACGCCGGCCAGGTCACCCTGCAGTTTCATAACGGGGGCGGCGTCCTGACCGGCCAGCTCGGCGCGCTGTACGCCAAGCGCAAGAGTGCCTCGCGGATGCTGCGGGCGGAGATGTCGGTCCAGAAGCCGCTGAGTCACTTGCTGACCGCCCGCTCCCGCGCTCAGCTCGCCCGGCGCATGTCGGCCTATTTTGCCGAGGGCTGCCCGTCGATACCCGTCGACGGTGACGACGGGCGCCGCGCGCTGCTGGCCACCCGGCTGTCGATGAACTACGGCTTTGCCTACCGGATGGCCACCTACGCCGCGCTGCGAGAGATGGCGGCCGCGGCGCTGGGCGCGACGACCCGGCTGGTGGTCGATTCACCGCACAACTCGGTCTATGAGGAAGAGGTCGGCGGCGCGAGCGCCTTCGTGCACCGCCACAACGCCTGCCGGGCCTACCCGGCAGAGCTCATGCCGGGCCACCCGGCGTTCGCGCAGACCGGCCAGCCACTGCTGCTGCCCGGCACCAACCGGACGTCGTCGTACCTGTGCGTGCCTGCCTCGGGCGCGCACCGCAGCCTGTATTCCGCCTGCCACGGCTCGGGCAGCATCATCTCCGCCTTCGAGCGGTCCGGCCGGTCCGGGGCCGACCCGAAGGGGCGGACGACGGCGCGCTACCGCTACGACGGCGCAGCGCCCGCGGAGGTACCGCAGCTTGACGACCAGGGTGTCAACGAGGCCCTCGGCATTCTCACCGGCCACGAGCTCGTCCGGCCAGTGGCCCGGATGAGGCCCTTCGCCGTTCTGTCATGAGCCGTTCTGTCATGAGCCCCGCAGCCGGTGAGTCAGTCGCCTGGGCCGCCCTGCTGCCCGCCGGGACGGTGTGGCTTCCCCGACGCCGCGGGCACGCCGCCCGGCGGCTGCGCCAGGCCATGGCTGGTCAGGCCGCCGGCTTGAGCCTGGCCATCGCGGCCTCGCCCTGGGCGCTGCGCCGCAGCGCGGACGCCGGCGAGCCGGGGGCGCCACGGACTTACGTCGCGATCCCGTCGCGGCGGCGCCCGGTGCTGGTGGCCAGCCAGGATCCGGCCGTACTGCGCTACGTCGCCGACTCGGTGCTGTCAGTCCCGCCGGGGACCGGGCCGGTGCTCAGCATGATCCTCACGGCCGCTTTGCGGCTGCTCCGCTTCCGGCCGGCCTGGATGCTGGCCGCGGCCATGCGCGCGGGCGGAGTGGTACTGGTGGGGCGGACGCGATGACCGCAACGCTCAATGCCCGCCGGACGCTCGCCGGCCTGATCGATGACGTCGGCGGGCGGATCGTCTGCCTGGCCATGTCCAAGGACCCGAACGCCAAGGTCACGGTCCTGCTGTTCCGGCCCGGCGAGGATCTGCCCAGCTACGTGGCGAAGGTGCCCACGACCGACACCGCAGTGCGGAGCGTTCAGTGCGAGGCCGACCGGCTGGCGCACGTTGGCCGCCAGGAGCTGGGGCCGATCGCGGCCACGATCCCGCGGATCGTCTCCCTGGCCCAGCACGCGGGACGGCCGGTGCTGGTCACCACGGCGCTGCCGGGCCGGGTGATGCTCGCGTCCTATCACACCTGGCGGCATACTGCGCATCCGCCGGCGGTGCGGGCCGACTTCGGCGCCGCGGGGAGCTGGCTGGCCGAACTGCAGCGCCGCACGTCGAGCGGCCAGGGCGAGCTTGCGGACGCGCTGGACGGCATCGCCGCAGCGCTCAGCCGCCGCTTCGGCGACGACCCGGGCCTGGCTGGTGATCTCGATCAGCTGTCAGCGCTGCGGGACCGGCTGGCCGGCCACCAGGTGCCGCAAGTGGTCGTACACGGCGACTACTGGCCGGGCAACCTGTTGGTGGCCGGCGGCCGGGTGTGCGGGGTGATCGACTGGGAATGCGCCAGGCCGGACGGGCCGCCAACCCGTGACCTGGCCCGGTTCGTGATCAGCTACTCGCTCTACCTCGACCGGCACGCCCGGCCGGGGCGGCGGGTGGCCGGGCACCGCGGGCTGCGGGCGGGCCAGTGGGGCGCGGGCCTGGAGTACGCGGTCAACGGCACCGGCTGGTACCCCGAGCTGGCGCGGCGCTTTGTGTCGGACGGCCTGGAGCGGCTCGGCGTGCCCGCCCGGTCCTGGCGTGACGTGCTGCTCGCCGAGATCGCGCACATCGCAGGCGAGGCCGACCACCCCGATTTCGCGCGGAATCACCTGCTGCTGCTACGCCGCCTGCGGGCGGGAGGCGACAGATGACCTTCACCCCGACGGCCTTCACCCTGGAGCGCTCGCTCCGGCATGACCGGCGGACCTCGTCGCTGCTGGAGCCCGTGGAACCGCGCGGGCCCGCCCGCGGGAGCACCGAGCGGACGGCGATGCTCGCGCTCACCGCGGCCCTCATCTTCCAGCCCATCCTGCATCCCAGCGGGCCGGGAAACAGCTCGCCCGTGGACCTCTTCACGCTGACGGCCATCCTCACCGGCGCAATCTGGGCCTTCAGCGGTCACCACAAGCTCCGGGCTCCCTACTTCATCCCGATGGCCCTGTTCGTGGCCGCCGGGGCTGCCTCCGGCCTGTTCGGCCCGCTGCCCACCACGTCGCTGCTGACGCTGCTGACTGACCTGCTGCTGTTTGCCTGGTGCACGACGGCCGTCAACGTGCTCACCGCGCCGCGGGCAATGCGGGTGGCACTGGCCGCATGGTGCTGGTCCGGGATCTTCTGGGCCGGCCTGGTCATCGCCGCCTGGCTCGGCCACATCACCCCGCTGGAAGGGCTGAGTGCCGCGGACGGCAACCGGGTCCTGTTCACTTTCGGCGATCCGAACTACGCGGCCACCTACTGGGACACAACGATCTTCGTGGTCTATGCCGCCCGCACCCCGGCGAAGCGGTGGATGCGGATCGCCGGCTACATCATGCTGCTCGGAGCGCTGGCCCTGACCGAGTCCAACGGCGGGGTCCTGGCCCTCGGCGTCGGGGTCTTCTTCCTGCTGCTGGTCCGCAGCCACCGAAAGAGCGGCTGGGTCGGGGTGGCAGCAACGACGCTGGTCACCGGGCTGGCCGTCGGAGGCTTCTTCACCGCGGTTCCGCTCAACTCGATCCGGCAGTGGGCCGCCACCAGTAACCAGCCGCTGCTGGTCAACTCCATCGGCCGCAGCGCGCAGAGCAGCTCTGAGCGAGGACAGCTGATCACCGAGAGCAAGCAGCTCTATGAGGTGAGCTACGGCGTGGTCGGCCTCGGCCCGGCGAGCACCAAGCCCCTGCTGACGCAGTGGCTGTACCCGTACGCCAACGAGGCTCACGACGACTGGCTCGCCGCCCTCGCCGAGCGCGGCGTGGTGGGCCTACTCGGGCTGGTGCTGCTGGTGGCCTCGGCCGCAATCCGAGCCGGGCCGATCATCGCGCGTCCGCTGTCGGCCGGCTACGCCGCGGCGGTGCCGCTCCCGGCCGGGCTGGTGGCCGGGCTGCTCGCCCTCAGCGTCAATTCCTTCTACGAGGAGATCTTCCACTTCCGATTCCTGTGGGCGCTGCTGGCCGTGGTGGCGGTTCTTGGCAAGGATGCGAGGCGTTAGCAGATGGCGATTCTTCCCCGGACCACCGGAGCTCCTCACGAACTGCGCGCTGCCGGGCTGGTGTCGCGCGCATCCGTCACGAACCTTGGCGCGCAAGGCGTGGCGCTGGCTTCGGTATCGGTGGCCAGCCTGATGGTGGCTCGCGTGGGCGGACCGACCGTCGTCGGCGAATACGCCCTGGTTCGCGTGCTGCCGTGGCTGTTCGGCGTGCTGCTGTCCTGCGGGCTGCCGACTGCCTCGGCATTCTTCCTGGCCGGCGATCATGGCCGCGACCGCAGCCTGCGGCCCACCCTGGCCCTGATGACGATCGGCGGCGCGGCACTCGGCACGGTTACGTGGCTCGCGTGCGCCGTGCCCTTCCAGCACGTGTTCTTCCGGCAACTGCCGATCGGGCAGGTCATGATACTGGCGGTCCTCGTCACGACCCAGCTCGGCACCGTCGCGGCCAAGGCGTGCTGCCAGGGCAGCGGTGACATTTTCGGCGCCAACCTGGTCATCGTCGCCGAGGAACTGTGGTTCGTGTTCGTCTATCCCGCCGTGCTGCTCTCCGGCCGTGAGCACGGAGTGGCCGCGGTCATCCTCGCGCTGATCATCTCGGGCGGCCTTGCCACGCTCACGAGCCTGCTGCGCCTGCTGTGGCGCGGGTTTTTTGCCGGCTGGGGGGCGCCGTCGGCCTCGCTCGCGAGGAAAATAGCCGCCTTCGGCAGCCGCGGCCAGCTCGGCAACATGCTGTGGCTGATGAACCTGCGATTCGACTTCTTGCTCCTCGGCGCGCTGGCGGGCCCCGCCGTGCTGGGGATTTACGCGGTGGCGTCGAAGTTCGCCGAGCTGATGCGGCTCGTCCCCACCGCCATCAACTACGTCCTGTATCCGCGGTTCGCGCGCCTTGGCCCGGCCAGGGCGACGCAGGAGGCGCGCCGGCTGCTGCCGAGGGCCGCGGCGCTCACGCTGGCCATGACGCCGGTCCTCGCCGTCGTCTGCTATATCGCGCTGCCCATTTTCTACGGGGCCGCCTTTCGCGGCGCTGTCGGTCCCGCCGAGGTCATCACCATCGGCCTCTCCATCGAGGGGGCGGCCGCCGTCGCGTCCGCCTACCTCCTCGGCTGCGGCCGGCCAGGGCTCAACTCGGTGGCCATGGGCACCGGGGCGACCATCACCGTGACGCTGGACGTCGTGCTGATTCCGCTGCTCGGCGCCATGGGCGGTGCCATCACGTCGGCCATTACCTACCTGACGACTACCGCGATGCTGACTCTGCTGGCCCGCCGGCTGGCCCGCCGGATCGAGCCCTCCCGTGGCCCGCAGCCGGGCAGCTCGCACCCGACGCTCAGGATCGACACCAGGTCGCGTCGCATGGTCGACTGCCTCGTCGCCTGCGTCGCGCTCCTGCTCGTCTCGCCGCTGCTGCTGGCCGTTGCCGTCGCCGTCGCGCTGAGCAGCCGGGGACCGGTGCTCTACAAGCAGGCCCGGGTCGGGAAGTCAGGTGAGCCGTTCACGATGCTCAAGTTCCGCACGATGGCGCCGGGCGCCGACAGCGCGGGGCCGCTGGTGACGGATCAGGCTGATCCCCGGGTGACCTGGCTGGGGTCCCGGCTGCGGACGACCAAGCTCGACGAGCTGCCGCAGCTGCTGAACGTGGCGCGGGGCGACATGACGCTGATCGGCCCGCGTCCGGAGGTCCCGCATTTCATCCCCTGCTACCGCCAGGACGAGCTCAGCATTCTGCGAGTCCGGCCCGGCCTGACGGGCGCCGGCCAGATCTTCTACTCCGAGCTGCCCGCCGCGCAGCAGGATGAGACCGCCGATGCCGAGGAGCGCTACGTGAGTTTCCAGCTGCACCCGAAGCTGGCCGTCGACCTGGACTACCTGTGCCGCCGCAGTCTCGGGATGGATCTGCGCATCGTGGCGGGCACCGTTGCGGTCATCCTCCGCCGACCGCGGCCAGCGCCGATGACTACAGTAACTCCGGACGCAGCCCGGCTCTGAGGGCTACGGCCACGGCCTCCAGCGCGCTGTGGCAGTCGAGCTTGACGGTGACATTGCGGATGTGGGTCCGCACCGTATGCGGCGACTGGCACATCCTGCTCGCGATGCCCGCCCGGTCCAGGCCGCTGACCATAAGGCTGAGCACCTCCCGCTCGCGCGCGGTGAGCTGCTGGATGAGCTTGCGCTGGGGCGCCTCGGCCGGTCCCGGATAGGCGTCCAGTAGCTGGCCCAGTAGCTCGGCCGGCAGCCAGCTGCCGCCCGCCAGGACCGCCCGCACGGCACCGACGAGCTGCTCGACGGAGGCGTCCTTGGCCACGAAACCCACGGCGCCCGCCCGGACGGCGCTGATCGCGGTGGCGACGTCGGCATAGGCGGTCAGCACCAGCACGGCGGGCGGGGCCGGAATGGTCATCAGCTGCCTGGTCAGGTCGATGCCGCTGACGTCGCCGAGCCGGACATCCATGATCACGACATCCGGCCGCTGGGCGGTGACCAAGCCGATTACCTGATTCGGATAACTGATGGCCGTGGGCTCGAAGTCCGGCTCCGCACCGAAGACGGCCTCGAGGCCTTGCCCGAAGACCCGGTGATCATCGACGATGAGCAGCCTGACGGGCATCAGTCGCCGGCCGCCTGTGACCGGTCGCTCTCCCCGCCATCGACGCTGGCCGGCGCGTCGACCTCGACGAGCCGTTCCCGCACCGCATAGGCGACAGCCTCCAGGCGCGAGTGCGCGCCGAGCTTCGTCAGCACCGCATCGACGTGCGAGCGGGCTGTGGAGACCCGGACGCCCATCGAGCGGGCGATGGCCGTCGTGCTATCGCCCTGGACGAGGCGGGCCAATGCCTCCCGCTCCCGCTGGGTCAGGAACTGGGCCCGCTCGTCACCCTGGCGGCTGCGGCTGCGGCTGCGGTTGCGGGGCCCCAGCCCGGTCTGCGCCGCCAGCGACAGCACTGCGCCGCGCGCGCCGCGGTTGGCTGCCCGGCTCGACGTCGCCCCGGTGAGCACGCGCAGTATCTCGACGAAATCATCGCTCTTGAGGGCCACGCCCCGCACGCCCGCGGAGACGACGCTGGCCAGGCTCTCGGCGTCGGCCGACTCGGCCAGCACGACGAAGGCGGTCCGGGGCGCGCGGGCCACCACCCGCGCGATGCCGCTGAGGTGGCCGGTGCCGGGCAGCCCGAGGTCCATCACGCAGGCGTCGACCTGCTCGCGCTTGATGATCCCCGCGGCCGCGTCCAGCTCGGTCGCGCAGCCCACGATCTCGTGGCCCGCCATCTTCAGCAGGGAAGTCAGTGCCTCAGCGAAGACCCGGTGGGCGTCCGCGATGACAATCCTCATCGCAGCGGGCTCCCGTTCTCGCAGGCCGGCCGCGAGCACGGCAGCGTGATCGTCACGCAGAGCCCGCCAAGGTCGCTGACGCCCATCTGCACGGTCCCGCCGCAGCCGAGCACCAGGCTCCCGATGATCTCCAGGCCGAGTGTCGTCCGTCCGGCCTTCCCGCGGACCAGGCCATGGCCTGAATCCGCCACCGACAGCGTGGCCCGGCCGACGTCGCGCGCGACCAGCAGCCGGACCTGGCCGCCTCGCCCGGCCGCCCGGCACGCGTTGGTCAGCAGGTTGTTCAGGATCCTGACGACGACGGCCGGATGGATGTTCAGCGTCACCGGATCGCTGACGACCTCGATCGCCCCGCCGTACCGTGACCGGGCGCTGTCCGCGGCCTCCGCGGCGAGAACATCCAGCTGGATTGGCTCCAGCCGGATAGGCCGATTCAGCACCTGCCCGCAGATGTCGGCGATCCGCCCGGCCTCGGTGGCGATCTGCCGCAGCCGGTGCGCTACCGACGGATTCGGGACAGCGTCCGGACCTGCCGCATGGGCCAGCAGCTTGATGGATGCGGCTGACTCGATCAGGTCATGACACAGCTCGCGTAAAAGCCGCATCTCTTCCGGGGCCGCCCCCAGGTCATCAGCGCCATCGTCGGCATCGGCTGATCCAGTCCGCGTTACCATCTCGGTCACGCCATGCACAGACGCCCGCCCCCCTTCGCGCACCTACCGTGCTCCTGCCTTTAAGCAGCTGCAGGTCGGCATGACCGGCCCGCAGTCCTCGTCTGGCCCTGGCCCCTTCCGGAGCATGAACGCCATTTAAGCAAAAGTCAACTAATAGGTAGACGCGCGATGACGCGGATGAGTCTACAAGGTAACCAGATGAATTTTGTTATTTGTGATCCGTATTCGCGGTTAGCCGCCGGCGGCCTGGGTTCGCGGGAGATGCGCTGACCGAGATAGGACAATTTTAGCTATATGCGTTGATTCTATCGGCATAGCGTCGTCGACATCGCGGGTCGGCCCGTCGTGGTGGAGACGGCGGGGAGTTAAGAGGACGGGAAGTGCGGCTGCTGTTTAAGTAAATCAATAGGCAACTTAAAAAGTCGAGTGGCGCCGATCGTCGGCGTCTGGGCCGGAGCAGCCGTGTGGCCCTTGCCGCCCGGCTGGGCAGTGCGGCAAGGGCCACGTGACGGGGCCGTGGTCAGGCGCTCACCCGAGGGCGAGCGCGCCGGTCAGGGGACTGCGGGGGATGCGTTCTGGACGAGCTGCTGGAACTGGGTCGGGAACCACTGGCCGGCCGGGATGTCGAATCCCGGGATGGCGCCGGTGGAGTAGGTGTTGCCGTTGCCGTCGGTGTTGGTTCCGTTCGGGTCGCAGTGCGGGTCACCGTGGGAGTGCGTGGCGGTGGGGTAGTCGCCGTCGGACTCGCCCGGCGGCTTGATCCACACGTACGCGTACAGGTTGGCGAACGACGACAGCGGATTGGCCTGCGGGAACGCGCCGAGGCCCGCGTTGTTCTGGTTACACCAGTCGCCGCGGAACGGCCGCTCGTCGATCTTGGAGGCGTTGACGAACGTGGTCAGGTTGGTCGACGTGCTCGCCGCGGTGGGCCGGTTCGGGCCGCCCCAGCCGTTGCGCGAGGTGTCGATGAGCATCCCGATGCTGCTCGGGAAGCCGGCGCCGACCAGGTTGGTGTACATGGACTGGTCGTAGCTGAGCTCATCGATGAAGGGGTTGAACTGGTAGAAGTTGGCCGAGTCCACCGGCTGGCCGCCGATGTTCTCGGTCGCGGTCATGAACGGCTCCATGGTGGGCGTGGTGTTCGCCGTGTCGCTGATGAACCCGTCCACGCTGCTGACGCCGGCGGTGGTGCCCGAGGCCACCGTGTGGAGCAGCGAGACGGCCGGGCCCATGTTGCTGGGCCAGCCGAGCCACGCCGAGTGCGCGATGTCCACGTAGTTGTAGACATTCGGGATCGCGTGCAGCTTGTTCAGCGCGTACTGGACGCCGGTCTGGTAGGCGCCGCTGGAGTTGGCCTGGGCGCAGGGAGCGTCGCTCAGGTTGGTAATCAGGTTGGGCAGCGAGTCGGGCTCGACGATCGCGACCACCCGGATGTTGGTGTGCTCGTAGTCGGTGAGGATCTGCGCGATCGGGTTGATGTAGTCCTGCTCGTAGTACTGCAGGCCGTTGTTGCTGATCGACAGCTCGCCGTTGGAGGCCAGCGCCGCGCAGTCGCGGTTGGGCAGGTCGTAGACGACGATCGGCACCAGGATCGGCGTGCTGCCCGACGCCTGGCTGAGCGCCGTCTGCAGCTGGCCCTGCAGGCTCAGCCGGCCGCTGTTGTTGGTGCCGCCGTAGATGGCCGCGATGCGGTCCAGCCAGACGGCCGTGGACTGCTTCCCGACCAGCGTCATCTGAGCGGCGAGCGTGCCGCTCGCGCCCGCTGCGGAGGTGGCCACTTCCGAGGTGTAGTTGGGGTTGACGTACCAGCTCGAGCCGGTGAACGGGTTGACCGCATGCGCGGGCACGGTGGTGGAGCCCGCGGCGGTCTCGGTACCGGTCGTGGCGACCGAGGTGTACCCCGCCGAGCTGGCGGTGAACGTAGCGGCCCCGGTGCTGGCGGCGTCGCCGGTGACCGTCACCGGCTGCGGGTAGTTCCAGTTGCTCGTGGTGAAGGTGAGCGAGGCCCCGGCGCTGACGGCCAGCCCGGTGTTACCAGACGTGCGCCCCACCGCCACGGTCACGCTTGCCGCGGGCGCCGAGGACAGGGAAACCCCGAACACCTCGGTCGTGCCCTGGGCCACCGAGAACGTCGGCGGGTCCACGAGCAGGGTGCCCGAGGCGATCGTCGAGGTCTCCGTCACCGTGACGGTGGCCGCGGTGAAACCGGACCCGGACGCGGTGAACGTAGCGGCTCCGGTGCTGGCGGAATCGGCCGCGACGGTCACGGTCTGCGCGGTGGCGAAGTTACTGGGGGTAAAGGTGAGGGTGCCGCCCGAGCTTACGGACAGGCCGGAATTGCCGGCCGTCCTGGCGATCGTGACGGTCTCGTTGGCGGTGGGCGCCGTGGACAGCGAGATGCCGAAGGTGCCGGTCGCGCCCTGGGCCACCGACAGCGCGGTGGGGCTCGCCACCACGCTGGGACTGGTTGCGGTGTTGACGGTCACGGAGACGGCGGAGGAGGTGGCGGTGGCGCCGGTGCTGTCAAAGGCCTCGGCGGTCAGCGAGTAGGTGCCGGCCGGGACGCTGGTCCAGCTGAAGGTGTACGGGCTCGCGGTCGCCGTGCTCAGCAGGGTGGTGCCGTTGAAGAACTCGACCTTGCTGATCGTCGCGCCGCTTTCGCTGGCCGTCGCGGCGAGGGGGATGGTGGCCGGGGCGGTAAAGGAGGCCCCGGAGGCGGGGCTGGTGAGCGACACCGAGATCCCGCTGCCGCCGCTACTTCCGTTGCAGGTGTTGCCGTTGAGGGTGAACGTCGTCGGCGCGGTGTTGGTGCCGGTGTAGTTGAAGTTGGCACCGAAATTAGCGGAGGCACCGGTGGCCAGCGCCCCGTTCCAGCTCACGTTGGTCACGGTCACGTTCTTGCCCGACTGCGACCAGTTGCCGGACCACCCCGAGCTCAGCGTCTGGTTGCCGCTGTAGGAATAGCCGAGGGTCCACGACGAGATCGCCGGGCCGTTGTTGGTGATGGTGATGCCCGTCGTGAAGCCGGTGCCCCAGTCATTGGCCACCGTGTAGGCGACCTGGCACACCGGTGCGGCGCTGGCCGGCATGGCCGCTACCGCACCTAGTCCGAGGCTGCCCAGCCCGACCACAGCTAACGTGGTTACCGCCTGGCGCAACCGCAACCGCAACCGCAAACGCCCAGCTCTGATGCGCAGCGTTGGTCTCATGCAGGGATCCTCCTCGTGACAGTCCAGGCCCGGTGACGTGCAGAGGGTCGGGACGGGCCAGGCCGGACGCTCTGCCGCGAACATAAGCTCCTGCCGGACCCCGGTACAGGCGCGGGCAGCGGGCCCGGGGTCCGCGAGCCCGCGGCGGCCACGGCGGGTGCCGTTATGCCCCGTGCCGGTGCCCCGGTGGCGGCCGATGGCGTGACCCTGACCAGGTCCGTTACGCATACTGGCGCCCGGCGGGTCGTCGCGCTGCAACGCGCGCTGACCCGCGCGGTAGCAGGAGAAAGGACGCGCGGATCAGGAAAGTTTCATGAGCGTCCGGGCCCGCAGGCCCGCGTTAGCCAATGTCGGCGGGGACACAGTAGTAGTTGCGCAGGCCTGCGGCGGAACGGCCGACGTGCTGGCAGTGCGCGGCAATCCACCGCAGGCGCGGATCGGTGCCCGGGCCAGCCAGCACGAGGTGGAACCGCCCGGCGCGAATGTCGGCCCGCAGCTGACCCAGGGTCCGGGTATGGCGTCGTGCTGCCGATGGCCGTCATGGTGGGGATAGCCCAAGTCAGGGAGCCCTGAGCGAGCGTTCCGGCGGCTGCTACCCGGCCGCCGGAGGATAGACGAGCTGTGCGGAAAAGGTCTAGTATGCAGAAATAGCTTCTGCTGAGGGGACTCGATGTCGAACGCGGCGAGGACCAGCCCGGCTGGCGTCGTGCCGGTCCTTGGCGTATCTGACGAGAGTCTCGTCGAACTGCGGGCGGTGCTCGCGCACCTGGGCGAGCCGGCCGCGGTCGCCGTCCTGCTGCTGCTGGGCCGGTACGCGGCGCATGCCGTCGTCGGCCGGGTGCTGCGCCTGGGGCCGCCGGTGTCTGAAGATCCGCCGCCTGGCACGACCCCCAACCCGCCGCATCGGAGGACAACATGACGGTCGAGAACGACGGTCTCAAGGCCGCCTTCGTCGACGCTACCGGGCTGCAGGCGCCCAAGCTTGATGACCTGTGGCCGTCGATCATCGTCCCGAAGGACGACATGGACACCGAGATCGCCCGGCTGGCGGAGGTCCCGCGCCCGGCGGACGGCAGGCGCCGGTCGCTGATCGTCCACCCGCTGTCCAAGGGCGCCGGGCCCGGCCTGGCGCCGGGCATCCAGGTCAGCCTGGAGGTCCTCAGGCCGGGCGAGCGGACCGGCCCGATCCGGCACAACTCGTCCCAGGTGATCTTCTGCATCCAGGGCGGCGGCCGCGTGGTCATCGACGGCCAGAAGCGGAAGTTCGAGACCTACGACGTCTGGAACACCCCGTCGATGGCGCCGTACGTGCACGTTAACGACACCCGCGAGCTGCAGGTGCGGCTCGTCTACTCCAACGCGGCGCTGCTGGAGAAGCTCAACATCCACTACGTGGACGACGCCCCCAGCGAGGCGCTGCCGCAGACCCTGGAACGTGATGATGACCTGGCGAAGAACCCGTTCGCCGACGCCATGCCGCTGGCCGGCGCGACGGGCGGTGAGCAGCTCATGTCCTACGAGCGGCTCATCAACCCGCCCGTGCAGGAATCGCGGGCGCTGCTGTGGCCGTGGCAGGACGTCAAGCGCGAGCTCGACAAGCTGCACGCCCTCGGCCCGAGTTACCGGGGGCGCCGCCTGTACCTGCTGTACAACCCGGCCACCGGCCGAGCCAACGGCACCACGCACAACTTCTTCGCCACCATGACGATCCGGCCGGCCGGCATCGTGGACCGGCCGCACCGGCACACCGCGGCCGCCGTTAACTATTACTTCCAGGGGGCGGGCCGCTCGGTCGTGGGCGGCAGGGTCTATCCGTGGAAAGCCGGTGACCTGATGCTGTCCGCGCCGGGCTGGGCGGTGCATAACCATGCGTCCGGCGACGCCGACGTCTACGAGTTGACCGTGCAGGACAGCCCGCTGAACCTGTCCATGGACTCGCTGCTCTGGCAGGAGGACCTGAAGCGACCGCCCGTCCTGATCGGCTCCCACACCGGGTGGTCGACCAACCGCGAGGCCCCGTGACACCCCAGCCAGGACTGGCACTGCGCGGCTCCTTCGTGCCGCTGGTGACGCCGTTCGGCGAGGACCTCAAGGTCGACTACGACACCTATGGTGCCCTGGTCGACCGGCAGGCCGCCGGCGGCAGCCACGGCGTGGTCGTCACCGGCACCTCCGGTGAGCCGTCGAGCCTCACCGTCAGCGAGCGCGCCGAGCTGATCCGGGTGGCCGTGCAGGCCGCCGCGGGCCGGCTCCCGGTCGTCGCGGCCACCGGCGGCCAGAGCCTCGCCGACACCGTCGAGCTGACCCGGCAGGCCGAGGCGGCGGGCGCCGCGGCGGTCCTGGTCGTCACCCCGTACTACAGCGTGCCGCCGCAGCGCGGCCTGGTGGAGTACTTCGCCGCGGTCGGCGGGGTCGCCGGCCTTCCGCTGCTCATCTACCACATTCCCGGCCGGGCCGCGGTGACCATCAGCGTGGACAGCGTCGCGCGGATCGCCGACCGCCTGCCCGCCCTGGCGGGCATGAAGTACGCGGGCCGCGACCTGGGCTACCTGACGGACCTGTTCGTCCGGCTCGGCCGGGACTTCACGGTGTTCGTCGGGCTGGAGGAGCTGTCGCTGCCCATGATGGCCGTCGGCGCCCAGGGCCTGATGAACGCGGCCGGCAACGTCCTGCCCGGTCCGGTCGCCGCGCTCGCCGACGCCGTCAACTCCGGTGACCTGGCCTGCGCCCGGGACCTGCACTTCCGGCTGGACGCTCTGAACAAGGCCGTCTTCTGGGACACCAACCCGATCCCGGTGAAGTACCTGCTGCAGGCCACCGGCGTGCTGCCCGTCGCGCGGCACCGGCTGCCGATGATGCCGGCCACGCCGGAGCTAGCGGCGCGCCTGGACCAGTTGCTGGCCGACCTCGGCGATCTCATCGGAGGAGGGGAGCGATGAGCGCGCCTACGGTACAGCCGCCCGCGCCGCCCGGCATGGAGCCCCCCACAGCCAAGCCGATTTCGTGAGTGGTTCGGATGACGCTGGCGTACGCAAGCGCGATGCGAACCACTGACGAATTTCCGCTAGCGCGCGGCGACCTCGTGCACGTGCGACGCGGGCCTGGCTGAGCCGCTGCGCCAGGCCCGCGAACAGTCGCGCCGTCTCGCTGGTCAGGTCGTCGCGCGGGACGGCCGACGGGAACGTCGGACTGTGCGGCACGCCCAGCGCCGCGACGAGGTGCGCCATGACAGTCCTGTCTCCTTGCAGAAATGAGTTCCGTGAAAAAGAACAACGCTGATTGCGGGGAGGCGGTGAGTCATGGGCGGCGACAAGCCCCAGGATGGTCTTGACGTGGCGACGGCGGACCTAGCGGCGAGGGCTGTATATGCGCTGCTGACGTCGCTCGTGGTCCCGCGGCCGATCGCATGGGTGTCGACGCTGTCGGGGGATGGCGAGCGGAACCTCGCCCCGCATTCGTACTTTAACCTGGTATCCTCGGAGCCCCCGGTCATCCACGTCACCAGCAGCCAACGCCGCGGCCGGCTCAAGGATACGGCGCGCAATATTGCGGAGACTGGAGAGTTCGTGGTGAACGTGGCGAGTCGTGAGCAGGTCGAGCTCGCGAATCACACCAGCGCCGAATGGCCTCCGGACGAGGACGAATGGACGCGGGCTGGGGTGACTGGGCTCCCTAGCCGGCTGGTCGCGCCCGAGCGAGTGGCCGGTGCCCCGGCCGCACTGGAGTGCCGCCTGGTGCAGACCCTGACTATCGGCAACGGCACGATGTTCTTCGGCGAGGTCGTGTGGTTCCATGCGGACGCGCGGGTCATGGACGGCCATCGCGTGAATGCCCGCGCGCTCGACCCGGTGGCGCGGCTCGGCGGCCCGCTGTACACGCCGCTCGGTGACCTGTTCCAGCTCGTGCGGCCCGACTGGGAGCAGCTCCGTGACGGCGGCGCCCCGCCCACGGTTAGTTAGGTGCCTGCCGCGTCGAAGGCGGCCGGGCCGGACGGAACCGGCCCGCCGCGCCCGCAATATCCGATCGAGTCGGTCGACAACGCCCTGCGCCTGCTGCTGATGTTCCGCGATCGCGGCGAGATCAGGCTGTCCGAGGCGCGCGAGGCACTCGGCGTCGCGCAGTCCACGGCCCACCGGCTGATGGCGATGCTGGCTTACCATGACTTCGTCCGCCAGGATCCCGCGTCGCGCGCCTACCGTGCCGGGCCCGCCCTGATCGACGTGGGCCTGTGCGTCGTCCGGGCCATGGACATCCGCGCCATCGCCCGGCCGTTCCTGGAGGCGCTCACGCAGCAGGTGGGCGAGACCGTCCACCTGGCCACGCTGGAAGGGGCCGACGCGCGCTTCCTCGACGCGGTGGAGAGCGAGCACGCGCTGCGGGTAGCCGGGCGCACCGGCCGCATCCTGCCCGCGCACGCGACGAGCGTCGGGAAGGCCATGCTCGCGGCGCTGCCCGACAGCGAGATCGACCGGATCTACCCCGCGGAAGTGCTGCCGGCCCAGACCACCCGCACGATCACGACCAAGTCCGCCCTGCGGACCGAGCTTGAGCGCGTGCGCAAGCGCGGGTACGCCAGCAACGCAGGGGAGAGCGAGGACGGCGTCAGTTCCATCGGCGTCGCCGTCCTTAATTCCAGCGGCCGCCCGGCCGCGGCCGTCAGCGTCGCCGCCCCGGTGAGCAGGATGTCCGCGTCGATGGCCCGCCAGGTCGCCGTGCCGCTGGCGGAAACCGCCCGCCAGATCGCCGCCGGCCTGTCCTAGCCCGTCCGGCTCGCCCAGCCCTGCGTCACCCACTGCGAACCGTCCCAGGTCTGCACGGTGAACGCGGTCGGGACGCCGTCGCTGTTCGACGCGAAGCCGACCCCCGTCAGCGTCGTCGCGGACGGCGCGGTCACCGTGAGCGTGTCCGGGAACTGCCCGGCCGTGTCGTCGTTCCAGAACGTCGCCAGGTTCCCGTCGATCGCGTTCGAGGCGACATACGTGCGCGTCGCGCCGTCGACCACGTTGGGCGCATGCTCGCTCGATGCCGCCGCGGTCGTGCCGCTGGCCCAGTGACCGAATACCTGCACGTCGACGGTCGCGGTCGCGGACGTGCCACCGGGGACCCGCGCGGTCACCGCCACGGGGTACACGCCGCTCTTGGCGCTGTCGGGCACGGTGAGCTGCACGGTCGCGAGGGTCGCCGTGGTGGCCGGGGTGAGCGTGATCTGGGCCGGCGTCGCCTGCGCGGTCCAGCCCGCGGGCACGGCCGCCGTCAGGCTCGCCGCGTCGTGGCCGGTGGAGCGTCCCTCGACCAGCGCGGTCACCGAACCGCTGGAACCGGCCGTGATCGCGGTGGAGGTGCTGGCGGTCACCGTGAGCTGGCTGACCGGCGGCTGCGGCGCGCGCACGGTGAAGGCGTAGCTGCCCGAGCCCGCGGTCAGCGTCAGCGCCTGGTCGCTCGCCTTCCCGACCGTGAGGCCGGGATCGCGCTCGCCGCTGTGACCGGCCGCGAAGATCAGCCGGCCGCTCTCCTCGACGAGCGACTGCGGTCCCCCCAGGAGCGGCAGCTGGATCGTCGCGGTCGAGCCCACCGGCACGCTCGCGTGGTAGGTCAGCGTGCTCCCGTCGCGCTGCCACGAGCTCACGATCGTCCCGCGCACCGTCTGCTGCTGCGCGAAGACGTGGGTCAGGTCGCCGACGACGCTGGGCGCGAGGGTGAACGTGGCGTACCCCGAGCCCGTCGAGCCCGGCTGGATCCCGGCGAGCTGCTGGTAGAACCACTGGCCGATGGAACCGCCGAGGCCGATGTGGTCCTTCGACGAGGTCCCGTCGGGCGCGGCGGAATTCACCCACTTCTCCCAGATCGTGCCCGGGCCGTTGGCCATCATGTAACCGAAGCTCGGATAGTCGGTGCGCTCGGCGATCGCGAGCGCGACGTCGTTGCGGCCGTACCTGCCAAGTGCCTGGTAGACGAACGTGGTGCCGACGAAGCCGGTGGTGACGTGGTCGCCGTGCGCCGCGATGTCCGCGACGAGCCTGGTGACCGTGGCCGCCACGTCGCCGGCCGGCACGATGCCCGCCGCGAGCGGCATCGCGTAGGACAACTGCGTCCCGGTGCCGTAGACCCCCGTGCTCGCGTCGAAGTAGCGCTGCGTGAAGCCCGCGGCGATCTCGGTCGCCAGCGCGCCGTAGTGCGCCGCGTCGGCCGTGTTGCCCAGCACCGCAGCCATCTTCGCCAGCAGGCTCGCATCCAGGTAGTAGAAGCCGGTCTGGAAGTAGTCGTGCGGCGTGCTGACCGTGGCCTGCCAGTCATCGCCCCACGAGCCGGGCGAGTTGACCACGATGTGGTCGCTGTCGCTGATCGCGGTGAGGTAGTCGACCCACGCCTTGACGTGGGAGTAGTTCGCCTCGATCGGCTGCGTGCTGCCGTACTGGGTGTAGGAGTCCCAGATGATCTGCGGGTAGGCGCTGCCCCACGCGGGGTCCGTGAACCAGGAGCTCTGGTTTCCGTTGGCCGGCGCCACGGACGGAATGCTGCCGTCGGGGTTCAGGCTGGTGGCGACGTCCCCGAGCCACTGCGAGTACAGCGACTGCATGTCGTAGTTGCTCATCGCCTCGTTGTCCGAGTCGGCCGCGTCGCCGAGCCAGCCGTGCTTCTCGCGCGTCGGGCAGTCCACCGGGATGGACTGCAGGTCGTTGAGCTGGGTCTGCGCGACCGCACCCTGGATCGTGTTCAGCAGCGAACTGGACGTACTGAACTGGCCTGTCGTGGCGACATCGGTGTGCGTCTCCTGGGCGGCGACGGTGACGGTGGCGTCGGCCGGCAGCCCGGTCAGCTCGGCGTCGCGGAAGCCTGAGTAGTTGAAGTGCGGTGCGTAGGACTCCGTCCCGTTCCCGCTGAACGTGTAGTGGTCGGTCTGCCGCTGCGGATCGCTCGCGGAGAAGCTGATGTTCGACGTCGTGACCTGCCCGCTCGAGTCGAGCAGTTCGCCCTTCTCGATGTTGACGGTCGTGCCCGCCGGCTCGGCGCCTGAGATCGTCACCCAGCCGGTGACGTTCTGGCCGAAATCGTAGACGCGCTCTCCCGGCGCCGGGTCGGTCTGCTGGACCGGCGCGATCGTCTTGACGATCCGGGTCGGCGGTGTCGTGTCCGCCTGCAGCTGGGTGATGGCGCTGTACACCGTCGCGGGGTTCGCGCCGTAGACGCCGAGCTCGGCCAGCCGAAAGTTGCAGCTCGCACCGGCGCAGTAGAGCTTCGTCGCGGTGACCCGCACGTATCTGGCGGTAACGGCTGCGCTCACGGTGACCGGCGAGGTGCCCGGATTCGGCTGATCGGCGCCGGTGTGGTCGATGACCGTGGTGGCCGTCGCGAACGTCGGGTCATCGCTCGCTTCGACCTTGTACCGCACCGGGAAGCCCGCACCGATCAGGTCGCCGGAGGTGTCGTTGGTGGGGCGGGCCGGATACAGCCGCAGCGAGGAGATGTGCTGGTCGCTGCCGAGGTCGACCTGTACCCACTTCGTCGCGTCCGGCGTCGAGACGATGGCTGAGTGATAGCCCTCGGACGCGTCGGTCGATCCGTCGATGCCGTCGGTGAGCGCGGCAGGCGACCAGCCACAGCACGTCGTCGAGTCCAGCTCGGTCACCGGCTTGCCTTGCGCCAGGCTCTGCGGGTGCGACGCAGGCGCGATCGCGTGCGCCAGGGGCCAGGAACTGTCGTCGTAGGACGCCGCGTCCCAGTTCGCGATCGCCTTGCGCGCGTCGTAGGTCTCGCCGTAGTAGAAGTCGTCGCCGGTCACTGGTCCGGCGGTCGTCCGCCACGTCGGATCGGTGCCGAACGTCGCGGTCGAGCCGTCGGTGTAGGTGACGTCGAGTTGCGCGACGAACGTCGGCGATCCCGCGTACTGGCCCTTGCCTGCCATGAACGACAGTGCGTTCGCTCCGGCGTGCAGTTGCTTGGTCACGTCGAGGTCGCGGTAGAGCACTCGCGCGGAATAGTCGGTGATGGTCGAGTCCAGCACCTCTGTGGGGTCAACTCGCGCGCCATTCACATGCGGCTCGACCAGACCCTGCGCGCCGAAGTACAGTCGCGCCCGCGCCACCGGCTTGGCCAGGGTGAAATCGCCGCGCACGAGCGCGCCGTCGTTCACCTGCAGCCACCACGCCGTCCAGTCCGACGGGACGAGCAACCCCGTGTCGAACCGGGCCCCGGCGGACCACGGCGAGGCGGTTCCCTGGCTGTCCCACGTCCGCACCGACCATCGGTAGCTCGTATTGCTCGCCAGCGCCGGTCCCGAATAAACCACCTGCGTTGAGTTCGGCGAGTGCACTCGGCCGGAATCCCAGACCGTCGCGTCGTGGCTGCCGCGGGCCACGGCGACCGAGTCGACGGTGACGTCGTAGGCAGTCTGCGCTTCGGCTCGTGACGAGTCGTTCACTGTCCACGACAGCGTCGGCCTGGATTCAGCGGCGAGCGCGTCGTTGGTCTGCGCGTCGTTGGTCTGCGCGTCGTTGGTCTGGCCGCCGGAGGCTTGCCCGTCGGCACGGAGCGCGGTCGGGGCTAGCGCGCTCCCGCTCGTCTTCGGCTGCGAGACGGTGTGCGCGGCCGCGACCCCTGGTATCGCCGACGCGGTCAGGACGACGGCCGCAAAGAGGATCGTGTGGGACAGCAGACCATGCGGGGAACGAGGTCGTGTCACGGGGGTGCCCTCTGAGGCGCGGCATTGAAACGTTTCGTTTACGTGCTCTCAATAAAACGACCCTGCATCTGCTCAAACAAGGCTTAAAGGAGAGATTGGCCGAAATCGGCCACGCCCCTGACGCTGCCCGTGATGGCGCTCGGGGCTCGGCTCGGCGCGGAGGCGACGCGTTGTGACAGTCACCGTGCGGTTGTCATCCGCCTGACCTCTGCCAGAACAAGTTCGTAGCAAATTAATCGAATATCTGATCCATCATCAAGGCAAACTGTCAGTGGCTATCGTTACTCTTATCTAAGAGCCAAGTTCGTAGACGAGATATCCGGCTCTGGCAGGCAGTAGCAGATCGACGGTCGGAGGTGATCCGTGGCGGACGGCGACGAGCTGGCGGTTCCGGGGAGTGACCCATGGCCCGGCGAAGGAGCTGGAGCAGCGCCCAGCCGGCGAGACGGACCAGGGCCATGTACGCCTGCCGGGACGGAATCTCGCGGGGATGACGGAGCGGAGCCCGGCACCGCGGCTGTGGCGGCCAGCAATTCGGGAGACGACCTGGGGAATGGGCCTCGTGACCGCCTGCTAGCGGGCCCCGGCGCCACGGCGGGGGATGGCGGTTTGCGGTGGTCGTTTGAGTTTGACCTGGAGGGGGTGCTGGCGGCGGCGGGCAGGTCGCTGGAGGCGGGCGGGGAGGCGGATCAGGAGGAGATCCTGGCGGCGGAGCTTGCGGCCCGTGATGGTGATGGTGATGGTGCTGGTGGCGTGGATCTGGCGGGGGTGGTGGCGGAAGGGCTGGCGGCGGGTCCGGGGCTGGCGGCGTGGCTGTCGCAGCAGGTGCCGGGCGGGGCGTCGGACCGGGACCTGGCGGGCCTGGCGGCGGCGTTCCGGAGGGTGGCGTCGTGGGCGCAGGCTGGTGAGCTGGCGATGGTGGCCCGGGTCGCGGTGCGGTCGGCGGAGCGGGACGAGCGGATCGGGTTAGCGGCGGACGGGCGGCCGGCGCAGGTGTCGCGGGACGCGGCGGCGCAGGTGTCGCTGGGGCTGGCGCTGTCGCCGTGCGGTGGTGAGGCGTGGGCGCAGCTGGCGGTGACCTTGCAGTGGCGGCTGCCCGCGACCGGTGCGGCGCTGGCCGCCGGGGATGTTGACCTGTACCGGGCGAAGGTGATCGCGGAGGCGACGAGGGTGCTGTCGCAGGAGGCGGCGCGGGCGGTCGAGGGGAAGGTCCTGCCGGGGGCGGGGGAGATGACGTACGGGCAGCTGCACGCGGCGGTGCGGCGGGCGGTGATCGCGGCTGACCCGCAGGGGGCTGAGCAGCGCCGGGAGGCCGCGGAGCGGCAGGCAGCGGTGCGGCTGTATCCCGATGAGGATCACACGGCGACGCTGGCGGGGTACCGGCTGCCGGCGGTGCAGGCGGCGGCGGCGATGGCGCGGCTCTCGGCGATGGCCGCGGCGATGAAGGCCTCCGGCGCGGGCGGCGGCATGGACTTTCTCCGCGCCTATGTGTTCCTGGGCTCGCTGATGGGGACCCTGCCGCCGGTCCCGCCCCCGGCGGGCGGCCCGCCCGACAGCGACCCGCCGCCGGAAGGCGCTCCCGGCTACGACCCGCCCGGCGACCACTACCCGCCGCCCGGCGACAGCCCGCCCGGCAGCAGCCGGCCTGGCGATGCGCCGCCACCAGGCGGGTCGGCGCCGCGCGGCTGCCGCGGCAAACCCCAGCGTCCGGGTAACGCCGGACCACCTGGTGAGACTGGACTACCTGGTGAGACCGGGCCTTCGGGTGATGCTGCCGTGGATGTCATCGGGCCGGCGGATGTCCCGTGCGTGGATCCGTGGCCCGAGATGCCCGAGCTGTCTGATGCGGATGCGCCCGAGGATGACGGCTTCCGGGAGCCGCCGCTGCCCGAGGGGTGCCTGGAGGGTACCGCCCGGTTCCGGGGTGACCCGCTGGAGGATCACCACGCGACCGGCGAGGTCGTGCCGGCCTGGCCGGTGACCCCGGCCACCGTGCCCGCCCCGCCCCCGGCACCTGCCGGCACCGCCGGGACCGGGCGGCCGCCGCCAGGGCTGCTGGACCTGTCCCTGCCCTGGGCCACGCTGACCT
>Ga0209839_10000314_pt1 | contig 25182 bp, 25 predicted proteins | sample OrgsoiDNA2013050_FD_185800 | JGI IMG/M metagenome (GOLD analysis project Ga0209839, IMG submission 185800) | Permafrost soil microbial communities from the Arctic, to analyse light accelerated degradation of dissolved organic matter (DOM) -... | ecosystem: Environmental > Terrestrial > Soil >... | reverse complement strand
CGCCGCCACCGACCGCCGCCACCGACCGCCACCGACCACCGACCGCCACCGACCACCGACCGCCACCGCCGCCGCGGGGAGGCGGAAGCGGGGTTGCGTCATCGGTTGACGGCCTCATGGTTTCACATGTAAGTTTCGGCTGACAGGTGAAAGAAGCGACACGGGCAACCGGGCGTTAGGAGGCCGACGCTGACGAACGAGGCCGGACTGCTCGGCGTGCTGACGGCGGTGGCCAACCCACAGCGGATGCGGGTGGTGGCCGAGCTGACGGGTGGGCGCGTGCATGTCAGCGAGCTGGCTCGTCGGCTCGGGATATCCAGGCCGCTGCTCTACATGCACCTGGACCGGCTGGAGAAGGCGGGTCTGGTGGTCGGGCGGCTGGAGCTATCGGAGGACGGGAAGGCGATGAAGTACTTCGAGCTGGCCCCGTTTGATGTCCGGCTCACCGCCGAGACGATCACCGAGGCTGTCCGGTCCGAGGCTGTCCGGTCCGAGGCTGTCCGGCCCGAGGCTGGGCACACCGACTAGGCCCACGCACATGAAGAAAGGCACGGCAACGATGGAAGCGAGCGGCAGATGACCGAGGTCCTGGCCAGCGGCGGAACGAACTTCACGGCAATCACGATCGGCCTGGGCATTCCCGTCGCGGTCTGCGTCGCGATCGCGGTGATCGTCTGGTCCTATTTCCGGCTGCAGCGGCACCGCGCCGATGCGGTCGCGATGGCCCATTACCGCAAGCTGGCCGAGGAGGCTGTCGCGAATCAGCAAGAGCTGCGCGCCCAGCTGGCGGAGCTCACCGAGCACGTGCAGGCGGTCGAGCGGCTGATGCGGGAGGTGGGATGAACACCGGAGCCGGCAGCAGGTCGCCGGGCACCCGGCTGTCCCTGCAGCGCGACCCGCTGCGGCTCGCGCTGTCGGGCAGCCCGTGGCGCAGCGCCTGGTTCCTGGCGGTCTACGTGTTCGCCACCGGCTGGCTGCTGTTCGCGGCGGCGTTCACCGCCGCCGCCACGGCGGCGGTGTTCGCGGTGACGCTCGCGGGGATCCCGCTGCTCACCGCGGCGGCCGGGGTGCTGCGCGGCTGCGCGAACGTGGAGCGCGCCCGGCTCCGGCAGGTGCTGACCGAGCCGGTTCGCGGTCGTTATCAGCCAGTGACCGGGGCAGGCGTTCTCGCGGCGGCGAGCACTCGCTGGCGGGACCGCGCGACCTGGCGCGACCTGGCCTACCTGGTTGGCCTCTGGGTGCCGCTGGCGGTCCTGGACACCATTGTCCTGTCCGTATGGCTGGTGTTCCTCGCCGGCATCACGGTGCCCGTCTGGTACTGGGCGCCCAGGGGGACGGGCGCGATCGGCTACAGCAACGGCACCGCCACGCACGGCCTGGCCTTCGGCTACTTCCCGCACGGGCCGCACGGCCCCGGCGGCAAGGGGATCTTCGTGGACACCCTGCCCAGCGCGCTGCTGGTCGCGGCCATCTTCCTGATCCTCTTCCTGCTCTTCAACTACGTGCTGGTGATCACGGCCCGGACCCACGCCCGGGTCGCCCGGGCGATGCTGCGCGCGCCGGCCGACCCGCTCGCCGATGCCAAGGACGTGCTCTCGCGCCCCGGTCCGCTTGCCCCGCTCGGGGTCGGGCCCGATATCGCCGGCGGTGACGCCGGCGATAGCTAGCAAAGTGCCCTCGCCCCTGAGTGCCTGCTCACGGGCGAGGGCCACCGCACGACTCACCGCACCCAAGCTCCCCATGCAAGAGAGGCCACAATGCGCCAGCCGCAGAGTTCAGTATTGCCTGAATCCGATCCGGCTCACTACGAGCCTCGCCGGCACCGCACCCGCGCACCGCTGACCGAGCGGATCGCGTCGTGGAGCGCCCGGCACCGTAAGTCGGCCGTCCTGGGCTGGCTGGCCCTGGTCATCGCGGCATTTGCCGTGGGCCAGGTGCTCGGGACGCCGAACCTGCCGCAGTACGACTCCGGGCAGTCTGGCCAGGCCGAGCACACGCTGCAGCGACTCGGGGTGATCACGCCGCCGGCCGAGAGCGTGCTGGTCCAGGCCCGGGCGCCGGGCGAAACGGTGGCGGCCGACCCGGCCATGCGCCAGGCGATCCGGCAGGTGACGGCGAGCCTGCGCGCGCTGCCGGGCTCGGCGGCCGGCATCCGGGCGCCGCTGATGTCGGCCGACGGACGGTCCGCGCTGGTGACCTTCACCGTGCCCGGCAAGATCGCCGACGAGGACCAGCGGGTCGTGCCGGCGCTGCGGGCCGTCGCCGCCGTGGCGGCCCGCCACCGCGGGCTCCTGATCGCCGAGGGCGGTGACGCGAGCGCGGACCGGGCGGCCAACGCGCAGGTCAGCCACGACTTCCGCAAGGCCGAGCTGACTTCCGTGCCGATCACCCTGATCCTCCTGCTGATCGCCTTCGGCGCGCTGATCGCGGCCGGCATCCCGCTGCTGCTCGCCGGGACCGCAGTGGTGAGCGCGATCTCGCTGCTGGCCATCCCCGGCCACTGGCTGCCGGTCGGGTCGAGCACCGCCGAGGTCGTGCTGCTCATCGGCATGGCGGTCGGCGTCGACTACTCGCTGTTCTACCTGCGCCGGGAGCGCGAGGAGCGAGTCGCGGGGGCCAGCACCGTCAGCGCGCTGCGGATCGCCGCGGCGACGTCGGGGCGGGCCATCGTGGTGTCCGGGCTGACCGTGATGATCGCCCTGGCCGGGCTGTTCCTGACCGGCTACGCGGTCTTCACCGGCATCGCGATCGGCACGATCCTGGTCGTCGGCGTGGCCGTGATCGGCTCGGTGACCGTGCTGCCGGCCCTGCTGTCCTGGCTGGGCGGCTGGGCGGACCGGGGCCGGATCCCGTTCCTGGGCCGCAGGCGGACCGCCGCCCGGCCATCGCGGGTGTGGGCGGCGCTGGTCCGCCGCGTCGTGCGCCGGCCGGCCGCCTGGGGAGCCGTGGCCACGATCGGGATGCTCGCGCTCGCGGCGCCGGCGCTCGGGCTGCGGCTCGGCAACCCGCCCGACGGCGGCTTTCCCGCGAGCCTGCCGGTGGTCACGACCCTGAACCAGATCCAGCGGGCATTCCCCGGCACCCCGGCACCCGCCGAGGTGGTCGTGACCGCCCGGACGCGCGCCGAGCTGACCGGCCCGGCGATGCAGGCCGCGATCACGGCGCTGCGAGCGGATGCGGCCGACAGCGCGGATCCGGCCGCCGGCGCCGGCGCGCATGGGGCAGGCCACGGTGCAGTTCGTGGGGCCATCCGCGGACCGCTGACCGTGAACTCGGTCGCGGGCGGCCGCGCGCTGGTCGTGCAGGTGCCCCTGGCCGGAAACGGGTCGGATTCAGCCTCCACGCAGGCCCTGCTGACGCTGCGCGACCGGATCCTGCCGGAAACACTGGGCCGGGCCGCGGGGGTCAGCTATGCCGTCACCGGGGGCATCGCCGAGAGCCACGACGACATCGCGGCGCTTGACTCGCGGACGCTCCTGGTGTTCGCGGTCGTCGCGATCCTGGCCATGGTGCTGCTGCTCATCGCCTTCCGCTCGGTGCCGATCGCGGTGATCTCCGTCGGCCTGAACCTGCTGTCGGCGGGCGCGGCCTTCGGCCTGATCACGCTGATCTTCCAGGACGGGCATCTGCAGAGCCTGCTGGGCTTCACCAGCTACGGCGCCATCGTGCCGTGGGTGCCGCTGTTCACGTTCGTGTTCCTGTTCGGCCTGAGCATGGACTATCACGTGTTCCTGCTCAGCCGGATTAGCGAGCTGCGCTCCCGCGGCGCGACCACGGCCGACGCGGTCGTCGGCGGCGTATCCAGCAGCGCGGGAGTGATCACCAGCGCTGCCGCGATCATGGTGGCGGTGTTCTCCGTCTTCGCGACCCTCTCGGTGGTCCAGCTCAAGATGCTGGGCGTGGGCCTGGCGGTGGCCGTGCTCATCGACGCGACCGTCGTCCGCGGCATCCTCGTGCCCGCGTCCCTGGCCCTGCTCGGCGAGCGGAGCTGGTACCTGCCGCGCTGGCTGTCCTGGCTGCCGGGGCGCCCGGACAGCCAGCCGGCCACGGCCCCGCTTCCGCTGGCCGAGCGGGTGCGGCCATGAGGCGGCCGGCCCAGGCGCGGGGTTGGAAGCGCTGGCGGCGGGCGAGCTAGCCGCGCCAGCGGTGCAGCTGCGGGCGGTCACGAGGACGTTCGGCTCCCGCAGCACGCTGCGAGCTCGGGGTGCTCCGGCCGATCATCGCGACCCGCCGCCAGGTGCTCGCGATGATCGGCTGGGAGACGTGGCTGGACACCGCTATCGGCCTGGTGCTGGCCGGATGCGCTACGGCGGTAACGCTGGCCGGCGTGCGGATCTGCCTGGCTGGGATCACGTCCGCGCCGGCGCTGGTGGTGCCCGGCGGCTCCTGAACGTTCGGCGGGCGGAAACCCATCCCGGTTATTCCGGCGTGTCCGGAACTCCCTGCGTGGCCGACTCGTTCCGGGGAGCAACCACCCGAGCCCAGACCCTTGTTCGGGCGGTGTCTTCTGCCGCCGCCGAGAGAGTCTGCACTGCCACCATGCGCCAGCCCCGCACCGTCAGTATGCCCGCAGCCGTCCAAGATCCGCAAACCCGGGCCAACAAGACCGTGGTCGAGCGGATTGCCTGCTGGAGTGTCCGGCACCGAAGGGCGGCCGTGCTGGGCTGGCTGGTCTTCGTGGCGGCCGCGTTCACCGTCGGCCAGTTGCTCAGCGGGACCAGCGCCCAGCAGTACGATGCCGGCCAGGCCGGGCAGGGCGAGCGGATGCTGGACGAGCTCAAGGTGGTGTCCGCGCCGGCCGAGAGCGTGCTGATCGAGACGCGAGGGCAGGCCCGCGCGCTACGGGGCGACGCGGCGGCGCAGGTGCGACGGGTCACCCGGGAGGTCGCGGGCGCGCTGGCCGGGCTACCGCGCGACGCGCGGAACATCCAGGCGCCCTACTCCCGCCAGGCGCCCTACTCCCGCGGCGGCGGCGCGGGAGTGTCGGCCGATCATCTGGCGGCCCTGGTCACCTTCCAGGTCGCCGGGCCCCATGCCCGCGCGGACTCGACGGTCGTGGCCGACCTGCTGACGGTCGCCAGGATCCAGGCCGAGCATCCCGGGCTGATCGTCCGCGAGGCGGGCGACGCCAGCACCGATCGCGTCGCGAACGCGATGCTCGGCCATGACTTCCGGAAGGCGGAGGACACGTCGATCCCGCTGACCCTCGTGCTGCTGCTCGGGGTGTTCGGGGCGCTGGTCGCCGCCGGGATCCCGGTGCTGCTGGCCGGGACCGCCGTGGCCGCCGCGATCTCGCTGCTGGCCATCCCGGCGCAGTGGTTTCCGGTCAGCTCGGGGACGTCGGAGGTCGTGCTGGTGATCGGCATGGCGGTCGGCGTCGACTACTCGCTGTTCTACCTGCGCCGAGAACGGGAGGAGCGGGCCGCCGGGCACACCCGCGGGGCCGCGCTGCGCATCGCGGCCAGCACGTCGGGGCGGGCCATCGTGATCTCCGGCGTCACGGTGATGATCTCGCTGGCCGGCCTGTTCCTGTCCGGCCTCGATATCTTCACCGGGATCTCGGCCGGCACGATCATGGTGGTCGGCGTGACCGTCCTCGGGTCGCTGACGTTCCTGCCCGCGCTGCTGTCCTGGCTGGGCCCCCGGGCGGATCGCGGCCACCTGCCCTGGCTCGGCCGGTGCCGGACCAGCGCCCGGTCGTCCCGGCTGTGGGCGGGCCTGGCGCAGCGCGTCGTCCGGCATCCGGTCGCCTGGGGCGGGATCGGGGTGATCGCGCTGCTCGCGCTCGGCGCGCCCGCGCTCGGAATGCGCCTGGGCTCCCCGGCCATCGACCTGCCGGCGAACCTGCCCGTGGTCCGCACGCTCGACCAGATCCAGCAGCAGTTCCCGGGGCAGCCCGCGCCGGCCGAGGTGGTCCTGACCGGCACCCACCTGCAGAGCAGGGCGGTGCAGCAGGGCATCGCCGCGCTGGCGGCCAGGGCGACGCCCGGCGGCGCGATCCGGGGTCCGGTCACGTCGACTGTCGTCGCCGGCGGCCGGGGCATCGTGATCCACGTGCCGCTGGCCGGAGACGGCTCGAGCCGAGCGTCCTACGCCGCGTTGCAGATGCTGCGAGACCGGGTGCTCCCCGCCACCGTCGGCCGCGCGACCGGGGTCACCTATGCCGTCACCGGTAATACCGCCGCCCACCGTGACATGGACGCGGCCCTGCACTCGCGGACGCCGCTGGTGTTCGTCGTGGTGGCCGGGCTCGCCCTGCTCGTGCTGATGTGTGCCTTCCGCAGCATCGCGATCCCGCTGGTCTCGATCGGCCTCAACCTGCTGTCGGTCGGTGCGGCCTACGGGCTGGTCACGCTGATCTTCCAGGACGGCCATCTGCAGGGCCCGCTCGGCTTTACCTCCTACGGCGCGATCATCCCGTGGGTTCCGCTGTTCTCCTTCGTCCTGCTGTTCGGGCTGAGCATGGATTACCACGTCTTCATCCTCAGCCGGATCAGGGAACTGTGGTCGGGCGGCATGAGCTCCACCGATGCCGTCGTCTGCGGGATCGGCCGCAGCGCGGGGGTGGTGACCAGCGCGGCCGTGATCATGGTGGCGGTGTTCTCCATCTTCGCCACCCTGTCGGGGATCGACGTGAAGATGCTCGGCATCGGGCTGGCGGCGGCCGTGCTGATCGACGCCACCGTGGTGCGCGGCATGATCCTGCCCGCGGCCCTCGCGGTGCTGGGCGAGCGGGCCTGGTACCTGCCGTCCTGGCTCGCCTGGCTGCCCGGCGAGCGCGCTCCGGTCCGACCGGGCCGGCCCCAGCCGGGCCGTCCGGGCCGTCCGGGCCGACCGCAGCCGGGCCTGGTCGGGTCGGCGCTGGCATCTCGCGCCGCGCCGGCGGCGGATACGGCGGGCAGCTGACGAGCCGGGCCTGCCCCGCACGTGCGATGTGCGGGGCAGGCCCGGCGTGTCGTTACAGCTATGCCGTTGTCACTGCGTTACCGCAGGCTGAGTGACGGACACTTACCGGTGACCGCCGGGTTGGCGATGACGGGACTGGCGTTCGTGCCGCCGAACCGGGCGACGTCAGAAACGCCGTACTGGGCGTCCTTGCCGAACGCCTGCCTGGTCACGCCGGGCAGGACGTTGCCGAAGTTCCAGACGCATGCCCGGGCCGGAGTGCGGACACCCCCCAGGTGCTGGGTGTTGTTGAGCGACCAGAACGGGTAGAACTTCGAGCCCAGCGGCTTCAGGTCGCAGTTGACGCCGGTGGTGGTGTTGCACAGGAACTCCGAGCCCGGCGCATCTGTCTCGAACTGAATCTTGGGATAGGACTTTCCTGCCGCATCGAACGGGCCGAGGTACCGGAAGGAGGTCGGCTGGTTCGCGCTCCCGTTCGGCCAGGTGCCGGGCTGGTAGGGGGTGCCGTCGAAGTCCAGGTCACCGTTCTGGAAGAAGTTGTCCAGACAGCCGGCGACCGGGGCGTTCTCCTTGACCGCCTTCCCGTTCATCGTGACGACCCGGGTTCCCTTCTGGAAGCACTCGCCGTCGGAGAACTCGCAGAGCTGGCCGCTGCCCGCGTTGTTGCTCGGGCAGGCCACCGGGCCGGTCGTGCCCTCCGTGGTGGCGTTCTGGCAGACGCCGGTGCTGGAATTGCAGGGCCCCTCGCCCGTGGCGCTGCCCTCGGAGCCGCCCGCGCAGGTCTGGAACACCTTCGGGTCGAGGAACGTGCCGCCGTCCTCGCTGAGCGGGAGGGGGTTGGACACGGAGCTGCAGGACTCGAAGTGGCCGATCTCCTGCTGCATGAGGACGCCGCCCTCGAGCGCGGCCCAGGGCACCTGGTTCTGCTGGCTGGCGGTGCTGTACTCCGCGTGGAAGGTGTGCGGCGTTCCCGCGCAGGTCATGAAGTTGGTGTTCATGAACCCGTTGTGGGCGCTGGCCACCATGAAGCCGCTCCGGCCCGTGGTCACGTCCGTGATCTTGGTCGTGAACCCGCTGGCCGGATCGGTGATCGACACCTTGAGCACGTCGCCGGGATTCATCTCGAGCGTGTGCCCGTTCGGGGTCTGCGTCGCGAGATCGGCCAGCTGCGGGCTCGGCGGTCCCGCGGGAACGCCGTTGGTCTGCAGGAAGGCGAAGTTAACGGGCTCCTCGCAGGCCGTATTGAGGTTCGCGAAGTTGAACTGCGCCTCCAGGCTGTCGATGGTCACGGCGGCGCACCACTTCGTGCGGGTGCAGCTGATGTTGTCCGCGAACGGGGCGAAGCCCGGCGGGTACAGCTGCAGTTCCATGAACGCCGAGCCGGCGGCCTTCGGGTTGCTGATCGCTCCCGAGTTCTTGTCGCTGTCCGGCTTGCAGGGGTTCTCCGGATAGGAACCCGGGTCGCACATCGGCAGCCCGAACCAGGGGGCGATGCTGAGCTCGCTGTAGTCCGTCACGCTGCCGCTGGCGGTCGGCTGCCGGCGCGGGTCGACGGGCAGCTTGGTGAGGTAGCTCATCGTGTTGCCCGTGCCGGCGACGTGGGAGATGAACTTGACGCTGGGCTCGTCGTGGCCGATGTAGTGGCCGTTGTCCTGGAAGCGGTAGCCGCGCAGGACCGACTTCCCGTCGTAGGTCACCTTGTGCAGCCGCATCGGGTCGGTGCAGTTCATCTTGCCGCCCTTGCGGAGCGACTGGTACTTCGTGCTGTACCCGTTACAGTCGAGGTTGTTGACCTTGTTCGGCTTCACCTGCGGCCGGGCCGCGGTCGTGGTGACCCCGGCCCCGCTCGCTGCCGTCTTGGCCGGAGCCGCCGTGGCTGCCTGACTCGCCGTGGCCAAGCCAACGCTGGCCACAGCCATGAGGGGCGCTACGACCAGCGCCCATGCCGACCGGCGTTTCAAGAATTTCCATTTATCCACGCGCGCTCACCTTCGTAACCGCCTGCGGAAGGAGCAGGCTCCCACGGCGCCATTGCGTGGTCCCCCCTTATGGCAAGGCACAATGACCCGCGGGCGGAACCTAACAAGCCGACCGAACATGGTCAAGGGCCGAGTCCGGATTGACGCACAAAGGTTTTGTTAACGGGGCGGTTCCCGGCGGGCCCAGCGTGCACCGTCAGCGCCGCGGGACCTCGGGCCAGGCGGCGCCGCGCTGGTCCGGATCGAGGCTGTCCAGGTAATCGCGGGGGAGAAGGTCCTGGTAGGCCGCCTGCCACGAGCGGACATGCACGACGGCGATGACCCTGGCGTCGCTGGCCTGCGCGAGACGGGTGCTCATCGGTCCAGGGTGACCACCGGGGGACACCGGACGCAATCCGGCTGGAACTGGGGTCTTCCATGATCACGACCGTTTTTCGGCAGTATGTGCGATAAAACGGTGGTGATCATGAAACCCGGCTGCCGCCGCCGGCCAGCGAAGGCCAGCCGAGGCGATCCTGCAGCAGGGCGGCCATGGCCTCGACGAGGCAGGCGGCGATCGCGAAGTCGAACGCGATCTTCAGGCGGTGCTCGAACGGCGGCTGCGAAGATGGGTCCCGTTAACGTTCACGTCGAAGACCCGGCTCCAGCGTCAGCCGGCATGTCCAGCAAGATCCCGTCGGGATAGGAGGCCGCGTCGTTGACCAGGATGTCCGCCTTTCCCCACCGGGACACCGTAAGAAAACGCCGTAAGAATAATTGTCGATTGTCGACCAACGTCGCTACCGGCGGCCGCTCCGGCGGCTGGCCGGAGGTGACAGTGCGGAGTCACGGATGACAGAGTCCCAACCGACAGAGTCCCAACCGACAGAGTCCCAACCGACAGAGTCGCATGCTGGCTTGTTTACCGGCGTCGGGGTAGCCCTGCTCACCCTCCTGACCGGTGACGGCGACGTCGATACCCGGGCCACCGGTGACCTGGCCGCCGAGCTGGTCAGCCGCGGCATGCGCGGCGTGCTCGCCTGCGGGACCACCGGCGAGCCGGCCACGCTCACCGATGCCGAGCGGCGCTCGGTCATCAGTGCCGTGCGCGCCGCGGTGCCGCCACAGATCCCGGTGCTCGCGGGGACCGGCGCCGCCAGCGCGGAGCGGGCCGCCCGGCTCACCGCTGAGGCCGTCGAGGCCGGGGCGGAGGCAATCCTCGCCTGGCCGCCGCCGGGAAGCGAGGACCTGGCGGGGTACTTCGCGGCGGTGAGCGCGGCGGCCCAGGGCCGTCCCGTGCTCGCTTACCACATCCCGTGGATCTCGGCGCCCGGCGTTCCGGTCAAGGCGCTGGACGGCCTTCCGGTTGCCGGGATCAAGGATTCATCCGGGGATCCCGACCGGCTGATCGAGGAGATCGCGTACTACCGGGGCGCGACCTACACCGGCTCGTCCGCGCTCCTGGCCCTGGCCGGGCCGACGGGCGGCACCGGGGCGATCCTGGCCGCCGCCAACGTCGAACCCGAACTATGCTGCGCGGCCTTCGCGGGAGACGGCACCGCGCAGCGTGAGCTGGCGCAGGTCCATCTGGCCGGCCGGGCCGGCGGCCCGCCGGCACTCAAGGGCATCCTGGCCGAGCGGCACGGCGTCAGCGCGCTGAGCCGGGCCAGCTAACCGCGGTGGCGGTGCCAAGGCAGGAGGGGCCGGGCCAGGGGGCACCGGCCGGGAGGGAGCGGGCATGACGGGGCTGCTGCGCGGGATCGCGGTGCCGAACTTCGCTGAGGATCCGGCCGAGCTCATCGAGCTGGGCGTGGCCGCCGAGCGGGCTGGCTTCGATGGCTTCTTCGTCTGGGATCACATCGTTTTTTCGGATAACGGCGACGGGCCGCCCATCGCCGACCCCTGGCTGGTCCTGGCCGTCGTGGCCGCCCGGACCTCCCGGATCAGGCTGGGCACCATGATCACGCCGGTGCCCCGGCGCAGGCCGTGGCAGCTGGCCAGGCAGACGGCCACGCTGGACGTGCTGAGCGGGGGACGGCTGATCCTCGGCGTGGGCATCGGCTCGCCGGCCTACGGCGATTTCGGCATCTTCCACGAGCCGACCGGTGACCGGGTCCGCGCGGACCTGCTCGACGAGGGCCTGGCCGTCCTCGCCGGGCTCTGGACGGGGGAGCGGTTCTCCTACGCCGGCCAGCACTTCACGGTCGAGCCGGTGCGGTTCCGGCCGCGCCCGGTGCAGCGGCCGCGGATCCCGGTCTGGGTCGGCGGCGTGCTGCCGGGCACCCGGCCCGTCGACCGCGCGTCCCGGTGGGACGGGATGGTACCGATCCGGTACGCCGACGGCAGGCTCGCGCGGGTGTCGGCGGCCGACATCGGGGAGGTTCGCGCCCGGATCGGCGCGAGCCGCGGCTCGGCGGACGGAGTCGACCTGGTGGTGTGGGCGGAGGTCGCCGCCGATCCCGCCGCCGTGCCCGCGATCGCCGGGCCCTACCAGGAGGCGGGCGCCACCTGGTGGCTCGAATCGGCCAGGCCCGACGGCCCGGACGGCGCGGGCTGGTGGGACGGCGTCCGGCAGCGGGTCGCCGCCGGAGTGTAGCCGCCGCCTGGCGAGCGGGCCAGTTCCCCGCGGGCCCGTTATCGCTAGTTAGTTCCCGCTGACGGTGTACAGCCGGAGCACTACCGACCTGATCGTCCACCGGTGGACCAGGTGCATCCGCCTGAGTAGCGCCCGCTCCTCGCGGTACAGCGGGGTGGGCGCCTTGGTCTCGCGCTTCCAGCGCACCGTCCACACCCGCTGCACGCCCGCGAGCCGGCGCTCCAGCACGGCGGGGGTCACCGGCTGGCCGATCAGCGTGGCCGCGGCGACCGGTGAGGTCAGCTGGCTGATGTTCCGCAGCTTGTCGAAGGGTCCGGGATAGGACAGGCTGACGGGCCGGATGTCCCAGGGCATGTACAGGACCGCGTCGCCGGGCCGCTCGTTCCGGGCGAGCGTCGCCGCCACGTTGGCCAGGTTGTCGCTGCGCGAGGACGTGCGCCGGGCGGCCTGCTGAGGCGCGATGACCGTGGCGGCTATGACCGCCACCAGCAGCGCTGACGGCAGGATCGCGAGCGGCGGGAAGCGTCGGCCGGCCGGGGTCAGCGCGGCCAGCCGGGCCAGCCAGGCCAGGCCGCTCGCCGTGACCAGGGCCATCGCCGGCATGCAGAAGACGACGTATCGCTCCACGTAGGACGGGTGCAGCTCGGACACCGCGAGCATGACGAACGGCGGCAGCACGAGCCAGGGCACCGTGATCGCGGCCGGAACGCAGACCACCCGCCGACGGCGGCTCACGTCGGCGGCGACGCCGGCGAGCACGAGCGCCACCGCCAGCGGGATCAGGTACTTGGAGCCGGAGAAATCGCTGATCAGGCTGGTCAGCGACTTCAGATCCGGCTTGGTCACCCAGTTGAGCTGATACTCCTCCCGCACCGCGAACAAGAACAGCGGGACGAGCGCCACGACCGCGGCCGCCGACGCCACGAGCCAGCACCGGGTCGCGGCCCGCAGCTGCGCCCGCGCCTGCTCGGTGACGGGTATCCGGGCGCGCATGATGAGCAGGCTGGCCCCGTGCGCCGCCAGCAGGAGCAACGCGGACGCGTTGAGTAGGGCCAGGAACGCGACGGCCACGGCGTAGGCCGCCCACCACCACCACCGGCTAGGTACGGTCATGCCGCGGACCAGCAGGTAGGTGGCGCCGACCGCGCAGAGCGTGGCCATGCCATACGGCCGTGCGTCCTGCGCGTACCACGTCGTCAGCGGCAGCGCCACGAACAGCAGCCCGGCCAGCAGCCCGGTGGCGGCGGCCGCCGGCGCCGCGGCGGCCAGCGCCAGCCGCCGTCCCAGGGCCGCGATCAGGCCCGCCGCGAGGCTCATGCTGACGAGCGAGGGGACCCGCAGCGCCGTGGTGGAGCTGCCCAGCACGCCCACCACCAGATGCATGAAGAGGTAATACAGGCCGTGCACGGCATCCTGGTGGCCGAGCAGCGCGAAGATCTCGCCGACCGACCGGTGGGCCACCGAGAGGGTGTAGCCCTCGTCGCGCCACATCGACGCCCGGCCGAGCTGGTAACCGCCCACCAGCAACTCCGCCAGCACGGGCACGATCACTGTCAGCCAGCTCATGACGAGGGGCCAGCCTTGCGCGCGGGACACCTCACGCCCGGTCGCGGTATCTGCTCGGCTGACGGATCCTCGAGATGCCGGCGCGGACAGGCCCGCCGCGGCGTCGCCCGTCATGAGCCCTCTGCCGGGCAGGCAGCCATCGGTGTGACCCCAGGGCAGTGCACGTTGACTCCGTTCGCCGCCCTGGAGCAGGCCTTGCCGCTGCCAGGACGCCACGCGTAAGGGGATAGGGGGACAGGCATGAGTACGGGTGATATCAGTTTCTATGTGATCAATGGTTAATAAATCTTAAAGCACTCACCAAGTCTCTTCGCCAATTCGGCGGAGATCTCGTGTCTCATCATCGGCCATGGACAGCGGATGCCGGGGTGACACGCCAAGTCACGAGTGCCACGACTGTGCGGCGGGCGAGGTGCCCGGCGCGGGCCGGCCGGTGCCCTAGCCGGGGCGGCCGGCGGGGCGGCCGCCCCGGCTACCCGGAGCCGGGCTCGGTCAGGTCGGGGCGCGTCAGTATTACGGCCCTGACCTGGTCCCGGAGGTCCACGGCGTCCTCGCCGCGGACCATTATCGGCGGCGAGACCCCGCACAGGCGCGCGTGACTCAGGCGGTCCACGTCGCGCCAGACTTCCCAGTGCGGGAACTCGGCCGCATACGGCCACCAGTCGGGACTCTGATCGGCCATGGGATCACTATAGAGCATATAGAGCCATACGTGCTAGGAGACCTACGAAGCTCTGCAAGCTAGCCAAGGTTTACGCAGCTAGCGGACTGCCTAAGTTGATCACGTGCGAGAGATTGATCCACTCGGCCCGGACTTCGCCTACATACAGGTGGCGAATGACATAGCGGCGCGAATTGAGGTCGGTGAGATTACGCACAAGTTGCCCGCCGAGCGTGACCTGGCGCAGGAGTACGGGGTCGCCTACCAGACGGTCCGGCACTCCATGAAGGTTCTTCGTGATCGCGGCCTCATCATTACCCGCCAGGGCCGCGGCACTTTCGTCGCCCCATCGACCCGTCGCGACGCCACCTGAGCCTGGGCAGGGTGTCCGACCGGGCCGGAAATCAGGGCAGTGAAATCAGGGCCCGCGAAATCAGGGCAGCGTCAGGATCTCGTAGCCATCGTTCGTGACCACCAGGGTGTGCTCGAACTGGGCCGTCCGCTTGCGGTCGGCGGTCACCACGGTCCAGCCGTCCGGCCAGATCTCGTAGTCGATGGTGCCCAGCGTCAGCATCGGCTCGATGGTGAAGGTCATCCCCGCTTCCATGGTGACGCTGACATCCGGGTCGTCGAAGTGCGGGACCATCAGCCCGGAGTGGAAGGTCGTGCCGATTCCGTGCCCGGTGAAGTCGCGGACCACGCCGTAGCTGAACCGGCGCGCGTAGGACTCGATGACCCGGCCGATGGCGTTCAGCGGGCGGCCCGGCGCCACCGCCCGGATGCCGCGCATCATCGCCTCGCGGGTCCGCTCGACCAGCAGCCGGGATTCCTCGTCCACGTTCCCGGCCAGGAAGGTGGCGTTGGTGTCGCCGTGCACGCCGCCGATGTAGGCGGTGATGTCCACGTTGAGGATATCGCCGTCGGCGACCACGGTGTCGTCGGGGATGCCATGGCAGATGACCTCGTTAAGCGAGGTGCACAGGGACTTGGGGTAGCCGCGGTAGCCCAGGGTGCTCGGGTACGCGCCGTGGTCGCAGATGAACTCATGACCGACCCTGTCCAGCTCGTCGGTGGTGACGCCGGGCGCGACGCGGCGGCCCACTGCCGCCAGGGCCTGGGCCGCGATCCGGCTGGCGACGCGCATCCGCTCGATCGTCGCGGCGTCCTTGACCTCCGGCTCGCCGGTTCGCGGATACCGCTTCCCGACGTACTCGGGACGGGTGATGCTCGCGGGGACCTGGCGCATCGGGGAAAGCCTGCCGGGCTGGAGCTTGGTGGCCATGATCTGGGAGTCTAGTAGTCATGGAAGGTGAACAGAACTGGTACTTCTGCCTCGTACACAACACCGTGGAGCCCGAGGACGGCTGCGCCGGAAAGGAGCGACTGGGCCCGTATCCGACGAGAGAAGCGGCGGCACGCGCCCTCGAGACCGTGCAGGAACGCAACAAGGAGTGGGACGCCCAGGACCGCTGAGAGCCCAGCCTGCGCCTGGTCGGCGGCCGCCGCGACGGCGGGCCGCCGACCGGGCGCAGTTGCCGGGTATCGTAAGGTCCGGCGGCCATAGCCAGCTGGAAGGGGCGTGCAGTGACAGGGCAGCACTCAGGGGAGGAGCTGCCGGCGACTGCCGAGGCCCGGATGGCGGAGATCCGCGGCAGCGGCACCTGGAGCTCGGCGCTGAGCGCCGACGAGTTCGCCGCGATCAAGAGCACCGGCTTCGAGCCGGTCGGGCAGGTACTCGGCGCGGCCGTCTACAACATCGGCTACACCGGCGGCTATAACTGTCCAGGAGCCTGGGCCGGCTACGGCGGTTTCCTGACACCTGTCCGCGGGGCTACCGCGGTGTCCGGGAGTTCGTCGATGGGTTCGTTCGGCCCGATGGTCGCGACCCTCTACGAGGCGCGCCGGAAGGCCATCAGCCGGATGGAGGCCGAGTGCCAGGAGCTAGGCGGCCACGGCGTCGTCGGCGTCCGGCTGACCATCGGCTCCTTCCCGGCAGGCGGCCTGGAGTTCAAGGCGATCGGGACGGCCATCCGCGCGCCGGGCGCGGCCCAGCTGCGCCGCCCGTTCACCTCGGACCTGTCCGGCCAGGACTTCGCCAAGCTGGCCCTGGCCGGCTGGGTGCCGGCCGGCCTCGTGCTGGGCATCTCCATCGGGTCCCGGCACGACGACTGGCTGACGGTGACCCAGACGCGCTGGTCGGGCGGCAACGCCGAGGTGCACGGCTATACCGACCTGGTCAACCAGACCCGGCACGATGCGCGGGGCCAGCTGGAGCGCGACGTGAAGGCGCACGGCGCTGGTGGCGTGGTCGTGCAGGAGATGACCATGCGGGTCCGGGAGCGTGAGTGCCCCATGCAGGAGGGCCGCCGGGATCACATCGTGGAGGCGACGATCATCGGGACGGCGATCGCCAGGTTCGCCAAGGGCAGGCGGCCACAGGCCGCCCCCCTGGCGATCATGTCGCTCGACCCGCAGCGCCGCCAGGCGGCGCGGGTCCGGCTCGGACCATAGGCATTGACAGCCTGCCTGCCCAGCAGCGGGCAACGATAGGAGCGCAATGACAGACCAGCAGCAGTCCCAGGAGGTTGCGCCTCCGGACCAGCAGGGCAGCGACATGGGGGCGCTGGGCGTACCCCAGGATGCGATCCGCCGGCTCGCTGAACTGCGGCCGGGCCAGCCGGGCGGCATCTTTACCTCGGACCTGTCCGTCAACGAGTTCCTGCTGGTGCGGGAGGTCGGGTTCCGCCCGCTCGGGCTCGTGCTCGGCAGCTCGATCTACCACGTCGGCCTGCAGGTCGCCCGGTGGGGCAAGAGCCAGGAACTCGACGTGCTGTCGCAGGCCATGTACCACGCGCGGGAGCTGGCGATGACCCGGATGGAGGCCGAGGCCCAGGCGCTCGGCGCCGACGGGGTCGTCGGCGTTCGGCTGGATGTGGAGATGAAGGAGTTCGGTGCCGACATCGCCGAGTTCATCGCGGTCGGCACCGCCGTCAAGGCGGAGCCGGGCGCCGGCGGCGGGGGAGTGACCAACTGGCGGAACAACAAGGGCCTCCCGTTCACCTCGGACCTGTCCGGGCAGGACTTCTGGACGCTGATCCGGGCCGGCTACGCGCCGCTTGGCATGACGATGGGGACGTGCGTCTACCACATCGCGCATCAGCGGATGGGGGCCAAGATGGGCAACGTCGGGCGCAATGTCGAGATCGAGCAGTTCACCCAGGCGCTCTACGACGCGCGCGAGCTGGCCATGACCCGGATGCAGGCCGAGGCCGAGGAACTCAAGGCGGAAGGAATCGTCGGCGTCCAGCTACGGCAGCACAGCCACACCTGGGGATCACACACGACAGAGTTCTTCGCGATCGGCACGGCGGTCCGGCCGCTGCGTGACGATCACGTGATCCAGACCCCGACCATGGTGCTGAGTCTCGACTCCTGACCTCAGCTTCTGATCTCGGCTCCCGTCGTCTCGGCGACGTGGCCGACGGATGTCCGCTGGATGGTGCCGTGGTTGGCAGTCCCGTGGTCGGCGGTCCCGTGGTTGGCAGTGCCGTGGTTGGCAGTGCCGTGGTTGGCAGTGCGGTACTGCACCGCCCGGCGCGGCCGGTTCGTGATGACTACCTCCACCGCCCGATCGGCGAGAAAGCTGCCGATCAGGCGGTCTGAGTCCACCGTAAACACCATCATGCCAATGCCGTTGCGCCGACAGGCCCGCATGACGCCAAGACGGGCGAGGTGGTAGTGGACTGCGACCCAGTCCGCTCCGCAGCCGCGGATTCGGGACAGGGGCGTCAACTCGCTGGCGCGCACGCTCAGCCGACGTGCCCGCGGGACCTCCCGCAGGTCCCGGCCGAGCGAGAGCGCCGTCCTGACCTCGGGAAAAGAACGCTTGATGGCGACAATCGAGGGGTCCTCCAGCGTGGTCGCGACGAAGTTCGCCGGGCCGAAGGTCGCCAGAGCCAGCTCGATAACCTCGGTCTCGTACCCGGTCTCCTTGAGGTCGAGATGACCGGCCACCCGCCCGGCGAGCAGGCGCATCACGTCCTCGACGAGGGGAACCTGGTAGCCGGCGATCTTGCACAGCTCGCCATAGCGGAGATCCGGCACGGGCCGCCGAGATTCCCCGGCCCAGCCGTCGTGATAGACCACCAGGGCCCGGTCCGCGGTTCGCCGGATATCGAACTCCACGTACTCGGCGCCGGTGGCCGCCGACTGCTGATATGCCTCGTAGGTCCCGGGTCGTGCCTGCTCGGATCCACCCTGATGCGCCGAGATGTGTGCCCAGGGCGTGCCGGGCTCCCGACTCTTGAACATATGGACCCTTTCGTTCGCAGGTGATCCATGATCCCGCACACTGCAGCATGCCATTGCCCGCGAACCGGCCGCCGGCCATCTGCTGACACGCACATGAATTGATCGCCCCGACCCGGTGTGTCCGGCTAAAGAGCGGCTCAGGTTGGCCGGGCGGGGCCGGTGCTGGGCGAGCTGGCCGGTGCTAGCCGGTGCTAGCCGGTGCTAGTCGGACGGGTCGGCCGGAGTGCCGCTCACCGCGTCGAGCAGCTGGGCCAGTCGGCTGCGCAGGGATGCTGCGCCCTGGGCAGTCTCCCGCCGCGGGGCGGGCGGGCGGGCGGGCGCGCGGTGATTGCTCCGGCCCGGTGCCTCACGCGGTCCGGATGGCTCGCCTGCGGCTGCGCTAACCAGGTGCTGGGCGGCGTCGAACGACAGCGGCGAGGTGCCCGCGGGAACGGCGAGCGCCTCGTGGGCCAGCGCGCCGAGTTCGGGATCGCCGCGGTCGAGTGCCAGGATCGTCGCGCCGATGCGGCGGGCGTCATCGACCCGCTCCAGCAGCTCGGCCGGCGCCGCCTCCGGGCTGACCACCAGCAGCGTCTCCCGGCGAGTCGCGGCCTCCAGCCGCTCTAGGCCCACCCGCAGGTGTGGCGGCGCCCCCGCCGGGTGGGACCACCGGATCAGCGTGGGTGCGAGCTCGGGGATCTCCGCTAATCTGCTCTCGTCGGCGAGATGAGCGGTCATGTGCCAGGGCTCGTCCTCGGGCGTGCCGACTATCAGCAGCCCCTGCGGCGTCCTCGAATACTCGCGCAGGGCCCGGGCGAAAGACCTGGTCTGGTCGAGCCAGCCGGTCGGCGCCAGCAGAACGCGCAGGGCCGCGACCTGATCGGCGTTCATGTCCCCCATCGTGCCCGACCGGCCAGGCGGGCGCCCGTGATTCGTGACTATTTGACTACTGGCCGTCGGCAGAGGTCCGGCCAGCGCGCCGCCGTCCTGTGGATAACCCACTCCGGCGGTTAGCGCACCTGTGGGAATTCGTGAGTGGTTCGGATTGCACCTGTGGGGATGCGCATGATCCGAACCACTGACGAAATCGCCGACGTGAGCTGCCTCGCGCTCCTGCGCGGCGTGGCGCCGGCGACCCCGGCGCAGGGCCAGCCGGGACTCTGGCAAGATCGTGACATGCCCGCCACGCAGAACGACTCCGCAGCCGACACCGATCTGTCCTCGCTCGTGATCGGGGTGCTGGGCGGTACCGGCGATCAAGGTCGCGGCCTGGCCAGAAGGCTGGCCATGGCTGGTCAGAAAGTGATTATCGGGTCGCGGGACGCCGGCCGCGCCGCCGTGGCGGCTGCGACGGCGGGCACCGCGCCGCAGGTCACGGGCGCGTCGAACGAGGACGCCGCGGCCGCGGCGGACGTGGTGATCGTGGCCGTGCCCTGGGAGGGGCACCGGGACCTGCTGGTCAGCCTGGCCGGGCGGCTGGCTGGCAAGATCGTTATCGACTGCGTGAATCCCCTCGGCTTCGACAATCGCGGCGCGTACCCGGTTCCCGTGCCGGAGGGCAGCGCCGCACAGCAGGCGGCGGCGGTCCTGCCGGACAGCAGGGTCGTGGGTGCCTTCCATCACGTCTCGGCGGTGCTGCTGCTCGACCCGGACGTCGCCGAGTTGGACCTGGACATCCTCGTACTCGGCGACGACCGGGAGGCGACCGATCTGGTGCAGGCGCTGGCCGAATTGCTGCCTGGCGTCCGCGGGGTCTACGCGGGCCGGCTGCGCAACTGCGGCCAGGTCGAGGCGCTGACGGCCAACCTGGTGTCAGTGAACCGCCGGTACAAGGCCCACGCCGGCCTGCGGATCACCGACGTCTGAGTACCAGCGACCCGGGCCGTCCCAGCCAGTCTGCGCCTGTCGGCCGACGGCTGCCGGAGTCGCCTTAGCCGATGATGACGACTCGCGAGTCCATTCCCGCCCAGCGCTTGTCGCCGGTGAGTACAACATCCGCTTCGGCGATGTCGGCCGTGGCGAGCACGAGCGCGTCGGGGAGCCGCAGTGATCGGTGCCGGGCTCGCCGCCGCGCGGCGGCGACAGTAACCTCCTCGTTGACGGGGTAGGGCGATCCAAAGGCCGCGACGGCCAGAGCGTGGCGGGCGGCGAGTTCCGCATCGCCGCGCCGCGCGGCCCCGACCAGCACTTCGGCCAGGACGCTGGCAGGAAGCAGGAACTGATCGCCCTCGTCGCGCCGACTGCGAGCCACGGCTGCTGCCGGCCCATGCAGCGAATCCTGCGGGTCGAACAGCGCTAGCACGACGCTGGCATCGAGGACTACCGTAATGTCTGGCCGGTAACACCCTGGCGTTAGCAGCCAGGCATCGATGACGTGCGGGGATCGTGCGCTGGGCCTCAGCGGTAGGAGTGCTCCGCGTTCGGGAAGCTGCCGTCCGTGACCTCCGCGGCGAATGCCTGCGCGGCGCCGCGGAGAACGGCGCCGACTTCGGCGTAGCGCTTGACGAACTTCGCGGTACGCGGTGACAGGCCGGCCATGTCCTGCCACACCAGGACCTGCGCGTCGCAGTCCGGGCCGGCGCCGATCCCGATCGTAGGAACGTCGAGGGAGACCGTGACCTGAGCGGCCAGCTCGGCCGGCACGCACTCCAGCACGATGGCGAAGGCGCCTGCCGCCTGCAGTGACTTGGCGTCCCGCAGCAGTTGCTCGCCGTCCTCGCCGCGGCCCTGCACCTTGTACCCGCCGAAGGCGTTGACCGACTGCGGGGTCAGCCCCAGGTGGCCCATCACGGGAACTCCGGCGGCGACGAGCCCCTCGACCTGCCGCAGGACCCGGCCGCCGCCCTCCAGCTTCACCGCGTGCGCCCCGGCCTCCTTCAGGAACCGGGCCGCGGCGGCCAGGGCGGCCTGCGGCGACGCCTGGTAGGAGCCGAACGGCAGGTCCGCCACGATCATGGCGCGGCGGGTGCCGCGGACCACGGCGGCGGTCAGCGGGATCAGGTCGTCGACCGTGACGGGGATCGTGCTGTCGTGGCCGTACACCACCATGGCGGCCGTGTCGCCGACCAGCAGTACCGGGATTCCCGCGTCATCGAACACTCGCGCGGTCAGCGCGTCATAGGCGGTGAGCATCGGCCAGCGCTCGCCGCGGCGCTTGGCCGCCGCGATGTCCCGGACGGTGACCCGTCGCGTGGCGGTCCCCCCGTAGAGCGGCTCTGCGGTTCCGGCCTGTGGGGTTCCGGCCTGTGGGGTTCCGGCCTGTGGGGTTCCGGTCCGCGCATCTGTCGCGGCCTGCCCGGAGTCAGCCTGAAATACGGTCATTGGAATCCTCCATGGTCTCGAGTCGCCCCTATGGCGTACCCGGACTCACCGATCATGACATAGCGAACTCGTTCTGGGCAGACCGCCGACCGGCGGAGTTGCGAACGCGAGTTGCAAAAGCCGCGTGTTGCGATACGGTGTTGTTTCGTATCGTAAGTCAAGCCCGGCACCTGCGGAGAAGGACAGCATGGACCCTCAGGCGGTGCCCGGTCAGGCAGCGCAGGGTCAGGCAGCGCAGGGTCGCCGGTGGATCATCCTCAGCGTAATGATCATCAGCCTGGCCGCGATCGTTCTGGACAATACGGTCCTGAACATCGCGCTCAAGACCATCTCGGAGCCGGTAGTCGGCCTTGGCGCGAGCCAGAGCCAGCTGGAGTGGGCCATCAACTCCTACACGCTGGTGTTCGCCGGGCTGCTGTTCACCTTCGGCGTGGTCGGCGACCGGATCGGCCGCCGCAAGATGCTCGTGATCGGCATGGCGCTGTTCGGCATCTCGTCGCTGGTGTCGTCTTACGCCCAGACTCCCGATCAGCTGATCTGGGCGCGGGCCGCGATGGGCTTCGGCGGCGCGGCCGTGATGCCGCAGACACTGTCGATCATCACCACCGTGTTCGAGCCGCGGGAGCGGCCCAAGGCCATCGGCATCTGGGCCTCGGCCGTGGGCGTGGCCATCGCGGTCGGGCCCATCGCCGGCGGCCTGCTGCTCGACCACTTCTGGTGGGGCTCGGTCTTTCTCATCAACGTGCCGCTTACCGCCGTCGGCATCCTCGCGATCGTGTTCCTGGTGCCGGAGTCCCGGAGCCTGTCGCCGGGCCGCATCGACTACCTCGGCGTCCTGCTGTCTATCGCCGGGCTCGTCCTGCTCATCTACGGCATCATCCAGGGCGGCGATACCGGCTCCTGGCTGGCCGCCGGGGTGCTCGGCCCTGTCGCGGGCGGCCTGGCGACGCTCGGAGTTTTCACCTGGTACGAGGCTAGGATCGAGAACCCGTCTCTGGACGTGCGGCTGTTCCGCGACCCGCGCCTGTCATCCGCGTCGGTGGCCATCATGCTGGCCTTCTTCTCGCTGTCGGGCGCCTTCTTTTTCACGAGCTTCTATACACAAAACGTTCGCGGATACAGTCCGCTGTACGCCGGGTTGCTGACCATCCCGCTGGCCGCTGGCCAGCTGCTGTGCGCGCCGCGGACCGCAGCGCTGGTGCGCAGGTTCGGCGCCAAGGCGGTGGTGACCGTCGGCCTGCTGGTGGTGGCGGTCGCCCTCGTGGGTTATCACCTGCTGGGCGTCAGCACGCCGGTCTGGCTGCTGGAGGTGGTGTTCCTCGTCCAGGGCGCCGGCCTGGGCCTGGTGATGCCGCCGGCGACCGAGGGCGTGATGTCGGTGGTGCCGCGCGACCGCGGCGGGGCCGGTTCCGCGATCACCAATACTTCCCGGCAGGTGGCCGTCGCGCTCGGCGTGGCGGTGCTGGGCTCGGTTGTCGCGCAAGCCTACCGGACCAGGCTGGCGCCGAACCTGGCAGTGCTGCCGCCCTCGCTTCGGTTCACGGCCACGCAGTCGATCGCGCAGACCCAGGTGATCGCGCACCGGCTCGGCCACGCGGGCAGCGCGCTGCTGACCGCCGCGAACGCGTCGTTCGTGCACGCCATGCACCTCGCATCGCTCATCTCCGTGGTCATCGCGGTCGCGGGCGCCGTAGCGACGGCGGTGTGGATGCCGGGGCGCGCAGACGCCGCCGGCCGCGATCACCCGCCGTCGGCCGATCCCGTGCTGGCAGGCCCGGCCGAGAGCATAGGAGGCTGACCGGCCATGGCCACACCGACACCACTGGTCCCGACACCACCGGTACCGACGACCACTGGGCCGGATCCGGCGCGAGAGCCGCGCCGGCCGGGCCGGCCGCGCAGCGAGCAGGCGGACCAGGCGATTATCGACGCGACGCTGGAGGTCTTCGCCGAGTCGGGGCCCGACGGACTGTGCATCGAGCAGGTCGCCGCCCGTGCCGGAGTGGGCAAGGCCACCATCTACCGGCGCTGGTCCGGTAAGGAGGAACTGCTGCTCGACGCGATCGGGGCGCTGCGTACTCCGCTGCCGCAGCCCCAGGGCAGGTCGGTCCGGGCCGACCTGGCCACTCTGGTCGAGGCGCTCTGCAGGGAGGCGGCCGACCCCCGCCGGGCTCGCCAGTTCGCGCTGCTGCACGGGGACGGCCTGAAGTACCCCCGGCTCCTGGCGCGATACAACCAGATCGTCATGGAGCCGCGCCGTGAGCTGATCCGGTCGGTGCTGCGTCGCGGCGTCGCGACGGGCGAGCTGCGCGAGACCACGGACGTGGACGCCGCCATGTTCCTGCTCAGCGGCGCCGTGCTCGCCTGGGGCGGCCCGACCAGGGAGCAGTCGGGCGCCCGCTACGCCCGCCGGGTAGTCGAGGAACTGCTGCGCGGCCTCGCGGCGCACTGATCGCGGGCGGCACTGATCGCGGGCGGCACTGATCTCCGAGGGCACTGAGCATAGGCTCGGAACGTCACGAAAACGGCGTCCAGAGGAGAGGCACATGCGGCTTACCAAGCTCGGCCACGCCTGCGTTCGACTCGAGAAGGACGGCGGCAGCCTGGTCATCGACCCGGGCGTGTGGAGCGGGCCGGACCCCCTGGCCGGAGCGCAGGCGGTGCTGGTCACGCACGAGCACGTGGATCACCTGGATGCCAACGGCGTGCGCGCGGCGCTGACCGCCGACCCTGGCCTGGAGCTGTGGGCGAACTCGGCGGTCACCGTCCAGTTCGCGGACTTCGGCGGCCGGGTGCATGAGGTAGCGCACGGCGACGTGTTTACGGCAGCCGGGTTCGACGTGCATGTCTACGGCCACGAGCACGCCCTGGTCCTGCCGAGCGTGCCGATCATCCCCAACACGGGCTTCGCCGTCGACGGGGCGGTCTTCCACCCCGGCGACTCCTTTACCGTGCCGCAGGACCGGGTGCCGACGCTGCTGCTGCCGGTCAGTGCGCCCTGGCTCAAGATCTCGGAGGTGGCCGCCTACGCCCACGAGGTGGCGCCCGAGCAGGGCTACGCCATCCACGACGCGATCTTGAGCCAGCAGGGCATCGGGCTCGTCTCGAACCTGCTCAAGATGATCACCCGGCCGGGCGACGGGCCGCTGACCCGGCTGGAGCCCGGCACCAGCGTCGACCTGTAGTCCGCACGCGCAGGGAAGAGGACCGATGACAGAAATGGTCGGCACGATCGGCCGGCGCATTGCTCACGCTCGCAAGCTCCGGGGATTAACGCAGATTGGCCTCGCGGGCCGCGCTCATGTGTCCAAGAGCCTGATAGCGCAAGTCGAATCAGGGCATAAGCCCGCGACGCCCGCACTGATCGCCACCGTGGCGAACGCACTGAGCATTGATGTCACCGAACTGACCGGGCAGCCTTACCGCGAGAATAACCGGCGCGCCGATCGGATCCATGACGCGATACCGGCGATCCGCCAGGCCCTTGTGTACTGGGATATCGTCCCGGACTTGGACGGACAGCCGCGCACGCTGGATGAGCTAGCGGCCCAGACACGCAAAGTTGGCTCCCTGCGGATGCAGGCCGCCTACACCGAGATGGGCGTCCTGGTGCCGCCGCTTCTCAAGGAACTGGTGATACGTGCGCATGAGGCCCACGGCGCGGAACGCGCCCGAGCCTTCGGCCTCCTGGCAGGGGTCTACGCAGCTATCGACTCCATGGCCTGCAAGCTCGGATACATGGACCTGTTCGCGCTGGCCGTGGAGCGAATGGCGTGGGCTGCGGGTCAGTCCGACGACCCGCTCCTCAGGCCGGTAGCAGCGATCCGCCGATCGGCGGCCTTCCTGACGACCGGGGCGTGGGACGGCGGACGACAGCTACTCGA
>Ga0209839_10000312_pt1 | contig 25244 bp, 16 predicted proteins | sample OrgsoiDNA2013050_FD_185800 | JGI IMG/M metagenome (GOLD analysis project Ga0209839, IMG submission 185800) | Permafrost soil microbial communities from the Arctic, to analyse light accelerated degradation of dissolved organic matter (DOM) -... | ecosystem: Environmental > Terrestrial > Soil >... | reverse complement strand
CGCAGCCGCACACACCGAAACCCTCGCCGCTTGACATCTAAGCCCTTGGGATGTCTAACACAGGGCCGCGCCGCCGGGCCGGCCGCTACGCCGCCGGGTCGGCACGGGCCCGGCAACCCGCCCGCAGCCCCAGACCCGCCCGCAGCCCCAGACCTGCCCGGCGGACCGACACCGCCACGAGACCTCGCACCCTGCGCGCTCGCATAATGGCAGCCGTGGGCATTAGCGCCAACAGTGCGGTGGTTTGGCTGGCTGTTTCCCGTGTGTCCAGTTCGCGTTCACTGACGGCCGGTAGCTTGCAGCACGTCTGGCGGTGCGCTCCGCGCCGCTTCTTTGGGGAGATGAAGGGACGTCCGCTTTGTATAGATCGCGGAAGGCATTGTCCAGCGCGGCAATACTGGGCGTGGCTACGGCACTCGGCACGGCTATCGCGCTCAGTCTGCCGGCGGGCGCGGGGGCCGCGCTGGCCGCCGGTCACAGCGCCAGCGCCAGTGCCAGCGCCAGCGCCACGACCACGCCGATCAAGCATGTCGTGGTGATCTTTCAGGAGAACGTCTCCTTTGATCACTACTTCGGCACGTATCCGAAGGCAGCCAACACCTCGGGCCAGCCGTTTCACGCAGCACGGAATACCCCTCTGGTGAACGGTCTCGCCGACACCCGAGGCGCCGGCGGCACCGGGAACCTGCTGACCAACAACCCCAACCTCGACGCCGGGGGCAAGCAGGTCAACCCGCGCAGGCTTGACCCCGCCAACCTCAACGACGTCCTGACGTGCGACCAGGACCACAACTACAACGCGGAGCAGAAGGCCTTCGACGGCGGCAAGATGGACAAGTTCGTCACGAGCGTCGGCACCGCGACCGGCACGAACCCGCTCGGCCAGCCGTGCCAGGCCAGCGACGTCATGAACTATTACGACGGCAACACCGACACGGGCCTGTGGAACTACGCGCAGAACTACGCGATGAGCGACAACTCCTTCGGGACCACCTTCGGACCGTCGGCACCGGGCGCCATCAACCTCGTGTCGGGCGACACCGGCGGCGTCGGAAAGATGATCAACGGCGCTGGCACGAATGGCGACACCGTCAGTGACGGCACCGGCGGCAATTCGCTGATCGAGGACGCCCAGCCCTACTACGACGACTGCTCGACCCGCGACGCGGTATCGATGACGGGCGCGAACATCGGCGATGAGCTGAACACCGCCGGGCTGAGCTGGGGCTGGTTCCAGGGCGGCTTCCGGCCCACCACCACCTTCGCCGCGGCGACCGCCGGCAGCCCGCAGCCCGCCAGCACCTTCACCCCCGACGAGTTCAAGGGGAAGTTCGCTACCGCTCCCGCCAGCGACCAGGGCCTGTGCAATGCCGTTCACCCGATCGGCCCGGCGGTCGGCGGCACCGGCGGGACCACTCCTGGGCCTACCAATTACGGCAACAAGGACGACTACATCGCCCACCACGAGCCGTTCCAGTACTACGCCTCGACGGCGAACCCGCACCACCTGGCGCCGGTCTCGCTGGCCACGATCGGCACCGACACCCAGACCATCACCAACGGCACGCCCCAGTTCAACACCGCCAATCACCAGTACGACACCAGTGACTTCGACGCCCTGGTCGGCGCGATCTCCCACGGCTACCTCTCGCCCGACCACCTGCCGGCCGTCAGCTTCGTCAAGGCGCCCGGATATCAGGACGGCCACGCTGGCTACTCTGACCCGTACGACGAGCAGCAGTTCATCGTCAAGGAAATCAACGCGCTGGAAGACACTGCGGACTGGTCCAGCACCGCGGTCATCGTCTCCTACGACGACTCCGACGGCTTCTACGACCACGTATTCAGCGGCATCCACAACCCGTCGAACACCTCGGCGGTCGTCACGCCGCCCGGCCCGCAGGACTTCCTCAGCGGCCTGGGCCTATGCGGGAACACCACGCAGAAGGCTCCGCTGGCGGGCCAGAACGGCCGGTGCGGCTACGGGCCCCGCCTGCCGCTGCTGGTCATCTCGCCCTGGGCCAAGCACAACTTCGTTGCGCACAACCTGACCGATCAGAGCTCGATCATCAAGTTCATCGAGGACAACTGGCGGCTGCCGCGGATCAGCGGCTCCTACGACGCGGTCGCGGGCTCGCTGGACGACATGTTCAGCTTCCAGCCCAGTTCCCAGCACAGCCAGGACCACGCCGGGAAACTTTTCCTCGACCCCGTCACCGGCCAGCCACTGGACACCTCACAACACGGCCAGTAAGGGCGCGAAAGCAAACCGTTCGATAGGACGTAACGACCGGAGCTCTCGGGTTCCGGTCGTTATGTTTGTGCTGCCCGCCGACGGCCGGACCTGGCCGCCTGGGGCGGGCATGGCAGCATGTCGGGGGCCGGCGTCCTCGCCGCGCGATCCGGCCGCGCACCCAGCCGCGCACCCCAGGGAGGCAGCAGTGGGCTCGTTGGAGACCTACCAGGACGAGATTTACCTGACCGGGCTGACGGACGTGGTGCCGGCGTTCCCGGCGGACCTCGGCCGCCTGGAGGAGGCCGCGCGTCAGGTCCTGACTCCGCAGGCATTCGGTTACATCGCCGGGAGCGCGGGCTCTGGCGATACGGCCCGGGAGAACCTCGACGCGCTGCGGCGCTGGCGGATCGTGCCGCGGATGCTGACCGACGTCAGCGCCCCGTCCTATGCCAGCGAGGTACTCGGCGCGACGCTGCCCGTGCCGATGCTCCTGGCCCCGGTGGGCGTGCTGGGCATCGCGCACGCCGACGGCGAGCGCGGGGTCGCCCGCGCCGCCGCTGCCCAGGGGATACCGATGATCTTGAGCACGGCCTCGTCTACCCCGATGGAGGAGGTCGCCGAGGCGAGCGGGGACGGTCAGCGGTGGTATCAGCTCTACTGGCCCAAGGACCGGGCCGTGGCCGTCAGCTTCCTGGAGCGGGCTCAGGCGGCGGGCTTCACGGTGCTGGTGCTGACCCTGGACACCCGGCTGCTCAGCTGGCGGCCGCACGACCTGGACAACGGCTACCTGCCGTTCCTGCGGGGCATCGGCGTGCAGAACTACCTGACCGATCCGGCGTTCCGGGGGGGCCTGGCCGCCCCGGTCGAAGAGGATCAGGGCGCGGCCGTCCTGCAGTACACCCAGATCTTCGGTGATCCCTCGCTAACCTGGGCTGACCTGCCGTTCCTCCGCCAGCACTGGACTGGGCCGATCGTCCTCAAGGGCATCCTGAGCCCGGCCGACGCCCACCGGGCCGCCGACGCCGGCGTTGACGGGATCGTGGTGTCCAACCACGGCGGCCGCCAGGTCGACGGAGCGATCGGCGCGCTGGACGCGCTGCCCGCCATCGCGGCCGCGGTCGGCAGCCAGCTGTGCGTGCTATTCGACGGTGGCATCCGCGGCGGTGCCGACATGCTGAAGGCGCTGGCGCTGGGCGCGCAGGCGGTCCTGATCGGCCGCCCCTACGCCTACGGGCTGAGCCTGGGCGGCGAGGCTGGCGTCCGGCACGTCCTGCGGGCGCTGCGCAACGATTTCGAGCTCACGATGCGCCTGTCCGGCTACTCGCGACTGGATGAGCTGAGCCCTGAGGTCCTGCAGCGGCGCGCCCGTTAAGTCGATCGCGCTCAGGCCTGCGCCGGCTCGAGCGTGAGCGATACCGAGTTGATGCACCAGCGCTGGTCGGTGGGAACGTCGTAACCCTCGCCCTCGAACACGTGCCCGAGGTGGGAGTCGCAGGCGGCGCACCGGACCTCCGTGCGCACCTGGCCGAACGCGCGGTCCTGGATCAGGGTCACCGCATCGCCGCCCGACGGCTGGTAGAAGCTCGGCCAGCCGCAGTGTGACTCGAACTTCGCGGCCGACCTGAACAGCTCGGCCCCGCACGCCCGGCACCGGTAGACCCCGACCGTCTTGTCATCGGTGTACTCGCCGGTGAACGGGGCCTCGGTGCCCGCCTGGCGCAGAACGCGGTACTCCTCCGGAGTCAGCCGCTCTTTCCACTCAGCCTCTGACCGCTGCACCTTGTCCATTCCTGGAGAATACCCGCCGCCGGCCGGTCAGCCGATGGCGGCGCGGAACCGCTCGCCCAGGCTGGCCAGCCGTTCTGCTGGCTCGTTGGCGAAGACAATCCGCAGGTAACGGTCGCCGCCCGGTGTCCACCAGCAGCGACCAGCCGCCATGCGGCGCGATGACCGGATAACGGGCGAGCTGGCGCAGGACCACATCGCAACGCTGCTGCCACTGCGCGGTGGCCGCCGCCACGTCGTCGTCGGCGTCCGCGGCGTCCAGCGCGGCGGCCACGGCGCCTTGCGTCAGCCCCACCTGGCAGACGACGTTGGTCAGGCCGACGAGGCGGATATCGGCGAGGATGGCCGCGGGGCCGGTGACCCAGCCGACGCGCCACCCGATGAGCCGCAGTTCCTTGGATGCGGAGCCGACGGTGATGGTGCGCGCGGCGAGTCCGTCATGGGCGGCGGGATGGCTGGGGGGCCGGCCGTCGAAGCGGATGCGCTCCATGGCGGCGTCGTAGATCAGCCAGGCATCGTGGCGCGCACAGGCCGCCCGATGCCCGGGATGTCCCGCAGCCTGCTCACCGTCATCGGTGTCACCCCTGGGGCCTGATCGGCAGATCGGCGCCGTCGCGCAGGAAGAGCGGAATGCGGTCGAGCGGCGCCGCCGCGGTGACGAGCTGCCCGCCGTCCAGTTCCGCTCCGGTCCAGGCGTCGGCCCAGCGACTTCCCGCGGGCAGGTAGACCTGCCGCTGCCGGGCACCGTACCGCGTCACGGGGGCGACCAGCAGGTCCGGCCCGAACATGAAGGCGTCTTCGACCTCCCAGGCCAGCGGGTCAGCCGGGAAGTCAACGAACAGCGGGCGCATCGGCGGCACTCCCTCGGCGTGCGCGACGCGCATCTGCGCCATCACGTAGGGCCGCAGCCGCTCGCGGAGGAAGAGCATCTCGCGGATCCGTTCGAATGCCGTTTCCCCGAATGACCAGACCTCGTTCGGGCCGCCCGTCTGATCAAGGCCGAAGGGGGTCTGCGGCTCGCGGAACCCGTGCAGCCGGAACAGCGGGCAGAAGGCCCCGTACTGGAACCACCGCACGATCAGCTCGCGGAACTCCGGGTCGTCCGGATCGCCGCCGTGGAAGCCGCCGATGTCCGTCGTCCACCAGGGCAGGCCGCTGATCGCGACGTTCAGGCCGGCCCGCAGCTGCGCGTGCAGGCTCGCGAAGTCCGCCGGAATGTCACCGGACCACAGGGCGGCGCCGTACCGCTGGCTGCCCGCCCAGGCCGAGCGGACCAGGCTGATCACCTCGGTCCGGCCCTCGCTGAGCATCCCCTCGTAGAAGGCCTGAGCGTGCTCTCGCGGGTAGAGGTTGCCCACCTCAAGACCCGTCCCGGCGTGATAGCGGAGATTCGCCTGGAACCCCGGCCGGAGCTCCGGCTCGCAGGCATCCAGCCACCAGGCGTCGATGCCGTAAGGGAGCAGGTAGTTCTCGCGCACGCGGTTCCAGATGAACTCCCGCGCCTCCGGGTTGGTCGCGTCGTAGAAGGCCACGCCGACATGAGCGGCGACACCCTTGTCCGGCCACGCCGCATGGGCGAGCGGGCCGTACTCGGTGCCGATCAGCAGGCCGCGCTCGGTCATCTCTGCGTAGTTCTCGCTGAGCGGGCTGACCGACGGCCAGACGGACACCATCAGCCGGACGCCCAGCTCGCCGAGGTCGGCCACCATCCCGGCCGGATCGGGCCATTGTGACGGGTCGAATTTCCAGTCGCCCAGGTGCGTCCAGTGGAAGTAGTCACAGACGATGACCGACAGCGGCAGGCCGCGGCGCCGGTATTCGCGCGCCACGGCGAGCAGCTCGTCCTGGGTGCGGTAGCGCAGCTTGCACTGCCAGAAACCGGCGGCCCACTCGGGCAGCATCGGCGCGTGCCCCGTGGCATCGGCATAGTGGCGCAGGATATCCGCGGGCGTGCCCGCGGTGATCCAGTAGTCGATCTGGCGCGCGCTGTCGGCCACCCACCGGGTCCCCGTGGCGGCCAGTTCGACCCGCCCGATCGCCGGGCTGTTCCACAGCAGGCCGTAACCACGGCTGGACAGCAGGAAGGGGATGCTCACCTCCGCGTTGCGCTGCGCCAGGTCCAGCACCGCGCCCTTCTGGTCCAGCATCCCGTGCCCGTGCTGGCCGAGGCCGTACAGGCGCTCGCCCGCGTAGGCGCGGAACCGCTGTTCCAGCCGGTGATAGCCGTGGCCGGCCGGGGTGAACAGCCGGGGCCCCGGCCACCAGAAGTGCAGGGGCTCCTCGGCGAGCAGTTCCTCGTCGGTCCCGGTGCGGGTGAACCGCAGCACGGTCTGGGCAAAGTCGCCGCCCTCCGCCGCCCTGACGGTCAGCGCCCCGTTGCTGAGCTCGGCGGACCCGTTCTCGATCTTGATGCGGGCATCGGGCGCTGGCGGCGCCTCCAGCAGCGCGCCGGCCATGCCGTCCAGGACCGGCCCGAGCGCGGCCCGTATCCGGATGGAGTCCGGCCCCCACGGCTCGATGCGGAGCGTCTCCTGCCGGGCGCTGCACTCCAGGGCGCCATCCTGCTCACGGAAGCGGGTCACGGCACTCCTTGCTGGTCGGCTTAGGGCCAGATCGGCGGCGGGCGGGCACGGCGCTAGTGGTGTACCGGAGCCGGCGCGGTGCTGGCCCGGCTGGTGAGCTCGGGGGCCAGCAGGACCACCTCGCCGGCCACTCCGTCCGCCAGCCGCCGGATCAGCAGCTCCACCGCCTGCTCGCCCATGTCCCTGGCGGGGACCGGCACCGCGGTCAGCTGCGGCGAGGTCTGCTCGGCCACCTGGCTGGGGCAGATGGCGACGACCGAGACGTCCTCCGGGATGGTCCGCCCGGCGGTGCGCAGCACGCTCAGCAGCGGCGGGATGATCGCCTCGTTCTGGACGATCAGGCCGGTGGTGCCCGGCCGCTCCTCCAGGATCCGGCTGACCGCGCCGGCCGCCGCCTCGTGACTCGCGGCGCAGGGCCGGTGCACCACCCGCAGGCCGCGCTCGGCGGCCGCGTCTCGCACGCCGCGCAGCGTCCGTTCGGCGAACCCGCTGCGGCGCCGGTACACCGCCTCGGACTGGCCGATGAAGGCCACCTCGCGGTGGCCCAGATCGGCCAGGTGCCCGACGCACAGCGCGCCAGCGGCCGCGAAGTCCAGGTCCACGCACGCCAGGCCGCCGGCGTCGGCCGGAACGCCGATCAGTACCGCATCGAGGCCGACGCTGCGCAGCACCGGGATGCGGTCGTCGTCCATGCTCACGTCCATCAGGATCATGGCGTCAGCCCGGGCGCTGACCGCTACCCGGCGGATGCCCTCCGGGCCCTCCTCGTTCGTGAGGAGCAGGACGTCATACCCGTACCGCCGGGCCGTCGTGGTCACCGCGATGGCGATCTCCATCATGACCGGCACATAGACATCACTGCGCAGTGGCACGACCAGCGCGATTATGCTGGACCGGCTACTCGCGAGGGCCCGCGCTCCGGCGTGCGGCTGATAGTTCAGCAGCTCGATGCTCTCCCGCACCCGGCGGCGGGTGGACGTCGACACCGACCGTTTCCCGCTGAGCACGTAGGAGACTGTGCTGGCCGCCACACCCGCGTGACGGGCCACGTCGGCGAGCGTCGCCATAGGGAATTCCCTCCAGGTCGTCGAAACGCTTCGACAAGCGTAGCCAGCCGTTCCCGCAGGTACCGATACGGCCCATAATATCATTACGCATGCTTCCTGACGTGGCATTATTTAGCCTGGGCCGCAGGCCGGAAGCCGGAGCGCGACTCGGAGCTCCGTGCGCGGGGCCGGCGTCTGGCGGGTGGAAGCCAGCCGATTGTCGAAGCGCTTCACGGAGGGCTCGCCGTCATCGTGAAGCCTTTTGGGGGTCCCAGCCCCCAAAAGGCTTCACGATGACCGGAAGCCGCCTTCATGGTGCTGGTCTTCACGGTGCTGGTCTTCACGGGGCCGCCTCCAGCCTGACCCGGGCCGGCCGGCCGGCGGCCAGGTCCAGGCGCCAGCAGCCGCGGCGGAGGCGGACGGCCGTCACCGGGGGCGCCTGGCAGCTGACGGTGGCCGGGATGCCGGCGGACAGGGCCGGCGGGCCCGCCGGCCCGGCCGGAAGACTGGCCGCCCCGGCCGGAAGACTGGCCGCCCCGGCCCGCCAGGTGAGGTCAATCTGCTGGCTGACCGGTGAGCGGAGCACGGCCTCCACGGTGCCGGCCACCGTGCCCGCCACGCCGCCCGGCGTGAGGTCCCAGGTGAGGTCGAGGCGGACCCGGGTGAGGGTCCGCGCGCCGCGCAGGCAGCCGGCTCGCAGGAAAGCGGGAACGGCCGGCAGCAGCTCGACCCGGCCGGGGCGGCCGGCCCGCGGCGGGACCGAGTCGGCGAGCATCTCGATGAGCAGGCCGGGCAGCGCGCAAGCCGCGTCGGCGTTGTAGACGTCGCGCCCGGGGTAGTGGCTGCTCATCAGGGAGCGGAAGAAGAAGCCGCGGCCGGTGAGCGCGGCCAGCCATCGACCGGCCAGGTCGGGGTCCCGCAGCCGGGCCGCGGCCAGGGCCTGGTGCAGGTATCCGTGGGCCGAGCCGTTCTCGGTGCCGCGCAGCCGGAGTGCTCGCCAGGCCGCGGCGGCCAGCTCCGGGGTGTCGTCGACCGTGATCTCGTGCAGCGGCCAGACCGGGTAGAGGTGGCTGACGTGGCGGTGGTCGTAGCGGTCGGGCAGCGGCGGCCCGGCGGTCGGCCACGCCCACTCCGCCAGCGCCCCGTCCGCGTTGACCCGGTACGACGGCAGCCTGCCGAGCAGCGCTCGCCACCGCTCCGGGCCGGTGCTGGCGGGGTCAGCGCTGGCAGGGTCAGTGTTGGCTGGGCCGGCCAGTTGGCCCGCGGCATGGCAGGCCGCGGTGAGCGCGTGCCGGGCGGCGGCGATGTCCATCGTCGCGTTTACCGCCGCTGCGCTCCAGCCGCCTGGCTGATTCTCCGGCGAGTACGACGGGGCGAAGACCGCGTGCCCGCGGTCGTCGCTGCGGCGCAGGAAGTCCTCGTAGAACAGGGCGAGCTCGGTGAGCGCGGGCAGCACCCGGCTGCGCAGGAACTCCAGGTCGCCGGTGGCGTCCACGTAGTCGAGCAGCGGCACGAGCAGCCAGTCAGCGCCGGCGGTCCACATGTGGTGCGGGTAGGCGGCGGCGAAGTGGCGGCACAGGCCGTCGCTGCCGTCCGCCTGGGCCGGGGCGAGGATGCCGCGCGTCCCGTACAGGCGGCGGGCATTGACCCGCCAGTCGTCAAGCTGCCGCTCGACCAGGTCGGCGAGCGCGCTGACCGCCGCGGGCACGTCCGCGGTCACGGCGCCGGCGAGCTGGAGGTTGAGATTGGCGTTGGCGCTGATGCAGCCGGACCACGCGGGCGCCCAGTCGCCCTGCCAGAGGCCGGTCAGCCGCGGCGGCAGCAGGCCGCTGGCGGCCAGCAGGAGGTAACGCCCGGAGTCGAACAGCTTCTCCAGCAGCGCGGGCAGCGGGATGTCCGGCTGGGCGGCCTGGCGGGCCAGCAGCTCGGCGACGGGCAGTTCCCGGTCGGCCGGGTCGGCGCCGAGGTCCAGGGCGACGCGGCCGTAGGCCGCGCGGTGCGCCGCCGTGTGCTCGGCGAGCAGCCGCTCATGGTCGGCCGGGAGCCCGGCCAGGTCGGGCATCGGCTGCCCGCCGCAGGTCCCGGACCCCGGCCCCGCGCGGTGCCGGGCTACCTGGGTGAGCAGCAGGACATCGCTGGCGCCGGCAATCCGCACCGTCCGGCCGTCCGCGACGCACCGGCCGCCCGCGGCCACGATCCGGGTGGCCCCGGCGTAACCGCGGTCCGGGCCCCCCGGACCACCCAGGCCGCCCGGACCACCCAGGCCGCCCGGTCCGGTGGCCGGGTCTGGGTAATCCACGTGCACCCCGAGCAGCGCGCCACCGGGAACCACCTCGCCCTGCCACTCGATGCGCAGGCCGGGCGGCGCGCCCGGCAGCGCCACGTCGTGGTCCACCACGAGCTGCAGCCCGGCGCCCGGCGGCACCTCCAGGCGCTGGACCACGACGTCCCTGGCGCGGGAGACGAAGCAGGTCCGCCGCCACGCCCCCGCTGCGTCCGCCCACTGCGCGGCGACCACCCCGGCGGCGAAGTCGACGGCGCGGCGGTAGCCGCTGACCGGGCCGTGGCCGCCGAGCTGGAGCCGGATCGCGAACGCTGGGTGGAACGGCTGCAGCGCGTGTTCCGGCCAGCCCGCACCGAACAGCTCGAGGGCGGCCGCTGACTGGCCGGCGAGCAGCAGATCGCGCGTCTCCTCCAGGCGACCGGCCAGCAGCGGCGGGACGCGCTTCGCGGAGCCGTCCGGCACTACGAGGGAGTGGTGGGTGATGATCACGGTCTCGTCATGCGGGGCCCCGTACACGAGGGCACCATGCCGGCCGTTCCCGGCCAGGAAGGCGTCCGGCCAGGCGGCAGCCGGCGCGGTGTCGTGAATCCCGCTCGGCCTCCCGCCCGGCCTCCCGCCCGGCCCCCTCACTGCCCGGCGTCCGGCGCCGGGTCGGCGTAGCGGATGCCGCGGCCGTTGGTGCCGAGATACACCCGGCCGAACACCCGCGGGTCGCCGGTGATGGTCTGGCCGATCCAGCCGTACTGCTCGGAGTCGTTGTTGATCCGCACCCAGCGCAGGCCCTCGTCGGTGGACCGGAAGATTCCCTGGACGCCGTCCACCAGGCCGACGAGGTAGGCGGCGGGATAGCTGGCGCCGGGCGCGGCCTTGCCGAAGCCAAGGGTCGCGACCGTCGTCACGCTGCCCACCTGACTAAACGAGGACCCGCCGTCGGTCGAGTGGTACAGGCCGCCGTTGCCCGCCGTGAGCCACAGATCGCCGGCCCGGCCGGGCACCGCATGCAGTTGCGGGGCACTCCCGGACTGCTCCGCGCCCACCCCGGCCGGCAGCCCGGTAGCGGCGGCGCTGAACGTTGCCCCGCCGTCGGCGGATCTCGCCACGACGCCGGTGGCCGGGTCGAAGGCGTAGAAGACGCCGGCCCGGACCGGGTCGGCGACCGGCATCAGTCCCTTCGACAGCCCGGACACCGCGGACCAGGCCGTGCCGTCATCGGTACTGCGGGCGGGCCCGGCATCCGCCGGCGCCCACAGCACCGACGAGCCGTCCGCGGCGACGGCGACCACCCCGGCGCCCTGCGAACTGCCGGGCGGCAGGGTCATCGCGGTCCAGCTGGATCCGCCGTCGGCGGACCAGTCACCGCCGGAGTAGCCCACCTCGGCCAGGTCCAGCGGTGCCGCGCCGGCCTCGCCGATGCTCGTGCCGGTGCCCAGGATGGGCTCGATCATTCCCGTCGCCGGCGAGCGGGTCAGCGAGGTGTGGCAGAACCCGCCGAGGTCGCCGACCGCGCTGATCAGCGCGCACGGGCCCGCGGCGGGGGCCGCCAGGTCGTTGACCGCCGTCTCCTCGATCCCCTCGGCGGCCGCCGAGGACCAGTGTGTGGCGCCGCCGCGGTCGGCGCTGGTGACGTCGCCGGAGCCGAACACGGTCGCCCCGGTGCCGTACAGCACGTGGCCGGGGTCGCTGGGGTCGATCGCGATGGAGGCGATCCACCAGCCGAACTTGGGCGCGCCGCCGAAGGCGAGGAACGGCGAGGCGGAGATGTTGAGCTTCGCGGTCGCGCTCACCGATTCCCAGGTCCCCCCGGCGCTGGTGGAGCGGAAGATGTCGTCGACGGGGAACCAGCGGTCGTTGGTGGCCACCATGACGGTGTCCGGGTGCTCGGAATCGACGGCCAGCCCGGCGTAGCCGAAGTTCGGGTTGCCGCCGGCGCCGGGTGTCTCGGGGGTGATGTTGGTCCAGGTGCTGGTGAGCGTGTCGTACTTCCACACGCTGCCGTCGGTCATCCCGTTCGGCCCGGGCTGGTTGGCGTAGTCGACGTAGAGGAGGCCGTTGGCGGCGAGCACGCCGTGCTGCGGCTCCATCCCGGTCGGCTCGCCGGTTACCGCGTGCCAGGTCGCGCCGGCGTCGGTGCTCTCCTGGAGGTCGGTGCCGGTGGCGTCACCGACGAAGATCGTGGCCGTGGGCGTGCCGCGGTGGCCGCCGATCGGGTCGAAAGTAACGAACGACAGGCCGATGTCATCGGGGCTGGCGGCCAGCGGGAAGCCGGCCACCTGAGACCAGGTGACCCCGCCGTCGGCGCTGCGCCACAGCCCGCTGGCGGGTGTGGCCAGGTACAGGATGTTGTCGTCGAGGGGGTCGACGGCCAGCCGCTCGCCCATGTTCCGGCCGTCCTGGTTGGCGGCGAGCTGAATCGGCAGGTGAGCGACCTGCCAGCTGCGGCCCTGGTTGTCCGAGCGCAGGATCTCCCCGTCGCCGGCGAAGGACTGGGTGTACTCGCCCGCGGCAGCCCAGACCTTGTCCGGGTTGACCGGGTCGGTGGCGAGGGACTCCACGCCGAGGGTGTTCCAGTCGCCGAACCCGGTGAAGTCCAGCAGCGGGATCCACCGCCGGGTCCGGGCGTCCCAGCGGTAGGCACCGCCGATATCGGTGCGGGCATAGGCCAGCCCTCGCTCGGCGGCGTTAAAGACGATTCCGTCAACGAACCCGCCACCTACCACGGGCACGCTGCGCCAGGAATAGGACGCGGTCGGGGCGGCCAGGGCGCCTGCCGAGGCGGCCAGGGCGCCTGCCGCGGCGGGCTGGGCGCCTGCCGCGGCGGGCTGGGCGAGCAGGCCGGCCAGCAGTGCAACGCCGGCCGCGACGGGCAGGACGGCGCTGCGGGAGACACGCGTGATGCTGCTGGTGCCCGTGCGGTCGAATAAAGGCATGTCGGTGTCCTCCGGGAGATGTACGTGCGGGGAGCTAGCCCTTGATCGCGCCGAGCAGCACTCCCTTGGTGAAGTGCCGCTGCGCGAACGGGTAGGCGATCACGATCGGCACGAGCGTCAGCACGACCACCGCCATCTGCAGGGACACGGTGGCGATCTGCTGGCGGCCGAGGTACTGCCCGACGTTGGAAGTGCCGCTTCCCGCCATGGATGAGCCCTCGGTGACGTAGGTGTACAGGACCATCTGCAGCGGCCACTTCTGGCTGTCGGCCGGCATGAACAGCATGATGTTGAACCAGGAGTTCCAGTAGCCGACCGCGTAGAACAGCGCGATCACCGCGGTCACGGCCTTGGACATGGGGAGCACGATCCTGCGCAGGATGGTCCAGTCACCCGCCCCGTCGATCCGCGCGCTCTCGATCACCTCGGCGGCTGCGCTGGCGAAGAACGACCGCATCACGATGATGTTGAACACCGACACCGCGCTGGGCAGGATCAGCGACCAGTAGGCGTCGTAGCCGCCGAGCGCGGAGACCACGAGGAACAGCGGGATGATGCCGCCGCTGAAGAACATCGTGATCAGCATGGTCCACAGGATCGTCTTATGGCCGAACGAGTCGGCCCTGGACAGCCCGTAGGCGGCGAGGATCGTGATGGCCAGGGAGATGGCCGTGCCCACCGCGGTGATCGCCAGGCTGATCACCAGCGCCCGCGCGACCACGCCGCCGCCGATGATCAGCTTGTAGTTGTTGAGCGTCAGCCCATGCGGCCACAGCACCAGGCCGTTTCCGGCGTTGTTGACCGCGCCCTGGGTGGAGAAGCTGGTCAGCACGATGGCATAGATCGGCAGCAGGATGATCACCAGGACGAGGCACAGGGTGCCCCCCTTGGCCATCAGGCCTGCCGTCGTCGGCGGCTCTTCCCAGACGGGCCGTCCCCTGGACCTGCGGCGCCGGCGCCGGACGGAGCCGCCCGTGGCCGCGGAGCCCTCGGCGATTCGCGGAATGGCGGTCATCTGCGGTACAGCCCGTCCTGGCCGAAGAGGTGGGCGACCTTGTTAGCGGCCACGATCAGGATCACGGAGGTGAAGCCGAGGAACAGGCCCGCGGCCGCCCCGTAGCTGAAGTTGCCCTGGACGATGCCGTACTCGTAACTGAACGTGGTGAGCACCTGCCCGGCGCTGTTGCCCACCGCTCCGAGCTGGATCAGCATCTGCTCGAAGCCGAAGGTCAGCGCGTAGCCGAGCTGAAGGATCAGCAGCAGGATCGTGATGGCCTTGAGGCCGGGCAGCGTGATGTGCCGCAGCCGCCGCCACCGGCCCGCCCCGTCCACCGCGGCCGCCTCGTACAGCGTGGGGCTGATCGCGGCCAGCGCGGCCATGAACACGATGGTCGACCAGCCCGTCTCCTTCCAGATGAGCTGGGCGGAGACGAGGAACTTGAACGTGCCGGGGTCGGTCATGACGTCGACCGGGTTGGTGATTCCGTGCTGGCGCAGGAATGCGGGGAGGACCCCGGCGCCGCCGAGCATCTGCTCGAAGATGGTGATCACCAGCACCCAGGAGAAGAAGTGCGGCAGGCTGGCCACGCTCTGGATCAGCCCGCGCAGCCTCCTGCTGAGCATGCTGTCGAACAAGATGGCCAGCGCGATCGGCACGGGGAAGAACAGCGCCAGCTGGATCGAGAAGAGCACCACGGTGTTGGTGAGCGCCCGCCAGAATCCCGGGTCGGTGAACAGCTGCTGGAAGTTGGCCACGCCCACCCAGGGGCTGTGCAGGAATCCCGAGTAGACGTTGTAGTCCTGGAACGCCATGACCAGGCCGAGCATCGGGGCATAGCCGAAGATCAGCAGCAGTACCAGCGCGGGCAGCGTCATCAGGATGAGTGACCTGTCGCGCCGCAGCCGCGCCCGCCAGCGCGCGCGGGCCGGCCGGGCGCCCTGCCGCCCGCGGCCACCGTCCCGCCCCGCGTCCGCGGCCTGCGGACGCCGGGCGACCTCGGTGCTCATGTCGTGCTCATCACGCGTCGCCGTACTTCGTCCGGATCCCCTCGAAGAACTTGCGCAGGGCGTTACCGCCATTGCGCTGCCAGTTCCTGACCTCCGCCCGGTACTGCGCGATCGTGGCGCGGCCGCGGCATACGTCGGTGATCGTGTTGCCCGTCGAGGTGGTGAACTGCGCGGCGGTCATGGCGGTGTTGAGGCTGGGCGGAATGGTGATGTTCATGTCGTAGAAGAGCGGCTTGTACAGGGACTTGTAGGCGTTCTGCTGCCAGGCCGCGATGGCGCGCACCACGTCGGTGTAGCCCGACTGCACGCTGTTCACCGAGGGGGCGCTGGCCAGGAATTCAAAGGTGGTCGCCACGTACTTGCTCCCGGCGGCGGTCGGCACCGGGCCGTTGGCGGACGGCATCCAGTCGACGCTCTTGCGCCCGAAGTTGGCCAGCGTGTACTCCTGGGAGCCATATGGCGCCGCCAGGTAGTTCGCGATCCGCAGGCACTCCTCGATCTGGCTCTTGGACAGGCTCTTGTTCAGGTAGCTGAACAGGTTGGCGCCGTCCTGCATGGCGTACGTTGGCCGGCCGGTCCCGCTCGCGGTGAACGGCGGCAGGGCCATCCGCAGGTAGGACGGGTTCGCGGCCTTGCCGGCGACCGTGTCGGTGCCGTTCCACGCTCCGCTGCCGTCGCCGGTGATGACATTCTGGGCGCTATAGAACCGCTGCTTGGCCGTATTGGTGTTGAGCGCGATCGCCTGCGGGTTCATCAGGCCGGCCTTGTAGTAGCCGTACTCCCAGTTCATCGCCTCGATGATCTGCTCGGTCTCCCAGCAGGAGACCAGGTCGCCCTTGGCGTTCTGGGTCCATTCGGGCGGGGTGTTGGGGACGCCGAACGGCTGGTGCAGGTAGGTCATGAGGTCATCGAAGGCCCACCGGTTGCGCTTGGGGTCGTTGAGCTCCTTGCCTAACGCGAGCAGGTCGGCGGCGGACCTGATATCGGGCGTGCCGATGCCCAGCTTCGCCAGGATGTCGGCGCGGTAGTAGATCATGCCGGCGAGCACCACGTTCGAGGGGTAAGACGGGATGCCGTAGATCTTGTTGTTCCAGACGGCGGCCTGCCAAGCGCTGGACCCGATGTTCGCCAGGTTCGGGTACTTCTTGATGTTATTGCCGCTCAGGTAGGGGGTGAGATCCGCGAACTTCGCGGCCACCGCCTGCCCGAAATTCAGCGAGCCCGTCATGTAGCTCGGGATCTGGATCCAGTCGGGCAGCTTGTTGGCCGCGAACAGCGGCGGCAGGATGTTGGCGTAGGTGTTGCCGTTGGAGGGGTTGATGGACAGGTCGGCGCCGAGCGCCTGGTTCATCGCGGCGTAGTAACCGTTGCCATGGGCGGGCGGGATCGCGCCCCACAGCGGGGTGATCGTGGTGTAGCTGCCGCCCGCGCCCGGCACCTCGCTGACCGTGCGCACTAGGTTGCCCGGATAGGTGAGATAGCCCGGATCGGAGCCATTCACGCTGGGGATATCCGGCCTGACCAGGGTGCTCGGCACGTAGGCCGGCAGGATCTTGGCGAGTTGGCTGGCACTGGTCGTGCCGGTGGTGCCCGGCGCCGTGCCGCAGGCGGCAAGCAGCGGACCGGCGGCCACGGCGCCGGCCGTGACCGCGGTCGCGCCGAGGAAGGATCTGCGGTTGAGGGGGAACCCCGTCTCATCGGCTCTCATGTCTGACACGACCTTTCATCCAGCGTTCATTCGCGGGCCGGTCCGGCCGATGCGGGTCGGCTCGGTGGTGTTCGGCGGGTATCGCATGCGGGATGTTTTCGAAGCGCTTCGATGTTGCGCTGAGGTTACGTCAGGCCATTGCGGTGGGCAATAGGCAGCGGGCAATTCATCCGATGTGGTGTTACTAGCGGGCAACGGTTCCTGAGATGGGTCGGCACGGCCCGCCCGCGCGAGGCAGAGGCCCTTCATCTCGCGTGATCTCGCGCTTGACAGGGAGGAGCGCTGATGGGAGTTTCGAAGCGCTTCGATTACGCCACGCGACTAACTCCGGGAGGAACCCGGTGGGCCATCCTGACCCGCGGCAGCGCGACGGGCTTGCGCACCGGGCCGACGAGCTGCTCGGCCGGCTGAACCTTGACGAGAAGATCGCGATGCTGCACCAGCACTCGCCGGGGGTGCCGCGGCTGGGAATCGCGGCCTTCAGCACCGGAGCAGAGGCGCTGCACGGCGTCGCCTGGAACGGGGTGGCTACGGTCTTTCCCCAGGCGGTGGGCCTGGGTGCGACCTGGGACGCGGAGCTGGTCGCGGCGGTGGGCGCGGCGGTGGGCGCGGAGCTGCGGGCTGTGCACCGGCGCGACCCGATGGTGGGCCTGAACGTCTGGGCGCCGGTCGTCAACCTGCTGCGTGACCCGAGATGGGGCCGGAACGAGGAGGGCTACTCCGAGGACCCGCTGCTGACCGCCGGGATCGCGATGGCGTACTGCTCCGGGCTGCGCGGGGATCATCCGGTGTACCTGCGCACCGCTCCGCTGCTCAAGCACTTCCTGGCTTACAACAACGAGGCGGACCGGGACACTACCTCGTCGGTGATCCGTCCCCGCGTGCTGCACGAGTACGAGCTGCCGCCGTTCCGCGCGCCGATCGAGGCCGGGCTGGCGGTCGGCGTGATGCCTTCCTACAACCTGGTCAACGGCAGGCCGAATCACGTCTCGCCAGCGCTGAACGACCTGCTGCGGGCCTGGACCGCGCAGGAGTTGCTCGTGTGCAGCGACGCCGGCGCCCCGTCCAACCTGGTGGACACCGAGCACTATTTCCCCGATCATCCGGCCAGCCACGCCGCGGCGCTGCGCGCGGGCATCGACAGCTTCACCGATCACGACGCGGACTCGTCCGTGACGATCGGGCGCATCACCCGCGCGCTGCACCGCGGGCTCATCACGATCGAGGACGTCGACCGGGCGGTCCGCCGGCTGCTGCTGATCCGGTTCCGGCTCGGCGAGTTCGACCCCGGCCTCGATCCCTACGCCGGGGCGGGCGAGCCGGCCCTGAGCAGCGGGCCGCACCGGGAACTGGCGCGGCGGGCGGCGCGACAGGCCATCGTGCTGCTGAAAAACGACGGCGGCGTGCTGCCGCTCGCCGCGCGGCCGGGCCTGCGGGTGGCGGTCGTCGGCCCGTTCGCCGACGCGCTGCGAACGGACTGGTACAGCGGGACCATGCCCTATCAGATAACGGTGGCCGGGGGACTGCGCGACGCCCTGGGCGGCGCCGGCGCCCCGGCCGGCGGCGGCACGGTCATCGCGGCGGACGGCGCCGACCTGGTGGACCTGCGCGCCGCCGCAGCGGGCGGACCGGGCCTGGGCGAATTCGAGGTCTTTGACTGGGGGCCCGCCTCGGGGGCCGCCGCCGTGATGACCTTCCGGTCGGCGAGCAGCGGGCGCTACCTCACGGTGGCCGAGGACGGCTCGCTGGCACCGGGTCCGCAGCAGCCCGGCGGCTGGGTCGTCCGTGAAACTTTCGCGGTCGAGCCGGATCCCGCGGACGCGCCCGATCCCGGCCAGGCGCCCGATCCCGGGCAGGCGCCCGGCCTGGCGGCGCAGATCCTGGCCGCGCAGCCGGAGCGGTTCCCCCGTCCTGGCCAGCTCGTCGTGCTGCGGTCCACCGCGACGGGTCGTTATATCGCGATGGACGGGTCCTCCGGGGCGCTGGCCGCGTCAGCGCCGGCCGCGACCGGGGCGTACCGGCTGCGCTGGCAGGTGCTGCGTGATGGCGTCGCCGCGGCGGCGCGGGCGGCCGCCCGCGCCGATGCCTGCGTGCTGGTGGTCGGCAACGATCCGCTGATCAACGGGCGCGAGACCCAGGACCGGATCACGCTGGCGCTGCCGCCGGCGCAGCAGCGGCTGGCGCTGGCCGTGCACAGCGCTGCCCCGCGACTGGTGCTGGTGGTCATGAGCAGTTATCCGTACGCGCTCGGCTGGGCGGCGGAGCGCGTCCCGGCGATCATCTGGACCAGCCACGGCGGCCAGGAGGCCGGACGCGGGCTGGCCGATGTGCTGCTCGGCCGGCATGATCCGAGCGGCCGCCTGCCCCAGACCTGGTACGCCCGCGACGCGGACCTGCCGGGGCTGCTCGACTACGACATCATCAAGTCGCGGCGCACCTATCTCTACTTCGAGGGGCGGCCGCTGTACCCGTTCGGGCACGGGCTGTCTTATACGACCTTCGGCTACTCGGGGCTGCGGCTCTCCGCCGGGGGCGGGGAGATCGTGACGGTCGCGGTGGACGTCACCAATACCGGGACCCGGCCGGGCACCGAGGTAGTCCAGGCCTATACCCGCCCGCTCGCCCCGCGGCGACCGCTGCCGCAGCGTGCGCTGGCCGGATGGGCCAGGGTCACCCTGGCGCCCGGGGTGACGCGGACGGTCACGATCCCGCTGCCGGTGTCCTGCCTGGGGTACTGGGCCGTGGCCACGCACCGGATGACCGTCGACCCCGGCGACTATGAGATCGCGGTCGGCTCGTCCAGCGCGCGGATCGACCAGACGGCCCGGCTGACGGTGCCCGGCCCCTGGCCCGGACCGCGCCGGATGCTCGATGCCGAGGTGGCGGCCGCGGACTTCGACGACTACGAGAACGTCACGCTGGTGGACGAGACCCGTGAGCGCGGCGACGCGGTGGCGCCCGCCGCGGACGGGCCCGGCTGGATCCTGTTCAGCGACACCGACCTCCGCGCTGGCCCGGACCCGGCGGGCCCGCTGGCCGTCACGCTGCGGATCGCGCGCGAGACCCCGGGTCCGGCCCGCGTCGAGTTGCGCCTGGGCGACCCGGCGAAAGGTGAGCTGCTCGGCGTGGTCGCCGCACCCCTGACCGGAGGCAGGTACGCGTGGACGCAGGTGCACGCGGACCTGGCCGCGCCCGCCGGGACCGGACCCGGGGCCGCCGATCTGTATCTGGTGCTGCACGGCGCGCAGCGACTGGCCTCGCTGCGGGTGCACCGCCGGGCCGCGGCGACCGGCGGAGCGCCCCGCGATGACGGCTGATCCGGGCGGCCCGTTGTCTGGCGGACTGTGGTTCGGCGGCGATTACAGCCCCGAGCAGTGGGACGAGGCGGTCTGGGCCGACGACGACCGGCTGATGCGCGAGGCGCGAGTCAACACCGCCACCGTCGGCGTGTTCTCCTGGGCGCTGCTCGAACCCGAGGAGGGAAGGTACGAGTTCGGCTGGCTCGACGCCGCGCTGGACCGACTAAGCCGTAACGGGGTGCGCGTGGTGCTGGCTACCCCCACCGCGTCGCCGCCGCCCTGGTTCACCCTGGCGTACCCCGACGCGATGCCCGTGACCAGGGAGGGCGTCCGGCTGTGGCACGGCAGCCGGGACACCTACTGCGCGGCCGCGCCCGCTTACCGCCGCGCGGCGCGGCGCATCGCCGCGGCGCTCGCCGAGCGGTACGCCGGTCATCCCGCCCTGGCCATGTGGCACGTCCACAACGAGTACGGCACGATCTGCTGGTGCGACCACGCCGCAGCGGCGTTCCGCGCCTGGCTGCGCGCCCGTTACGGAGCGGGGGAAGCGGGTCTCCGCGTGCTCAACGAGGCCTGGGGAACGGCGTTCTGGGGCCAGCACTACTCGGCCTGGGACCAGGTGCTGCCGCCGCGGGCCACGCAGTGGCTGCCCAGCCCGTCGCAGGGGCTGGACTTCAGCCGGTTCTGGTCCGACGAGCTGCTCGCCGCATTCCGCGAGCAGCGGGAGGCGATCCGGGCGCACACCTCGGCACCGGCCGTCCCGGTGACGACGAACTTCATCCTGCCGGACTACCAGGTCGTCGATCCGTGGGCCTGGAGTCGCGAGGTCGACGTGGTGGCCGTGGACCACTACCTGGCCACGGCGGGCCGCGATGGCCACGCGGACATTGCCTTCGGCGCCGACCGCGCCCGATCCTGGGCGGGCGGGCGGCCGTGGATCCTGATGGAGCAGGCGACCAGGCTGGTCTACTCATCCGGCGCGATCCTCAGCCGGGAACCCGGCCGGATGCTGCGCGACAGCCTGGGCTACGTGGCCCGCGGCTCGGACAGCGTGCTCTTCTTCCAGTGGCGGGCATCGAGGGCCGGGGCCGAGTTGCACCACTGCGCCATGGTCCCGCAGGCCGGCCCCGACACCGCGGCGTTCCGCGAGGTGGCCGCGCTCGGCCGGGCCGTCGAGCGGATCGGGGAGGTCGCCGGGAGCGTGGTCCAGGCCGAGGTCGCGGTGCTGCTGGACGCCGACTCGTGGTGGGCGCTGGAAGGCCGCGGCCTCCGCCCGGCGCGGGTGCGTTACCTGGACGAGGTACGGCGGGACCACGCCGCGCTCTGGCGGGCTGGAGTCGTCTGCGACCTCGCCAGTCCCGAGGCGGACCTGTCGGGCTACCGGCTAGTGCTCGCACCGGCGCTCTACGTGCTCTCCGACGCGGGAGCGCGGTCGCTGGCCAGGTACGTCGAGGGCGGCGGGCACCTGGTGGTGTCGTTCTGCAGCGCAGTGGTGGACGCACGGCATCAGGTGCGACGCGGCGGATACCCCGGGGCGCTGCGTGAGGTCCTCGGGATCGCTGTAGAGGAGTTCTTCCCGCTGCCCGACGGCGCGACGGTGCCGCTGTCCACCGGAGCCCGGGGCACGCTCTGGAGCGAGCTGATGCGGACCTCGGGCGCCGCGGTGCTGGCCACCTATGCCGCTGGTCCGCTGGCCGGCCTGCCGGCGGTGACCCAAAACCGGCTCGGCCAGGGCACCGCGTGGTACCTGTCGACCCGGCTGGAGGATGCTGCGCATGACCGGGTCGTCCGGGAAGTGCTCGCGGCGGCTGGCGCCGGGCCGCTCGTTCCCGGCCTGCCGTCAGGAACGGAGGTCGTGCGGCGCCGCGCGGACGGCGGCCAGTCCTGGCTGTTCGTCCTGAACCACGCCGACCAGAGCGCCGCGGTTCCCGCCGTCGGCCTGGAATTGCTGTCTGGCACCGCGGTGGCGGGCCGGCTGGACGTACCGCCGCGAGGCGTGGCGGTCGTCCGGGAGCACGCCGGCTAGCGGTGGCCTGTCCAGGTCAGCCACGGGTAGGGCGCTACCGGGAGACCGGGACCGCCTGCCAGGCCGTCTCGGTGACGATGACGTGATCGAGGAAGCACAGACCCGTAACGGCCGCCGCCTGCGCCGCCGCCTGGGTGGCCGACACGTCCTCGGTGCTGGGCTCGGGGTCGCCGGAGGGGTGGTTGTGCGCGAGCGCGAAGCTCCGGCCGTCCCGGCGGAGCACGGCGACGATGATTTCGCGGACCGGGAAGAGCGTCTCGTCGGTCCCGCCGTCGGAGATCCGGTCGGTCCCGAGGACCCGTAACGCGGCGTCGCAGGAGATGACGATCAGCCGCTCTCGGTCCCGGCCGCGCAGCATCGGCTCCGCCACGGCCGCGATATCCGTGGTGGCGCGCAGCCGCCGTGGCCCGTCGGCGGCGGCCGCGCCGCGCCGCGCGAGCTCGAATCCGGCGACCAGGCTGGACGCCTTGGCCGCGCCGATGCCCACCACGCCGGACAGCTCGGCCATCGTGGCCCGGCCGATGGCCGTGACCGAGCCGAACCGGTTCAGCAGGGTCTCGGCTAGCTCGTGGACGCCCTTGCCCCGGATGCCGGTGCTCAGCAGCAGGGCCAGCAACTCGCGGTCACCTAGCGCCTCGGCGCCCTGCCGGGCGAGGCGCTCTCGCGGTCGGTCGCTGGCCGGAACCTGTGACATCAGCATGGCCGGAGCGTAACCGGAGGGTCCGACATCCGGGCTACAGCAGCACCTTGTGGGGTGTGCGACATCTTTGTAGGTGAGCAAGATCGTTTGGCAGTGCGGCCTGGTCAGGCTGCTGGTGTCTGGTTGTGCGTGGCGGGCCAGACGGCTGGTCTTCGTCCGAGGCTGACCGAGGCGGCCGGGCGAGTCAGCCGGTGGTCTGCGCGAGCTTGCGGTACTGGCCAGGCGCCGAACCGGTGGCGCGCTTGAAGGCGCGGGCGAACGCGAACTCCGAGTCGTAGCCGGCCTCATTTGCGATCTGGCGCACGGTGGCGTCGCCGTCGCGTAGCCTGCGGGCTGCCAGCGACATGCGCCAGGCGGTCAGGTATGCCATGGGCGACTGGCCGGTCAGAGCGGCGAAGCGGCGGGTGAGCGTAGCGCGCGGGGTCCGGGTGGCGCGCGAAAGCGTGTCGAGGGTCCAGGCCCGGCCAGGGTCGGTGTGGATCAGGGACAGGGCGGTCCCGACGGTGGGGTCGAACAGGGCGCGACTCCAGCCGGCGTCGTCGTGGTGCCCGGCGAGCCAGGTCCGCAGCAGGTAGACGAGCAGCAGGTCCACGAGCGAGGCCATGACCGCGGGCGCGCCGGGGTCGGTGCCGTCGACCTCGGCCGCGATGAGGTCCACGGCGGCACCCAGCCCGGTGCCGCGGGCCTTGGCGGCGGTGATGATCACGACGTCGGGCAGGACGCTGGTCAGCGGGTGCCGCACTCCGGCGGCGAGGCGGTACCCGCCGCAGATCCACACCGTGGCCGGGCCGTCGCCCTCGATGACGACGTCGCTCGGCGGGGCTCCGTCGTCGAACGTGCGCCCGGCGATCTCGGGCATCGGGCGCGTGGGGCGCTGGGGGGTGTCGGCGAGCTCGTGCGCGGCACCGGACGGGATCAGGACCACGTCCCCGCGGGTGAGCTGCACCGGGGCCGCGCCGTCGACGGTGAGCCAGCACGCCCCCGTGGTGATGACATGGAAGCTGGCCAGGTTCCCGGCGGGGAACGCGGCGCCCCACGGCGCATGGAAGCGGTTGCGCGAGTACATGAGGCTGCCGCGGCGGGTTGTGGCGACAACGTCCGCCACGATGTCCGCCACCGGGTCGTTCACGACGGTACCCATGACCACAAGGATACGACGTGAGCCGGACGAGCATGTTTCAGCCTCGATCTGTCATGGAACAGCCCGCGCGGGCCGCCTAGCGTGAGAGCCATGAGCAACACCGTCCTCGTGACGATCGGAAAGACCGGTCAGAATATGGAGGCTGATGTGCGTACCACCGTCCTGGTCACGGGCCCGACCGGCAAGGTCGGCCGGCGCCTGATCCCGCTCCTCGCGCGCCGGGGTGTTACCGTCCGCACCGCGAGCCGGTCGCCGCTACCGGAGCGCGCGGGCATCGAGCCGGTCCGCTTCGACTGGACCGACGAGAGCACGTATGAGACCGCGCGGAAGGGCGTGGACGCGATGTACCTGGTCGCCGGCCCCGTCCCGCAGCCGGAGCACGCCGGCTACATTCGCGCCCTGCTCGACGGCGCGACCGGGGTCGAACAGGTCGTATTGCTGTCCACGTACGGCGTGGGCCAGGCGCCGCCGGAGAACCCGCTGCGCCGCATCGAGCTGGCTGTCGAATCGTCCGGCGTGCCGTACACCATCCTGCGGCCGGCCGCGTTCATGCAGAACTTCTCAGAAGGGCTGAGGTGGGATGAGTCGCTGGTCGAGGGCATCCGCGAGCGGGATGAGATCGCACATCCGGGCGGCGACGGAGTCGTGAGCTACGTGTCGACCGAGGACATCGCCGCGATCGCAGCCACCGCACTGACCGAGGACGGGCACGGGGGCAAGGCGTACGCGCCGATGGGCCCGGAGCCGCTGACGCTGACGCAGGTCGCCGAGCACATTTCCTGGGTCGCGGGACGCCGGATCAGGTACGTCGAGACCGACCGCACGCCCATGCGCGACGCGCTCCTCGCCGCGGGCACGCCACCCGAGACCGCCGAGCACAACAGCCAGCTCCACTTCCACGCGTTCAGCTCCGGCGCGATGGGCGTGCTCAATGACGACGTCCTTGACGTGACCGGCCGGCCGCCGGTGAGCTTCGCCGAGTTCGCCGTGGGCGCGGCAGCGGCGTGGCGCCGGTAAGGCTCCGACGCCAGTCCCCGACTAGGTCAAGGCCATCCATGACCAAGATTGTTTAGCGGGTTGGGCTGGTCAGGCGGCTGGTGTCTGGTTGCGTGCTGTGTGCCAGATCCGGTCTTCAGGGCGGCTGGCCTGCTGGCAGCGCAGGGTGGTGATGGCGTCTGCGCCGGCGACGGTCCAGTGCATGCCTGACAGTTTGAGGCGCTGGCCGATAACCACTTTGCATCCTGCTTCGACGACGCCGGATCCGACGGACAGGCCGCGCTGGCGGAACTACTTGCAGCCCATGCGGGGGCTTGTTCTCGAAGTAGCCCAGGGCCGTGTCGAGCTTGTCTTTCTTGATGCCCTCAAGGGGGTAGCGCGACAGGTCGTCAGGTCCTCCGTCCAGAAGAAGTCGTGGCGGAGGCCGACCCGGCGGCGAGTACTTTGGCCACGAATCGTGCTGTCGCCTCGCCCACGGCGTCGGGTGAGTCTTCTTGGACGAAGTGA
>Ga0209839_10000311_pt1 | contig 25282 bp, 20 predicted proteins | sample OrgsoiDNA2013050_FD_185800 | JGI IMG/M metagenome (GOLD analysis project Ga0209839, IMG submission 185800) | Permafrost soil microbial communities from the Arctic, to analyse light accelerated degradation of dissolved organic matter (DOM) -... | ecosystem: Environmental > Terrestrial > Soil >... | reverse complement strand
GGCGGACCGGCCGGAGGCGGACCGGCCGGAGGCGGACCGGCCGGAAACCCCGAGCCGCGCGTCAGGAGCCGAGGTGGTGCTCGAGGGCCTCCAGCTTGGACTGGAGCGCGCCGGTCACGCCGGGCCTGATGTCGGCCTTGAGCGTCACACTCACTCGCGGGGCGCGCGCGGCCACCGCGTCCACGGCCCGCTTGACGACGGCCATGACCTCGTCCCACTCGCCCTCGATGGTCGTGAACATCGCGTCGGTCTGGTTCGGCAGCCCGCTGTCGCGCACCACGCGAACCGCGTCCGCGACGTACTCAGCCACGGCGTCGCCAACCCCGAGCGGTGTCACCGAGAACGCGACCAGCATCTGACCTCCTCGATGTGCGCCCCGGCAGGGCGGGGCGAGGAAATCACGATAACCCGGCAGGCTCGCCGCCTGTCACGCCCGCCTGCCACGCCCGCCTGCCGCGTCCCGCGTCCCGCGTCCCGCGTCCCGCGTCCCGCGCGCGATCACCACCGCTTTTTGGCGCGCATAATGGGGCGAAACGGTAGTGATCATCGGCGGCCGGGTTCCGGCGCAGCCCGAAGCCACGCCTGCGGCGACCGTAAGTGCCCGGCAGCGCCCGGGGCGACCGTTAGCCGACCGTCTGACGTCATGGTTGCCCCTCTACTGCCGTTGCAACGGCAGTAGAGGGGCAACCATGACGTGGCGCAAGAGCCTCGCCGTCGCGCTGTGCCGAAGGGGCGCCGCTGGCCCGGCCTGCCGCCGCCCGCCGCGCAGCACCCCGCATCCGGCATCCGGCATCCGGCATCCGGCATCCGGCACAGGTACCCTCAAGCCGGCCAGCGGAACAAGGGCCGCTGCCAGCCGGGTTGCGGCTGGCGCCCGGCACGCACCGCGAAGGTGACACCCGCTGCCCGGTGGTGCCCACCATGCCTGGATCGCGCCACGCGGGAGCCTTGACTAAGCCGCGGCCTGTCTAGTGCCGAGATCGGCGCGAGCCTGCACGCGACCGCGTCCACGCCGTCATCTTCGGATACCAGTCCGGCCTGGCCGACTCCTTGAATGGCGCCGTTATCTCGCGGTCAGACGGGAACCGGTGATCCTCAGTCGCCGAGGGAACCGGCCGGGGCGACGCGGTAGTGGTAGCGGTGATGATCACAGAACCCGATGCCGCCATACAGGACGCGGGCTCCGGTGTTCTCGCATTCGACCTGTAGGTAAAGGCCCGTTACGCCGCGGTCCGCGGCCAGCGCCGCCAGGGTCGCGCTCACCGCGGTGGCCAGCCCGCGGCGCCGGTATCCGGGATGAGTCTCGATCGCCGTCAGCCCGGCCCAGCCCTCGTCGCCGGCCACGCGCCCGATCGCAATCGTCTGGCCGGCCTCGCGGACGCTGGCGAAGGCCTGCCACGGGGCAGACATCAGCAGCTGGCGGCCGATGGGCGGCAGGCTGTCACCGCGGTAGTGATACAGCGCCAGCCAGTCGTCGTCCGGCGCGGCGGCGACCGTGACCGACGTGGGCGGCCCGGCGCGGCGCGCGGCCGCCCCCGGCGCCGCCGTCATCACCACCGCCGGGGCCTGGCGCAGCGACCAGCCCAGGCTGTCCAGCAGGCGGTCGACCGGGCTGCCATCCGGCCCGGCCATCGGGAACGGCACGGCGATCATCGGCGTTAGCCCGCGAGCCTGATACCAGGCGCAAACCTGCTGAACCGCCGCGGCCAGCGGCATGCCCGGATCGCCGATCGCCAGCGCGCTATTGGCCCGCCCGGTGAAGCCGCCGGCCGCGCGCAGCAGCCAGCCGCCCAGCCGCTCCTCCTGCGCCGCCCGCCAGCCGCGGGCCGCCCGCGTCTCCAGGTCCGCGATAGAAATGTTCGTGGCCTGCAACCTCCGCGTGCCTCCTGCCGTCATGCCCGCCGGTGCTTCCTGCGCCGCACTTCCCCTACTGAACATCGGCACCGGAACGTCGGCCGGGTCCTTCTCTATCACGCCGCGCGGGCCGTTCTCGCTCGCGGCGGCCGCTACCTTCGGCTTCGGCCAGCGCCGCTGCCCGCCGTGGTGCTCCCGCCGGGCGCGGGTAGCGTGGAGCTATGAGCGCGCTTACATCTCGTAGCAGGGGCCGGCCGCCCCGGGTCTGCGGCGGCCCGGCAGAGCCACCACGGTGACAGCGGACCAGTACGCGGCCGCCACCGGGCTAGTCGAGCGGTCGGCCGCCGCTCAGGTGACCGGCATCCCGGAGCACCCCGCCGATGACGGCTACTTCGGGCCCGCCAGCGTTACCTGGCGGATGAGCACCGACCTGTCCGGGGTGATCGCCGGGCTGCGATCCCTGCTGACGCAGGCCCTGCATCCGCTCGCGATGGCCGGCGTCGACCAGCACAGCGACTGGCGGGAGGATCCCGTCGGCCGGCTCGCCGCGACCGCCGCGTACCTCAGCACGGTCACCTTCGGCGAGCGCGCCGCGGCGGAGCAGGTATCGGCCCGGGTGCGCCGGATTCATGAGCACGTGCGGGGCGTTGACACGGTGACCGGCCGCCCGTACGCGGCCGGCGACCCCGGCCTGCTGCTGTGGGTGCACGCGGCCATGGTCGATTCCGTCATCGCCGCCAGCAACCTGTTCGGCGCGGGACTGTCGGCGCAGGATGGCGACCGCTACGTGGCCGAGATGGCGACCGCGGCCGAGCTGATCGGCGTGCCGGCCGGCGAGGTCCCGCGCAGCCTCGCCGACCTGGAGCGTTACCTGGCCTCGGTCCGCTCCGAGCTGCGGTGCACGCCGGCGGCCAGCGAGTCGATGGCCTACCTGCTCGACCCGCCCGGCCTGGATCCCGACATAGCGGAAATCTGGCAGGACGTGCGTGACGGCGCGGTCGCGTCGCTGCCGGAGTGGGCGCGGGACCTGTACGGATTCGACGCGCCGCCGCTGTCCCCCGCCCGGCGCGGCGAGATCCGCCAGGCCCTCGGCATCCTCGACGCGGTCTACCTCGGCGAGCCCGGTGTGCTGGAGGCCCGGCAGCGGATCGCCCTGCGGATACGCGCCGCGCGGCGCGCGTGAGGCCGGGGCACATGAGGCCGGGCACATGAGGCCGGGGCGCATGAGGCGGGCGCGGAACCTCGCCGCCGGGCTGGCGGCCGGAGCGGCGGTCACGGCCCTGTCGGTGGCCCTGGTCCGCCGCCGGGTCGGCCCGCTGCGGTTCACCCGAGGACTGGCTGCCCTCCAGCTCGTGCTGCGCGGCGGCGTCCGCTATGCGAGCAACGCGCCCCGGCTGTTCGCGGCCGCGGGGGAGCACCGCCAGCGGCTCCGCAACGACCTCGCCCTGCAGACGGCGGAGGACGTGACCGTGACCCTCGGCGCGATGAAGGGGGTGCTGGTGAAGCTGGGCCAGATGGCCAGCTACGTGGATGACGGGCTGGCGCCGCCCGTCCGCCGTACGCTCAGCCGGCTGCAGGACAGCATCCCGCCGATGAGTCCCGAGCTGGCCGCTCAGATGGTGCGCGAGGAGCTGGGCCTGCCGCCGGAGCAGGCCTTCGCGCAGTGGGACCCAGAGCCCATCGCCGCTGCCTCGATCGGCCAGGTGCACCGCGCGATCACCCACGATGGCCGCGCCGTGGCCGTGAAGGTGCAGTATCCGGGCATTGCCGAGACCATGGCGGCCGACCTGGACAACGTCGCGCTGCTGCGCAAGATGCTGAAGATCACCGCGCCGAATCAGGATGTCGACGCGCTGGTCGACGAGCTGCGAGAACGCGTCCTGGAAGAGCTCGACTATCGCCAGGAAGCCGCCAACCAGCGACTGCTCGCCGCCTATTACGACGGGCATCCGACGATCCACGTTCCGGCGATCATCGACGAACTGTCGACCCGCCGGGTCGTGACCAGCGAACTGTCGGACGGCGCGCGATTCGCCGAGCTCGCGAACTGGTCGCAGGAGGAGCGCGACCTCGCCGGGGAGACGATCTACCGCTTCGTCTTCCGCAGCCTGTACGAGGTCCATGCGTTCAACGGTGACCCGCACCCGGGCAACTACCTGTTTCACGGCCACGGGCGCGTGACGTTCCTGGACTTCGGGCTGGTCAAGCACTTCACCGCCGATGACCTGAATCCGCTGATGCAGATGGCGCGGCGGCTCTGCGTCGACCAGGACCCCGAGGCGTTCCGCGCCAGCCTGGAGGAGGCCGGATTCCTGGTGCCCGGCGCCCCGCTGAGCACCGACGCGATCGTCGAGCACCTGGCGGTGTTCTACGAGATGATCCGTGAGTCGCGGACCCTGACTGTGACCAGCGATTACGCGTCCGCGGTGGTGCGGCGGTTCTTCGACGTGCGCAGCCCGGTGGCGGCGTACGCCAGCGTCCCGCGGTCGTACATCATCCTGCAGCGCATCAACCTGGGCCTGTTTGCCCTGCTCGGCGATCTGCGGGCCACCGCGAACTGGCGGGCTATCGCCGAGGAGATCTGGCCCTTCATGCAGGCCCCGCCGTCCACGCCGATGGGCGAGGCTGAGATGCGGTGGCGCGCTCGGCGCAAGCTGGCGGCGTAGCTGCCGGGGCCTTCTTCATGATCGCCGCCGCGAAGGGAAGATGATGGACGTCGCGCAGTACGTAGACGACAACGCCGCAGAATTCTTCGGTGCGCTGAAGCAGTGGCTCGAGCTCACGGCGGCCCGGTGAGCGGCGGGGCCGTCACCCCGGCGGCCGGAGTCGCGCTGCTGCGGCTGGCGCTCGCCCGCGGCGAGGCTGACCGGGCCGCGCACCTCCGTGGCGACGAGGAGTGGCTGGCGGCGGCCTGGGCCGATCCCGGCACTCGCGTGCTGGTCGTTGATCGCGGTCGCGCCCCGGTCGGCTTCGGTCCCGAGGGCGCCCAGTTGCTGTTCGTGCCGCCGGAGCAGGCACCCGAAGGCGTCCGGTTCCTGCTGGGCGTCGCCGCGGAGGGCGTCGTCTACTTCGGCGTCGCGGGTCCGTTGCCGGAGCCGGCCGATGTCGTGGGCGTGGCGGTCCGGCCGGCTCCCCTGCGGGAGGTCGGCCCGCTGCTGTCCGATCGCGACGCTGGCCTCATGACGCACTCGGTCGCGCTGGCCAACTTCCATGACTCCCACCACTACTGCCCGCGCTGCGGCGAGCCCAGCGAGCCCGTGCTGTCGGGCCACGCCAGACGCTGCACCGTCGAGGGCACCGACGAGTTCCCGCGGTCGGATCCGGCCATGATCGTTCTTGTGACCGACCCGGACGATCGCTGTCTTCTCGCCCGTAACGCGGCCTGGCCCGTCCACCGGGTCTCGATACTGGCCGGCTTCGTAGAGGCGGGGGAGTCCGCCGAGCAGGCGGTGGCCCGCGAGGTGCACGAGGAGACTGGCATCGCCGTCGGCCAGGTCCGCTATCTCGGCAGTCAGCCCTGGCCGATGCCGCAGAGCCTGATGCTCGGCTTCCGTGCCGAGGCCGTCGGCAGCCTCGAGATCAAGGTAGACGAGGACGAGATCGCCGAGGCCAGCTGGTTCAGCCGGGATGAGCTGACCGGCGCCATCGCCGACGGCTCGATCCTGCCGCCGCCGCCGGTCTCCATCGCCCACCAGATCATCCAGTCCTGGTACGGCGCGGAACTGCCCGGCAGCTGGTGACCATCCGGCCGCCGCGTCCCGCCCGCCACTTGCGGCGCAGCGTCAGATCTCCAGGCCCCGGGCGCGGCTGGCCTCCAGTAGCGCCTGCTCGGAGCGGATCTCCTCCGCGGTGGGTGACATAGCGATTATCACTATTAGGTAAAACGTCACGATTTTGACCCCGATGCTGAGCGGCAGCAGGACGGCCCATGCCGTCACGCCGCCCATGGCCATTCCAGATTCCCCCGGTACGCGGAAGACGCGCATCGCGGACATGCCGGTGTAGTGCATTCCGCTGACGGCCACGGCCATGATCAGCGCGGCACCAAGGGTCGAAAGGACGCCGTGCAGTCTCAGCGCCGCCCACAACGCCGCGGTGGCGGCCACAATCGCGATGACCACCGACAGCGCGAACAGTGGCGGGTCGTAGGTCATCCGGGCCGGCATCCGCATGGCGGCCATGCCGGTGTAGTGCATGCTGGCCACGCCGATGCCGGTAATGAAGCCGGCGATGAGCAGGTTTCGCGGGCCTGCGCGGCCGAAGCCCACGATGAGCAGGCCGGCGCCGACTACCGCCACCGCGGTCAGCATGGATAAGACGGTGACCGGCACGTTGTAGCGGATGGTCTCACCGGGGATCGCGAACCCGAGCATGGCAATGAAGTGCATGGCCCAGATTCCTGCGGTGCCGATCGACACGGCGGCTAACAGCAGCCAGCGTACCCTGGCCGCGCTTCGGTAGGCGCGGGCCCGCGCTGTGCAGCGCAGTCCGAGGAACGCTCCCAGGAAGGAGACTAAATAGGCCGTTACCGGAGTGAGCAGGCCGAACTGGAAGTTGTGAACGGGTAACATATCTCGACGATAGATGAAGATCTTTGATAACTCGGGACACATTGGCAAGGATCGCCGGGTGGCAATCTCGGAAAATGGCTGATAACGGGCTGTCGAGTCGCCGCAGTCCCGGGTCAGGCGGGCGCGAGTTTGCGGAGGGACTGCGTGGTCTCCGCTCCGGGCGCGGGCAGCAGGCTGATGACCGGGGTGTCCAGGCCGCAGGCCTGGTACTCGGCCACCCGCTCCCGGCAGGCCGCCAGCGAGCCGTGTATGACCAGGTCGTCGACGACCGCATCTGGGATCGCCGCGAGGGCGCCCTTCCGGTCGCCCTTGGCCCAGGCGGCCAGCATCGGCGCGAGCAGCTCGCCGCGGCCGAGCCACTCGTGGAACGCCGCGTAGACCGGAACGGTGAGGTAGGCGGCCAGCACTCGCCTGCCGATGGTCCGGGCCATCTCGGTGTCGGTCGTGGGGCAGACGAAGACCCGGGCGATCAGCTCGCAGTCCGGGCCCGCGGCCTCGCGTACCTGGGGTACGTCGGCCGGCGACAGCCAGTTGGTGATCGCCGCGTCCGCCTCCTTCGCCGCGAGCTTCAGCATCCCCGGCCGCAGCGCCGCGAGCGCCAGGGCCGGCGGCACGGCCGGGGCCGGGTCGAGCCGGAACCCGTGCACCGCGAACGTCTCGAACCGCTGATTGACCTTCTCGCCGGCCAGCGCGGCGCGCAGGAACTGCAGCATGTCCCGGGACCGCTGGAACGGCTTCTCGAACGGGATGCCGTTCCACTGCTCGACGACGACCTGGGACGACGTGCCGATGCCCATGACGAACCGGCCGGGCGCCAGGCTCCCGAGCGTCGCCGCGCTGACCGCGAGCGCGACAGGCGCGCGGGTATAGATCCCGGCGATCGCGGTGCCCAGTCGCAGCTCCGGCGCCCATTGCGAGGCCAGGACCAGGGGCGTGAACGCGTCCACGCCGTTCAGCTCGGCCGACCAGGCGTCGGTGTAGCCCAGGATGGGCAGCGCGGTGATGAGTTCCCGCTGATCGGGCAGGCTGAGTCCGGGTAGCGGGAGGGTGATCCCCCAGCGCCTCGTTATGTCCATGTGGTTTGTTCCTCCCATGGTCCGGTGCCTGCCATTGTGGCCGATTTCGGATCGTCGGCAGCAGGCGGGATGACGAACCGCCGTCCGGTGGTCGCTGCCCCCACAACGAGTCCCGCAGCCGCCCCGACCGTGATCACTACCGTTTTGTCGCGCATGACGCAGAAAGACGGTAGTGATCACGGAGGGAGCCCCGCCTGACGGCGCCGGCTTGGCGTCAGGCCGGCAGGCCGACGAGGTCGGCCATTTGGTCGATCGCGTAGCTGAAGAAGTCATCGCTGGGATCGGCGCTGCCGATGAGCTGGCCGAACAGCTCGAAGCTGAGCATGCCGAACAACTGCGTCCAGGCGATCAGCGTGCGGGCCATGACCGGCGGCGGAACCCCGGGGGCAATGGCCGCGCTCAGCGCCTCGGCCTGCCCGGCCAGCAGGCCCGGCAGCCGCCGCCCAGGCACCGAGGCGGCCGTCCGGCCCGTTTGCGGCCCGGTGTCTTGCGGACCCGTGTCTTGCGGCCCGGTGTCTTGCGGCCCGGTGTCTTGCGCCCCGGTGTCTTGCGGCCAGGCGTTGGAGAGCAGGCCGCCGATGACGACCGCGACCCGGGCAGCGGGGGCGATGGTCTCCTGCGGAGCCTGGTAGCCGGGGACCGGCGAGCCGTAGATGAGTGCGTACTCGTGCGGGCGGGCGATCGCCCAGTCGCGAATGGCGTGACAGCAAGCACGCCAGCGGCCGCGGGTGTCGGCCGTCGGCCACCGCGCCACGGCAGTCTCGGCGCTGGTCCCGAGCGAGTCGTAGGCGTCGATGATCAGTGCCGTCAGCAGGTCGTCCCGGCTCGGGAAGTAGCGGTACAGGGCAGAGGAGACCATGCCCAGCTCGCGGGCCACCGCGCGCAGCGATAGCCGCTGTGCCCCCTCGGCGGCTAGCTGACGGCGCGCCTCCTCCTTGATCTCGCGGGTGATTTGCGCCCGCGCCCGCTGCCGCGCGTTCTGGCCGGCGCCCCGCGGCCGGCCGGCCGCTATCTTGCTGGCCGCTGCCGGGCTGGCCGCTGCCTCGGTGGCCGCTGCCGGGCTGGCCGCTGCCTCGGTGGTGACCGTGTCGTGGCTGGCCCCCCGCGTGTTCGTCATGCTGGCCAGTCTGCCACGTTCGAGAGCAGTGTTCAATTAAGAGAGCGGTGCTCTTGACAGGTTGCAGCCGATACGGAACACTGATCTTAAGCGAGAGCACTGATCTCGAAACGGAAGCAGAACGGCACCCAGAACACCAGGAGCATCCGATGTCTGACAGCACACCCCGTTATGTCATGCCGACCAGCGCGCCGGGCCGCCTGATGGGCAGCCTCTTCAACTCCCTGGTGGCCGGGCTCACGAAGGCCGGCATCAGCGTCCTGGGCAGCCGGGTCCTCTACGTCCGCGGCCGCACGAGCGGCCAGTGGCGGACTACCCCGGTCAACCTGCTGACCCACGACGCAAGCCAGTACCTGGTCGCGCCGCGCGGGCACACTCAGTGGGTCCGGAACATGCGCGTGGCGGGCGGCGGCGAACTGCACGTGGGCAGGCGGGTCGAGAAGTTCACGGCCAGTGAGCTGGCCGACTCCGACAAGCCGGCCATTCTCCGCGCCTACCTGAAGCGCTGGAAGCTGGAGGTCGGCGTCTTCTTCAACGGCGTCGGGCCGGACGCCTCCGACGCCCAGCTGCTCGAGATCGCGCCCGGCTACCCGGTCTTCCGCATCGCCATTAAGTAAGGCATCTCGGCTGAGCCCGGCTCGTCAGAGCCGGGCTTCGGCGGCCCGCCGGCTCAGCTCGCGCAGCCGCTCGCCGGTCTCCTCGTCCGCCGGGGTATAGGTAACCATCCGGGTGCCGAGCCGCTGGCCCAGCCACAGATGGGTGTAGTTCAGCCGGAGCAGCCCGACCTCTGCGTGCAGATAGCGCTTGGTCAGGTTCTCCGGGGCTGCGACCTCGTGCCGCTCCCACAGCTCGGCGAACTCCGGCGATGCTTTCAACAGCCTCGCCACCAGGCACTTCCACGCCGGCTCGGCGACATGCTCGGCCATGGCCGCCCGGTACTCGGCGACCATCCGCCGGGCGCCGTCCGGCCAGTCGATCATGGCGGTGCGGTGCGCCGGAATGGTGAAGACCCGCCAGAGCGAGTTCCGATCCTCGAACGGCAGGTCGCTGAGGGAGCCCATGAGCCGCTCATAGGTGGCGTTGTAGCCGAGGATGTCGTAGCGCGCGTTGCGGACGCAGGCCGGGTAAGGGCCGAGCTGATCCAGGAGCAGCTGGATCTCGGGCGGCACCGCCTGGCAGTCGCTCATGGCCGTGCCGTCCGGGGCGTCGGCGAGGCGGAACAGGTGCTCGCGCTCATGCGGGTCCAGGAGCAGCGTGCGGGCGACCGCGTCCAGGACCTGGGGCGAGGCGTTGATATCGCGGCCCTGCTCCAGCCAGGTGTACCAGGTGACGCCGACCCCGGCGAGCGTGGCGACTTCCTCCCTGCGCAGGCCGGGCGTGCGCCGCCGGATAGCCGGCGGCAGCCCGACCTCCTGCGGGGCGATCCGCTCCCGGCGGCTGCGCAGGAACCCGGCCAGTTCCTGGCGGCGCAGTCGCTGGTCCTGATGATTCGCCGCTCGATGATCCGCCGCTCGCTGCCCGTCCGCCGCGGGCCGGTCGTTCGCTGGGGGCCGCCCGTTGGTCTGGGGCTGCCCGTTCGCTGTGGGGCGACCGTCGGCTGCAGGCCTGGCCGCGGCAGTTTGCGCGCTCATGGCTACTATCTTGCCACGGGCTCAGTGGGGTTGCCAGGTACCAGTGGTACCAGTATAAACAGGCTCTAGTACCCGGCTTCGAAATGCCGTCACTATGGCGGTATGCCTTCACCACTGAACACCACGGACGTCGCCGTGTCCGGCCGTGCCAGCCCGCCGGGCCTGGCTCTGCGCACCGACAACGAACTCATCAACGGCGGCCCCGACGGACTGAGCGCCGACCGCCCGAGCCAGGCGCTGCTGACGGCCACCGGCTTGGTCACCGTGCTGGTGGGCGTGCTGCTGCCGATGGTCGACTTCTTCATCGTCAACGTGGCGCTGCCCACGATCGACAGCGACCTGCACGCCAGCGTACCGATGCTGGAGCTGGTCGTCTCGGGCTACGCGTCCGCCTACGCACTGCTCCTGGTCCTGGGCGGCCGACTGGGCGACAGCCTGGGGCGCAAGCGGCTCTTTCTCCTGGGCATGGCGGCTTTCACGATCACCTCGCTGGCGTGCGGCCTGGCGCCCACAGCGCTCTTCCTGGTGGTCTCGCGGGCGGCGCAGGGCGCGTCGGCGGCGCTGATGGTGCCGCAGGTCCTGGCGACGATTCAGGCCGCAACGACAGGGGAGCGCCGGGCGCGGGCCCTGGGCCGGTACGGCGCGACCGGGGGTATCGCCGCCGTCCTGGGCCAGCTCCTCGGCGGGCTCCTGGTGTCCGCGAACCTTGGCGGGACCGGGTGGCGGCCGATCTTCCTGGTCAACGTCCCGATCGGCCTGGCCGGCCTCCTGCTGGCCAGCCGGTACGTGCCGGACAGCCGGGCGGCCGGGGCGGCGCGCATCGATGTCCCCGGCACGGTGCTGCTCGGCGTGACCGTGCTGGCCGTGCTGATCCCGCTGACCGAGGGCCAGGCGCTGCGCTGGCCGGCCTGGGCGATCGGCCTGCTGGCGGCGTCGCCGCTGGCGCTGGGCGCGTTCGCCGCGATCGAGCTCCGCGCGGAGCGGGCGGGCCGGTCGCCGCTGGTCCCGCCCTCGCTGCTGCGGCATGCGAGCATGCGCAGCGGCCTGATGCTGGCGCTGCCGTTCTTTGCCGGCTTCGGCGCCTTCATGTTCTGCTACGCCCTGCTGGTCCAGCAGGGCCTGCACGACAGCGCGCTGGTCGCCGGGGCCGGGCTGGCGCCGATGGCAGCGGCGTTCCTGCTCGCGTCCCTGTCCACCTCGAGGCTGCTCGCCGCCTTCGGCGCCCGCGTCCTCGTCGCCGGCGCGGCGGCGCAGGGCGCCGGCCTGGTCATCCTCGGTCTCACCGTGCTCGCGGGCTGGCCGCACGTGTCGGTCGTCGCGCTGGCGCCCGGCATGGTGGTGGCCGGCTTCGGGCAGGGCCTGGTGATGAGCCCGCTGTTCGGGCTGGTGCTCTCCGAGGTGCCGCCGGCGCTGGCCGGCGCGGGTGGCGGCGTGCTCACGACGACGCAGCAGACGGCCCTGGCGCTCGGCGTGGCCACGCTCGGCACCCTGTTCCTGGCGCTGGCCAGGGACGGCGTGGGGATGCGTAACGGATTCCTGGTCGTAGTCGCCGTCCAGGTGGTGATCGCGGTCGGGCTGGCCATCGGCGCCCGGCGCCTGCCCGGCGGACGTAATTAGCGCAGTAGTTCGGATTACGCTTGCTATCGCAGGTGTAATCCGAACCAATCAGCTATTCAGGCCGCTGGCGGCGGCAGAGCGGGCAGCAGAGCGGGCAGCGAGCGGGGTCAGCCGGTCAGGGCTAGCGTGGCGCCGGTCGGGTCGACGAGGCGGTGGCAGCCCGCCGCGGCGGGGAACTTGGCGAGTGGGCCGCGGACGCGGGCCCTGGGGCCGTCCGGGCCTGTCAGGATCGCTCCGTCCGCGGCGCTCGCCACCAGTTCGTCGCCCACTCGCAGCAGCACGGCGCCGTCCCGGCTCGCGGACACTGCCGTCCGGCCGGCCCGGAGGCCCTCCAGCACCGCCGCCGGGTCGTCGGCCGCCGCCTCCACCCAGGTGGTCGGGGTGCCCGGCGGCGCGTCGGACCCCGGCCGGTGCCAGTCGCTGCCGCCGACCGGGATCGCCGCCGGATCCCAGGCCATCCACCAGCCCAGGGGGGTGGTCCAATGGGTATCCAGCCAGCTCCAGTGCCAGACCTCGACCAGCGGCGGTCGACGTTTCATCGGCGTGGCCCAGCTCACGTGCCCGCCGATCGGATGGTTGATCGACAGCAGGCCGCCGGCCTGCTCGGTTGCCTCCAGCCAGGCGTCTGGCGGCTCGCGGAAATCGATCCAGCCGATGTCGCCGAACGCGTTGGCGTGGCCGGTGTCGATCGTCACCTCCTGGCCGGGCACCAGCACGATGCCGTGCGCCGCCGCGGCGGCGGGAAGCTCTGCGTGATGGCTGACCGTGTTGTGATCGGTGACCGCGATGAACTCCATGCCTCGTCCCGCCGCGAACCTGGCCAGCTCGGGCACCGTCATTACCCCGTCGGAGTGCACCGTGTGGGTGTGCAGGTCACCGGCCAGCCAGCGCCGCCCGTCGGTGGCAGGCAGCGCACGGCGAGGCGGGCGGTCGGTCAGCGGGGGCAGGTCCTCGGGGACCGTGTCGGGCCTCAGTTCGCCGGGCGTACTGGAGACCTCCACGGTCACCCGGTACTCGGCGCCGCCGGGCGGCACCCGGTGTAGCCCGATCATCACCTGCCAGGTCCCCGGCTCGAGTTCGCCCGGCAGGTAGCCGGGCGTTGCCGCGTCAGGGCTGATCACGAACGACCTGCGCGCCCCGCCCGACCAGCCGCGGAAACCGCCGACGCCCATGCAGCCCAGGTCCATGACCGCACCGGATCGCTCGTACTCCAATTCGACCCGCAGCGCGTAGGCGCCGGGCGGGACCTCGACGGGCAGATACTGCCAGGCGGAGACGAAGCGATCTTCTAGGGTCCAGCGCCCGCCGTGCCGCGTAACGACCATGGACTCATCTGATCAGACATCCGGCGCAGAGGCGAACGTCCACGCAGGTAGCGGCTGCGACCTGGACGGCGCCGGCTGACCGCGCCCGCGATGGATGGCGGAAAGCCTTCGACTGAATCGGTAGACTGGCGGCAACACGGCGTTGACCCGGCTATCACCGGTGAGCCTCCGGAAGAACGGGTGCGCGGCTGGCCAGCTCGGTAGCTAGCACCTCAGTAGAACCGGACGGGGAGGCCCGTCACAGCCTGCGAAACGAGCGGTCGCGACCGTCGTCTGGTTCCCCCAGCGGGACGGGCCGCGACAAGCGAGGTGGTACCGCGGTGCCGCCTGGGCCCAGCCCGGGCGATGTCGTCCTCGTGCACAGTGAGGACCGACTGCAAAGACTGCGAAGAATTACGAAGGATTACGAAGGATCACCGATGAGCTACCCCAAGGCATCTGCCAGCAACAATGCCTCAACGGGCGGCGGCGTCCCGGCCAGCCCGCGCTTCCCCGAGATCGAGGAGCGGGTGCTGGACTACTGGGCGGCCGATGACACCTTCCGCGCGTCGGTAGAGAACCGTCCGACCGGCGAGGACGGTGCCAACGAGTTCGTGTTCTACGACGGGCCGCCGTTCGCCAACGGACTGCCGCACTACGGGCACCTGCTGACCGGTTACGTGAAGGACCTGATCCCGCGTTATCAGACCATGCGCGGCAAGCGGGTCGAGCGCCGGTTCGGCTGGGACACCCACGGCCTGCCGGCCGAGCTTGAGGCGATGAGCCAGCTCGGCATCAAGACCAAGGAAGAGATCGAAGAGCTCGGCATCGCCAAGTTCAACGAGGCATGCCGCCAGTCGGTGCTGCGCTACAGCCAGGAATGGCGTGACTATGTCACCCGCCAGGCCCGCTGGGTCGACTTTGAGCACGACTACAAGACGCTCGACCTCACCTACATGGAGAGCGTCATGTGGGCGTTCAAGCAGCTCCACGACAAAGGGCTGGTCTACGAGGGCTTCCGCTGCCTGCCGTACTGCTGGAACGACGAGACCCCGCTGTCGGCGCATGAGCTGCGGATGGACGAGGATGTCTACCAGACCCGCCAGGACCCGGCCGTTACCGTCGGCTGCCGGCTGGAGACGGGCGAGCTCGCGCTGATCTGGACCACCACGCCGTGGACGCTGCCCTCGAACCTGGCACTGGCCGTGCACCAGGACGTCGACTACGTCGTGGTCGAGTCCGACTTCACCGGGCGGCCTGAGCGCTACCTCCTGGCGGCGGCCCGGCTACCCGCCTACGCGCGCGAACTGGGCGAGGACGCGCCGTCGAGAGTCATCCGGCGCTGCAAGGGCGCCGAACTGGTCGGGCTGCGATACACCCCGCCCTTCAGTTATTTCCGCGGGCACCCCAAGTCGCATGTGGTGCTACCTGCCGACTATGTCACCACCACGGACGGCACGGGCCTGGTGCACATCGCACCGGCGTTCGGTGAAGAGGACAAGCTGCTCACCGACCAGTACGGGATCGTGCCCGTGGTGCCGGTCGGCCCGGACGGCAAGTTCACCTTCCCGGTCAGCGACTACGCCGGGCTGCACGTCTTCGACGCCAACCAGGCGATCATCGACGACCTGAAGGCGCGCACCCGGCTCGACGCGGAAACACCGGATAGCGCGACCACGGGCGGCGCGGCCACCGTCGGCGCCACCACGGGGGGCACCGTGCTGCTGCGGCGCGAGACCTACGACCACTCCTACCCGCACTGCTGGCGGTGCCGCAAGCCGCTGATCTACATGGCGGTCACATCGTGGTTCGTGTCAACCACGACGATCCGGGACCGGATGCTCGAGCTGAACGAGCAGATCACCTGGGTGCCCGAGCACGTCAAGCACGGCCAGTTCGGCAAGTGGCTGGAGAACACCCGAGACTGGTCGATCAGCCGCAACCGGTTCTGGGGCAGCCCGATCCCGGTCTGGAAGTCCGACGACCCGAAGTTCCCGCGGATCGATATCTACGGCTCGCTAGACGAGCTGCGTAAGGATTTCGGCGTCGAGGTCACGGACCTGCACCGGCCGGCCATCGACGAGCTGACCCGGCCCAACCCCGACGACCCGTCCGGGCAGTCCACCATGCGCCGGGTCACCGACGTGCTCGACTGCTGGTTCGAGTCCGGCTCGATGTCGTTCGCGCAGGTGCACTACCCGTTTGAGAACGCCGACTGGTTCGCCCGCCACTTCCCCGGTGACTTCATCGTGGAGTACATCGGGCAGACCCGCGGCTGGTTCTACACCATGCACGTGCTGGCGTCCGCGCTGTTCGAGCGACCCGCGTTCGAGACCTGCGCCAGCCATGGCATCGTGCTCGGCTCCGACGGGCAGAAGATGTCCAAGTCGCTGCGCAACTACCCGGACGTGCGTGAGGTGTTCGACCGCGACGGCGCCGACGCGATGCGCTGGTTCCTGATGTCCTCGCCCATCCTGCGCGGCGGCAACCTGATCGTCACCGAGCAGGGCATCCGGGAGGGCGTCCGGCAGGTGCTCATGCCGCTGTGGAACAGCTGGTACTTCTTCACCCTGTATGCGAACGCGGCCGGCTACGAGGCCTCGGCCGCCGAGCCTTCTGCCGACCTGCTCGACCAGTACCTGCTGGCCAAGCTCCGCCAGTTCGCCGAGACGGTGCAGCGGCAGCTGGACCACTACGAGATCGCGAACGCCTGCGATTCGACCCGGACATTCCTCGACGTGCTGACCAACTGGTACATCCGGCGCTCGCGCGAGCGGTTCTGGGACACCGGGAGCGTCGACGCGTCGGTGGCCCGGCAGGCGTTCGACACCCTGTACACCGCGCTGGAGGTCACCTGCCGGGTGACGGCGCCGCTCCTCCCGCTGACCACCGAGGAAATCTGGCGCGGCCTGACCGGCGGACGCTCCGTGCACCTGGGCGACTGGCCGGACGTGTCCGCACTGCCGTCCGACCCGGGCCTGGTGGCCGCGATGGACCGCACCCGCGAGGTGTGCTCGGCGGCGGCGTCGCTGCGGAAGGCGAACGGGCTGCGGGTGCGGCTGCCCCTGCCGGAGCTGACCGTCGTGGCCGGGGATGCCGAGACGCTGGCCGACTTCACCGCGCTGATCGCCGACGAGGTGAACGTGCGTGAGGTGACGCTGCTGGACGTCGCCGATGCGGCGGCGCAGCAGATCGGGGTATCGGAGCGGCTCACCGTGAACGCGCGCGCGGCCGGCCCTCGGCTCGGCAAGGACGTGCAGGCGGTGATCCGGGCCAGCAAGTCCGGCGACTGGTCCGTGGACACGATGGGCGTGGTGACCTGTGGCGGCGTCAAGCTGGAGCCCGGCGAGTTCACGGTGGAAACCGTGGTCGCCGACGGCGCCGGCGCGACCGCGATGCTGTCCGGCGGCGGATTCATCGTGCTCGACACCGCGGTCACGCCCGAGCTAGCGGCCGAAGGGCTGGCCCGCGATGTCGTCCGCGCGGTGCAGCAGGCGCGCCGCACCGCCGGCCTCGAGGTGTCCGACCGGATCACCCTCACTGTGGCCGGGACCCCGGCCGCCCGGGGGGCGATGGCGGCGCATCAGCAGCTGATCTCCAGCGAGACGCTCGCGACGGCGCTGGAACTGGTCGGGGCGACCGCCCTGGACGACGACCCGCGGGCCAGCGAGCCGACGCCGGTCGGCGATGGCGAGTCCGTCAGGATCCGCGTGACCGCCTGAGGGTCCCCGCCTGCTGGCTACGGGGCTAGCTGGTCGACCGGAGGACCTGCCGGAACCGCAGGCGGCTGCCCGTCCGCAGGATCGCCCGTTCGTAGATCTTGCCCGCCAGCCGCGCCATGGCGACGGTGGAAGCCAGGGTGATCGCCACCGACAGCGCCAGCTGCCAGGCCGGCGCCGCGCCGACCGCGACCAGCACCGGCATCACCACCGGCGCGGTGAAGGGGATGAACCCCAGCAGGTGGTAGAACCAGGAGACGTTACTGGAGTAGACCACCGTGTAGGCCAGCACGTAGCCGAGGAGCAGCGGCAGTTGCAGCGGGAGGGTGGCGTTGTAGGCGTCTGCCTGGCGGGTGATCAGCGAGCCGGCCGCCGCGTACGCGGTGCAGTAGAACATGTAGCCGAGCAGCAGCCAGAGCGCTCCGGCCAGCACCACGCCGCCGGCGGCGCCGCGCACCGCCGAGGAGCCGACCGCGTAGCCCAGCGCGTAGTAGGTCCCGACCAGCACGACGATCTGGGCCAGGGCCAGCGAGCCCATCCCGATGACCTTCCCGGCCAGCAGCTGGGTCGGTCGCAGCGTCGTGAGCAGTACCTCGACGACCCGGCTGCTCTTCTCCTCGCCGACGCCGATGGTGATCCGAATGCCGTAGGTCAGGATGATCACGTAGATCAGGATGGCCGCCGCCAGGCCGGTGATCCGGCTGGTCAGGCCGCGCGGCGGGGGGGTCAGGCCGCGGACCGGAAGGGCGATACCGTTGCGCCCGATGCTGGCCGCCGCGCCGGGCGGCAGTTCGGCGTAGAGCCGCTGCAAGCCGCCGACCTCCGACAGGGCGCCACCCAGGGTCGCGCCCGGAGAGCCAGACCCGCCCAGCGCCTGCTGCTTCACCAGGACTGCGGAATCGCCGACGAGCACGGCCGCCAGGGTGCCGGAGCGGAGCCGGGCCTTGGCCGCCGCCACATCAGGCATGGGGACGATGGTAACGGTCGTCCCGGAGATGCGGCCGGCCTCGCGCACCGTCTGCGCCAGGGCCGCGGCCGGACCACCGACCACGCCGACCCGCGCCGCCGAGCGGGTGCCATGCAGGAGCGCCGGGATGAGGACGCCTGCCGCCACCGCGACCAGCAGCAGCACCGACGCGACCCAGAATGACTTGGCCCGCGCCCGTTCCACTATCTCTCGCCCGGCCACGATCCTGGTCAGCTGCCACCAGTTGGCGCTCACGCGGAACTCCCCCTCGTCCCCGTCGCCGCCAGGCCGCCGTTGTCTTGCTCCCCTGGTCCCATCGTTACCTCGGAACCGACAGCGTCGCGGAACACCTCGGACAGCTTTCTGCGCACGAAGCCGAACTGCTCCACCGGCCCGGCGGCGCGCGCCCGGTCCAGGACGGCGCCGGCGTCGGCCCGGTCCCGGAGGACGAGCACCACCGTCCCCGCGGTGATCTTCTCGACCTGTGCGATGTCGCCCAGGTCTCGCGCCCAGCGGCCCGTCTCGTCGCCGGCCACCTGGACCGAGACCCGGAGCGTGCCTGACTGTCCCAGGTCCGCCACCTTGCCGTGCGCCACCAGCCTGCCGCGGTGAATGATCGCCACCGACTCGCACAGATGCTCGACAAGGTCGAGCTGGTGACTGGAGAAGAGCATCGTCACGCCCGCTGCCGCGCGCTCGGCGAGCACTTCGCTCATCGCATCGACCCCCGCCGGGTCCAGGCCGGCGAACGGCTCATCGAGCACGAGCAACTCGGGATCATGTACCAGCGCCGCCGCGAGTTGCACGCGCTGCTGGTTGCCCAGGGACAGCGCCTCGATCTTGGCCTGGCCACGACCGGAGATGCCGAGACGCTCGCTCCACTGCTCTGCCGCTGCCCGGGCCCGGGGTGTCGACAGGCCATGTAGCCGCGCCAGGTAGGTGAGCTGTTCGGTCACCTTCATCGCCGGATACAGGCCGCGTTCCTCCGGCATGTAGCCGATCCGGCTGCGGGCGGCCTGGTCGATGAGCTCGCCGTTCCAGCGGACCTCGCCCGAATCGACCGCGGCGACGCCGGCGATCGCCCGCATCGCGGTGGTCTTGCCAGCCCCGTTCGGCCCGAGGAACCCGAACACCTGGCCCGGCGGCACGGTAAAGGTCAGGCCGTCCAGCGCCATGACGGCGCCGAACCGTCGCCGCAGGCCGTTCAGCTCCAGCACCCCGGCACCCACGTCCGGCCTCCTCGTTGCGTGTTGCCGAGCGTCACGTCTCGCGCGCGGCCGGGTAATCCCTGGCTGACACAAACCCTGCCCGGTTTGCCCAGGCATAGCAAACCGCGTTGGCTCGGCAGGGTCGGCAGGAATGGCGGCTTGACAGGATAGTTTCGAGAGAAAGCTCTTGACATAACTCTCTCGATGCGTAACTCTCGAGAGATGTCTCCTGATGATATCGCGCCGGGCGAGCGGCCCCCCGACTCCTCGCAGCCCTCGCAGCCCTCGCAGCTTCCGGAGCTGCGCCAGATCAGCGACGTGCGGGCGCTGCGCGCCCTGACCCATCCCGTCCGGATCGCCCTCATCGAGGCGCTGAGCCTCGGCGGCGCGATGACCGCGACCGAGGTCGGCGAGCAGATCAGCGAGTCGCCGACCACCTGCTCGTTCCACCTGCGGCAGCTGGCGAAATACGGATTCGTCGAGGAAGCCGGCGGCGGCCAGGGCCGGGCCAGGCCCTGGCGCATGACCTCGATCGGCATGTCGTTCGCCGCCACTCACGATGACCCCGAAGTCGAGATCGCGGTCGGTGCCCTCTCCCGGCTGGTCCGTGAGCGTCAGCTCGACCGGTACCGGACCTGGCTGGAAACGAGAAAGGCCTACCCGCGCCGGTGGCGCGAGGCCGCCACCGACAGCGAGATCGTGTTCTACCTGACCGTCGAGGAACTGGAGCAGCTCAACGCGGACCTGTCGGCCCTCCTGCTGTCCCGGTTCCGCGAGCGGCTCGCCGACCCGTCGCAACGCCCGGCCGGGTCGGTACCGGTGGAGATGCTCCTGTTTTCCTACCCGATCAGTCTCCCGGCGGCGCGCAGTGACGACGAGCCTCCCGGCGGGACCGGCTGATGGCCCGCCGGACGGCGCTTCGCGGCCGCCTCGCCCCGCGCAGCCTGGCTCCGCTCCGGCACCGCGGCTTCCGGCTGCTGGCGGGCGGGCAGTTCGCCTCGAACGTCGGGGACGCCTGCTACGCGGTGGCCCTGCCGTGGTACGTGCTCGCCGAGCACGGCGGCGTGCTGCTGCTCGGCACGGTCCTGGTGGCTTACGGCGTGCCGCGCACCTTACTCCTGGCCGTCGGCGGCCACGCCAGTGATCGCTGGCGGCCCTGGACCGTGATGATGTCGACCGATGCCCTGCGGGCCCTCGCCGCCGGGGCGCTCGCCGTGGCGGCCAGCCTGGGACCGGCCCGCGCCCTGGTCCTGGTGCCCATCGCCGTCGTGCTCGGGGCCGGCGAGGGGATGTTCCTGCCCGGCTCCTATGCCATCATCCCGGCGCTGCTGCCCGACGAGGACCTGCAGGCCGGTAACGCGCTGGCGTTCGGCGGAACCCAGCTCGCATCGCTCGCCGGACCGGCCATCGGGGGCGCGCTGGTGGCGTTCCTGGGCCCGTCGCCGGCCTTCGCGCTCGATGCGGCCTCGTTCGCCATCTCGGCGGTGACGCTGATCGGCGTCCGTACCGCCGGGCGCCCCTCGCTGGTCACGCCGGGGCCTGAGCCAGTGTCCGGGACCGGAACGCCGACACTGCGCGGGATGCTGCGCACGGAACGGGTCCTGCAGGTGATCCTGCTGGTCAACATCACCGCCAACCTGGGCTTCGGCGGGATGAGCGACGTGGCGCTGCCCGCCCTGGCCCACGGGCCACTGGACGCGGGAGCCGGCGGCTACGGCGCCCTCATCGCCGCGTTCGGCGTCGGCGCGCTCCTCGGCACGCTCGGTGCCGGGCAGGTGCGCCGGGCGCGGCGGCCCGCCATCCTCGGCTCGGTCGTATTCCTCGGCGAGGCGCTTTTCCTCGCCGTCATCCCCTATCTCGGCGGCACGCTCGCGGCCGGCGCGGCCCTTGTCGCCTTCGGCGCGACGAACGGCTTCGGCAACGTGCTGATGATCACGACCTTCCAGCGCTGGGCGCCGCCGGCCGCGCTGGGCCGGCTCACGGGCCTGCTGATGCTGACCAGCTTCGGTGTCTTCCCGATCTCCGTTGCGCTCGGCGCCCTCGTGGTGCATGACCTGGGCCCGGCTCCGTTTTTCCCGCTGGCGGCGGCCGCCCTCGCCGTGGCGATCCTCCTGGGACTCAGCCAGCGAAGCTGGCGGGACTTCGGTGCCAGCATCCCAGCGCAGACAGCAGCGCCGCCGCCCGCGGCGGGCCCGGTCAGCCCGGCACCCACAGTGGGTGGTGGGGCGTGAACTCCCGGATGATCGATGCCCTGGCCGACTGCCACCTCCGTGACGTCCGGCGACAGGCCGCCCAGCGCCGCATCCGGGCGCCGGGAGCACGGCCGCCGGGAGCACGGGCGCCCGGCGGCGGCGACCGCCGGCAGCGCCTGCGGAGCCGCGTCGGCTTCCTGCTCGTGGAGGCTGGGTTTCACCTGCTGGCGATGACCGGATCGATACCCCGCGACTGATCACCCGCAACTGGGTTCCGCCGCTGGGCCCGATTTCGTGAGTGGTTCGGATGTTGGTGGTCATAGGCAGTGCGATGCGAACCACTGATGAATGTCCGCAGGTCGGCGGGTGGGGACGGGAGGTGACGGGCGGCGGAAGGGCTGGGTCCGCTCAGCCGCCTCGTTACGATCAGCGGATGGACGCGATACTCGGGGACTGCACGCTGGACAAGCTCCGGCGTCGTAAGAGCTTCAAGTGGCGGGCCTATCCCGACGACGTGCTGCCCGCCTTCATCGCCGAGATGGACTTCGACCTCGCCGAGCCCGTCAAGGAAGCCGTGACGGCGGCAATGGCCGACGGTGACTGCGGCTACGCGGACAAGGGCGAGCTCGGGGATGCATTCGCCGCCTTCGCCGCCGCGCGACTGGGCTGGTCACCCGATCCTGGCCTGGTCTATCCCATCCCCGACGTGATGACCGGCATCGCCGAGGTGCTCATGGCGCTGACGCCGCCGGGCGCGGGAGTGGTCATCAACCCGCCCGTCTACCCGCCGTTCTTCTTCCGGCTCGCCATGATGGGCCGCAAACTCGTCGAGGCGCCGCTGCGCCGCAGCGACGGCCCTCCCGGCGAGGGTTCCCGCTACGACCTCGATCTCGATCTACTCGACCAGGTCCTGTCGGCCGACGACGTCGGCGCCTACCTGCTGTGCAGCCCGCACAACCCGGTCGGCCGGGTCTGGTCCCGCGACGAGCTGCGGACGGTGGCCGACATCTGCGCGCGGCGCGACATCGTGCTGATCGTGGACGAGATCCACGCGCCCCTGGTCCTGCCCGGCGCGCTGCAGGTGCCGTTCCTGTCGCTCGACCACGAGCTGACCGAGCGGGTGATCACCTTTACCTCGGCCTCCAAGGCCTGGAACATTCCCGGCCTCAAGTGCGGCATCGCCGTCGCCGGGTCGACGGCGACCGCCACCATCCTGCAGGACCGGTGGGACGCGCTGCTGGCCTCGCACCTCGGCGTGCTGGCCGCGGTCGCCGCGTTCACCAGCGGGCGCCCGTGGCTCGACGCGATGCTCGGCCAGATCGACGAGAACCGCGTGCTGCTGGCGCGCCTGCTCGGCAAGCACCTGCCCGCCGTCGGCTACGTCCCGCCGGAGGCAAGCTTCCTGGCCTGGCTCGACTGCCGGCGGCTCGGGCTCGGCGATGACCCGGCGGCGGCCTTCCTGGAGCGGGGCCGGGTCGCGCTGAGCCCCGGTCCGGACTTCGGTCAGCAGGGCCGGGGCTATGCGCGGCTGAACATGGGCACCTCGCCCGACCTGCTGGCCGAGGTCGTCCAGCGGATGGCCGCGGCGACCGGGTAAGGCGCCGCGCCGGGCCTCGGCAACTGCCCGTCGGCGGCCCGTCGGCGGCCCGATCCGCGGGGCGTCCGGCCCGCCGGATTACAGCTTATGACCGGTTTGCGGGCAGCTCTTGCCGCGCCCGGCCGGTGCTGTCAGGATCGGCTCCTACTTCATGCTCGAACGCTGGCTGGCGCCCGCATGCCCCGCCAGCAGCCAGCCCAGTTTTCCGATGGAGCCAGATATGCCTGCCGCCCACATTCCTGCTATGAGAGTGCTGGCCGCCACCGCCGCCGTGGCCCTGCTGGCTGGCTGCGGCAGTTCGGGCAGCCAGGCGGCCGGTGCCGGAGCGAGCGCCTCGGCCACGGCCAGTACCGCCGCTTCGGCATCCGCCACCGCTTCGGCGGCGACGAGTGCCGTGCGCCCGCCCGGGATCGTCGCCGTCACGGCCGCCGGGGCGCTCGTCGTGCTGAACCCGGCGACCGGCGCGATCGCGCGCACGCTCGTGCCCGCGGGCGTCATCGGTGACGAGGTCTCGGTCGCCAGCAACGGCATGGTCTACTACACGGCCCGCAGTGGCTGCAGCACCGAGATCGAGTCCATCGGGGCAGCCGGTGGCAGCCCGGTGATGATCACGGCCGGCTCGCTGCCGGCCCTCAGCCCGGACGGCAGCAAGGTCGCGTACGCGAGCCAGCCGTCCCTGGCCGCGGGCTGCGTGCCGAGCAACCCCGACCTGACGCCCCTGTACAAGCTGGTCGTCCGCACGCTCAGCACGGGTGCCGAGGTCACCTACCCCATGGTGCCAGCGGGGCAGGGCAGCGGACTGCCCGCCCCGATCTCGCACCTGTCCTGGTCAGCGGATAACCAGCACCTCGCCGTCTCGGTCTCCTCGGTTCAGGACAACGAGGGCTGGAACGTCGCGCTCGTGGATACCGCCGTGGCGAAGTACTACCTGAGCGGCGGCGGGGTGTCCTACGTCCCCGCGACCGGCCAGCCGAGCCCGCGCCAGAGTTACCTGCGCGAGGGCGCCTACCTGCCCAGCGGCGAGCTGTTCGTCAGCCGCGCCTGCTGCGCGGGTGTTCCCGTCCGGAACACCTCAAGGCTGATGTGGGAGGTGAGCCCGTCCGGCGCGTTTGTCCACCAGGTCGCCGTCGGCTTCGCCACGCTCGACCACACCAGCCTCGACGCGACCCCCAGCGGCAAGTGGCTGCTGTACCTCGCGGGCCGCGACCTGTACGTATCGCAGGGCGGCGCGACGCCGCGCAAGCTCGCCGCGGGCCTGATCGCGGCCGCCTGGCGGTAGCGCGGTCGGGCCCGCCGGAATGGCTTTCCGCGCGGCCTCGTTGCAGGGCATATGACCATAGCGACGACGCAGGCCGGGGGAGCGAGCCCGGTCGACTTCGCGACCTACGGCGACTACGGCGACTACCAGCCCAAGCGGGCGGCGCAGGAAGCCCGGCCGGTATCACCTCTACATCTCCTGGGCGTGCCCGTGGGCGCACCGGTCGGCCATCGTCCGCAGCCTGCTGGGGCTCGAGGACGTGATCTCGCTCTCGGCGGTCGACCCGGTCCGCGCCGGCCGCGGCTGGGCGTTCCGCGCGGGCGACGGCTACGGGCTCGATCCCGTCAACGGATTCGCCCTGCTCCGCGAGGCCTACGAGGCGACCGAGCCGGGCTATGACGGCCATGTCTCGGTGCCGGTGCTGTGGGACCGGCAGACCGGGGCCACCGTGAGCAACGGCGTGTACCGGTGCGGCTTTGCCGGCTCACAGGAGAGTTATCACGAGGCCTTCGGCCAGCTCTTCGCAACGCTGGATGACCTGGAGCGGCGGCTTGGCCAGCGGCGCTATCTCACGGGTGACACCCTCACGGAGGCCGACGTGCGGCTGTGGGTCACGCTCGCTACATGACGCACCCGAAGCTGAACCCGTCCCGGATCGTCCCGGACGGCCCCCTGCTGGACTGGACCGCCCCGCCCGGCCAGGTTTCTTGATCACCACCGTTTTTTCGCACGTGCCGCGGCAAAACGGTGGTGATCATGAGAGCCAGTGTCTGGTGCTTACAGGCTGCCGATGATCAGCGCCGTCATCTTCGGCGAGCCGATCCCGGTCGCCTCGTCATGCCCCCTGGGGGGGTAACCAACTGGCCCGAACGCTGCTTTACCGGAGATGTACGGCGCTAAGCCTGATTGACCGTGATTGCTGAAGTCGAGATCTCTTATTCATGCTTTTTGTCATGTTCCGTCGGCCCGGCCGCCCCGGCCCGGGGCCGGCCGAGGTGAATGTGACCTGGCCAGCGGGCACGTTACGTGCGAATGTGGGAGCGAGCCCCGTGCCCATTGCCAGCATGTGGAGGGTCAGATGGGCAGGGATGTCCCAGCCATCACCGTTAGCCAGCAGGACCGGCGCGCCTACCGCGAGAAGGTACGCCAGTGCCTCGACGTGTTCGCTCGG
>Ga0209839_10000310_pt1 | contig 25314 bp, 17 predicted proteins | sample OrgsoiDNA2013050_FD_185800 | JGI IMG/M metagenome (GOLD analysis project Ga0209839, IMG submission 185800) | Permafrost soil microbial communities from the Arctic, to analyse light accelerated degradation of dissolved organic matter (DOM) -... | ecosystem: Environmental > Terrestrial > Soil >... | reverse complement strand
CGCCGCGAAATCGGTCTCGATCCACCGGGTGTAGACGCTCATGGGCTCGGCGGTGAACGCGGGATCGCTGACGACGGCGCGGTGGAAGGGCAGCACGGTCGGCATCCCCTGCACCTCGAATTCGGCCAGGGCCCGCCGGGCCCGCTCCAGGGCCTGCTGGCGGGTGGCGCCGGTGACGATCAGCTTGGCGATAAGCGAGTCGAAGGCCTGCGGCACGGTCATGCCCGGCTCGTAGCCGGCGTCGACCCGGACCCCGGGACCGGCCGGGAGCTGCCAGGACCGGATCGTTCCCGGCGCAGGCATGAAGTTCCGCGCCGGATCCTCAGCGTTGATCCGGAACTCGATCGAGTGACCGCGGGCGGGCGGGTCGTCGTAGCCGAGGGGATGGCCCTCCGCGATGCGGAACATCTCCCGGACCAGGTCCAGTCCGGTGACCTCCTCGCTGACCGGGTGCTCGACCTGAAGCCGGGTGTTGACCTCCAGGAAGCTGATCGACCCGTCCTGGCCGACGAGGAACTCACACGTGCCCGCGCCCTGGTAGCCGGCCCGGCGCAGGATTGCCTTGGACGCCGAGTACAGCAGCCCGACCTGCTCGCTGGTCAGGAACGGGGCTGGGGCTTCCTCCACGAGCTTCTGGTGGCGCCGCTGGAGCGAGCAGTCCCGGGTGGAGACGACCACCACGTTGCCGTGGGCGTCAGCCAGGCACTGCGTCTCGACGTGCCGCGGCCGGTCCAGGTAGCGCTCCACGAAGCACTCACCGCGCCCGAAGGCGGCCACGGCCTCGCGGACCGCGGACTCGTACTGATCACTGATCTCGTCGATCGACCAGGCCACCTTCAGGCCACGCCCGCCGCCGCCGAACGCGGCCTTGATGGCGATGGGCAGCCCGTGCTCTTCCGCGAAGGCGATGACCTCTTCGGGCCCGGACACCGGGTCGGCCGTGCCCGGCGTGAGCGGGGCCTCGACCTCGCGGGCGATGTGCCGGGCGCGCACCTTGTCGCCCAGGGCCTCGATCGCCGCGGGTGGCGGCCCGATCCAGGTCAGCCCCGCCGCGATCACCGCCCGGGCGAAGTCGGCGTTCTCGGCTAGGAAGCCGTAGCCGGGGTGGATCGCGTCGGCGCCGGCCTCGGTCGCGATCTTGATGATCTTCTCGATGTTGAGATACGTCTCCGCCGGGGTGGCGCCGTCCAGCGAGTACGACTCGTCGGCCAGCCGTGTGTGCAGCCCGTCGAGGTCCTGTTCGGCGTAGACCGCCACGCTGGCCAGCCCGGCGTCCCGGCAGGCCCGGATGACGCGTACCGCGATCTCGCCGCGGTTCGCGATGAGGACCTTCCGCACGGCGATCTCCTCCGCTACGTTGCTTCCCGGCAGGTTTGCTGCCCGGCTCCGGTGGAAGCCTTTTCCACGGAATGAACGGATTCTAGCCGCGACTGTCGTCCGGGGATCTACCCCCGACGGACCGGCGGACGTTTCTTACGAACCGCATAATTACGATCTGCTTCGCTCCGGTCACGTGGGCGGACGATCTAGGATAAATGGGAATAAATAACCTCATACGCCTCTCCGTAACTGTAGCTGTCGCCCGCTGTACGCCCTTCCTCAACCGAAGCGTGACCTCAGGTACATAGAGTGAGCGGCACCATAAATTCCGAGGCTGCCTGCTACTCCCGGTGATTATGGCCATCGCCGGGCCCCGGGGCTCCCGCTCCCGGTGACCCGAGGTCGCAGGAATATGACGAGCGCGCGGGCAGACTCGCCAGGTCGGCGAGCAGGTAGCCACGTCACGCCGGAAGGAGCCACGTGCAGCAGACCGTCTGGGGGGACCGAAGATGAACGTCGTCGGCCTTCTGGCATCGTGTGCCGCCGTGGTGAGCCTCTGGATCGGTGCTTCCCGTCAGCCCGGCAGCGCCGCCGCCCGGGGTTACCGCTGGCTCGCCGGGACCGCGTTGTTCTGGTTCGCGGGCCTGCTGGCCGACCAGTTGTTCGCGGGCTCGTTCGGGACATCCGGGCCGCTCTCGCTGGCCGACGTGGCGCCGCTGCTGGCCATGGGCCCGCTCGTGGTCGGGGTTACCGTGCTGGCCGCGGAACCGCCGGATGGCGGCTGGCCGGAGGGCACGGAGCCCGCGATCATGTCCGAGCGGGCTGACACGCGCTCCATCCTGTCCTCACTCGCGGACGGCTACGTCATGGCCATCGCGCTGCTGGTCATCGGCTGGGTCACCTTGTTCGGGGCGGACTTCCGGCGCTCCGGCGAGGGGGCCGGCACGTTCCTGCTCAGCCTCGTGCACCCGCTCGTGGACGCCGCGGTGCTGGGCATGCTGCTGCCCGCGCTGACCGCGGGCTGGCGGCGGGTGGGGCTGCCCTATCTGGCCCTGCTCGCGATCGGTGTCGGGGACGCCCTCGGGGTCGAGCCCCGGCTGGCGTCCGGGCACTATTCGCTGGCGGAGCAGGTGTCCCAGGTGCTGGCCTTCTGCCTGCTCGGGCTGACGCCGTGGATCTCCCGGGCGCACGTGCCGGAGATGGGCCGGCTGCCCCGCAGCATCCCCGGCTCCGGGCGGATCATCGGCTCGGGCCGGGCCACCATCGTCGCGGCGCTCACCGTTGCCGCGGCCACGGTCGTGGTCCTGGTTCGCGAGCTGATGGGGACGCCCAGCTCGAGCCTGGCCGTGACCGTCGCGAGCCGGCCCGCGGGCCTGGCCGTGGTGGTGGCCGGCTGCGCTGCGCTGCTTGTCCTGGTGTCGCGGGTCCTGGTCCTGGTCTGGGAGACCAGCACCGTGCTGCGGGCCTGGCGGGACTCCAGCGGCAGCCTGCGCGAGCTCGCGGACCGGACCAGCGACGTGGTCCTGCTGGCGGACCTGGCCGGCCGGATCAGCTACGCGAGCCCGGCCGTGTCCGACTTCGGCTATTCGCCGGACCAGCTGGCCGGCCTGCGACTGGAGGATCTCCTCCATCCCGAGGACCGTGTGCTGGCCCTGCGCGCCGCCCGCGCCGCACTCGGCCCGGCCGGCCCCGGGGACGAGGACGATGACGCCGCAGGCCCAGACGGGGACGTGGTGGGCCGGTTCCCGGTCCGGGTCCGGACCGCGGACGGTACCTGGCGGCACATCGAAACGACGATCATGCGGTACCGCGTGCCCGGAGAGCCCGATCAGCTGCTGGTGACCGCGCGCGACGTGAGCGACCAGGTCGCGCTGCGCCAGCAGGTGACCCACCTGACCTTCCACGACGGGCTGACCGGCCTGCCCAACCGGGCCTACCTGGAGGAGCGGGCCCGGGACGCGCTGCGCCGCCGCGACGACGGCTCCGAAGCGGGCGTCATCTTCCTCGACCTGGACGGCTTCACCGCGGTCAACGACTCTGTCGGTCACGGCGCCGGCGACCTGGTGCTCGCGCAGGCGGCCCGGCGGCTCCGCGCGATCGTGCCCGCGCACGACACCGTGGCCCGCTGGGGCGGTGACGAGTTCGCCGTGCTCGTCGACGGCGCCCCCGGTGTCCAGGACATCGCGGACATCGCCGAGCGGATGGCCGGGACCATCAGCTCCGCGCCGTTCCGGGTGGCCAGCCGGGACATCGCCTTGACCGCGAGCGTCGGGGTCGCGCTCGCGGACGGCTCGTCCCCCGGGCTCGTGCTGCGCAACGCCGATGTCGCGATGTCCAAGGCCAGAGACAGCGGCGGCGGCCGTGTCGAGGTCTTCGCCGCGCACATGCACGCGGACGTGGTCCGTCGGCTGGAACTGGCCAGCGACCTGCAGGGCGCGATCTCCCGCCACGAGCTCACCGTCCAGTACCAGCCGGTGGTCGAGCTGGAGACCTCGCGCGTCACCGGCGTCGAGGCCCTGGTCCGGTGGTGGCGCGACGGCGCGGCGGTCCCGACCGCCGACTTCCTCGACGTGGCCGAAGATTCCGGCCTGATCGTCCCGCTCGGCGCCTGGATGCTGGCTACCGCCTGCACCCAGGGCGCGGCGTGGCGGTCCGCCGGCCGGAACATTGGGGTGTCGGTCAACCTGTCCCTGCGGCAGATCAACTCGCCCCGGTTCCCCGGGTCCGTGGCGGCTGCGCTCGCCGAGAGCGGCCTGCCGCCGGAGGCGCTCACCCTCGAGGTCACCGAGCGGGTCCTGGTCGGGGACGGCGGCCTGATGGTCGAGCGCCTGGCGGACCTGCGACACCTGGGCGTGCGGCTCGCCATCGACGACTTCGGTACCGGCTACGCGTCGCTGGCCTACCTGCGCGGGCTGCCGGTGGACATCATCAAGATCGACCCATCGTTCGTGGCCGGCCTGGGGCACGATGACACGGTGGCCCTGCTGACCCGCACGATCGTGCAGGTCGGCCGGGACCTCGGCATCCAGGCGGTCGCGGAGGGCATCGAGGATCCGGTGCAGCTCCAGGTACTGCGGGAGATGGGCTGCGGCTACGGCCAGGGCTTCCTGGTCGGCCGCCCGATGGCCGCCCCGGGCATCGAGTCCCTGATCAGCTCCCCTCCGGCTGACCGCGGCCACTCCGCCGACCCTGGTTCGGGCCCCGCTGCTGGCCACGGCGGTGAATCCGGCCTGGGGCTTGCCCGCAACGGCGAGCCTGATCGCAGTCGCGGCCACGACGGGGAGCCCGGCCACGACGGGGAGCCCGGCCACGACCGGGAGCCCGGCCACGACCCGGGGCCTGGCCTCGACGGGGAGCCTGGCCACGACGGGGAGCCTGGCCTCGACGGGGAGCCTGGCCACGACGGGGAGCCCGGCCGGCGCCACGGCGGCGTGGCCCGCAGGCCGGACCGGGCCACGGATTGCGCCCTGGAGCCTGAGGCCGGCCCGGGCGACGGCGAGCCGGGCGATGCCCTTCATGGCCGGACCCCCGCCTCAGCCTCGTTACCGGACCGGGCGTCTCACGCAGTGAGACGAATATGGCTTCAAGTTGACGCGGGCCGCTCCATGGGACATGGTGAGTGGTGTGAAGAGCAACCGCATTCTGGTACTTGGACGGCGCGCAGGCCGCTGACCAAGCCAGCTTCTGCGCGCCCCCCTCGACTGCCTCCCGGCACGAGGGGTTTTTTAATGCCCGTCCGCTCGCGCACGCACTCGCAGCGGAGTCTCTCGCGGACAAGGAAGCCACCGGATGACTGAGCAGACGAAACCCGCCGCCCCCCCGCGCGCGCACTCCAGCCCCACTCCGCTGGACCTCGCCGCGCGGACGGTGCACCGGGACGCGGCCACTGGCGCGGACACCGCGCCGGAGGAGCAGTCCGGCCGCGCCGGTAACACCCCCACCCAGAACGGCCCCGCCGACCCGGGCGCCGTCGTGAATGGCGCTGCGGCCAACGCCGGCGGTGGGCTGCCCGGCGCGAACGGCGCGGCGAACGGGACCGGGGCCAGTCCCGCCCCGGCCAGTCCCGCCCCGGCCAGTCCCACCCCGGCTGGCCCCGCCACTCCCGCCGCCCCCGGAGCGGTGCGGATCCGGATGACCGGAGCCCAGGCCCTGGTGCGCGCGCTGGAGAACGTGGGCGCGGACGTAGTGTTCGGCCTGCCGGGCGGCGCCATCCTGCCGGCCTACGACCCGCTGCTCGACTCCACCGAGGTGCGCCACATCCTGGTCCGGCACGAGCAGGGCGCCGGACACGCCGCGACCGGGTACGCGCAGGCGACCGGCCGGACCGGGGTCTGCATGGCCACGTCGGGCCCGGGAGCGACCAACCTGGTGACCCCGATCGCGGACGCCTACATGGACTCGGTGCCGCTGGTGGCCATCACCGGCCAGGTGTCGACCAGCATGATCGGCACGGACGGCTTCCAGGAAGCCGACATCTCCGGCATCACCCTGCCTGTGACCAAGCACAACTTCCTGGTGACGAGGGCGGAAGACATAGCGCGGACGATCGCCGAAGCGTTCCACCTGGCCTCCACCGGGCGCCCAGGCCCGGTGCTGGTCGACATCGCCAAGGACGCGATGCAGGCGCAGACCGAGTTCAGCTGGCCGGTGCCGCTGGACCTGCCGGGGTACCACCCGGTGACCCGGCCGCACTCCCGGCAGATCCGCGAGGCGGCCCGGCTGATGACCGGCGCGCATCGTCCCGTCCTGTACGTGGGCGGCGGCATCATCAAAGCGGAAGCCGCGCCCGAACTGCTCACCCTGGCCGAGCTGACCGGCATCCCGGTCGTGACGACCCTGATGGCGCGCGGCGCGTTCCCGGACGGGCACCCGCAGCACCTCGGCATGCCGGGCATGCACGGGACGGTCGCCGCGGTCGGTGCCCTGCAGAAGTCCGACCTGATCATTGCCCTCGGGGCCCGGTTCGACGACCGGGTCACCGGCAACCTGGCCTCGTTCGCCCCGGATGCCCAGATCGTGCACGCCGATATCGACCCGGCCGAGATCTCCAAGAACCGCCGGGCCGACGTGCCGATCGTTGGGGACTGCCGCGAGGTGATCACTGACCTGACCACGGCGGTCCAGACCGAGCACGAGGCCGGGCGGCGCGGCAGCTTCGGTGCCTGGTGGGCTCAGCTGGACGCCCTGCGGACCACCTACCCGCTGGGCTACGAGGAGGCGGCGGACGGCTCGCTCGCCCCGCAGTACGTGATCAAGCGCATCGGCGAGATCGCCGGTCCCGAGGCGGTCTACGTGGCCGGCGTCGGGCAGCACCAGATGTGGGCCGCCCAGTTCATCAACTACTCCCGCCCGCGCACCTGGCTGAACTCGGGCGGCCTCGGCACGATGGGCTACTCGGTGCCGGCCGCGATGGGCGCCAAGGTGGGCCGCCCGGACGCCTGCGTGTGGGCCATCGACGGCGACGGCTGCTTCCAGATGACCAACCAGGAGCTCGCCACCTGCGCGCTGGAGGGCATCCCGATCAAGGTCGCGATCATCAACAACGGCAACCTCGGCATGGTCCGGCAGTGGCAGACGCTCTTCTACGGCGAGCGGTACTCCAACACCGACCTGCGCCGGGCCGGTACGTCGGCGGCCCAGCCCGGAGCCGTTCCGGGTAACGCGGAGGCCGCCGGTCCGGGGGCGCTCGCGGGCACCCGCGTCCCCGATTTCGTCAAGCTGGCCGAAGCCTACGGCTGCGCTGGCATCCGCTGTGAGCGGCCGGAGGATGTGGACGCGGTGATCAACCAGGCGATGGAGATCAACGATCGCCCGGTTGTGATCGACTTCATCGTGCACCGGGACGCCATGGTGTGGCCGATGGTCCCGGCCGGCACCAGCAACGACGACATCCAGTTCGCCCGCGACATGGCCCCGGACTGGGGCAGCTCCGAGTGACCGCCGGACATAGCACCCTAGGTACGCAGGAAAGGCGCCGAGGTAATGAGTAGGCATACGCTGTCCGTGCTGGTGGAGAACAAGCCGGGCGTCCTGGTGAGGATCGCCGGGCTGTTCTCGCGGCGCGGGTTCAACATCGACTCGCTGGCGGTCGGCCAGACCGAGCACCAGGATATTTCCCGCATGACGATCGTGGTGAACTGCGACGAGCGTCCGCTGGAGCAGGTTACCAAGCAGCTCAACAAGCTGATCAACGTGCTCAAGATCGTCGAGCTGGAGCAGGGGTTCGCGGTCCAGCGCGAGCTCATCCTGATCAAGGTCCGCGCCGACACCGAGAGCAGGTCGAAGGTCCTGGAGACCGTGCAGCTCTTCCGGGCCAAGGTGGTCGACGTGGCGCTGGACGCGGTGACCGTGGAGGCCACCGGCAACCGGGAGAAGCTCGACGCGCTGGTCCGGGTGCTCGAGCCCTTCGGCATCAAGGAACTGGTGCAGTCCGGCATGGTGGCGGTCGGGCGCGGCGGCCGGTCGATTACCGACCGGGCGCTGCGCCCGGTCGAGCGCAGCGCCTGACCTCACTCAGCTCGCCCACCGCATCGAGAACACATCGAAAGGCCAGCCAGTGAGCGTTCTTCAGACACCGACTAGCGGGCACGGGCGGTTTTGAGCCCGTGCGAGCGGTCGGCGCAGGCGCTACGGCAGGAACCTTCACGGAAATCTGAAGAACCGGAACTTTAAAGGGAGCACAGTGGCAGAGATTTTCTACGACGATGACGCCAACCTCGCGACTATCCAGGGGCGGCACGTCGCCGTGCTGGGATACGGCAGTCAGGGGCATGCGCACGCCCTGTCGCTCCGCGACTCGGGCGTCGACGTGCGGGTCGGGCTGCCGGAAGGGTCGGGCAGCCGGGCTAAGGCGGAGGAGGATGGCTTGCCCGTCGCCACCCCCGCCGAAGCCTGCGAGCAGGCCGACCTGATCATGGTCCTCGTGCCCGACCACCTGCAGCGCGGGCTGTACGCGGAGGCCATCGCGCCGAGCCTGGTCGACGGTGACGCGCTGTTCTTCGCGCACGGCCTGAACATCCGGTACGGGCTCATCGAGCCGCCGGAGGGCGTGGACGTCTGCATGGTGGCGCCGAAGGGACCGGGGCACCTGGTCCGCCGCCAGTTCAGCGCGGGACGCGGGGTCCCGGTCCTGGTCGCGGTCGAGCGTGATGCGACCGGCCAGGCCTGGCCGCTCACCCTCGCCTACGCCAAGGGCATCGGCGGCACCCGCGCGGGTGCGCTGAAGACCACCTTCAAAGAAGAGACCGAGACCGACCTGTTCGGCGAGCAGACCGTGCTGTGCGGGGGCGTCTCCGAGCTCATCAAGGCCGGGTTCGGCACCCTGGTGGACGCGGGCTACCAGCCGGAGATCGCGTACTTCGAGTGCCTGCACGAGATGAAGCTGATCGTCGACCTCATGTACGAGGGCGGGATCTCCAAGATGTACTGGTCATGCTCGGACACCGCGGAGTTCGGCGGGTACACCCGCGGTCCGCGCATCATCAACGAGCAGACCCGGGAAGAGATGCGCCAGATCCTGGCCGAGATCCAGGACGGCCGGTTCGCCCGCGAGCTGGTCGAGGAGTTCGACGCCGGCAAGCCGAACTTCCTCAAGCGGCGCGAGGCCGAGCACAACGAGCAGATCGAGCAGGTCGGTGCCCGGCTCCGGCCCCTGATGAGCTGGATCGGCTCCGAGGAAGACTGACCCGCCGCCGGTGGGCGGCTGGATCGGCCCGGCCGCCCACTGGGGCACCCTACGGACCATTAAGGTGGCGACATGGCTTCTCGCACCATCAGGCTCGCCGTCATCGGCGGGGACGGCATCGGACCTGAGGTCACCGCCGAGGCGCTCAAGGTGCTCCGCGCCGCGGCCCGCGATGTGACCTTCGACGAGACCAGCTACGACCTCGGTGCCCGCCGCTGGCACCGGACCGGGGAGACGCTGCCTGACGCCGTCCTGGAGGAGATCCGCGGGCACGAGGCCATCCTGCTCGGCGCGGTCGGCGACCCCGGCGTGCCCAGCGGCGTGCTGGAGCGCGGGCTGCTGCTGCGGCTGCGGTTCGAGCTCGACCAGTACGTCAACCTCCGGCCGGTCCGGCTCTATCCCGGTGTCACCACCCCGCTGGCCGCTGCGCGGGCCGAGAACATCGACATGGTCGTGGTTCGGGAGGGCACCGAGGGCCCATACGCGGGAGCCGGCGGCGTGATGCGCAAGGGCACCCCCGGCGAGATCGCCACCCAGGAAAGCCTGAACACCGCCTTCGGCGTGCACCGGGTCGCCCGGTACGCGTTCGGCCGGGCCATGGCCCGGCCCCGCCGCAAGCTCACCCTGGTGCACAAGACCAACGTGCTCACCTACGCCGGTGACCTGTGGCAACGGACCGTGGACAGCCTGGCCAAGGAGTTCGGCGACGTGTCCGTGGATTACTGTCACGTGGACGCGGCGTCGATGTTCTTCGTCACCCAGCCCGAGCGGTTCGACGTTGTGGTCACCGACAACCTCTTCGGGGACATCCTCACGGACCTGGGCGCCGCCGTGGCGGGCGGTATCGGCCTGGCGGCGAGCGGCAACATCAACCCCGAGAAGACCGCACCGAGCATGTTCGAGCCGGTGCACGGCAGTGCGCCGGACATCGCCGGCCGGCAGCAGGCCGACCCCACCGCGGCGATCCTTTCCGCCGCGCTGCTCTGCGACCACCTCGGCCTGACGGCGGAGGCGGTCCGGATCGAGCAGGCGGTGGCCGACGACCTGGTCGAGCGGCAGGGCGCCTGGGCCCGCCGGAGCACGCCGGAGATCGGCGACGACATCGCCGAGCGAGTAGCCGGCTAGGGCGGTGCGTACGCGCCGCCCTGGCCGGCGGCGTACGGCCGTCCGCCTCCGATCGAGCGGCCCGTGAGCTGGGCGGTCCGGGTGTCCATCCGTTAGTGCCGCCGCCGGGACCGCCCATCGCGGCGTCGCTCGCCTGTCCCGCTGATCGCGCTGGCCCGCTGGTCACGTGTGTCATGCGGGCGGGATCCCGGCGTATTGTTTGGCATGCTCCGCCGCGTTGCCGGTGGTAAGGAGGATTTTCGCGATGACCGCGATTCCGCAGACCGAGATCGTCTTTGATGTCCGCCCGTGTGGTCACCCGGTTTCACCGGCCGAGCGGGACCAGTTGCTGGCGGCCCCGGCGTTCGGCGTCAGGTTCACCGACCACATGATCACCTTGCGCTGGACCCAGGACGAGGGCTGGCACGACGGGCGGCTGGAGCCGTACGGCCCGTTCACTTTGGATCCGGCCACGGCCGTGTTCCACTACTCGCAGGAATTCTTTGAGGGCCTGAAGGCCTACCGGCAGGGCAGCGGCTCCATCGTGATGTTCCGCCCGGAAGCCAACGCCGCGCGGTTTAACAGCTCAGCGCGCCGGATGGCCATGCCGGCCTTGCCGGAGCAGACGTTCCTGCACGCCCTGGAGCTGCTGGTCACCCAGGACCGGGACTGGGTGCCGGTGGAGATGGAGAAGAGCCTCTACCTGCGGCCGTTCGTGATCGCGACCCAAGCCGGGCTGGGGGTGAACCACCCGTCGTCGTCCTACCTGTTCTCGGTGATCGCCTCCCCGGCGGGCGCATACTTCGCCGGCGGGATCAAGCCGGTCACCGTGTGGCTGTGCGACGACTACACCCGCGCCGCGCCCGGCGGTACCGGTGAGGTCAAGTGCGGCGGCAACTACGCTGCCGCGTTCGTGGCCCAGCAGGAAGCCGTCGCGAACGGCTGCGACCAGGTCGTCTGGCTCGATTCCGCCGAGCATCGCTGGGTGGAGGAGATGGGCGGCATGAACCTGTTCTTCGTCTACGGCTGCGGCTCCAGCGCCCGGATCATGACCCCGGCCCTGACCGGGACCCTGCTGCCCGGGATCACCCGCGACTCCCTCCTTCAGCTCGCGCCGCAGCTCGGTGTCCCGGCTGTCGAGGGCCGGATCTCCACCGACCAGTGGCGTTCGGACAGCGCATCCGGCGAGCTGACCGAGGTGTTCGCCTGCGGGACGGCCGCCGTCATCACGCCGGTGGGCAAGGTCAAGGGACCCGGTGGCGAATGGCTGATCGGTGACGGCAGCCCAGGGCCGGTGACCATGCGTCTGCGCGACGAGCTTCTCGGCCTGCAGTACGGCCAGCGGCCGGACCCGTTCGGCTGGATCCACAAGGTCTGCTGAGTCACCGCGGCCGGCACCGCGGGGCACGTACCACCCCTGGTCGCGGCGATTGTCTCGGATCCTGAGACAGATGTGCCACCGGCCGGCGTCATGTGGCAGACTGCCCATATGACGTCCGGCCGCATCATTATTGCCAGGCGCGTCTGAGGCGGCGGCTGCTGCTCGCTGATCTTTGATCAGCTTCGCCCTAGCCCGCAGTGTTAGCCCGGGGGACGACCCCCGGACCCCCGCCTGGACGCGCAGACCTCTCGCATGCCGCGAGGGGTTTTTTGCATTGTGTGGCCCTAGACCATCCTCAAGAAACGGAAGATCGCTGATGCTTGACGACAGCTTCCACGTCTACGACACCACGTTGCGTGACGGCGCCCAGCAGGAGGGGCTGAACCTGACGGTCGCTGACAAGCTCGCGATCGCCACTCAGCTGGATGGCCTGGGCGTCGGCTTCATCGAGGGCGGGTGGCCTGGCGCCATCCCCAAGGACACCAATTTCTTCCGCCGCGCTCAGCGCGAGCTGGACCTCAAGCACGCGCAGCTCGCCGCGTTCGGCGCGACCCGCCGGCCCGGCGCCCAGGCGGCCGATGACCCTCAGGTCGCCGCGCTGCGTGAGTCGGGCGCGCCGGTCGTGACCCTTGTCGCCAAGAGTCATGACCGGCACGTCCGGCTGGCCCTCCGCACCACGCTGGAGGAGAACCTGGCCATGGTCCGGGACACCATCGAGCACCTCCGCAGTAACGGCCAGCGGGTCTTCCTGGACGCGGAGCACTTCTTCGACGGGTACCGCTCCGACCGGTCCTACGCGCTCGAGGTGGTGCGCGTCGCGGCCGAAGCCGGCGCGGAGGTCGTCGCGCTCTGCGACACCAACGGCGGCATGATGCCGGGCGAGCTCGGCGACGTGGTCACAGCGGTCGCCGCGGCGACCGGGGCGCGGCTCGGCATCCACTGCCACGACGACACCGCCTGCGCCGTGGCCAACACGCTGGTCGCCGTGGACGCGGGCGCGACCCACGTGCAGGGCACCGCGAACGGCTACGGCGAGCGGGCCGGCAACGCCAACCTGTTCAGCGTCGTCGCGGGGCTCCAGCTCAAGAAGGGGCGCCCGGTGCTGCCCGACGGCTGCCTGCCCGAGCTGACCCGGGTCGCCCACTCGATCAGCGAGGTCACCAACGTCACGCCCAACACGCACCAGCCGTACGTGGGGCTCTCCGCGTTCGCGCACAAGGCGGGCCTGCACGCCTCCGCGGTCAAGGTCGACCCGATGCTCTACCAGCACATCGAGCCGGAGCTGGTCGGGAACGACATGCGCATGCTGGTCTCCGACATGGCGGGCCGGGCTTCGATCGAGCTCAAGGGCAAGGAGCTCGGCTACGACCTGTCCGGCGATAAGGCCGCGCTCGGCCGGGTCGTGGACCGGGTCAAGGAGCTCGAGGCCTCGGGTTACACCTTCGAGGCCGCCGACGCCTCGTTCGAGCTGCTGCTGCGCGGCGAGCTGGTCCCGGGCGGGGAACGGTACTTCTCGGTCGAGTCCTGGCGCGTCATCGTCGAGCGTCGCAAGGACGGCGAGCTCGTCAGCGAGGCGACCGTCAAGGTGACCGCCAAGGGCGAGCGCGTCGTCGCCACCGGCGAGGGCAACGGCCCGGTCAACGCGCTGGACAAGGCGCTCCGGCTGGGCCTGGAGAAGGTCTACCCGGAGCTGGCCACGCTGGAGCTGGCCGACTACAAGGTCCGCATCCTGGAGGGCTCCCACGGCACCGGCGCGGTGACCCGCGTCCTGGTCGAGTCGGGCGACGGGACCGGGCGCACCTGGAACACGGTGGGCGTGGATGAGAACATCATCGCCGCGTCCTGGCAGGCCCTCGAGGAGGCCGTCACCTACTGCCTGCTGCGCTCGGGCCACCAGGCCGCCTGAGCCAGCCCGGCCCCGCTCGGCTCGGGCTTTCCCGGGAGCCCGGCTCCCTTTACCATCGCGCCGTTACTGAGAGGGATGAGTATCCTCGCAAATCGGCCCTGGATCCAGCCCGGATGGCCACCCCGGGCGCGCGGCTGGGGCGAAAGCTCTTACGGTGGTGACATGGACGACAAGGAGATCCACGCCCACATCGATGAACTCATCCAGACCGAGCACGAACTCCGTGCGCGGCTGGCGGAGGGGAAACTCTCCAGCACGAAGGAGCACGAACGCCTGAAAGAGGTCGAGGAGTCCCTTGATCAGTACTGGGATCTTCTGCGGCAGCGGCGAGCCCGCCGCGAGTTCGGCGAGGACCCAGGCGTGGCCGACGTCCGCCCGGCATCAGAGGTCGAGAATTACCAGCAATAGGGCAAGCTCTCAGTAGGCTCTAGGGACGGGAGAGCCGCCGGAGCGACGTCTCCGGCACGGGTCGCTCAGGGCCGGGCACGTCGGCTGGAGGGTGAAGGAGAGCCGTGCGTATCGCGAGGTTCGCCATAGGGGGAGAGGTCGCCTATGGCGTGGTCGAAGAGGACCAGGGGGACGGCGCGTCGCCTGCTCCGGGAAAGGACAGCCCAGGCATGACCAGCGGCCCGGACCGGCCGCTGGTCATCGCCGAGTTGCATGGGCATCCGTTCGGGACGGACCCGGCCGGAGTGCGGTACACCGGCCGGCGGTTCCCGCTGGCCGACGTCCGGCTGCTCGCGCCGGTGCTGCCCAGCAAGGTCGTGGCGGTCGGCCAGAACTACGCGGACCATGCGCGGGAGATGGGCGGTGAGGCGGCGGCCGAGCCGGTGCTGTTCCTCAAGCCGTCCACGTCCGTCACTGGCCAGGGTGACCCGATCGCCTATCCCATCAAGCTGACCGAGCGGGTGGACTACGAGGGCGAGCTGGCCGTCATCATCGGGCGGCTCTGTCGTGAGGTGCCGATCGAGCGCGCCCAGGACGTCATCTTCGGGTACACGTGCGCCAACGACGTGACGGCGCGCGACCTGCAGGCCCGGGACGGCCAGTGGACCCGCGCCAAGGGCTTCGACACGTTCTGCCCCCTCGGGCCGTGGATCGAGACCATGGCCGACCCGACCGACCTCGCCCTGACCACGTCGGTGAACGGCGAGGTCCGGCAGCGGGCGCGGACCTCGGAGATGGTGCACGACGTCCCGGCCTTGGTCTCCTTCGTCAGCCAGGTGATGACGCTGCTGCCCGGTGACGTGCTGCTGACTGGCACGCCCGCCGGTGTCGGGCCGCTGCAGCACGGTGACGAGGTGTCGGTGACCATCGAGAGCATCGGCACGCTGCGCAACCGCGTCATCATCCGCGACTGAGCCGTCCCTGGCTGGCGTTTCCTGCCGGTGTTGCGTTCGCCGCCGCGCTCGTTCTCGGCTAGACTGCGTGGGCGCGAGCGGCTCTACGGGGCCACAGCGTTGGGGTATGGGGTAATTGGCAGCCCGACGGGTTCTGGCCCCGTTAGTCTAGGTTCGAGTCCTGGTACCCCAGCCGAGGCGGGTTTCCCTGCTCATTGGCCGTTGGCCAATTTCGCCGGGGCCCGCAGTGCTTTCCCGGGGGGACGACCCCCCGGACCCCCCGCGCGGCCCACTCTCGGCTCGTGGGCTGGGGTCCGTCGGCCGGGTTCTGTCCGTGTCTGGCCCCCCGCGTGGGCTCCTCCCGCGTGGGCTCCTCCCGCGCGGCCCGGTCTCCGGGCGGTGGCTGGGGTCCGTCGGCCCGGTTCTGTCCGTGTCTGGCCCCCCCGCGTGGGCTCCTCTCGCGTGGGCTCCTCCCGCGCGGCCCCGGTCCCCAGGTAGGTGGCCAGCCCTGTTGGCCCGGTTCTTTGCGCGCCTGGGCCCTTGCGCTGGACGCTCTCGGACTGTGTGCCCCGCGCCCGGGCCCGCCTCGCCCGGGGATGCTCCCTCGGTCGGTTGCCCGGCCACATGGGCCCGTTCCAGCGCACGGTGGCGATCCCCACATGGCCCGGCGGGACTACGGGGAGCGCTCTCAGGCGTATGCGCTGAGAACGCTCCCCGTAAGTCGAATAGCGCGGAAACGGGGACTCTGGGGTGCGAAAAGTCGCCCGGGGGGCGGAAAGGAGCATCCCCGCCCTCGCAGGGGGGGTGCGAGGACGGGGACGTGTGGGTGGCGCCCGGGATGGGCCTGTGGCTGGCGCCGTGGCCGTGGGCCCGGGTGGCGGCCTCAGGACCAGTGTCCACCTGAAGTGCGGGGTGGTCAGCCCGCGGGCTTGTCCGGGGAAGCGCTGGGCCGGGGTCGGGGGCGGAAACGGCTACGTCTGACGGAGGGAGAGGGGCCGGCCCGCGGCGATGACGAGGGTGGTGGCCTCACCGCGGGCCGGCCCGTTTATCACCTGGTTACCTACGCCGTCGGGAACGGCCGCGCTCGGCACCCGTGACGCGAAGCAGCAGCAGCACGATGACGGCGCCGATTATGGAGCCGATGATTCCTGTGGTGTGGAACGAGTTGATCGAGACCGTGTGGTACTCGATCAGGTTCTCTACGAAGCCACCCACGAAGGAGCCGACGATGCCAAGGATGATGGTACCCAGGATGCCGATGGGGTCGGGACCGGGGATGAGCAGGCGCGCGATCAGGCCAGCGATAAGACCGATGATGATCAGAACGATAATGAAAGTGACCATGGTCGCTTGATTCCCAAATATGGGGCTGATATACGCCCGGACCTAGGCTCTGAGCGAGTCTCCAGGTTTCTGGAATCTTGCGGTCAGTAAGGGGCTGGCGGGGCCGTACGGCGATGTCCGGGGCAGTCCTCCGTTTGCTGTGGTTCTGGCTGTGCGCTAGCCTTCCAGCGATTGATGTGTTCTGGATGGCCCCGTCGTCTAGTGGCCCAGGACGCCGCCCTCTCAAGGCGGTAACGCCGGTTCGACTCCGGTCGGGGCTACCGCTGGAGGCCGTCCGCCGCAGGCGCGCGGCCTCTGCTGTCTGTTTCAACCCTCCATCAGCCGCGCCGTGCCGTGATCCACCGCGCACGGCCGAGACCAGGAAGTGCGGGTGCTCCGGGGATGGAATCCGCTGGCCACATGCCGTGCGAGAGCGTGCCGGGCGATGACGAGGATGGTGGCGTCGAGGTCATCGTCACCACCGACACCTCCGCTGCTCCGCACAAGGCCGGTGAAGCCAAGCTGTACGTGATGCGCAACACCGGCGACCCGGATGGCCCGAAGCTGTACTTCACCGAGGCCGAGTGGGACGCGTTCGTGCTCGGGGTCAAGGACGGTGAGTTCGACCTCGACGAGGAAGGGAACCTGCCACCCCTGCCGGGCTCTCCCGAGCAGGGCTGAACTGCCCGGGCTCGCGGCCCCGGACTGGGCTTCTCGGTACTGGCCGGACCGGAAACGTTAACCGCGATCTGATCCAGGTAGGTACTGTCCGGCAGCTACGATTATCACGCCCGGCGGTCTGGCGTGCCCGCCACCAGGCCCATCGCCGTAATGTCGCCTTACTGGCAGAGGACGGCGCGGCTCCTGGTACCTGCGTGATGAGGAGGGCGGCACTGCGAGCAGCGAAGGTCGGACAGCATGTTTGGACTCCCGGCAGGAACTTCAGCCTGCCTTTTCGACATGGATGGTGTCGTTACGCAGACGGCGCTGGTCCACGCGGCGGCGTGGAAGGAGATGTTCGACAACTACCTGCGCCAGCGGGCCCAGCAGACCGGTGAGAAGTTCGTTCCGTTCGACTCCAGCCACGACTACGACAATTACGTGGACGGCAAGCCCCGGCTGGACGGTACGCAGTCCTTCCTCCAGTCGCGGGGCATCAACCTGCCGGAAGGCAGCCCCGACGACAAGCCGGGCAGCCCCACGATCTACGGGCTGAGCAACGAGAAGAACAATCTGGTCGTCGAGAAGATCCATACGGACGGTGTGAAGGTCTACGACGGCACGATCCGTTACGTCAAGGCGGTGCGGGCCGCGGGCCTGCGCACCGCCATCGTCTCCTCCAGCGCCAACACGGTCGACGTGCTCAACGCCGCCGGGATCGCGGAGCTGTTCGACGCGCGCGTCGACGGCATCGTGGCCAAGGAGCGGCACCTGAAGGGCAAGCCGGCCCCGGACACCTTCCTGGCCGCCGCCCAGGACCTGGGCGTCAGCCCCGCGCACGCCGCCGTGTTCGAGGACGCACAGTCGGGCGTCGCGGCCGGCCACGCCGGGCATTTCGCCCTCGTCGTCGGGGTCGACCGGGTAGGCCAGGCGGATGAGCTGCGCAAGCATGGCGCCGACATCGTCGTGCAAGACGTGGCGGAGCTCCTCGGTTGAGTCGCAGGCGCAGAGCATGACGGTTCCGGCTGAGCGCGAAGGGCAGATAAATGATCAAGCAGGCCGCTTACGGGGTCGAGCCGTGGAGCCTCCGGGAGTCCGGGCTCAATATGGACCTGCTCGCACAGAGCGAGTCTGTCTTCGCGCTGTCCAACGGCCACATCGGCCTGCGCGGCAACCTCGATGAGGGGGAGCCGCACGGGCTGCCGGGCACTTACCTCAACTCCTTCTACGAGCAGCGCCCGCTGCCGTACGCCGAGGCGGGTTACGGCTACCCCGAGTCGGGCCAGACGGTCATCAACGTCACCAACGGCAAGCTCATCCGGCTGCTCGTCGACGACGAGCCGTTCGACATTCGCTACGGCAGCCTCAACTCCCACGAGCGCGTCCTCGACCTGAGGGCCGGGACGCTGACCCGGAGGGTGGACTGGACCTCCCCGGCCGGGTCCCGGGTGCGGGTCACGTCGGTGCGGATCGTCTCACTCACCCAGCGGGCGATCGCCGCGATCAGGTACACCGTCGAGCCGGTCGAAGGCACGCTCCGGCTCGTCGCACAGTCCGAGGTCGTGGCCAACGAGCAGATGCCGGACGCCGGCCGGGATCCCAGGGCCGCCGCCGCACTGGAGGCCCCCCTGGTCAGCGAGCAGTATCAGGCCGACAACGACGGCCAGTGCCGCGCCATTCTGGTGCACAGCACCCGGGTCAGCGGCCTGCGCATGGCGGCCGGGATGCTGCACGACGTGCACGGCCCGGCGCGGATGTCGGTGCACAGCGAGGCCTACCCGGACGTTGGCCGGGCTACGGTCGCCGCGGAGGTCCCGCTGGGCGAGAAGCTGGAGATCATCAAGTACCTCGGCTACGGCTGGTCCTCCACCCGCTCCCGGCCTGCGGTCGCCGATCAGGTCGCGGCGGCGCTGGCGCTGGCCCGGCTCACCGGCTGGGACCAGATCCTGTCCGAGCAGCATGCCTACCTCGATGATTTCTGGGCCGGGGCCGACGTGGAGGTGACCGGCGACCCGGAGATCCAGCAGGCGGTGCGGTTCGCGCTGTTCCAGGTGCTGCAGTCCGCGGCCCGCGCCGAGGTGCGGCCGGTCGCGGCCAAGGGGCTGACCGGCCCCGGCTACGACGGGCACACGTTCTGGGATACCGAGACGTTCGTGCTGCCCGTGCTGACCTACACCCAGCCCGCCGCTGCCGCGGACGTGCTGCGCTGGCGTCACTCGGTGCTGCCGCTGGCCCGGGAGCGCGCCTCCGACCTGGGGCTCAAGGGGGCCGCGTTCCCGTGGCGGACAATCGACGGCCAGGAATGCTCCGGGTACTGGCCGGCCGGCACCGCTGCGTTCCACATCAACGCGGACATCGCGGACGCGGTCATCAGCTACATTCACGCCACCGGGGACGAGAAGTTCGAGCGTGAGGTCGGCGCCGAGGTACTGGTGGAGACCGCCCGGCTGTGGCGCAGCCTCGGCCACCACGACGCCGAGGGCCGGTTCCGCATCGACGGCGTGACCGGGCCGGACGAGTACAGCGCGGTCAAGGACAACAACGTCTTCACCAACCTGATGGCCCAGCGGAACATGTGGGCCGCCGCCGACGTGGCCGAGAAGCACGAGGACATCGCGCGGAGCCTGGACGCCAGCACGGAAGAGGCGGCCGAGTGGCGGGACGCCGCCAACGCCATGATGATTCCCTACGACGAGCGGCTGGGCGTTCATCCGCAGCACGAGGGGTTCACCCAGCACGCGATCTGGGACTTCGGCCACACGCCGGAAGAGAACTACCCGCTCCTGCTGCACTACCCCTACTTCGACCTGTACCGGAAGCAGGTCGTCAAGCAGGCCGACCTGGTGCTGGCCATCCAGATGCGCGGCGATGCGTTCACCGCCGAGCAGAAGGCCCGCGACTTCGCCTACTACGAGCCGCTGACTGTGCGCGACTCGTCCCTGTCGGCCTGCACCCAGGCCGTGGTGGCCGCGGAAGTGGGCCAGCTGGAGCTGGCTCACGAGTACCTGGCCGAAGCGGCGCTGATGGACCTGCGGGATGTCGAGCGCAACACCCGCGACGGCATGCACATGGCTTCGCTGGCCGGAGCCTGGATCGCACTGGTGGCCGGGTTCGGCGGCATGCGGCACATCCAGGACACCCTGTCCTTCAGCCCCCGGCTGCCGAATGGCATCTCCCGGATGAAGTTCCACATGCGCTTCCGCGGGCGGCTGCTGCGGTGCACGGTGACCCGGCACGAAGCCACGTATGAGCTGGTGGAGGGCGAGCCGATGGTGTTCTATCACCACGGCGACCAGCAGCGGCTGGAGGAAAAGCCGATCGGGCTCAAGATCCCCGCGATCCACGCCGGCCCGCGCCCCCATCAGCCCAAGGGCCGCGAGCCCATCACCCGCCGCTAAGCAACGAGCGTCTTGACCGCGGAGTTCAGCTCGGTCATCGCCTTTTTGGCGTCGGCGAAGTACATGCTGGTCTTGGGGCCGTAGTACAGCTCGTTGTCCAGGCCGGCGTAGCCGTGCCCCATCGAGCGCTTGATCACGATGATGGACTTAGCCTGGTCCACGTCCAGGATCGGCATGCCGGAGATCTCGTTGCCCGGGCGGCGGGCCGCCGGGTTGGTCACGTCGTTCGCCCCGATGACCAGGGCCACGTCGGTCCGGGCGAACTCCGGGTTGATCTCGTCCATCTCCACCAGCTCCGGATAGGGCACGTTCGCCTCGGCCAGCAGCACGTTCATGTGGCCGGGCATCCGGCCCGCCACCGGGTGGATCGCGTAGCTGACCTCGACGCCATGGTCCTCCAGGGTCTTGGCCAGCTCGGCCACGCCGTGCTGGGCCTGCGCCGCAGCCAGGCCGTAGCCGGGCACGATGATCACCTTGGACGCGTAGGCCAGCTGGATGGCCGCGTCGTCCGCGGCGACCGCGCGGACCTGGGCGTCGATCGGCCCGCCGACGGCCACGGCGCTGTCGCCGGTACCGAACCCGCCGATGATGATGTTGGCCAGCGACCGGTTCATCGCGTCGGCCATCAGCTTGGTCAGGATGCTGCCGGAGGCACCCACCAGAGCGCCGGCCACGATCAGCGCCCAGTTCTGGATGACGAAGCCGGCCATCGCCACCGCGGTGCCGGTGAACGCGTTCAGCAGCGAGATGACCACCGGCATGTCCGCGCCGCCGATCGGCAGGACCATCATGATCCCGAAGCCCAGCGAGGCGAGCACCACGATCAGCAGCGCCGGGAGGCTGGGGGTGGTGAACAGGTACGCGCCGGAGCCGAGGGCCACGACGGCGAGCACGATGTTGAGCACGCGGCCGCCCGTAAAGGTGATCGGCTGGCCGGGGATGAAGCCCTGCAGCTTTCCGGCTGCGATGATCGACCCGGCGAACGTCACCGAGCCGATGAGGACGTCCAGCACGCTGAACACCGAGGTGGTACCCAGCACGCCGCCAATGGACTCGGCCTGGTAATAGCCGTAGATCGCGACCAGCGCGGCAGCGCCGCCGCCGACCGCGTTGAACGCCGACACCAGCTGCGGCATCGCCGTCATCTGCACCCTCCGGGCCGCGAACAGGCCCACGCCGGAGCCGATCAGCCCGCCCGCGAGCAGCACGATCCAGCCGGTCGTGGTGACCGTGCCCGCATGGATCAGCAGGACGAAGGTGGCGATGACCGCGATGATCATGCCGGTCACGGCCACCTGGTTGCCGCGGCGAGCGGTCGCCGGGCTGTTCATCAGGTGCAGACCGACCACGAACAGCACCGCTGCCAGCACGTAGACGAGCTGAATGTATCCGGCGAATCCGATGTGTCCCGAAAACCCGGTCATGACTGGCCCCTGCCCATGCCTACCTTGTCGGCCAGGCCCCTGAGGCCCTTGTGACCGTCGAGTGATTCCAGTTCCGGCTGCGCTGCTCCCGGCTGCGCTGCTGCCGGCTGTGCCACCTTCTTGCGGAACATCTTCAGCATCCGCCCGGTCACCACGGACCCGCCGACCACGTTCGCGCCGGCGAAGACGGCGGCCACGAACCCGATGACGTACCCGACCGTCGTGTGCGCTGTGATCCCTATCAGCAGGGCGCCGACCAGCACGATGCCGTGGATCGCGTTGGTCGCCGACATCAGCGGCGTGTGCAGCGTGGCCGGGACCTTCCCGATGACCTCGATGCCGATGAGCAATGCGAGGATGAAGATGGTCAGGTCAGTCAGTAGTGCCGCTGACATCTGCGACGCCTCCCTTGGTGAGCGTTTCTGCGGGCAGCAGGCGGGCGACCGCCTCGTTCACGACCTTGCCGCTGTGCGTGATCACCACGCCGGCCTGGATCTCGTCGTTAGTGTCGATGGTGAGCACTCCGTCGGAGGTCATGTGCAGCAGCAGCGCGGAGATGTTCCGCGAATAGGCATTCGATGACGCCGTGGGGACGGTGGCGGGCAGGTTGTCCGCCCCGATGATCCTGACCCCGTTGCCGGTGACGACGGTCTCGCCGGGCTGGGATCCGGTCACGTTGCCGCCGAGCGCGCTGGCGCCCATGTCCACGATGACCGAGCCGGGCGACATCGCCTTGAGTGCGTCGTCGGTGACCAGCAGCGGCGGCCTGCGCCCCGGCACCTGGGCAGTGGTGATCACCACGTCGTGCCGGGCGATGTGGCCGGTCAGCTCCTCCTGCTGGGCCTGCCGTTCCTCCGCGGTCAGCTCGCGAGCGTAACCACCCTCGCCCGCCGCGCTTTCCACCGAGGTCAGCTTGATGAACGTGGCCCCGAGCGACTCGACCTCCCCCTGGGACGCGGGCCGGACGTCGTAACCGCTGACGACCGCGCCGAGCCGGCGCGCGGTTCCGATGGCCTGCAGCCCGGCCACGCCCGCCCCGAGGACGAGCAGCTTCGCGGGGCGCGCGGTCCCGGCTGCGGTCATGAGCATGGGGAAGAACCGGCTGTACGCGTTGGCGGCGACCAAGACTGCCTTATACCCCGCGACGTTGGCCTGGGAGCTGAGCGCATCCATCGGCTGCGCTCGGGACAGGGTACGGGGCAGCCCGTCCAGGCTGACCGCGGTGATGCCGGCGGCCGCCAGCTCACGCGCCAGTTCCGGGTTGGTCAACGTGGACAGCATCCCGAACACAGCCTGCCCCGCCCGCAGCCTCGGCACCGCCTTCAGGCCGGGCCGGGTCACAGTGAGGATGACGTCCGCCCCGGCGTAGAGCTCCTCGGCGGTGATGATGGCCGCCCCGGCTTCGGCGTACGCGCTGTCGGGAAACCAGGCCGCCTCGCCCGCGCCGCTTTGCACCACCACCTCGGCTCCGGCCGCCATCAGCTTCGGCACCGTCTCCGGCACCAGGGCGACCCGGCGCTCACCCGGGGCGTTCTCCTTGACGACAGCTACCTTCATGCGGAACCTCGCTCCGTATGGCCGGGCCAGCTCCTGAGCCGTGACCGTATGCCGATGTCCGGGGACCGGCGAGACGTCCGGGTTGCACTGCCGTTCCAGGGCTTCCCTTCGGGCCCGCCGGCCCATTAGGTGTGACCATATGACAGCCGGTGAGTGGCGAAAAGGTGCCGTGTGTCCTACGACACAGGGACCAATGCCAGGGGTCAGCCTTCGGCGATCAGTTCACTGATCTTGTCACCCGCGCCGATCACGGCGGCCGCGTGCAGCCGGCCGGGAGAGCGGGTCAGCCGCTCGATCGGCCCGGACACCGATACGGCGGCGACGACCCGGCCGCCAGCCCCGCGGATCGGGGCGGATACCGAGGCGACGCCCGGCTCGCGCTCGGCCACGCTGGCCGCCCAGCCGCGTCGCCGGACCTGGGCCAGCGTCGACGCGCCGAACTTGGCGCCGCGCAGGCCCCGGTGCATGCGCTCCGGGTCCTCCCAGGCGAGCAGCACCTGGGCGGCCGACCCGGCGGTCATCGGCAGGGCCGCGCCGACGGGCACGGTGTCGCGCAGGCCGCTGGCCCGTTCGGCGGCGGCGACGCAGATCCGCGCGTCCGCCTGCCTCCGGTACAGCTGGGCGCTCTCGCCGGTGACGTCGCGCAGGTAGCCGAGGATCGGCTGGGACACCGACAGCAGCCGGTCCTCCCCGGCGGCCGCGGCCAGCTCGGCGATCCGGGGCCCCAGTACGAAGCGGCCCTGGGCGTCGCGGGCCACGAACCGGTGATGCTCCAGCGCGACGGCGATCCGGTGCGCGGTAGGCCGTGCCAGGCCCGTCGCGCTGACGAGCTGGGCGAGCGAAGCGGGGCCGGTCTCCATGGCGCTCAGCACGGAAACGGCCTTGTCCAGTACGCCGACTCCGCTAGAGTTGTTCATGTCTTGATATTGCCGTCTCGCTATTCGAGATACAACCGGATATGCCCAAGGGGTGCCGGCTGGTTTCTGATCAGGAATTGAATTCCCGATAAGGAACGGGCCTCCAGCGACCTGAGGGCCGGAGAAGGAGAGGGCGCGATGGGCCGGACGCTGGCCGAGAAAATCTGGGATGCCCACCTGGTGCGCAGCGCCGAGGGCGAGCCCGACCTGCTCTACATCGACCTGCACCTGGTGCACGAGGTGACGAGCCCGCAGGCGTTCGACGGGCTCAGGATGGCTGACCGTACGGTGCGCCGCCCCGATCTGACGATCGCGACCGAGGACCACAACGTCCCGACCACCGGGATCACCGGGCCCGGGGTACCGCTGGACGGGCCGTTCAGCCCGGTCACCGACCCGGTGTCACGCACCCAGGTCGAGGCGCTGCGCAAGAACTGCGCCGAGTTCGGCATCCGGCTGCACCCCATGGGGGACGCCGGCCAGGGCATCGTGCACGTGATCGGCCCGCAGCTGGGACTCACCCAGCCCGGTATGACGATCGTCTGCGGTGACTCGCACACCAGCACGCACGGCGCGATGGGCGCGCTGGCCTTCGGCATCGGCACCAGCGAGGTGGAGCACGTGCTGGCCACCCAGACGCTGCCGCAGATCCGGCCCAAGACCATGGCCGTCACCGTCGACGGGAAGCTGCCCCTCGGGGTGACCGCGAAGGACCTCATCCTTGCGATCATCGCCAAGATCGGCACCGGCGGCGGCCAGGGCTACATCGTCGAGTACCGCGGCGAGGCCGTGCGCAGCCTGTCCATGGAGGGCCGGCTCACCGTCTGCAACATGTCGATCGAGGCGGGCGCGCGGGCCGGACTGGTGGCGCCGGACGAGACCACCTTCGCCTACCTGCAGGACAAGCCGCACGCGCCGCAGGGCGCCGAGTGGGAGTCGGCGCTGGAGTACTGGCGCTCGCTGCCCACCGACCCGGACGCGACCTTCGACCACGAGGTCTCGCTGGACGCCACCCAGCTCACGCCGTACGTGACCTGGGGGACCAACCCGGCGCAGGCCGCCCCGCTCGCGTCGTCGGTGCCGGACCCGGCGGCCATGGCCGACCCGGGCGAGCGCGCCGCCGCCGAGCGGTCGCTGCGGTACATGGATCTGGCCCCGGGCACCGCGCTCACCGACATCGCGGTGGACACGGTCTTCGTCGGCTCGTGCACCAACGGCCGGATCGAGGACCTGCGGGCGGCGGCCGAGGTGCTGCGCGGCCGCCAGATCAGTGAGCAGGTCCGGATGCTCGTCGTACCTG
>Ga0209839_10000309_pt1 | contig 25345 bp, 20 predicted proteins | sample OrgsoiDNA2013050_FD_185800 | JGI IMG/M metagenome (GOLD analysis project Ga0209839, IMG submission 185800) | Permafrost soil microbial communities from the Arctic, to analyse light accelerated degradation of dissolved organic matter (DOM) -... | ecosystem: Environmental > Terrestrial > Soil >... | reverse complement strand
ATCTCTTGGCCCGATCACGTGGGCGTGGATCCCGGCCCCGGTTCTGGCGGTGGCGCGCGCGAGGCCCTTGCGCTTGAGCCGCAGCGATTGGCCAACAGCGTCCGCCGCAACCAGCGCGTTGACGGTTAGCAGCCCGAGGTTCGACGGCGTGTCGATCACGATCGCGTCGTAGCCGAGCCCGTCAAGCGCCTCCCGCAGGACGGTCTCGCGACTCACCTCTCCCGCGAGCGCCAGCTCTACGCCGGCGAGCTCTCGCGACGCGGGCAGCACATCAAACCCATGCACCCCGGAGACGATCGCCTCGCCGACATCGACCCATCCGGCGAGCACATCGACGACGGTGCTCTCAAGCGTGATCAGCTCGATCCCGAGCCGACGGGTGAGCGCGAACTGCGGATCGACGTCGACCGCCAGCACCCGGCGGCCGGTCTGGGCGAGCAGCGCCGCCAGGTTGATGGCGCTGGTGGTCTTACCCACTCCGCCTTTCTGCTGCGCGACCGTGCAGATCATTGCGACACCTCCTTCTGTTGGTTGTAAACATGCGTGTAAGAAGACCGGTAAGCCGATCTGTAACCCGTGGTGGCAGATGACCAGTCAGCCAGCCGGTCACAGGACATCTCGCGGACGCACCGATCATCGTGTCCGCAGTGCGCTGTCGTCCACGAGCCATCGGACTTGCGGCCAACCGTCGCGATCCTGTGACACAGCGCTGCCATCCCGTCACCAACTGCCGCTCGGCACGCTTTCGTACCAGTGGGCTCGTCCGCTTCGACGAGCAACACGCCGACCACACTCGGCATCACGACACTTCCTTCTCGTGGTTGTAAACATCGGCGTAAGAAGACGGGTAAGCCGACCTGTAAGCCCACACGTTTGCCGGCCTGCCAGCGGACTGGTCAACTCGAAAGGCACCTGACCTGTCACCAGGCACGCCCGCTGACAGGTCAACAAGCTCGCCAGCCGCACACGCGTCCGAGCTGAGATGTCCGCCGGACCCGGCGCCAGCAGACGAGACGTCCGGCGCACCACCCGGCGGGACGGCGGTCATCGGCATCAGTGACTCGGCCGCCTTGCGCTCAACTTCCTCAGCGATCCGCAGCCCGCGCCCTACACGCTGCGCGGCGTCGTCGAGCACCCGGCCGAAGCGGGAACGAACCCAGCCGACCCTCGCCTCCGGCGCGGACACAACCAAGCTGCCGTTGCCCTCGACCGCGATCAGCTCGAACCCATCCAGCCAGATCTCAAACATGCTCTCGCCGCCGATCTGCAGCAGCAGCGCCCGGATCTGCTCCCAGGCGCCGCGATCCGCCGCGCCCACCGCCGCCAGGCGTGCGCGCACCGCAGCGAGGTCGACAGCGACCACACGCCGGCGCTTGCGACCGCGCTCGGTGACGTAGGTCTCCTCGACCAGAACCTGGTCACCGCGGCTCCCCCCTTCAGGGGGGTTGGGGGGGTCTTCTGGGGTTCTGGGGTTCTGGGGTTCCCTACCCGCCCGCGCGATAGGCGCCGGGTTTTGTGCCGGGTTTTCCGCAGGGTTTTGTGCCGGGTTTTCGAGCGAGAGTGTCCGGTCCTGACAGGGGTTTAGGGCCGAAACCCCTGACAGCCCCGGACGGTTCTGGGCCGAAACTGTCCGGTCCTGACAGCCTTTTGCACGAGAAACCCCTGACAGGACCGGACGGTTCTCCGACGAAACCGTCCGATCCTGACCGGCGTTTTCGCCGACGGCCTGCGAGCTCGCCGACTCGAGCTCGACCGGCTTCGGCACCGAGCTGGTGGGGTCCGGGTCGGTCGGCGGCGGGATCGTGGCGACCAGCGGACGCACCCCGGCAGGCGGCGCCACACGCCGGCGCGGCCTGGACTCAGCGGCCCCGCGCGACCGGCGGTCGGGAATCTCCCAGCTGTTTGTGTTTCCCCGGCCGCGCGTCGCGCAGCGAAGCACCAGCTCCCCTGACGCGAGCAGCGGGCCCCGTACCCGCCGATACGTGCGGTCCGCGATCCCGGCCGCGGCGCACAGCCCCTCGGTCGTGAGCCCCTCGATCAGGCCGCGCTCGTCCGCGAGCGCCGCCATCGCCGCGAGCAGCAGCCGCGCCGGGCCCTGCGCACGGCTATAGCCGAGCACCGCCTCGAACAGCTCCGCGTTGATGTCGCCCTCCCACCACGGACCCGCGTCCGCGAACGGCAACGCAAGCGTGCCCGCCCTACCCCGCCCAGTCGCGGCCCGCTCTACCACCAGCAGGCCGCGGTGCACGAGCCCGTCGCGCGCCTCGAGGAACCGGCTCTTGCCCAGCCCTGCCCTCCCCGCCGCCGCCGGCGTGCCGGCTCGCGCGCAGTTCCCGCGGTCAGCGAAGCTCGCCAGCGAGAACGCCACCAGCCGCTCGCCACACGAGAGATCCTCACGTGCAAGCACCGCGGCGATCGCCTGGCGGCTCATCGCAGCGCTCCGGCGAACGCGTCGAAGGGGAGGCAGTTCGCCCTCGCCCGACTCCATCGGCGCCGAACGCAGACGCGTCGGCGATGGAGGGCACGGTTCCGAGGGGGGAACGCGAGGCGGGTGATGTGGCTGAAAGCCATCGCCAGCTCCGACGACACGTGCGGGAGCTCGCGGTGGCGCTCAGCTCGACCCAGGAAACGGCGCAGACCCACCCATGCGCGTAGGGATTCCATCCTCGACGCGGTTAGACTGGTCGTTGAATCTGGTGCGGCGCCAAAGTGCGCCTATGCGTTTGGAAGACCGGGGTTGCCACCCGGTCTTTCTGCTTAATGGCCTGGCTCGGGCGGCCCTCGAATCCGGACTGCCGCCCGACCCTCGTTACGGGGCCGTTCGGGGGAATGCTCGGGGGAATGACGGGGGGAATGATGGGTCCCAGGTTGGCCCGCGTTGACCCAGCTCGGCGGTCGGGCCTCACGGCTCGCAGACCGCCCAAATTCAGCCCGATACCAGGAAGATCCTGCTACGACGCGGCGAAGGAATCGAACCTTCCAAGCCGGGGGTTGCCCGGCCCTGCCGGTTTTGAAGACCGGATGGGCCACCAGGCCCCTGCCGCGCCGCTGCTGATCCTATGCGCGTGGCCGCGGCCACGATGCCCCTGCCGCGCCGCTCTGATCCGATCTGGTGGCCGGGTCGGGTGCGATCAGTCCGCGAGCCCGTGCTCGAGGGCCCCTTTCACGCTCGCGTCGAGGGCGTTGAGGCGGTAGAGCGCGAGTGCCTCGGCCGAGCCGAACCTTCCCCCGGGCGCCGATGGAGCCCCGTGGTGACAGAGCACGCAATGCAGCAGCGACAGTCGCCGGGGCTCGTCGAGGCTTCCGGAGCGCTCGGACAGGATCCGATGCCCGATCGGGACGTGGCCCAGCAATCGGCCCTCCTCGCTCAGCCCAATCTCAGCGCCGTAGGTGAACGCCCGCGTATGTCCAAGATCGTGGGTGATCGCTGCGGTCAGCAGCAGATCCGAATTCAGTCGCGGATGCAATTGGCACACCTCGTGAGCCAAGGTCGCGACCGAGACCGTGTGCTCAAGCAGTCCGCCGAGGTAAGCGTGGTGCCCCGCGCGGGTACACGGCGCCCGGCGCCAGGCCGCCCGCAGCGAGGCGTCGGCCAGCAACGTGTCGAGCAACGACCGGTATCCGCGATCGTAGACCTCGCCCACGAGGTGCTCCAGGAAGCCGTCGAGCTCGTCGAGATCCCGGTAGGCAGATGGTAGAAACCGAGCGGGATCTACCAGTCCGGGAGATTCGCGCGAGATCTCGGCCACCTCCAAGACAAGCTGATCGCGGAACCGCTCCACCCTTCCAGCCACGCGGACGACCTCGCCGCGCTCGAAACCAGCGGCGAGCGCATCGGCGTTCTGGAACGCTCGGGCGGGCACCGTCCCGGTGCGGTCACGGAACTCCAATGCCAGATAGGGAGCGCCGGAGCGGGTCATCAGCCGGTCCTTTCGAGTGCACGCGAACACGCCGCTGACATCCTGACCGCAACGCAACGCACTGACCGCGACCATCGCGAGCTCGGTGGACCCCATCTGCCCATGATGTACGGTGGTCCGGATGCTGCAGCCTCTCCAATGGGAGCATCGCCCTGACGGACTTCGCGCCCCGGCTCTGGTGTGCGCGTTCAAGGGCTGGAACGACGCGGCCGACGCCGCCTCCAGCGCGATCACCTTTGTCGGCACGGCGCTGGGAGCACAACGCTTCGCGACCATCGACCCGGAGGAGTTTTACGACTTCCAGGCCACTCGGCCTCGCGTGAAGCTGGTCGATGGCCAGGCCCGGGAGATCGTCTGGCCGGCCGTAGAGCTGTTCGAGGCCCGGGTACCGCGGGCTCCGCGCGATCTGATCCTGCTGTCCGGCAGCGAGCCGTCGTTCCGCTGGCGCACGTTCTGCAAGCTGATCGTGGAGCTTGCCGAAGTGCTCGGAACGCAGCTCGTGGTGACGCTCGGAGCGCTGCTGGCCGACGTCCCCCACACACGACCGGTGTCCGTCACCGGGCTGACGTCGGATCCTGCCTTGGTCGCCCGCCTCGGACTGGCCCCATCTTCATACGAAGGTCCGACCGGGATCGTCGGCATCCTGCACGCTGCCTGCCAGCAGGCCGGACTGCCGTCCGCGAGCCTGTGGGCCGCCGTCCCCCACTACATCGCCGCAACACCGAACCCGAAGGCCGCATTGGCGCTGGTGCGCAAGCTCGAGGGCCTCGTCGGAGTCGCTGTCGATGCGTCGGACCTGGAGCACGCGGCTGCCGACTATGAGCGTCAGGTCAACGTCGCGGTGCAGAGCGACCCCGACGTGCAGGCTTTCGTCGAGCGCCTTGAGCAAGCGGCCGGCGCCGACGCCGACGATGAACCGGGGCAACTGCCCTCCGGCGAAACTATCGCGAGGGACCTGCAGCGTTTCCTGCGCCAGAGGGGCGACGGCCCGTCGGCACCAGGCGCCTCGTAGCGCCGGCGGCGCACCGGCGCTACTGGGGAGCTTGTCGCAGTTCGCGCCGGGCCACGATCAGTACAACTAACGCTCGGCGGCCGGGCACACGATCCGGTAATCGCACAGCGAGCACGCCGCGAACGACGGGGTCGGCTCGAAGCCCTGGGAAAGGATTCCCTGCGCCACCTCCATCGCGACCTCGCATACCCAATCCGCCCGATCGCGCTCGTCCGAAGGCACGGCCACCTTCTGGTCGTCGAGCACGTAGTAGTAGGCCTGGCGTGAGGCATCAAGGCGCCAGGCTTCGCGCGCGCCCACGGCGTACAGCGAGAGCTGCACGTCCTCGACCAGCTGGGCGGGGCTCTTCGGCCGGCCGGTCTTGTAGTCGATCAGCTCGTATTCTCCGTCTGGCAGTCGATCGACGCGATCGACCCGTCCGCGCAGCAGGTGCGGTCCGAGCTTGAACGTGAATTGACGCTCGAACCACATCGGCTGTGATTCCTCGGACTGAAAGCGCTCGTGGTAGCGGGTCAGAGCGCCGGCGGCCTTGCCCCGCAGTTGTCGTTCCTCCTCAGAGTCTGCAAATCCCCCGCGCCGCCACCCAGCCTCCAGCAGCCCGAGCAGCTCCGGCAGCGTGCCCTGCTCGTGCGCGTGAAACCGTTCGAGTACCTGGTGTATGAGGATCCCAAAGCGCTGGTGGAGCGTCGGCTCCTGCGGGATCCGGAACACCCGGGCGAACTTGTACTTCAGCGGACACGTGCGATAGGTATCGATGTCCGAGGCGGACAGCATGACTCCGTCGCCACGCGTGGGCAGAAACGGCTCCAGCGAAGGCTCGTCGCGCGCGGCGATCGCCTGCGCCCGGCGGCGCGCGTCGCGCTCGGCATCAAGCAGATAATCGTCGAGGGTGGAGGATGTGAAGATCTCCCGCTGCTCGGCGCTCACCGCCTGGAGAATCCTGGCGTTCACGTCTCGCAGCGCCTCGGCCATGCTCTGTCCGTCGGGCCGCGCGATCAGCGCGGCGGTCTTCAGCAGCTCGAGATACCGGACCACCGCGTGCGAAACGTCGAGGTCGGTGTCGAACCGCAGCTCTCCGAGCCGGCCACCCGCCCGCATCGTGCCCTGCAGCAGCTCGTCGCGCAGCAGGCGATAAGTGGAGTGCAGGGTCTCGGCGGGCCCGAACAGCTCTTCCGGCTTGTCCTCCCAGTTCCCCCCGAGCGCTTCGAGAACCGCTTGCGCGAACGATGAGGGCGTGAGCGCGGCGCCGCGATCGCTGGCGCGCGGGTAGGCCAGCACGAGCCGCCTGCGCGCGCGCGTCAGCGCCACGTAGAGCGATTGGGCAAGCGCCGTACGGCGATTCTCCTCGCTATCGGCGGGCAGCTCCTCGCGCAGCAGCGCGTCGGGAATCGGCTCCGGCACCGGCGCGGCGACACCCGAATGCAGCCCCAGGACATATACGTGCTCCGCCTCCAAGCCCCCCGCCGCCTCAAGCGTCAGCACCTGGACCACTCCGGTCCCGGTCAACATCGGCTCCTCCTGGTCGCGGAGGCCAAAATCCGCGACCGCCGCAATCGAGCGGGCGAATTCGCGGGGCGTTGCCTGGGGCGCTCGGCGGACGTAGGCCGAGGCGAGCTCGCCAAAGCCGGCCAGTGCCCGCAGCCGCTCGACGACATCAGCCTGCGCGGCGAACAGCTGTTGGCGACGCAGCCCCAGCCGGTCGATCAGCCGGTGGACGTAGAGATCGGGACGGGTCGTGTCGATCGCTGCGACGCCCGAGCGATACAGCTTGAGGAACACGCGGATCCGCTCACGCGCCTCAGGCGGCACCTGCGGTGATTCCGTGGCCGCGGCGAGCGCCGCCACCATGTCCAGCTTGCGCCGCCGGGCGATCTGTGTGCAGCGCGCGATGTCCACGGAGCGCAGATCGATCGGCGGTCGCGCCAGGGCACGCACCACCGCGCCGGCGTCGGACGGGTCGGCCAGCAGACGCAGCCAGGCGAGCACGTCCCTGATCTCGGCTCGCTGGAAGAACGCCGCCTCACCGACGACGCGATGGGAGACAGCGCGCTCTTCCAGTGCCACCGCGACGGCTTGTCCTTCGCGAGCGATCTCCGGGACGAGCACGGCGATCTGACCCGGATCGGCCGATTCCCGGACGATCAGTCGTTCGATGTCGGCGGCGACTGATTGCGCCTGCGCGCGATCGTTCGCACAGCGCCACAGTTCGACCTCGCCGCCGGGCGAAGCCGGAAGCGCTGGGACATCCAGCACCGCCGACGCTGCCCGCAACACGCGCTCGGGACATCGCAGGCTGCGCTCCAGCCTGACGACAGTGACCCCGCCGCCGTCGAAGCCGCGCATCCGTGCGCCGCCGGCGCCACGGAAACGCCTTAGCGCCTGCAGCGGATCGCCGGCCACCGTCAGGCCGGCTCCTGCCACCTCTCGGGCGAGCGTCGCCGAGGCGAGATCGAGCTCCTGTGCGTCGTCGAGCAACAGATGCTCGAAGCGCCCCGCCATGGCCGGTTGCGTGCGCGCGATGCGCAACGCATGCAGGATCAGGTCCCCTGCGTCGAGCGCGCCAACCTCGGCGAGGATCCGCTCGTGGGTTCGGTAAACCTCGGCGAACTCACGCTCCATCGCCGCCTGCGAGCGATCGGGCGGCTGCAGCGAGGCGGCCCAGTGCAAATACTCCTCAGGCCCGATCAGTTCCGCTTTGAGCCGATCTATCCGGCGCACGAACCTGCCGAGCAGGGCGTTGACGCTGCCGCCGATGTCGTGATGCTGGAGCGACAGCTCATCGATCCGCTCGACCAGCATCGCGAGCCGATTCCCCGCGCCGAGGATCGACTCGAGTGGATCCGGACCGCCGCCCGCGGTGATCAGAGTCGACGCTGCGAGCTGCACCGGGGTGAGCACGAACAGCTCCTCGTAGCCGCGGTGCAGAGCCGACTCGAGGCTCGCTCGCACCGCGCCGGCGCGGGCGGCGGAGGGCGTCACGACGGCGATCCGCTCGGGCGCGCATCCCTGCTCCACGAGCCAGCAGAAACGCGCCTCGAGCACCCGCGTCTTGCCCGTGCCCGCCGCTCCGAGAACCAGCAGCGGTCCGCCGCGGTGCGTGATCGCTTGAAGCTGCCCGGCCAGCAGATCCTGGGCAACCCCGGCGTGCCCTGACGGAGGCTCGGGCGCCGGCCTCCCGTCACTGCGTTCGAGCCTCGCACTCACTGTCTGACAGCATAGGTCCGCGATGAGCCCCACCCGCTCGGCATTGGACGCAGATTGGCTCGGCGCATGTCGGCGCGCCGTGACGGGGCTGCAGCAGCTGCTGGCAGCCGCGCCGAGCACGTCAGAGCGCGCCGTCGAGACCGGTACCCGCGGCAGCGGCGGCGACCGGACGCTGGTCATCGATCGCTCGGCCGAGGCGATCATCCTGGCCGAGCTCGACACGATCCACGCCGAGGGCTACGGCTTCGTCGCGCTGTCCGAGGAGCGAGGGGAGATCGACTACGGCGATCCGGGCGTCCGGGTGATCATCGACCCGATCGACGGCTCGCTCAACGCCAAGCGCCGGATCTCTCACTACGCGCTGTCGGTGGCGGTCGCCAACGGCGAGACGATGAATGACGTCGTGTTCGGGTTCGTATATGACTTCGGGCCATCCGAAGAATGGTGGGCCCGGAAAGGCGAAGGCGCGTGGCTCGACGGCACCCGGCTGGATCCGACGCTCGGTGAGCGCCGCTCGCACGATGGCCGGCTGGAGGTACTGGGGATCGAGGCCGCCGATCCTCGTTGGGTGTCGGACTCGATCGACCCGCTGATGCAGTCGGCCTATCGCCTGCGCGCACTTGGGACGATCGCCGCCTCGCTGTGCCAAGTAGCTGCGGCCCGGTTCGACGGCATGGTGACACTGCGCCGCTGCCGCGGAGTCGACGCCGCCGCCGGCCAGCTGATCGTGCGCGAAGGCGGCGGGATGATCAACTTCCCGGACTGTCGGGATCCGCTCGGGGCACCGCTCGACGCTGCTCCGATCTCGCCGGTGATCGCTGCACGCACGCTCCGGGGGTTGCACGAGCTCGAACGGGTCGCCGCGTGATCGACTGGATCCTCGCAGAGAAGATCGCCGGATACGTCGCCGGCACGGGTGAGGCCGGCCTCCCGACCGCTGACCTCGCCTCGCTGACCGCCGAGTCAGAGCGCCGCGTCACCGCCTACACGGGCCTGGAGCCGACTCGGGCGCTGCCCGATCCGGAGGGGATCGGGCGCCGCGAGTGGGTCGCGAGCAACATCCAGGCGATGCGGGCGCTGCTGGACCCGGTTCTGCAACGCGCCGGAAAGGGACTCGGCCCATTGAGACCGGCGATGCGGATCGCCGTCGGCGTGGTCGTCACGACCGAGGTGGGCCTGGTGCTGGGGTACCTGGCGCAGCGTGTGCTGGGCCAATATGAGCTGGTGCTGCTAGACGAATCAGTCGACAACCGGCCGCCTCGCTTGCTGTTCGTGCTCCCTAACCTCGGCCAGGCCGTGCGGTCCTTCGCCGCGGAGGAGCGCGAGTTCATGACCTGGGTGGCGTTGCACGAGGTGACCCACGCGGTGCAGTTCTCGGCCGTGCCATGGCTTCAAGGTCACGTCGCAGGGCTGGTGCGAGAGCTCCTGCGGAGTGCCGAGCTGCGAATCGAGACCCCCCGCCAGCTGCACCTGCCCAGCGGCGGGGAGATCCGCCGGGTCGCGGGCGCGCTGCGCCGGGGCGACCTGATCTCGATTGCCACCAGCCAGGCGGAGCGCGACACACTCGACCGCGTCCAAGCCGTGATGGCGGTGATCGAAGGTCACGCCGAGCACGTGATGGACGCCGTGGCCCCGGATCTGCTGCCGTCGCTGCCGAAGCTGCGAGCCGCGCTCGACCAACGGCGGCGGTCCCAGTCGCGTCTCTCGCGCCTGTTCGCGCGGCTGCTCGGACTGGAGCTCAAGCTCCGGCAGTACGAGCAGGGCAAGCACTTTTGCGACGTGGTCGTGCGCGAGCGAGGCCCTGAGGCCTTGCACCACGTGTTCAGCGCGCCGGAGGCGCTGCCCACACTGCCCGAGTTGCAGGATCCCAGCGCCTGGCTGGCGCGCATTGCAGTCGACGGCGCGGCGCCGCAACGCTCCAGCGCCTAGGAACCAGGACCGTCCGGCGGCACGGGAAAACCTGTCCCTCGGCATGGGGATGTAACCAAGGTCGAGAACCGGTTTACAAACACATGTTCGATGAATCGTCAGCGAAGCGCTAATATTCTTAGTCCAACCCGACCGGAGCAAGTGAAGCATGGCAACCACCAGTGACACAGGCGCCGACAGGCCCACCCCACCGAAGCCGGCCACCAGCCGCAAGACCGCGACACGCAAGACGACGGCGCGCAAGCCCGCCGCCTTTACGACCAGCTCAACGCAGCCCAAGACCCGCGTCGAGCAGGTACAGGTGCTGGCAGAGCGTGCTGTCCTGGTGCCGATGGGCGCGAGCCTGCTCGCACGTGACAATCTCGTATCCACGGTGAAGGGCTTCGCCAAGTACGGCAGCCGTTCGGAGCTCGAGCGCGAGCTCAAGCGCTACGAGCGGCGCGGCGCGAGGGCCCGTAACCGCTTCGAGCGTCAGGTTCGCAGGACCCGGACCAAGTTCGAGCGCGAATTGCGGCAGCGTCGTGGTCGCGTCGAGCGCTCGGTCAAGCAGAATCGCCGCCGCTTCGAGCGTGAGGTGCGTTCGGTGCGCACGGATCTCGGGAAGCAGTCCGAGACCCTCAGCGCGCGGGTTGAGAAGCTCGTCACGGAGGCTCAGGGGCGGATCCCCTCGTAGAACAGACTTCCCCCGCCCGGCGCCCAGGAGAGCGCCGACGAGCGGGAAAGGTTCGCCGGCCTCATATCCTCGCCGGCGAATGCAGCATCCTCTCCTCCCTCAACCGCCGGGGCGTCACGAAAGTGGCGCCCCGTCGGCTTTAATGATGGTGCGCTCCGATGCGGGCTGATCGTTCGGCTGTTCGCCTGGAGCTAACACTCGCAGACGGCCGGGTTGGTGTTGGCTTTGGTGGATTCTCGATCGTGCCCGGCAGGGCGAGTGGCCGACTCGGGAGTTGTTCGAACGCCAAGCGCGGCCAGCCGCCAGCGGCTAGCCGGCACGTTCCGCCGAGGCCAGACCACGTCGTGCGAAGATCGCCAGCAGCCCAGCGCCGGCAACCAGCAGTGCGAATGCGAGCCCGACCTTGACCGGCGAGGCGGCGAGCAGCCCGCGGCCGGCCTCGAGGACCACGGAGGCTGGGTTCAGGCGTGCGACATCGTGGATCCAGCCGGTCAGCAGCGCCAGCGGGACGTAAACCGGGGCCAGGAACAGCAGCACGAACACGGGCATCTGGATCAACGCGCCGGCCTGCTCGGTGCGAAGGAACATGGCGACGCCGCACCCCCACATCGCCGCGACGAGGTTGAAGATGACCCCGAGTCCGAGCAGTCCCAGCAGATCGACTCCGGTTCCGTCGACGTTCATCCCGGCGATCAGCGCGGCCACCGTGACCACGGTGCCGGTGATGCACCAGCGCGCAAGGGCACCGATGGCGTAGCCGGCGATGATCCCGCTGCGCCGGGGAGCACTCAGCATCAGTCGTCGCGCGAATCCCGATTCGAAGTCACGAGCTACGGCAAAGCCCGTGAACACGCCTCCGAACGCCGCTGACTGCAAGAACACGAACACGAACTGAAATGCCGTATAGCCGGGCGCGTAGTGGAAATTCGGCACGTCGGCGAGTCTTGAGAGCCCACCCGCGAACGCGACCAGGAAGAACAGCGGGAAGATGATCGAGGGCAGGAGAATCGCCGGGCTGACCAGCGTGTTGTGGATCGAGCGCCATGCGACCCCGCGCGCCACGTAGGCAAAGCGCCTCACGTTCGCACCAGCCTGGTCTTCATCGCAGCGTTGGCGAGGCCGAGCGTCATCAGGACGAGCAGCGCCGCGAACCCGAACCCCAGCGCCAGCGCCCTGCCGTCCCACCCTGTGATGATCAGGCTGCGAACGCCCTCGATCAGGTATGACATCGGGTTATAGGTCGCAACCTCACGAAACCAGTCGACCTTGATCACGTTGCGCGGAAGGCTCGAGGAGCTCAAGAAGAGGCTCACGAACAGCAGCGGGAAGATTGCTTGCACCGCCTCGCCGGTTCCAAAGCGCAGCGCCAGGAGCGCACCGAGGCTCGCGAACCCGAATGCGATCAGGATCGACAGCGCCAGCAGGACCAACACGCCCGCCACCCCGCTGGCGATCACGACGCCGGTGGCGACCCCGACCAGCAGGTAAACCACCGCCTCGATGCAGGCCAACACGAACGCGCCGCCCAGCTGGCCAACCAGTAACGCCTCGCCTCGCAGCGGCGTCAAGGCGAGACGATTGAAGAAGCCGGTCTCGATGTCGCGGGCGAGGTCGGTGCCGGCGGTGATCGAGACGAACAGCGATCCCTGGATGAACACCAACGCGAGGGCGAAGTCGCGATAGTTGGTGGTCGGAAAGCCGGGGATCTTCGTCGCGGCCGCCAGCGAGCTGCCGTTGATCGCGAACAGAATCAGGGGGAACACCAGCGGGAACACAAGCAGGCCGCGTTGACGCAGCGTGCGGATGACCGAGCGACGCGCCACCGCGGCGATCTGCGCCGGCAGGCCGGGAGCGCTCGTCGTCTCAGCGCCCACGACGGCGGCGGCCGCGCCGGCCGGTTGCGGGCGGCTCCTGATCGTCAACCGGCGGATCCGCGGTGCCTTCCAACTTGCGACCGGTCTTGGCGAGAAACACATCGTCCAGCGACGGCTGATGCAGCTGCAGCGACGCCATGCGCAGATGCGCCTGATCGAGCGCGCGGACGATATCGGCGAGCTGAGCCTCGCCGCCGGGGAGCTGCACGGTCACGCTGCCTCGACCGTTGCGGGTCGGCGGGCCGAAGCCGGCCAGCAGCTCCGCCAGGCGCTCGTCGGCGTCCGCGTCGGCCGGTGAGACCTCGACGCTGGGACTCCCGATCTCCGCCTTCAGCTGCGCCGGCGTGCCCTCGGCGACGAGCTTGCCGTGATCGATGATGCCCACGCGATCGGCCAGCACGTCGGCCTCCTCGAGGTACTGGGTGGTCAGAAAGACCGTCATCCCTTCGTCATGAGCCAGCCGTGCGACCTCCTCCCACAGCGCCGCCCGGCTCTGCGGGTCAAGCCCGGTCGTGGGCTCGTCGAGGAACAGGATCCGCGGCCCGTGAACGAGCGCCAGGGCCAAGTCGAGGCGCCGCTTCATTCCGCCCGAATAGCCGCCCACCCGGCGCTCAGCGGCCTCGGTCAGCCCGACCCGCACGAGCAACGCGTCGGCCCGGCGGTCGCGCTCGGCCTTTCCAATCCCCTGGAGCGTCGCCTGCAGCGACAGATGTTCGCGACCGGTGAGGAGCGGGTCCAGCGCCGCTTCTTGTAACGCAGCCCCGATCGTCGAGCGCACCTGTGACCCCTGGCGCACGATGTCAAAACCTCCGACGCTCGCGCGCCCACTCGTCGGCGGCAGCAACGTCGTGAGCATCAGGACAGTTGTCGACTTGCCGGCGCCATTGGGCCCGAGGAAGCCGTAGATCTCACCCGGGGAAACAGCCAGGTCGATGCCGTCGACCGCACGCGGCCCCTTACGGAACTCTCGCACCAGCTGCTCGACCTCAATCGCGGCATCAGCTTCGCTCACTTGGACCAGACTACCCAGGCGACCCTCCGTTGCCGACCAGCGCCTGCCTCGCGGCGTGCTCCGACGCGCGGCGGCGAGCGACTAGCCCACGCGGCGGAAACCGATCACGCCCAATCAGCCGAGGGAGCGCTGCATGTCATCGGCGAGCCCTGGATGCTGGTAGGGGCCCGGCGCGCGCAACGCCGCGATCACTCGGTGCTGGTTGACCAGGCTCTTGTCGTGGCTGAGCTTCACCTTGCAGACAAAACGCGTGATCGTGATTCGCAGCCCGACCGTGCCCTTGGCCAGTTGTGCGCCCCACTCCGGGTCCAAGAGCTGTGGCCGCGCGACGCGATGCTCGAAGTGCTCGACGAGCCTCGTCAGCACACGCAGGTTCTCATGCGCATCGAGGATCTCGGGCACCCCGTAGCAGTGGGCGACGCTGAAGTTCCAGGTCGGGGCCGGGGTCGTGCCCGGCACGTACCAGCTCGGGCTGATGTAGCCGTGGCGGCCCTGCACGATCAGCATGATCTCCTGCTCGCCGAATCCGTGCAGTCGCTCGTCTGGGCGACCGACGTGGGTCAGCGCCGCTAACCCCGCCGCCGCTTCGTCCAGGAGGACCGGATAGTGCGAAGCGACGAGCTCACCGTCGTTGCCGCTCACCAGGGTGCACCACGGATTCTGGCGGATCAGCTGCCGAACGACCTCCGGATCGTCGCTGGCATGCGTTGGATTGGGTCGCACAGGAGGAGTTTGACGTACCGGGCGGTAGCGGTCGCTGCTAGCGCAGGACATTGAGGCCGAGGCGGCAGCACTGCTCACGCATCAGCCGTCCGGCTGAGGACGCGGCTTGCGTTCTCTGCGGTCCAGTCCCGCGGCCGCCTTTGCACGCTCGGCCGGTTCGCGCAGCGCGCCGATCGTCCGTTCGAAGAGCTCAGCCTGAGTCTTCACGAGCCCGGCGGTCTCCTCGAGCGCACGCCCCGCAGCTTCCAGCGCCGCCGCCTGCCTGCGCAGCATCAGTCCGTTCTCCTCGAGTAGGTCGAAGATCGCGTCGAAGGGCGCGGCGAGGTGACCCGCCAACCGCCTTTGGAGCCTGCGTTCGCGCTCGATCACCTCCTGCACCAGCTCCAGCTGGCGTTGCATCGGCTCCAGCAGCAGATGCGGGAGCTCCGTACGGCCGCCGACCGACGCCGCGGACGCGACCACCGAATCCATCAGCCTTCGCCACTCACTGAGCAACTCCCGGCCGCTGAGCTCAGGCACTCGACATCACGCATCTGATGATCGCATCGAGCCAGTCCCTCGTGCCGACACCCACCACGTCCGCCCCTATCGCGTGAGCGCGAAGGTCTTGGTCGCGAGGACGGCGTGCTTGCCGGTCGGGGTGAAGGTTCCCTTGGCTGTGAGCCTGAGCCGCCGGACATGTCGAAGCAGCTGCTCGCCGCTCGTGGTCAGTTTGATCGTGATCTTGGCGGTGGCCGCCGCCGCGAAGAACCTGTGGGCGGTCGCGACGAGCACCGGCTTGCGCCTCCCTTTCCTCGGCCGCCCGGCCTTGGGAAGGTAGTACCACGCGATCGCTGCCGTGCCAGCGCTCAGGGCCTTGAACGGCAGCGCGCACGCACCCTTCCTCAGCAGTGCGGCGATCTTCGACGCCTTCCCGCCGGGGGTCAGGTTTCTTAGCAACTGGGCTTTGATCTGGACGGCCGACGGTGGCAGTCGCACGGCTGCGGGAGGCGAAGTGGCCGCCGTGACCATCGAGGTCGCAGACGAGGTCGCCGACGCGGACCCCGCGCTGTTTGACCCGGTCACCGTCACCGCCAATGTGGACCCCACATCTCCAGTCGCGACCGTGTACGACGAGGACATCGCCCCCGAAATCGCCGAGCACGTCGTCCCCCCCGAATCACAGCGCAACCACTGATAGGAGAACGCGGGAGCCGGCGTGCCCGACCACGTCCCGTTGGACGTGGCCAACTGGCCGCCCTGCACGGGCGACCCGGAGAGCAGCGGCGGCGACGTGTTCGACGGAGCCGAGGCCGCGGCGGCGACCATCGGCGGCGACAGCGCGGGAGCCGGACCCACCAAGGTCACCGACGACGTCCCCGACACAGCCCCAGCGCCATTTGCGCCCGTCACTGTCACCTCGAGGGTGAAACCGACATCGCCAGCAGCAACCGTATACGCGGGAGAAGTCGCCCCCGAAATCATCACGCAATTCAGGCCACTCTGATCACACCGCGACCATTGATAGGTGAACGCCGGAGCCGGCGAGCCGGTCCAGGCTCCGTTCGCCGCGAGCAACGCCTGCCCCGGCTGTGCCGTCCCCATGATGGTCGGCGAGGTCTTGTCCGCCGGCGGGCTGGGTGGGACCGGCTTGGAGGTCAAATCTCCCAACATGTTCTGCGTGAACGTCTGCAGTTCGGGGTTCGCGTAGCCGGGATTCCCATAGCTGTCGAGCCCCCACGAGAACTGCAGGCTGCCAGCAGCGAACACTCGCGCTCCCGACGCGGCGGTGAACGTCGCCGCATCCGCCTCGCTGGGGACGCCATATGTGTTCTGGCCCGACCATGTGAACAGGATCTGGGCCGGCGGACATCCCGGTTGCTGCGCCGTGTCCCACTCGTAGCCGACGACCCCGTTGACGACGCTCGATTGCGTGAATCCGGTCCCGTTGAACCATGGGTTGGCAAGCGCGCCGGTCGCCACCTGATAGTCGAGCGGGGTCACCAAGGACAGACCGTCGACATCCTGAACGCCTTCGAGCAGGCATTCGGGCCGAGGGGGATTCAGGTAGCGAAACTCATCCGTCTTGGTCGCGGGATCGGGATTCGGGTCCAGCGCGGAGCTGCGGTATTCGAACATCGAGCGATAGTCGTTCCCGTAGCGCATCTGCCAATAGCCCGTGTTCGCCCCGAGGAACACCATGTTCGTCCCCGCAGCCTGAGCGACGTCCATGGCATCCCGGATTTCCTTGCTCCAGTACTCGTCGTGACCGATGACGACCACCGCTCGCCGAGCGCTCAGCACATCAAGCCCCTGCGCTGTATCAATGTCGGTTGCATACGAGATGTCGTACCCGTTGCGCTCCAGGAACCTGATCGCGTCCAGCTCGAACTGGAACGGACCCGTGTTCCAGTTAATCACCCAGGGCCGGTTGAACGACACCTCGTAGGCTTGCTGGTCATTCGTGCTGTTGAAGTCGTAGAGGCTCTTACCGCCCCAGTTGTTGTACGCCTCCCAGGTGTTGACGCCCACCTGCACGAGAATCTGCGAGGTCGGCGTCGCTTCGCGTACCACGAACGGGATGTAGTGCACCTGTCCGGCCGGCGTGCCTGCCGTGAGCACGAGCTTGGCGAGGTACTCGCCGCTCACCCAGTTGGCTCCGATAGCCACCGTGTCGGTGATCGGCCAGCCGGCGTCGAGGTACCCGGTCGCGGGGTCGGGAGCTGCGATCGGCGGCGTCAGGGCCGCAGGTTCGTCAGTGGTGCACGACGGCAAACAGGCGAGCAGCCGCGCTCCCAACCCCTGATACCATCCCAGCCGGTACACCTCGACCCGGTAACGCACAGCCGTGGGTGCGGTAACGTGCAAATGCAGCTGAGCCCCGGGCAACACACTGATCTCGGAGGCGTACCCGTCAAGGCCCCCCGCCCCGACCGTACCGCTGCTCCACGTGCTGCTGCCCGGCAGCGCGTTCTCCGCCGTGATCGGGTTGGGCTGCAGGCTCGCCCGAGCTGGTCCCACGCCCGACGCAAGACAGGCTGCAAATACGACTAAGCACCAACGAGCTCGCGCCACGCGGTGCTACGGGGTCGCCTTCGCGCGCTTGGCCTTGATGTTGGTGCTGTCGTAGACATAGCTGACGACAGCGTCGAGTTGCTGCGGCGTCAGTGCGGTCGCGTAGTTCGATGGCATCACGTTGGCGTGATAGCCGGGGACGATCTCCTTGTTGGGATCGACGACCGACTCCCTGGTGTCCGCGGGAGCATCGGTCGTCAAGTTCTTATCGAGGTTAGGCCCGATCGTCCCGCTCGCGCCGGCGGCTTTCATCGTGTGGCAGGTGGCGCAGCCGATCGCGCCGCCGGGCGTGCCCGAGACGAAGATCTGCTCGCCCAGGGCGTCGCCCTTGAGCTGAGCCGCCTGGGTGCTGGTCTGCCCGGCCACCGGAGCGGCGGGGGTCGTCACCGTCGTTGTGTTCCCGCTCACGCTGACCACCAGCGCTATGGTCGACAAAACCACAGCCAGCAGGATGCCCAACCCACCGACCTGGACGATCGCCTTCCCGGACGCCCGCGCGATCTGTTCGTCGAAGATCTCCTGGTCGCTCTTGGTACGCGTTTCAGGCTGACCGGGTTCGCGGACATCGTCGCCGTCCATGCTCGCCTTCCTCTCGCTCATCCACGGCTGACGACAATCAGCGCGCACTACGTGTGAAGAGTAGCCTAGCGGCAAGTCGCCCGTCGCGGTGCACCGGTCGCAGGCCCACTGTTTCAGCTACGCTGAGATCGATCGTCGGCTACCGCTCACAGGATGAGAAGTCGCGGCTTGAGAGGGTCATGCAAGCGCTGGCCGCGACTCGTCCCGGCGGCTGGCTGTTCGTCACCGTATTTCCGGTCATCGACCGGCGGCTGATGCCGCTGACGCGCGGCCGCCTGAAGGTGGCGATCGGCCAGCCGATTCTGCTCCTGCACACGCTGGGCAGTAAATCCGGGCAGCCGCGCGCGACGCCGTTGCTCTACACACCCCACGGCGAGGGGTTCGTGATCGTGGCCTCAAAGGCCGGCGCCGTTCACCATCCAGCCTGGTATCACAACATCTGCGCGCATCCCGAGGCTGTCTCGGTCGAGGTTGGTGCCCGCCGTATTCCTGTCCGAGCCCGAGTGGTTGACGGGGCTGAGCGCGAGGAGCTTTGGCGTCGCGTCAACGACCACTACAGCGGCTACGACACCTATCAGGGGCGGGCCGGCGGGCGGATCATCCCAGTGGTCGTGCTCGAGCCGACGTGACCCGAAGAGTCCATGCAAACGGCCGTCGGGCCCGCTCAGGCGTGGACGGCGGGCAGCACCCAGCCGACCACGGCAGCGTATTGCGCGGCCGCGGCGGCAATCACCAGTGCGTGGAAGATCTCGTGAAAGCCGAAGGTTCGCGGCCACGGGTTGGGGCGCTGGCCAGCATAGATAATCGCGCCGACCGAGTAAAGCAGTCCACCGGCACCGAGCAGCACCAGCGGTGCCACCCCGAGCTCGCCGAGCAGCTGGGGGAGAGCGATCACGGCCAGCCAACCGAGAACCAGATAACTGCCGGCGCGCACGGCCCGCGGCGCGTGGATCCAGCCGAGCGTGAACGCCACCCCGGCCGCGGCACCCACCCAGGCAAGGCCGAGGACCACCCAGGCCAGCGCTCCGTGCAGCACCATCAGCGCGATCGGGGTGTAGCTCGCGGCAATGAAGACGAAGATCGTGCTGTGATCGATCCGTTGCAGGACCGGCTTGAACCGGGCCGGACCGGGCCAGCGGTGATACAGAGCGCTGCCACCGAACAGCGCGGCCAGAGCGGCGCCGTAGATCACCACCGACACGGTGGCGCGGCCGGTCGGCGCCAAGGCAACGATAGCCACCGCCGCCACCACCGCCAGAAAGAACGCCGCCGCGTGCGATACGCCGCGCAGCCGCGGCACGATCATCTCGGAACCGCGGGTAGTGCTCACCTGCAGGTGCATGCGGGCAGGCTGGATGTTGGGGGGGGATCGAGTTCCGGTATCACTGAGCTGCTCTCGCAGTGGCCACGGTTGGTCGCTTTAGGGCGCTGAGCGCTTTATCGGCCAAGCGGCAGCTCAAGTTTAGGACCGAACACTCGTGGCGAACACACCTTAGCGCCCCCCGTACTTCGCCGGAATCGTGATCGTAGGGCGGACACAAAGGCCGAAGCTTTCCGCCCGGCGACCGAGCAGCGTCTAGATCTACGCCGCAGCGTCGTGCTCCGACAACGCCGCGTAGATCGAATGCTCGCCGAGCATTCCCTTGAAGTGAAACTCGCCGCGGGGCTCGAATCGGAAGCGTGGGTCGCCCTCGGTGTACTCCTTCAGCGCGGAGGACACGAGGATCTCGCCGCCCACCGCCTGATCGGCGATACGTGCCGCGAGCACCACATTGCGGCCCAGCATCTGGTCCGGATTGGCGATCACAAAGCCTGAGTGCAAGCCGATGCGAAGCGCTACTCCGCTGTCGGCACCGGACGAGAACGTTCTCTGCAGCTCGATGGCGCAATGCAGGGCGGCGTGGGCGCTGTTGAAGTAGGCCATGAACCCGTCGCGCTCCAATCTCGCGACCTGGCCGTCGTGGTGACCAACGACCTGACGGACGAGCGTGTCATGGTCATGCAGCAGCTCGGCCCACTGGTCAGGCCCCAAGCGCTCGGCGACCTCCTGCGCGTCGTAGATGTCGCTGAGCATCAGGGTCAGCGCGCCGTCGGGCGAGCTCAGCCTCCCGAGGTCCGGCAGAACCGGCTCGAGCGCGGAGGCAATGACGTCGATCGAGGTGCGTTGCACGCGGGTTTGGGCGGACTTTCAGGACGCTCAGCCCGCCGGAGCATAACCTGGGAGCACCTCTTGCGTCGATGCCGAGCCGACGACCCGCGGGCCCCGCCGGAGCCTTGACAGCCGCGGTCGGCCTCGGTGAGAATGCCGGCCTCCGAGGCCGAGACGCTACTCATCCGCGTGACCAATTCCCATCTCGCATCGCACCCGCGCCTTCGCTTCGTCGACCGCCCGTCCCGATGACCGTCTCCCGCTCCGAGCGCGGATTTCGAGCGAGCGCCTTCCCGCCGATTGCGGAGTACGCGCTGCTGTCCGATTGCGAGACGACGGCGCTGATAGCGCCGAACGGCAACGTCGAATGGCTGTGCCTGCCCCGGATGGACTCGCCGAGCGTGTTCGCGTCGATCCTCGACCGCGACGCCGGGAGCTTCCGGCTCGGGCCGGCGCACGTCAACGTTCCGGCTGGGAGGCGTTACATCCCGGGGACGATGGTGCTCGAGACGAGTTGGGAAACGCGGATGGGCTGGGTGATCGTGCGCGACGCGCTAACGATCGGCCCGTGGCACCACGATGAGGAGCGATCCGAAAGCCACCGACGGTCGCCGACCGACAATGACGCGGACCATGTTCTGCTGCGCGTGATCACGTGCGTGGAGGGCTCCGCAGAGATAAATCTCGAGTGCGAGCCGGCCTTCGACTACGGCGGATTGACCGCCGAATGGAGCTATCCGGGTGCCGGCTACCACGAGGCGATCGCAAGGTCCGAGGGGATGAATACCGAGTTGCGCCTCGTGACTGACATGCGACTCGGGTTCGAAGGCCCGCGGGCTCGAGCGCGGACGATCCTGCGAGAAGGCGAGGTGGCGTTCGCGGCGCTCGGCTGGTCGACGCATCCGCTGCCGGCCAGTCACGAGGAGGCCGACCGCTGGATTGGGCGCACGGCCCGGCACTGGCGCGAGTGGCTCAAGCACGGCACTTTTCCCGACCACCAGTGGCGCTCCTACCTGCAACGAAGCGCCCTGACCCTCAAAGGCCTGACGTTCCGGCCAACCGGCGCGATGATCGCCGCCCCGACGACGTCGCTGCCCGAGACCCCCGGGGGCGATCGCAACTGGGACTATCGCTACAGCTGGATTCGCGACTCCACGTTCATGCTCTGGGGCCTCTACACGCTGGGCTTCGACGAGGAGGCAAACGACTTCTTCTACTTTGTCGCGGACGTCGCGGAGGCCGAGGAAGGGCGCCTTCAGGTCATGTACGGGATCGACGGGAGGAGCCGGCTGGAGGAGCAGGAGCTCACCCATCTGTCCGGATATGACCAGGCAAAGCCGGTGCGCATCGGCAACGGCGCCTACAACCAGGCTCAGCACGACGTTTGGGGTGCGGTGCTCGATTCGATCTACCTTCACACCAGGTCGCGCGACCAGTTGCCCGACCGCCTGTGGCCGATCATCAAGCGTCAGGTGGAGACCGCGCTCGAGCGCTGGCGAGAGCCCGACCGCGGGATCTGGGAAGTGCGGGGCGAACCCAAGCACTTCACCTCCTCGAAGTTGATGTGCTGGGTCGCCGCAGATCGTGGTGCCCGTCTGGCTCACATCCGTGACGACACAAAGATGGCTCAGCACTGGGAGACGGCCGCGGCGGAGATCCACGCTGACATCTGCGAGCACGCGCTCGACGAGCGCGGAGTGTTCGTGCAGCACTACGACACGACCGCGCTCGACGCGTCTGTGCTGCTGATGCCGCTCGTGCGCTTCCTGCCTGCAGCCGACCCCCGCATCCGGGACACCGTCCTGGCGATCGCCGATGAGCTCAGCGAAGAAGGGCTGGTGCTGCGCTATCGCGTCTCGGACACCGACGACGGCTTCTCGGCCGACGAAGGGACCTTCACGATCTGCTCTTTTTGGCTCGTGTCGGCGTTATCTGAGATCGGCGAAATCGAGCGGGCCAGGGGTCTGTGCGAGAAGCTGCTCTCCTATGCGAGCCCCCTCCAGCTCTACGCCGAGGAGATCGACCCCACGACCGGCCGGCACCTCGGCAACTTCCCACAGGCGTTCACGCACCTGGCACTGATCAACGCCGTGATGCACGTCATCGGCTCCGATCTGGAGTCTCACGCCGCCCGCTGATCGCGGGGCCGCCACCGCGGACTCTCGATCGTCGCGATCGGTGGGCGCTATGATCGCCCGGCGGGCGGCAACGAAGCTAGCCGCCGCCGGCGACCTACCGTCCGCCATGCCCGACAAAGCAAGAGACTCCAGTCCCGAGTCTCGAATTGGGGGCATGGTCGGTGGGTACCGAATCGAATCCGTACTCGGCGTCGGCGGAATGGGGGTCGTCTACCGAGCCAGGGGACCGGACAACAAGCGGGTCGCGGTCAAGCTGATCAAGGACGACTATGCGCGGGACGAGACCTTCCTGCGGCGCTTCAGTCGAGAGGCGCGCATCGCGCAGACCGTGAGCAGCCCTCACGTCGTTCCGGTACTTGACACCGGCGAGCACGAGGGTCGCCCGTATCTGGCATCGGTGTTCATCGAGGGCGGCTCGCTCGAAGACAAGCTGGAACGCACGGGCCCGCTCGACGTGCCAGCCACCGTGCGGATCTGCGCCCAGGTCGCGGAGGGCCTCCAGGCATTGTGGGCGGCCGGCATGGTCCACCGCGACGTCAAACCGGGCAACATCCTGCTGGACTCCGCAGAGAACGCATACATCACGGACTTCGGCCTCGCCAAGGACAGCCAGGGCACTGCCCTCACCAGGCCGGGGCAGGCGCTCGGATCGATGGACTACATGGCACCCGAGCAAATTCGCGGCGAGCAGGTCACCGCTGCGACCGACATCTACGCGCTCGGATGTGTGGTGTTCGAGTGCATCGAGGGCCGGCCACCGTTTGCCGATCGCGGCGGCATGCAGGTCCTGTGGGCGCACCTGCGAGAGGAGGCTCCCGATCCTACGCGCGACGATATATCGGCCGGCTTCGCACAGGCATTGAAGGTCGCTCTGCGCAAGCAGCCCTCCGAGCGGCCCCGCACGAGCATCGAGTATGCGCGGTCGCTCTCCCAAGCTGCGGGCATCCCCAACGCAGCCAATTGAATCGGCGACAGTCGCCCGGCGGTCAGCCGCCTTGACGCCGGCATCAGGCGACCAACTGCGCGAGAATGCTTCGGTCGTGGACGCGGTCGAGTATCCAACGAGCGAGGAGACGTCGCCCTCGTTGGCGGCGGTCGTCGCTGCGGTCGACATCGCGCGGTATCCGTTTCGCGGCCAGACCTCGCCGGACGGCAGCATGACGGTCGTGTTCACCGATGTCGAGGGATCTACCGGGATGCTCGAGAGGCTCGGTGAGGAGCGCTGGCTCGAGCTGATTCGCGACCACAATCGGCTGGTGCGCGAGCGGGTGTCCGCCCATGATGGCGTCGTCGTGAAGTCTCAAGGCGATGGCTTCATGCTGATTTTCGCCAGCGCAAGCGCCGCCCTCGCGTCGGCCGTCGAGCTGCAGGAGGTGTTCAGCGTCTACAACGCCCGGCTCGCCGACGAACCGCTGCGCGTGCGGATCGGGTTGCATACCGGGAACGTCTTTCAGGAGCAGGACGACTTCCTTGGCAAGACGGTCGTGGTGGCAGCGCGTATCGCCGGACAGGCCCACGGCGGCGAAGTCCTGGTGTCTGACGCACTGAAGGACTACACCGAACATGTCGCGGAATGGCGGTTTGGCCCACCCTCCAATCTCAACCTCAAAGGCTTGACCTCACCCCAGCGGGTGCACTCCGTCGACTGGAACCCCGAGCGCCGGTAGCCCCACGACCCCGCTCCGGCAGGGCGTAGGGGTCGTCGCGCCGGCGGCGGCAACGACTCCGTAGCGGCTGGCGCGGGCGCCGGCGGGCGCCGATCCGGCGTCACGCACCGGGCGTAATGAGACATCGGACACAGATGCCTGTTGGTGCCCTCGCACCAGCTTGACAGCCCTCCTTCAGCCGTTATTCTCAGACTTTGCGACACTCCAGGGGCCGATCCGGCGGCTTGAAAGTCGTCGGTTGAGGGACTTACACGATGACATTCAGAAGTAGTCAGCTCGAGCGCGGTTTTGTGGTTGGCGGTTACCGCATCGATGAGCTGATCAGCCGCGGCGGGATGGGGGTTGTGTACCGCGCGACCAACGTCGCGCTCAACCGGATCTACGCTTTGAAGGTGCTCGCGCCGGAGCTGGCCGACGACGATCAGTTCCGGGAGCGGTTCAGGCGCGAGATGCGGGTCGCCGCGTCGCTGCACCACCCAAATGTGGTCGGGATCCATTACGCGGGGGAGCACGATGGGCTGCTGTTCCTGGTGATGGACTTCGTGCATGGAACCGACCTGCGCGAGCTCCTACAGAAGTCCGGCGCGCTTTCACCTGACCGAGCCGTCGACCTCCTGACGCAGCTCGCTTCTGCGCTCGACGCCGCGCACAGGAAGGGCCTCGTGCACCGGGACGTCAAGCCGGGGAACGTCTTGATCACGGTTCGAGACGGGGAGGAGCACGCCTACCTGACCGATTTCGGGCTGGCGAAGCGATCCGACACGGTCGGTGGCTTGACCAAGAAAGGCGGCGTCGTTGGCACGGTTGACTACATGTCCCCCGAACAGGTCACCGGCGGCGCAACCGATGCTCGCACCGACATCTATGCGCTCGGGTGTGTGTTCTTCCAGATGCTCACCGGAAAGGTGCCGTATGAGCGCGAGAATTCGATCGCGACGCTGTTCGCTCACGTGCACGAACCACCGCCGGTGCTGGAGGCGAAGCTAGCCGATTCATACCCCGACTTCGGAGCTGTCCTAGACGAGGCGATGGCCAAAGAGCCGGCGGACCGATACCTCTCGGCCTGGGACTTCGCGCGCGCTGCGGCTGCGGCACTGCGAGGCATGCGGTACACGGAAGCTCCCACGGTGGTGGCGACCGGCGAGGCGAAGCCGATCGACGCCGCGGACCCTCCAGCGCCGCCCAGCGCCGAGTCCGAAACGTGGTTCAGCGCCGAGCACGAGGTCGTCCGCGCCCCCGAGCCCGAGGTGACCCGCAGCCCGGAGCCTCAGGTGACCAGCAGCCCCAAGGCCCATCCTACCCCCAGCTCCGAGCCCGAAGTTGTCCGCGCGGTCGAGCCCCAGCCGGCGCCCAGCCCCGAGCCCGACGTGACCCGCGCCCCCGAGCCCGACGTGACCCCCGCCCCCGAGCC
>Ga0209839_10000308_pt1 | contig 25451 bp, 27 predicted proteins | sample OrgsoiDNA2013050_FD_185800 | JGI IMG/M metagenome (GOLD analysis project Ga0209839, IMG submission 185800) | Permafrost soil microbial communities from the Arctic, to analyse light accelerated degradation of dissolved organic matter (DOM) -... | ecosystem: Environmental > Terrestrial > Soil >... | reverse complement strand
CCGGTTCGATCGGGTGGCTGATGCTCTCTCGCGAATCCGGGCGAACTCTGTTGGGCCACCTCTGGTCGGCGGTAACAGGCAGAACCCTGACCATCGACGTAAGCCAGCCCACCGTGGTCGACCGCATCCAGAAGCTGCAGCGGCTCGAGACCGTGGTTTATACAATGGACAAAATAGTATCCGGCGCGAAAGAAAATCCGGTCTTGCCGAATTTTCTTGCCGGAGACCGGCTGTTGATGCTGGTGCACGGCGAAGTTGTCGCCGGTATCGATTTCGCGAACTTAAAGTCGGGCGATGTCAGAGTGGATGGCAAGGAGATCCACTTGCGCCTTCCCGCACCCCAGGTGTTCAGCACTCGAATCGACAGCGCGAAGACTCGCGTGTATTCCAGGCAAACTGGACTCCTGGTTCCCACCGACCCGGATCTTGAAACTCAGGTGCGACAGGAGGCGGAACGTCAACTGCAAGAGGCCGCCATGGCCGATGGCATACTGCGAACCGCCCAGCAAAACGCGGCGTCGACGATCACCAGCCTGTTGCAGGGCTTGGGGTTCGAGAAGGTTGACTTCGACTAAGGCGATGATGCCTCGGTTGTTCTTGCTTCAGGAGCCTAGTCATTGTTTCGTCGATAGGCGACATCTTGATCATCTCCGCACCAGCGATGCGCGGTATCGCGATGCGCCCTCTGTCAACTGCGCTCGTCGCGTCGACGCTTTTGTCATCTCTACTCTCTGCGTCCTTATTGGATTTGATCAAAGTACCCGTTTTCCGGCGAGTCCAGATTGTGTGACGCCGGAACGTTCGCTCCCAGGTCTGGTGAGCGTTATTGATCAGACTGCGAGCATTGCTTCCCTTAGGCTTGCGTGGATGGCGATGTGTTGTTTTCTATCGAAGACACCTCCGGCTGTCTTGCACCCAGGGAGAAACGCACATGCTGCGACTCGCTAGAGATCTAAAGGGTTACAAACTGAGCGCGCGCGACGGAGAGATCGGCAGGGCTGAAGAGTTCTACTGCGATGACCAGAGTCATTGACCTCACTCGGGAGGCCGTCAAGGGAGCCCCGGAATACATGGAAGACGCCCTTATCACTCGCGACTACGAAGAGGAATTGCATCGTCACTATCTCCGCGAGAGGTATTGGCTTACGGAGGAGCCCGGCCGGAAACGAAAGGAACTCGTTGGGCGTCATTGATCCGGCTTCCGAGATCCTAGGGTAGTTGATCACCACCGAGCAGTTGCTGCGGATGCACAGAAGGGCAGATGTCGAAAACCGATGGCTACCCGCAGTCTCGTCACCGACGAACAACTGCCCATGAACGCAATCCGATCCATGTCAAACGGACAAAGGCGGCGCTGAAGCCCGATCCGTCGCGGGTTCTCTTGCGGCCCTTTACTCCGGGGGACCACCAGCGAGTGCAGAGGATCGTCACTTCGATCCTGTCGATTTCGGAAAGTGACGTTGGTCCACTACTGGATGAGATTTCCTCGAAGTTCTCCGCACGCCACCAGCAGATCAAAGAGCTTTTCCATGCACGATTTGAGCACCTGCGTAAGATCGTCTCCATCGAACCCAAACTGTCCGAGCAACGACAACTGTTGGTCGGATCCTATTTCCTGTCCGAATTCGCGGTTGAGTCCGCAGCTCTATTCAACCCGTCCATTGTCGTTGATCCCGATCAACAAGGCCTGCCCCCTGGCGCACTGCGTTTTATTTTGAGCTTGCGCGCAACCGGGGACGGGAGTGTTTCCTCCATCGTTTTCCGCACAGGCATCATCCACGCCAACCACCGGATCGAGGTCATCGCCGCCACTGGCGACATTGTTGAGCCCAACCAGGTCCCCCACAACGTCTATCACAAGGCCCTCTTCGAACGGACCTGTCTCGAACTTGGATTGGATAACGAGCGCACACGTCGTGTTATGCAACGTCTGCCAGATTCTTTCAACTTAAAAGCGCTGCTGGCCGCGGTCGACACAGAACTAAAGGAAAGCCCGAATCCGGATGGTGAAAGGGCCCGCCAGGACACGTTGGAGCGAATCTCGATGCTCGCTAAGTCAAATTATTCGGTCCAATTCCCTCCGGAACAGGACTTGTCCGAGCGAGTTATTTTCCCCGTGACCCGCTCGCAGCGAAACGGCATCGAGGATGCCCGCTTCGTACGATTTCAGAACGACGACGGAAGCCACGTCTACTATGCCACCTTCACAGCTTTTAACGGGCAACTCGGCATTCCACAATTGCTGGAGACGTACGACTTCCTTCTTTTTCAGCTCATGACTCTGAATGGTCCAGCGGTCAAGAACAAAGGGATGGCTCTGTTCCCTAGGAAGATCAATGGCTCCTATGCCATGTTGTCCCGGCAGGACTCGGAGAACGTTTATCTCATGTTCTCTGACCATGTCCGTTTCTGGTATGAGCCCAAAGTCCTTCTTAAACCGGTTTTTCCATGGGAACTGGTTCAAATGGGCAACTGCGGATCGCCTATCGAAACCAAGGCGGGCTGGTTGGTCCTCACCCACGGCGTGGGCCCCGGACGTGTGTACTCGGTGGGCGCATGTCTACTCGATCTTGACGATCCGTCCAAAGTGATCGGGCGTCTGCGCGATCCCCTGCTGAGCCCAATTCCCAGCGAATGGGAAGGGAATGTTCCAAACGTCGTTTATTCGTGTGGTGCGCTGCTGCACGACGGTGAACTGTTTATTCCTTACGGCGTGTCCGATTATGCCGCCCGCTTCGCGACTGTCCAGTTGGATGAATTGCTAGCCGCTCTGCAGCAGGAATCGCATCCATGAGCACACCGAGAAGTAATAGAGATTAGGAGGATTTCGTCATGAGTGTGGCAACACAAACCCATACGCTTCGGTCGAGTCTGAAGTACGAGCCCCGAGAGTTGGAGTTCGGTACCAGCGGACGGCGGGGCAAAGTGGTAGACCTTACGCAGTTGGAGGTCTACATTAACGCTCTGGCGGAACTGGAGTTCTTGCAATCACTCAGCCCTGCCGAGGGTGGAATCCTGTGTGGCGAGGAGTTTTTCTTTGCCCGGGACTTGCGCCTTAGTTCCAACTGTTTTGCGCCAGACCTGAAAGGCCGAGGAGAGATCGCCCAAGCGATCGTGGCTGCGATCCGCGACGCTGGCATGCATGCGATCAACCTTGGGACGATACCCACTCCCGCGCTCACCTGTTATGCGCTGGCGCGCGGCAAAGGCAGCATGATGATTACCGGCAGCCACATTCCGTTCGACCGCAATGGATACAAAACCAATAGCAGCAAGGGTGAGTTGCGCAAGGAGCAGGAAGCGCCGATCAACGAGCAGGTCCGAAAGGAGCGCCAGCGGCTGTACAGCCAGGATAAGGATCAGTCTCTGTTTGATGAGCGTGGCATGTTCCGGGCCGGCCACCAGGAACTTCCAGCCGAGGACCCTGAAGCGCACGCTGCGTGGATCCAACGATTCACCAGCTTCTTCAAGGACAAATCTCTGCGCGGCAAGCGCATACTGGTCGACCAACAATCCGCAGTCGGACGCGATCTGCTCGTGGAGGTCCTCGAACGCTTGAATGCGCAGGTGATCGCTGTCGGACGCAGCGCTACCTTCGTTCCCATCGACACTGAGAACATCGGCGCCGCGCAGCTGGCAACGATCCAGGCACTGGTTTCGGATGCTACCGCCACGCATGGACCGATCGATGCCATTGTGTCGACGGACGGCGACAGCGACCGGCCGCTGATTCTCGGCGTGGATGCGGCAACCGGCAAAGCGCATTTCTTCGGCGGAGATCTGGTGGGCATGGTGGTAGCCGAGTTTCTGAAGGCCGATGCGGTGGTGGTTCCCATCAGTTGCAATGACGCCGTTGATCGCGGGAGTCTAAAATCCGTGGTCGAAGCCAAGACGCGCATCGGCTCACCCTTTGTGATTGCCGGGATGGAGGAAGCACGGCGCTCTGGGAAAAAGCGGGTCTGTGGCTGGGAACCCAATGGTGGCTTCTTGACGGGCTCGGACATCACGCGGGATGGTTCGGTTTTACCGGCTCTCCTCACCAGGGATGCCATTCTGCCGATCCTTGGAGTGCTTTTTGCCGCGGATGAGAGCGGAGTTTCCGTGGTGGATCTGTTTGAACGGCTGCCGAAGCGCTTCAGCCGCGCCGCGCTGTTGGAACATTTTCCCAAAGCGCTTGGGCTGAAACTCGTGGCGTTCTTTTCACCTGATTCTGACGATCGGGCAGACGCCGCTGAGAAATCGAGCCTCGAAGCTCTTCGCCAGCGCCTTGCGACACTCTTCACTAAGGAAATGGGATTCGGAACGATCACGCGCGTGGACTACACGGACGGAGTGCGCGTCCTGTTCGATAACGGCGATGTGGCACATGTGCGGCCCTCGGGGAACGCCGACGAACTGCGCATCTATGCCGTAGCCGATACACAGTCGCGCGCGGACGCGATTGCAGCGATGGGAGTCGCTGAGCCGAACGGCATTTTGCGTTGCATGGAGAGAGCAGTTACCGCCCATGCTTGAAATCGGCGTGTTGCGATTGCACGGCGCGGTCCAACACTACGCCTGGGGCGGCTGTGACTTTATTCCCGGCCTCATGGGCATTGCAAACAACGAGAGAATACCCTTCGCGGAATTATGGATGGGCGCTCATCCAAAAGGACCGGCAACCGCGAATGTCGCAGGCATTGAGATTCCGCTGAACCTGCTCATCGAGGAAGCACCAGACAAAATTCTGGGTTCAACGGCCAGTGCCCATTTTGGCGGACGCCTGTCTTATCTGCTCAAGGTGTTGGACGTTGCCAAGATGCTCTCAATTCAGGCGCATCCCACTAAGAAACAGGCTGAAGAAGGTTTCGCCCACGAGAACGCGGCCGGAATTGACTTGCAGGCTTCCGGACGGAATTACACGGATGATAGCGACAAGCCAGAGGTGGCCGTAGCCTTGACCGATTTCTGGATGCTGCACGGCTTCCGCCCACTGGAACAAGTCGCCGAAATGCTTCGCACGGTTCCCGAACTGCAGTCGATTATGCCCGACTTTCCGGAAAGACTCGCGCGGACCGGGAACACCGCTCAGGCACGCCGGGCCCTGCTCCAAGAACTCTACCGCGCAGTGATGACGACACCGCAGGACCGCGCGGACCTTCTGCTGAATACTCTGATCGCGCGCCTTGCCTCGACAGATCCGTCGGATAAGAACGATCCGGGCTATTGGGCCGCACGGGCGTCAGAAACATTTTGCCCCGCAGATGGACGTTGTGACCGAGGCATCTTCTCGATTTATCTATTGAACCTGGTGCACCTGAGACCAGGACAGGGCACGTTCCAGTCTGCGGGCACGCTCCATGCTTATCTCGAAGGTGTGACCGTTGAGTTAATGGCAAATTCTGACAACGTCCTGCGCGGAGGGTTGACGCCGAAGCACGTTGATGTACCGGAGTTGATGAGAATTCTCTCCTTCGAGAGTAGTCTGCCCCTTGTAATGAACGGTGTGCAGAATGGTGTGCACGCGGGCGCCTCAGAACATGTCTACCAGACCCCCTCCGACGAATTCGAGTTGACGAGCATCAATCTAGGGCCGGGCGGGCAATACCTGGGAAACGCAGTTCATGGTCCGGACACGCTCATCGTTATTAACGGCACCGCAATTCTTATCGCGAACGGCCAGAGCACCGCACTCACTCGCGGCACCAGCATTTTTGCTCCCTTCGGAACGCACTATGCGCTCCACGCAAGCGGCGGTCACGCTATGTTATTCAAAGCGTCCGTCCCTTCACGAGCAGAATGACGAGTGATTCTGCTCCGCATCGCGGTTACAAACCAATAAACTCTGGACGATTGAGCGAGCAGAAACGCGCCGGACACGCGTAGATCGTTGGCAGCTTCGGCCCGAACGACGGCAGCGTGAGCGCAAAGTGAGCGGGGGCTTGTTACCGAAAGGCTTGCAACTGATTGAAAAGTTGGTTGCGGGGGATTTGAACCGCCGACCTTTGGGTGGTCAGACGACACAAACAGCGGTAAGTCTTTGACGCTCAATCACTCAACTGATCGCTGCTATGCGGCTTTCCACCGGGTATCGCCGCTTTGTTGCGCCGGTCGAGAGCGGCTTCCACTAACATTCTCTGGATGCGACCAGCGAGTGCGTAATCGCGTGCACAGAAAGCAGGACTCGATTCGGTACTCCAACCTTTCGCATAAGCTTGGCTATGTGGGCTTTCACCGTACGCTCTTCGATCCCAAGAGGAGCAGCGATTTCCTTGTTAGAGCAGCCCGCCACCAGCATCCCGAGTACCTCTTTTTCCCGGCCCGTGAACGGTCGCTGGCCGGCAGAAACACCGCGCCCGGAAGATCGGTATGCCTGCTCCACGAACATGGAGAGAACGTGCCTTGGAGCCCAAATCGATCCCGCCCGCACAATTCGAATAGCCCGCACGAGTTCGCCGACCGGGGCGGCCTCGTCGACGCACCCTTTCGCGCCCGCAGCGATAGCCTTCAGGATTGCATCATTATCTAGGCCACATCCCGTCACGATGACGTCCAGGCCGGGACGGAGTGCCCTCATCGTAGTCAGCACATCAGGAACATTCCTGCCGAGATCACTGCCCAGCAGCACGACGTTTATTTCCTGATGTGTGCCGATTTCAGCCAGCGACAGGGACTGTAAATCGAAATCGGATTCTGAACTCAATAGAGCGCGGAATCCCAAAAACCGCAGTGGATCACTGTCGATCACCGCGATACGGACCTTTGTTTTCTTTACTTGAGACTTTTCCATGGCGTTTCCTTAGATTTCTTGGACGTGCCGTGAGATCGCCGCTGCTGGACATCGGATTTTCGAACGGGCAGGTGACCAATTCAAATTCTTGCGGCAATGTTCATACTATTGCACTGCAATCGTGATGCCAAAACCGAAGGCTGCAATACTCCTGTGGTTTGAGCGCGATGTCCCGCGCATGCTTCGGCGCCTCGTCTGCAAGTCCGTACAGATGCCCTGAATCCAGACGCAACGTGCACCGCTCGCCAAGGAAACGTCAATTTGGGGGCGCCGTTATGGAGACCATTCAAATTGCATCGCTACCCGTGCACGCGAGTGTTTGCCAGTTTGTCTGAAATTCAGACAGTCGAGAGGAGGAGCGGAATCCTCCTGGGAGGGAGCGGACATGGCAAAGCAGAGGCCCCTTTAGGTACCATCGCCGGTGGAATACTTCTCGCCTAGCTTATGCGACTACGGAGTTGGGGATTCGGTTCTGAATCGCGCCGAGACGAGTAAAGGCTCGGGGTGAGGGGACTGAATGTCAAGTGCTGCGAGCAACGCAGGTCCATATTCTGATCGGTATCGCCCCTCTAACGTAACTTTAGTTCGGAGTCAGACCGGGATGAGCGACTACACTTGAACTATGAGACATTACACGATCAAAATGATGAGCGGCTTTAGCACGTTCAAGTGTGTACTTTGCAAACACTCCGTCACGACACGGGAGTTCAGCAGTCAGAATGGCAACTGCCGCAGCCAGGCGGCCAGGGCAATGAATGAGCACGCTACGGCTGCACATGGCGGCCTCAACCCCATGTCACCGCGGAAATACGCAGATGTGGCACGCCCAACAACACCTTTCGCCAGAAGCATTGAAAGGCAGAGCGGTATGACACCTAAAACCTACTACACAGGCGGGCGCCCCCAGTCGCTCTCTGGAACTCGTTCGACGCTCCTTTTCGAGTCTCGCTTTCCTGCGTATGTGGCTCCCCGAACCTAGCGGTGACGGTCAGTGGTGCAATCTGTAAGATCCGCCCCTGGCTTCCGCAATCGAGTGTTCTGGTCGTGCACTGCTTTGCCTCCTGCGCGTGGCTCACATCCACCGCGTACTTCGTCGCCCGCCAGGCCGCGGTCCTTGCTGTCCGAAATAGGCCTTCGTATCTTTCTCTCAGTGCGCGTGTGACCTTCCAATGGAAGAGCTGCTCGCAATCGGAATCCTTAACCGTGAATTGTTCGGGGCCGTACTTGGTGGTCAGAGAGGGCTGGCGTTCGGACTCGCAGGACTTTTGACCCGATAACTCCTGCCATCGGATTGTCATAACTACTTTTCGTCCGCGGCTCACGGACAAACGCTAACTTAGTCGCGTTGCGCCATGAGCGCGTCGTTCCGCGGAATCGGATGGAGGACCGATCCCGAGCCATGCTTGTCGCGTGAGTGATTCTGCATTGCTCGTGCTGCTTGGGTTCGGCGATTGCCGCCGCCCTCATCAAACAAGTCAATACGGTCAACGTGTGAGCAGTCGTGACAGAGTAGGACAATACCATCCGGGTCTTTGCTGATTTTGTACATGGTTCTAGACTACTACTTCTCTCTCGATCAGCCTACGTATCGCTGTCCCGTCCGTGATCAATGAACGGCCACGTGCAATCTGGAGGCCACTGGAACGCGGCCTTCGGTATGATAGCGATGCGCTCGAGGGGCTTGAGGGGCTTGGATTCGTCGGAGTGGCTGTCTAGATCGGGTGATGGATCAGCAAAGGGTATTCTGTTCATCAAGTGGGCATCCTCCCAAGAGCGTGGCGCAGCGGTCCCATGAGCTGCGCCACCAGCGGAACCGGATGGAACCATGGGGACGGTCGCATCCGTTCCTTCACTTCTCCTCAATTCATGACAATGTATTATTGCCACTCATCGGCTGTCTGTTCAAAAGTGCTCAGTTGTGAAATACATCTGGAAGTATCTCCAGCGGTAGATCTGGCCGTTCCTTCCCGATAACTACATGGATTAGTCAAGAGTGAACATCTCTGCATCGCAGTAGGATCATTGTCAAGGGCCTTCAGTTGGCAGCATGACTGCGATCCCAGATTCGCTGATGTCCACACTACGTCCCTTCAGCTTGCCGCATCTCGGGGAAGTGATTGTAATGTCGACCTCGATTATGAATCAAGGCTGACGACGGGGATCGGCCATTGTTCGCAGTGGGGCGACTTAGGCGAGGTTGTGGAGTTGAACTTCCAGCTTCACGACCATTCCGTTCGGAAAATATTTGTCGAGGTGTGGCTGAGGCTCTGGATAGAGCCAATATCATGCGCGTGGAGGCTTTACAGCAGCACTCATGAGGAACCACCTGACAGCGAGTGAGGGTCTGCTACTTCGACTCTTAGCTTATTCCGGTGGGTGCCAAGTCTTAGAGTTTGAGCCACATGTAGACGCCTATGGCCAAGAAAAGGAAAATGAATGCGAACACTTTTAGATTAGATTGCTTTTTCTTTTCCTGAGCCGCGTCGATCTGGGAAAGTGCTCGTTCTCGGGTTTTGTCGATGAGTTCGTCAGAAGGATGTTCCACGCCCGTGTTGCGTAGCCACTGGGCATATCTTTCTCGTTTTTCCGGGGTCATCATTGCGGTGCTTGTTACCTTCCATTCAGCGTAAAGAGTCGCGTTCAGCATTTTCATTGATGCACGTCACCTGCGTCAGGATTACAGCCGCTGGTCTCCTGCCACAAGACCTGAGAGACGGGTATGCACCGTTCTAATCGGTCACTATCTATGTTCGAATTGTCAGGATGCACGACGGACCACGGTCGCGGATCGTCTTTGCAGACTAGGACCATGCTCGGCTTCGGCTTCACGGCAGAGTCTAGCCACGTATGCGCCGTGTCAGATCTTCGTTCTGCTGAGAAGAAGTGCCGTTTCATGCGCATACCCATTTACCGCTGAGGGCGCGGACGGCTTCGAGTTCCGGAGCAACGCGCCCGGCTGCCGCGAGGGCGCGGGACGCGTTATGGACACCGATGTGCTTCAAGATGTCCGTCGCCGATTGAATCGGTTTCTCACAAAGCTTGTTCATGCTGATCGTCTGGCCGCAATCGTTGCAAGTCATAAGAGTGTCGCCCGTAATATGTCTGGTCGTAGTGTACATACGTTAAGGCTACACGTCATTGATGAGCGGTGCTGAGGGCATTGGTACAACACCTACAGAGGGACACCTTTCACCAAAAAGGTGACGTTGATCACATTGGCACCGAGAGACATTCTGTACTCTTTGACTATTATGTATCGCATCGGTAGAGACCATAAGGGTACGACCCTCGTCTGTCTTGCTTGCACTCACACAGAGCGCGTTCAGGACTTTAACGGAAACATTGGAAACCCCCGAACGCTGGCCGCTCACGCAATGCTGAAGCACGTCCATGCTGAGCACAGCTATGAAAGTCACGTACGTGCGATGGCGATGGTCATGGAGCGGCAGAACGCACCCCGATAGCCCTTCCGCACTTAGAGAAGAGAAAAGTCCCTGGGGAACCTGCACTTGGCCTTTTCTTCAGATAAGGACTGATGACATGCGAAACGTGTTTGTAGAGAAGTGGCCGTCACTGGTGAAGTTCGTGCTAGTAGCTGGCGCCGTACTGTTCGCTATAATTCGCTGGGCCTGAACAAGAGCCATTCGATACCACGCGGAGCGTAGGCGGCTCTGTGATGCAGAATTTAAAGATGAGTGGGTCGCTGAAGCACCAAGCTATAGAGACGCATCCATCCTTCGCGGCATCCAATCTGGTCCTATACAACCAATTGCAGGTTCATTCGGATGGATCGCCCCTTCTGGAGTGGGCGACAATGCGTCCAGAAACCGCAGGCGCTACTCTTCGCTTGGAGCACTCCCCATGTCTGTCAGCAGGAGCCGCAAGTTGCCGGGATTGGTAGCATAGGCGAGTCCAGTAGTGACGTCGATGAGGCCGGCCCGGACGAGTTTGTCGATCTCGCCATCGAAGTGCTGCATCCCGTCTGTATCTCCATCTATCATGGCTTCGAGAAGTGTCTTGCCGTCCTGCTCACCCTTTTCTACATACTCGCGCGTTCGAAGCGTTGAATTGAGAATTTCCACGATCGCCACGCGTCCGCTTCCGTCTTTTCGCGGAATTAGACGCTGGGAAATGATTGCCCGAAAGCTCTTCGCCAATCGGTTGCGGATGGTGTGTTGTTCCCCCATCTGAAAAGCCCCAATGATTCGCTCTACGGTTTTCGAGGCGTCAATTGTATGGAGAGTAGAAAGAACCAGATGGCCCGTTTCTGCCGCCTCCAGGGCGATTTCGATGGTTTCCTTATCTCGCATTTCGCCTACGAGAATGACTTTGGGCGCCTGTCGTAATGCGGCCCGCAAAGCGAGGGCAAAGCTGGGAGTATCGCTGTGCAGTTCCCGCTGATGAACGATCGAGCGCTTGTGCCGATGCATGAACTCGATGGGGTCTTCAATGGTCAGAATGTGATAAGCGTGGGTCTCATTGATCCGATCGAGCACCGCGGCCAAGGTGGAGGATTTGCCTGATCCCGTGGGGCCGGTTACCAGAACGACTCCATTCTGGAGGTCGGCGATTTCGGCGAGTTGGGGCGGCAGGTTCAGGTCGGCAAGAGTGGGAATGACCTGAGGTATTACCCGCATTACAATGGCATGGCTGCCGCGCTGTTGAAAGATGTTTACCCGAAACCGGCAGTGTCCCGGCACACGATATGAGATGTCACACGATCCCAGGGCCTGCAAAGAGTCCGTGGCCTGTTTGTTGCCGTCGATCAATTCGTAGGCGATGCGGCGAGTGTCCTCGGGGGTTAACGGCACGGTTCCCGGAATTTTGACCGGAGCCAGTTTGCCGGAGAGTTCCACCATTGGGAAGCTGCCCGGCGATAGGATGAGGTCACTTACCTTGCTGGAGACGGCAAGCATGGCCAACAAAACGGCTGGGGTTGGCATGGGCTTGGATGCAGACACAACAGGTGTCGGGGCTCTCGTGGCCGCAGTTTCCACTCCGTTATCCTTTCTAGTGGCTAGGGAGATTCATTGTCTCAGGCGCTCCGGGTCGTGACGAAGACACCTGTTGTGTGTTTTTATGAATTTTGGGGAAGGCTACCGCTACATTACTAAGCATGCACGAAGCCATTGCTAAACCTTGCGGGGCAGAGGGTGGACCTCTAACTCGTGTAGATTGAGCCGGATTACCTTGACTGGCTCCCGCGTTCGCTTCCCCATCCTCTTCTCCTGTCGCTTTCGTGGATTGCTGTCCGATTTGCGGACAGTTCGCTTCCCTTTGGATTGCCTCCTCTGCTACGGTTCGCTCTTCCGGGGAATCCTTTCCGCGGCATGTTCCGCCCAGCCGGCAAATGCATCGCGAGTAAGTCCGCACCTGGGAAAACTCCGTCCGACTAATCGACGGTATTGGCTATTCCAACCCCGCAGCCTGATCCTGAGGCCGGGTGTTTGTGCCCGCTCCAACCACGGCACGACCTGCTGTCAATGGCCAAGCTCCGAGTTGCCACTATGAACTGCCTGCTTGACGGGATCGTGGATGACTAGTGATGGGCTATTTGGATTTGAGGTCGAGCGAAGGCCTGCAGCGACCACAGAAACGGTTTTTCTCCGGCCAACGAATGCGGTTGCCATCCTGTCTCCACCTAGCGGGAACCACCAAAAGTGTTCACTTTTGAACAGACAGCGCTCTAAGCATTCGCGCATCCTTGGCTATATTGGGGTGTGTACAGATTGATTTAGGTCCGCCCCTGCGCATTGCATTTAGACCTACGAACTGGATAACACGCTCGTAAGGTAGGCCTGATTTTGGCAGGAGGCCACGATGAGTTTGACCTATCAACACTCAAACCAGATTATTCTTTGCATTGACGAGGATGACGCGATCTTGCGTTACGAGAAGGCTCTGCTCGAAAGGGCAGGATATGCAGTTCTCACGGCAGAGTCCGCGGAACAAGGACTCCGACTTGTCGCAATGTGCAAATGCAATGCAGTGATCCTCGACTACGAGATGCGCGGAATGAACGGACACGAGGTTGCGTTCGAAATAAGGCTCATGAGACCGGAACTGGTGGTCATCCTGCTTTCCGGTAGTGAAGTACCAACCCAAGCGTTAGCTCTGGTCGATGCTTTTGTGCCTAAGCTTGAAGCAAGCCGACAGCTGCTGCCAATGATTGCTGAGCTTTGCGGCCGAAATCAGGGCACAGGACGTCAGCCAAAAGGCGTCTAGCACGAAGATCGGCGATGAATGTTGCCTGGCCCTCCCCCACCCAGAAGCTTTGGGTAAGCTCTGCGCTTTTGTGCCACCACTACCAGAGGGAGAAGGAGTCTTGGTGACAGATCGTTTGAAGGATGATTCCCCATTGGACCGCAAAGCCGCGGAAGAGGCCCTGCGTGCGTCTGAGAGTCGATACCGTCGACTGTTTGAAACAGCTCAGGACGGGATACTGATTCTTGATGCGCACACGGAATTGATCACCGACGTTAACCCGTTCCTGATTAATCTATTGGACTATCCCCGCGAAGACTTCATTGGCAAGACACTTTGGGACATTGGACCCTTCAGGCAAGTTCAAGAATCGAAGGCAGCGTTTCGAGAACTGCAGGAGAAGGAATATATCCGATACGAGAATCTTCCACTTGAGACCAGAAACGGGCGGCGCGTCAACGTCGAGTTCGTCAGCAACGTCTACGGAGTAAATGGCGAGAGAGTAATTCAGTGCAATATTCGTGACATTAGCGCGCGCAAACGAGCGGAGGGAGTCCTCGCCACCCAAGTAAACGAATTGGCTCGACAAGCCGAGGATCTCGGCCGCTCGCAGCGGGCCCTCGAATACAAGACAATGATGCTCCAATCCGTGCTGGACAGTATGTCTGAGGGGTTGGTTGTGGCCGATGCGCAAGGGAAATTCTTGATATGGAATCAGGCAGCGGGCAAGATGCTTGGCCTGGGCGCGGCGAACGTAGATATGCTGGAATGGAGCCGCCAATACGGGTTGTACTTGCCTGACAAGGTGACGCCGTTTCCATCTGAACAACTCCCATTGGCGAAGGCTATTCATGGCGAGGCGAGCAGTGCTGTGATGTTTGTACGCAATCCCGAGTTAGCCGATGGTGTTTTCTTAGAGGCCTATGCCAGCCCTTTGAAGGATAAGCACGGCATTGTGAACGGCGGCCTGGTTGCCTTCCGGGACATTACCTCGCGCAAGCAGGCGGGAGACACTCTGCAGGAGTACCAGAAAGTAGTGGAATGCTTGGAGGAGATGATCCTGGTGGTGGACCGGCAATACCGGTACGTGATTGCCAATCGCGCGTTCTTGAACTTTCGTGGTATGGATGTCGAACAAGTTGTGGGGTGGTCAGTAGAAGAAGTAGTGGGTAAAGACGTGTTTGCGAACCAAGTCAAGGCAAAGATGGACGAATGCTTTCTTGGCAAAGTGGTGCAATATGAGATGGCTTACGAGTTTCCGGGCTTGGGTAAGAGAGACCTGTCGGTGGCGTACTTTCCCATCGAGAGTCCTGCCGGTATCGATCGAATCGTCTGCGTTTTGCACGACATCACGGAGCAGAGGTTATCGGAAGAAGCCCTGCGCAGATCGGAAGAGAGGTTCAGCAAGGCGTTTTGCAACAGCCCGCTGGCCATCACGATCTCGACAGAAGCAGACGGGCGCTATGTCGACGTAAACGATGCTTTTCTCGAGTTGCTCGGGTACCGCCGCGGCGATGTGATTGGTCGCACCGCCGCGGACCTGCGCTTCTGGAGCGAACCTTTGGATCGCATAGAGATGATGCGGCAGCTGAAGAAAGAGAAGAAAGTGGCAAAACTCAGCGCGCGATACAGAACCGCGAAGGGAGAAATCCGGGAAGCTGAGATCTGGGTGGAATCGATCGAACTGGACGGGAAAGCCTGCGTGCTGGGAATCACTCGCGACGTCACCGATATCCGGCAACTGGAAGCTCAGTTCCGGCAGGCCCAGAAGATGGAGGCTGTGGGGCGTTTGGCTGGCGGCATTGCGCATGATTTCAACAACATCCTGAGCGTTATTATGGGTTACAGCGACATCTCGCTCGGTCTGACTGCGCTCGAGAATCCGGTGACCAGGTATCTGTTGGAAACCAAGAGCGCCGCAAAACGTGCGGCCAATCTCACGCAGCAACTCCTGGCGTTCAGCCGCCGGCAGGTTGTCTTTCCCAAGAAATTAGATCTGAATGAAGTAGTGCATAACGTGTCCGATATGTTTCTGCGACTGGTCGGCGAGGACATCGAGATTGAGTTCCGGCCGGGCACTTTGATCGACAGCATTAAGGCCGACCCAGGCCAGATTGAACAAGTCCTGATGAATTTGGTGGTGAATGCGCGAGACGCGATGCCGAGCGGAGGGAAGATCCTTATCGAGACCGGGCATGGGGAATTGGACGAGGACTATGTTTCCCAGCACCCGGGTTCCCACGTCGGAGAACAGGTTGTCCTGGCCGTGAGCGACACGGGTTGCGGCATGGATGAAAACGTCCAATCGCAAATCTTTGATCCTTTCTATACCACCAAGGCCGTTGGGCACGGAACGGGTCTCGGACTTTCCACGGTGTATGGAATTGTGAAACAGAGCGAAGGCTATATCCTTGTCTACAGTGAACTCGGCAAGGGCACAACGTTCAAGATCTATTTTCCGAGGTTGCGCGAGAAGGCTGAAACAATCGTCCCGTCCCATAAAGAAGCAGAGCCTCCGCGGGGATCAGAACAGATATTGGTGGTTGAAGATGATAAGAATCTACGCGAACTTGCGGTCAAACTCCTGCAAGATGGCGGGTACCGAGTGCTCGAAGCCAAAGATCCGGAGGACGCGCTAAGAATCCTGGCGGCTTCTGAACCAGAAATTGATTTGCTTTTGACGGATGTCGTCATGCCAGGAACAAGCGGAACTGAGCTGGCGAGACAGGGCCATCAAGGCCATCCCAACCTTCGTTCGCTGTTCATGTCGGGGTACGCCGGCGATCTGGTGGGACGACAAGGGTTATTGATGCAAGAGGATGCTTTCCTGGAGAAGCCTTTTACCAGGAGATCGTTGCTCACGAAGGTCTACTCAGTCCTTCATCGCGAGTCCGCAAGACAACAATCTCATTAAACCCCTGCCGGCGCTATCCAACCCCTCGGGACACCAGCGGTCGGTCGCGGGCGCGAGCGCGAGAACTGCTACGGGTGGGCTGACGCTGGTTTTGTCCGGGTGTGGTTTGTGATGTGGGAAGGAATTCCATGTGTGCTGCGCTGCCCGGTAGCCAAGGCCCACAGGAGGCGAAGAATTGCGATTTCACTTCGCGATGTCATCTATAGTTTCTGACAAGCTACGGTACGTCTCAGCCTCCCTGCGCAACTATGTGCCTGGCGTAACCGTTTCCGAATGGCGCCGGGACGACTAGCAACTCGAAGTGTGGGGACGGGATGCCGAGTGCTGCAAACACCTCGTCAAGTGTACGTACGATTTGCAATCGCGGCTTTGCCGACTCTCCCAGGAGTTGAAGCATGCGAAACAGGCCAAACGCATATGTTTGCGGGACGACGATAATGCGAGGGTCCGCTGGGGCTGGTTCCTGACGTGCCCGGTGCCGGATGAATTCAGCGGACACGGCAAACGTAGTAACGGATGACAGGTCCATAATACCCAGCCTGGCATGGGTGGAGATCGAATGTTTTCGAGTTGCCTCGTAAGCCTCTAGCAGCGATTCGTCCGTGAGCCCACCCGCAACTCGCAGCAGCAGGATCTTGGTTTTCTGGTCAAACTCAACGCGGAACTTCATCGTCAATGGTGTCATAGCGGCGTTTCCCAATCTTTGAATGTCCCAAGCTGTGGAGTTTCGCAACAATGCGTGGACGGTCGTCATCGCCCAAACATAGTGGGGAAGTCCATTGTCAACTCTCCGTTGGAATAGTTACGAGCTGGGATTTAGCTCGCCATTGCTGGGCCCGTAGAACTACAAAAGATGCCTGACGCGGCCATATCACACCTGTCATCGAATGCTCTTCAAGGAACCTGAAGGCGACGGTAAGGATGCTCGCTCCACTTAATCAATGCAGGTAAGTGGCCTTCGGCATCAACTGTTGTTTCCAAAGTAGATCCGGTACTGCGGAGTCTAGTTCAATCGTGTACTTCTGGCGGAAGAAGGCACAAACGGCGTCTATCGACTGGTGTCAAGGAATCTGTTTCCGCCATGGTGTTTACTACCTCGCCCGTGTTACGAATTCCGAACGCCCTTTCGCGTCTAAGGGCGGCGGATGCGCGAATCATAAAGGCGTTGCGAGGTTTGAGGCTTACGTAACGGGTTGGGGGAACGTGACTAGAAGCCTAGCGGATGCTCAAGCAAGGGATCCTAGCAGCAGCACTGTCTCGTAAATGGACATCCATCCTTGAAGTAGACGCCCCGCGCCGCTCTGGCGGATGCGCGGATTTAAGACTGTCATCATCTCTCCCGCAAGATACTGTAAATAAGAGCACTTACCAAATCTGGCCAAGTCGAGTGTCAACGATCATCGATGGCAGGGTTCGTGCATTACCTGAGATTGACCAATTCGGTTCTTCTCTTCTTGTCGACTCCGTTTGCCGAAGCAGGCGAAACCGGGGTTCCTTGCTTCAGGGGGGCCTCGAGACGGTTTGCGATGTCGAAGGAAATCGGGAACTAGAAAGCAGGAGTACAGCATGAGGCTGCTGATCGCCGAAGACGACGTTTTTTTCCAAGAGATGCTGAAGCAGGTTCTGGTGCCTGACCACGAACTGGTTGTCGCCAACGACGGTAATGAGGCGTGGGCGGCACTCCAGCTTCCGAATGCGCCACGGCTCGCGATCCTTGACTGGGTCATGCCCGGATTGAGTGGCCCGCAGGTCTGTCGGAAAGTGAGAGCGTGCGCCGCTCTGTCTTCCACGTACTTGATCATCTTGACTGCGAAAAACAGTGAGGCGGACATCGTTTCTGGATTGCGGGCCGGGGCCGATGACTATCTCACGAAGCCCCCCATACCCGCGGAACTCCTAGCCCGGGTGAGAGTAGGTGAGCGGATCTTGACCTTACATGACTCGGTCGAGGCGCAATCGGTCCTGGCTAATCAGGCATCGGGGCGAGAAAGGCTCCTTCGGGAGTCACTCGCGGATTGTGCTGCCCGACAGAGGATGCCTGGCCAAGAACATTTGCGCGGAATTCACGCTGGTACGGGTCAATACTGCGAACTCGGGGACTTTTGCTCAATTTGTCGCGGGGAGACCGATCGGTCTATGCATCCTCTTTTGGCCACGTCGCTGGAGAATCGCCATCCGCATCGCTAAACAAGTCGGGCCCCCGGATGCGTATATCCAGGCGGGCGGCTGCGCTTCCGAAACAATCCTCATTGCGGAAGACGACCCCATCTTCCGCAGGCTTCTGCAGAGCCGGTTGCAGAGCTGGGGATATCGAGTGATCGCGGCGGAAGACGGAACGCGCGCATGGGAACTGCTTCAACAAGCCAACACTCCCGATCTCCTGATTCTGGACTGGCTCATGCCTGGGGTCAACGGTATCGAACTGTGCCGCCGGATTCGAGCGAAACAGCGGGACCGGTATCAATACATCTTGCTGCTATCCGGCAAGGATGAAAAACAGGATGTCGTAGACGGGCTGGAAGCGGGGGCTGACGATTACCTGACCAAACCATTTGACCTCGGGGAACTGCGAGCGCGACTGCGGGCCGGCAACCGAGTTCTCACCCTGCAAAACGAATTGATCCAGGCCCGGGAGGCCCTTCGATTCCAGGCAACGCATGACGACCTGACGGGTCTCTGGAGCCGCGGTGCGACATTGCACCTGCTGAATGGCGAGCTGGACCGAGGCCTCCGCTCCCGCACCCCAACCGGAATTCTGATGATTGATCTCGATCACTTCAAGAGCGTTAACGACACTTACGGTCATCTGACTGGTGACGCCGTCCTCAAGGAATGCGGACGCCGAATCAACCATGCCGTGCGGAAGTACGATCTGGTTGGGCGCTACGGCGGCGAGGAATTTCTTGCCGTCCTCTCGAACTGCACGACCGAGGATCTGGAGAAAATAGCAGAAAGGGCCCGCTATGCCATCGCCGAAAAACCGATTTCGACGGTCACTGCAGACGTGAGTTTGACCGTCAGTATCGGCGGCGTAACGGCGTCAAGTGACCCCTCGGATCTCGAACTGCTCTCGGCTGCTGATGCCGCTTTGTACGGAGCGAAGCGAGCTGGCCGCAACCGGGTCGTGATCGGCTCATGCGAAGCGAGCCAGACTCAACCCACAAAGGCCATAGAGCGGAGCACACTGCTCACGGCGGCAAGAGAATAGTCGAGTGAGACGCTCACATGCCTGACCAGCGCGCAATCTTCCGCCACGTTCTTCTTTCTGTTGCATTCGTGCTGGTGTTTCTTCTGCTCAACCGACCGGAAGTCATCGTAATCTCTCACCTGGGCGCTGTGGTCTGGTATCCGGCCGCGGGCTTGGTGCTGGCTCTCATGCTGGGGGTCAGCCCTTGGTATGCGCTCTTGGTCGGTTTCGCTGGTGCGCTTGCGGGAATACTGATCTACGACCAATCCATCGTGACGTTCAGCGGAACGATCGGGTCTTTAGGGGTTGCCGTCCTTTATGCAGCCGCCGCATGGGTCCTGCGCAGGCCGCTGAAAATCGATCTGGGCTTGCGTCGACGACGAGACGTCGTACTTTACGTGTCGGTGACTACGACGGCTGCATTGGCGTCAACGGGAGTTGGTGTCGTGTGCTTGGCCGCAGATCACGCAATCCATTGGAGCGAATTCTGGCAGTCCGCTTCAGCGTGGTTTCTCGGAGACGAGATCGGGTTGCTGGGAGTCGCGCCCTTTCTTCTTATCCAGGTGTTCCCCTGGGTGCGCAGACAACTGTCGCCTGGGTCGGTTGAAGCACATCTCCAGGGCAAGCACCCTGGGACGGCGCCGAGCGTTTGGACGGTTGTGGAACTGGGTGGCCAAATCTGCGCACTGTTGCTTTCTTTGTGGATGGTGTTCGGGACTCCATTCCAGGTTCTCTTTATCATGTTCGTCCCGATCACCTGGATTGCCATGCGTCAAGGAATTCAGAGAGTTGTCCCTGGTTTGCTCGCGCTGAATTTCGGCATTGTCGTCGGCCTGCATTTCTTTCCACCGAACGCCGGCTTGCTCCCGGAATACGGTCTCCTCATGTTTGTCGTCTCGGCCACTGGACTCATCGTAGGATCGGCCGTGACGGAGCGGCACCGACTCGCGGTTGAGTTGCTGGAACGCACCGACGAACTGCTGGACGCCAATACACAAATGGTAGCTGCCAAGTACAAGGCGGAGGAAGCCAGCCGGATCAAGAGCGAGTTTCTGGCGAATATGAGCCACGAAATCCGCACCCCGGTCAATGGGATTGTCGGGATGACTGAGTTGGTGCTCGACACGGAACTGACTGCAGAACAGCGCGAGTATTTGACGATGCTGAAATCCTCAGGGGATTCCCTGCTCGGTGTGATCAATGACATCCTCGATTTTTCCAAAGTGGAATCTGGAAGACTAGAACTCGACCCGGTTGAGTTCAATCTGCGGGACACGATGGGCGAGACGCTAAGAGGGTTGGCCCTGCGAGCCCATGAGAAAGGCCTCGAACTCGCCTGCCACGCCGATCCCCAGATACCGGAGTATGTAGTCGGCGATTCGGGGCGACTGCGCCAGGTACTCGTGAACCTCGTGGGAAATGCCATCAAGTTCACATCCCACGGTGAAGTGGTCGTTAAGGTACAGACGGACTCCTGGAGCAATCATGAACTCGGCCTGCATTTCAGCGTGGCCGACACTGGCATTGGCATTCCGGTGGAAAAACACTCTCTCGTCTTCGAGGCATTTGCGCAAGCCGACGGCAGCACAACCCGCAACTTCGGCGGCACAGGTCTGGGACTGGCCATTTGCTGCCGACTGGCGGGACTGATGGGCGGACGGGTTTGGCTGGAAAGCACGGTAGGGAAGGGAAGTATATTTCACTTCACGGTCTTCTTCAGAACTGGTGAAACACACCGCACCTCTGAGGTGCCAGCGCAACACGCCGGGCTTGTACAGGTTCCTGTGCTCGTGGTGGATGACAACGCGGCGAGCCGGCAGATTCTGATGGAAATCACGAAAAGTTGGGGCATGGACCCGACCGCGGCGGAGAGTGGAAGTGCGGCCCTGGAAGCAATCAATCAAGCCGAGACAAGCGGCTCTGGCTTTCGCCTGGCAATCATTGACAGCCGCATGCCCGGAATGGATGGATTTCAGTTGGCGGAGCGAATCAGCGAGAATCCGCGTCGCTCCACTGCCATCGTGATGATGGTGACTTCCGGCCAACGCGCGAAGGTCGAACTCCGCAGGGAAAGCGGTATCGCAGCCTGTCTGCTTAAACCCATTCGACAGGCGGAATTGATGTCAGCCGTTCTGACAGTCCTCGGTTACGTGTCCCCTGACAGTGCACCGGAAGCAGCGCCAAGCGACGGTCCGGGAAAGACGTCCAGACCGCTTCGGATTCTGATAGCCGAGGACAACCCAGTGAACCAAAGGGTGGTCGTGCGGATGTTGGAAAAGATGGGACACCTGCCGGCAATCGCTCAAAATGGCCGAGAAGCATTGTCAATGTTGGGGGCCGGAAGCTTTGATCTGGTGTTCATGGATGTACAAATGCCTGAGATTGACGGGCTGACGGCCACCCGCAGTATCCGAAAGAACGAGACTCAAACGGGAGATCACATCCCGATCGTCGCCATGACTGCGCACGCGGTAAAGGGGGACAAGGAACTCTGTCTGGCAGCGGGCATGGACGCATACATCAGCAAACCCGTAACCAGCCAGGGAATCGCAGAGACGATCGCCGAAGTCTTCCCCTTGGTATCCCAAGTCCGTGTGTTTTCGGCGACTCCACTTCTTCTTCCGGCCTCTCCGTCGCCGTGGGATCGCAGCGCCGCACTCGGGCGGGTGGAGGGCGACGAGGCGCTCCTGCGCGAACTCGTGCAGATTTTTCTGGAGGAAAGCCCCAAGCATCTGGCCAGCCTGCAGCGAGCAATCGAAACAGCCAATCTCGAAGAGATCGAGAGAACGGCCCATAGTTTGAAAGGAGAATTGGGCTATCTGGGACTGCCAGATGCTTGGCAGACAGCCAAAGAGCTCGAGCGTATGGGGCGAGAACGAACACTCCAGACTGCGGCCGACCTGTTCGTATCATTCCATGCCGAAGTGTCAGCGGCTGCGGGGGCGATGCAAGATATGCTGCGCGAGACGCACGAAGTGGTCGATCGTTAGTCGCGGCGATTTGAGAAACCCAAAGGGGTTGAGTGATTGTCCAAGAACCGTACGGAATTCCAATCCGTGGACGTCTGACTCGAACTCGCAATGGAACCGGTTCTGCCATCTATCCGCAACCCACTGTTCACAAACGGCTTAGCAGGATTCGTCTGCCGGTTGCATCGGAGCAAGATGGCATCCTTCGTGCTTTTCCGTTAGCGTCTTCCCCCAAACATCAGCTTGTTGATGGGCCGATGCATTGGCTCTACAGGCATTAGGAAAAAGATCATGGGCCTCCCCTCGATAGAAACGGCTCGTGTTACAGGTCCAGAAATTGCAACTATGGATCGTGGATCCAGCCTGCGCGATAGCCTGCGAACGATTGAGCGCCGCGATTGGTGGCTGTGGATATGCGCGGTCCTGATCACTCTACTTCTGACGGGCGCTGTTGTCTCATTCGGCTTTCCGGGCCTCCACTTGCGCCATCCGGAACTGAACTCCACCCCGCTCAACGACACCATCCTTAGCCTCGTCGGAATGGTATTGCTCTTCGACATTTACACGGTCTACCAACACTTCCAGATCCAGGGAGTTCGAAAGCAGTTGGTTGAACGTGAGGAACTTTTCCGGCTCATCACAGAAAACGCCGCGGACATGATCGCCGTGGTGGATATCAAAGGCCGTAGGCTCTACAACAGCCCATCGTACGAAAAGATCCTGGGATACACGCCCCAGGAACTCGGAGGGACATTAGCCGGGGATCAGATCCATTCGGAAGACCGGGAGAAAGTACTGAAGGCAGCGGCGGATGCGCATAGCACGGGCGTGGGCACAAGCCTGGAATACCGCATGCGCCACAAGGACGGAAGCTGGCGCACGCTCGAGTCCAGAGCCAGCACAATTCTGAAAGGTGGACAGGTTGAGAAGCTGGTAATCGTGAATCGCGATGTGACCGAACGCAAGCATCTGGAAGAGCAATTCCGGCAGTCGCAGAAAATGGAAGCGGTCGGACGGCTTTCCGGAGGCGTAGCCCACGATTTCAACAACCTGCTTGGCGTCATCATCGGTTACGGAGAGATTGTTCAGGAGGGTACGCCGGAGGATAGTCCCTTGCGCACCTGCATCGATGAGATCTTGAAGGCGGGTCATCGAGCTGGCGCCCTGACCCGGCAATTGCTGGCATTCAGCCGGCAGCAAGTGATGGATTCTCGCGTTCTGGACCTGAATGTTGTGGTCAAGGACATGGAAAAGATGCTGAAACGACTGATCGGCGAGGACGTACAGCTTAAGACCGCGCTCGATCCTGCACTGATGCGGATCAAGGCAGACCAGGGACAGATCGAACAAGTCATTATGAACCTGGCAGTGAATGCGCGTGATGCCATGCTGGCCGGTGGCGAGCTAAGGCTCAATACGTCGAACTTTTATATGGATGAGGACTTCATTCGCCGCTATCCGTATCCAGTATTAGTTGGAGACTATGTTTTGCTCACCGTCAGTGACAATGGGGCGGGAATGGACGCAACCACACGCGCCCGGGTCTTCGAGCCTTTCTTTACCACCAAGGAAAAGGGGAAAGGTACTGGACTTGGTTTGTCCATGGTCTATGGCGTGGTCAAACAGAGCGGGGGCTACATAGAGGTCGTCAGCGAGCCGGGAGCGGGCGCAACATTCAAAATTTATCTTCCGAAGGTAGCGGTTACCGCCGATCCGCAGAAACCGCCGGCAGAATTGCCGGCGTCTCCGCATGGAAATGAAACCCTGCTGCTGGTGGAAGACGAGGTATCTCTCCGCAAACTGAGCCGCCATCTTCTGGAGCTTTGCGGATATGACGTGCTTGAGGCGGAAAGTGGAGCCGAAGCTTTGAAGCTAGGGCAGGAGCACACAGGCGTAATCCATCTCCTCCTGACCGACGTTGTGATGCCCGGTATGAGTGGACGAGCGCTGGCCGACCAACTAGTGAAGCATCGGCCAGAGACTCGAGTGGTCTATATGTCCGGATACACCGGCCAGACCGTTGGCGAACACGGCGTTCTGGCTGAAGGTAGCTTCTTCCTGCCGAAACCATTTACGCGGGAAGCATTAGCCCGCAAGGTTCGGGAGGCACTCGATGGAAGCGCCGTCCTGACCGGAGCCAACTAGCATATCGTGTCAAACGACGATTTGGAGTCTCGGAGAGGGTTATGGAAAAAATTCTAGTGGTTGACGATGATGACGCCATGCGCGGGATGCTCAAGATGCGATTGTCCGACACCTACGAGGTGATCGACACGGGCAATCCGGTACAGGCTCTGGCACTCGCTCTGGAACACAAACCTCGCGCCATCCTGCTTGATCTGATGATGCCGGACTGCTCTGGCTTCGAACTGTGCCAGAGTCTTCATAACCTGAGCTATACCGCGCGAATCCCGATTTTCGTCATAAGCGGCGAGTCCGCGGCCAAGTACCGCGATTACATGAGCAACTTAGGTGCTGCTGGCTATTTCGAGAAGCCCATTGACTTTGCGAACCTGAAGAGTCGGCTCGCGTCAGAATTACAAGGGAGGCCGTCGGAACGTCGCGTTCACGTGCGGGTCCGCCTAAAGCTCATCCTGAAACTAAAGGGTACGGATGAGTCACGGCGGTCATTCGAGCAGCTCACCACGACGGAGAATGTGAGCGCGGGCGGATTCCTGTGTCCGCTGCCCCTCGCTCTGTCGGCGGATTCCTCCCTCCAGGTCTTTCTCTCGGGAGCAGATCACGAACGCTATGTCGGCTCCGTGCGCGTGGTGCGCAGAGAATCTCCAGATACCCCGTGGCAGCGCTATGCGTTCCAATTCACTGAGCGGACGCCAGAATGGATCCTGCAGGACTAGTCTCTTAAGCATGCTCGGAAAAACACCGGCGGCGGGCCTGCTGCTGGGGGCTCCGAGTTGTGCATCTTTGCTCCCCTTTAGCGAATCGCGAATTTGTCCCTTGACTCGCTCTGCCTTCTTTGCGATAAGCGTGGAGCAGAATGGTGCCTCGGAATGGACGCTGCGTGACCTGGTGCCTCTCTATTGTTGTCTGCAAGGGCCTATACTGTCGTTATAGGAGGGCGAAACTTGCATGCTGTCATGTCGCGTTTCTCAACCCCAGCTACCAATTCCCATCGCTCAATGCTTCCTTCAGACCTACTCAATCTACTATCGGTGTCAGACGGACAGTCCTGAAGGCCGGAGAGCCCAATGAGTTCATCAATTGCGCTCAAGCTGCTGGCGATTGACGATGATGTCCGGAACCTCGAGATGATCAAGTCGGCGCTCAGCCGTCAGGGTCTGGAGATCATGACTTCGCAAGATCCCGAAGAGGGTTTCGAGATGTTCTTGCGAACGAGGCCGAAGATTGTTTTGCTGGACTTGGTCATGCCGAAGGTCAGCGGGATGG